>Ga0070710_10001666_pt1 | contig 10463 bp, 11 predicted proteins | sample LARL52metaG_FD_65454 | JGI IMG/M metagenome (GOLD analysis project Ga0070710, IMG submission 65454) | Corn, switchgrass and miscanthus rhizosphere microbial communities from Kellogg Biological Station, Michigan, USA - LAR L5-2 metaG | ecosystem: Host-associated > Plants > Roots > Rhizosphere ... | reverse complement strand
AGCCTCCCGCCGGCCCCGCACCACTTCCCGAAGTTCATGACCATGGTGTCTCTCAGAATGAAGAGAACTCGATGACGCGCCAGCGCGATACTGACGATGAGTATGTTCCTTGCGGCACGGAGCAGATCGTTCATGACGAACTCCGGCTGAGCCGCGACGCGGGTAGCGATATCGGTACCCGCTGGGCCTTGCGCGCGTTGGGGCATCAGCTGCGGGCGGAACCCGAACTCGTGGAGCACTCCCTGCACATCATCGCCACGCACGGGGACCGAGCTGTCGTTGCCGCGGCGAGCGTCCTTGCCTCGATACTGCTCGAGGATGTGCCCTGTGATCAGCTGACGCGGCCGATTGAGTTCCCTGTCGAGTTCGCGGTTCCCGGTGACCTGAACAGGGACGATCGCGTGGCATGGCAGGAGAACGTGAAAGTCGCCTCGACCGTGGTGTCGGCTTATGCGGCACGGGATGCGGGCGCGATCCAGCAAGCTGCTGCCGTCATGTGCCGTGGCGGCGAGTTCGAGGTGCTGGCCATTCTGGTAACAGCAGCGGTACACAAGCTCAGCCGTCATGCTTCCTGGTTCGGAGAAGCGATGCGCGCTGCCGAACAGGCAATCGCACCGAACCTGGTTGCCCCCGAGGGCGACACATGAGCCTGCTTGCGTGCCTGCACCACAAGAAGATCCACAGTGGATGAACCGACGGAACCTTACCGCACTGGGCACTCGGTGTGAGTGCTGAGCGCCGGCTTTCTGGCCCGACTCGCGCATGAGGGTCGACCGGAAGTTCCAGCCCAGCCGATCTTTTCTGCTGTGCTGGGAAGAGTCTAGTGATGGGAGACTGCTTGATGGTCGGTGCTGAGGCGAACGCTGAGGCGGCGCGACGCAGACTGACGAGCCTTCTGAAAGAATTGCAGGACGAGAAGAAGTTGAATGTGGCCGCCGCGGGCGAGGCCGCCGGACGTGGCCAGTCCTACTGGTCGAAGGTGATGACGGGCACGGTGCTTCCGAAGCGGGAGCAGATCGAGACGTTCCTGAACGCGATCGGCTACGTCGATCCAGACATTCGCGGTGAGATTCTCCGGCTCACCGATGATCTGCCCAGAGGCGGCTCGGAGTCCCCTGTCCGCGTCGCACCGCCTCATAGCAGGCACTGGCAGTGGACCCTGAACAGGGAGGCGAAGGCCAGACAGATCTGCGTGATGGCGTCGCAGAGCTTGCCGGATCTCCTTCGTACGCATGCAGTTCATCGGCATACCGTGCGAGCACTGACCGAGGCGCAGCAGCGCGCCAGCCTGGACGAGCTTGTCGAGCGTCAGGCCCGGCTTGGGCATCCGCGGCACGAGTATGTGTTCCTGCTGTGCGAATCGACGATCCTGCGGCTCGCGGGCCTGCCGGCGCAGATGGAGCGGGCGCAGCTCCATCACCTGGCTGACCTGGTCAGGGCAAAGACTTCCATCGGGATGGTTCCGCTCAACGCAGACGTTGCAGTAGAACCCATCTCGTACCGCCTGATCGACATGTCCCTTGCCGTAGCGGAAGTTCCGCTGAAGGGGCACGTCGTACTGCGCGATCAGGCGTCGATCGACTATTTCGACCGGTACTTCCGGGCGATGCGCCGCGCAGCTGTCACCGGTCAAGGCTTCCTCGATTATCTGCGGCACAAAGCTACGCGCCTCGGGGCGGAGCAGGGCGGGTGAGGCCGGATCGTGTGGCGGATGCCGGCGCCGGGTTGGATCCGCTCGATGGTGTGCACCGGCCTGATTCACAGCATGTTCACCGAGGGCTCTGGCCACTTCCAGGACCGCGTGTGCCAGCGGAGATCATGCGGCCGTCGCCCCTGGGAGCGGGGCAGGGACTGCCAGCACGACCATTTCGCACTCGGGCAAACGGCCGGACCTCAGCTGGACTGACGAAGGTCACGCCACCACCCCCGGCTTTTTCCGCAGTGTGCTGATTCCAGCTCAACGCCAACGCTGTGGCAGGCACGCGGAAGCCTGTGGCTGTACGGGCGCGAGCAGAGACCGACTACAGGACAAGGATCATCGGTATGAAGCTTCCGGTCACGCACGATCCCGATGACGACGGCGCAGCCCACGCCCTGATCGTTGATCAGCTGTTCGCGGAGGACGAGAACGAGTCGGTCTGGAGCCTGCTGACTGCGGAGCCCTATGTGGTGCAGACCGATCGGATCCTGCGCCAGGTCGACTGCCAGGCATTGGAGCAACTGGCGCTCGGCAAGTCCGCGGTCCTGAGCGTTCAGGACAAGTTGCGCAACGGGGAGATCAGCAAGACCCAGGCACTGCAAATGGAAGCAGCACAGACAATCCTGACCGCGCAGGCCAACACGATCCGTCAGCGGTGTAGTCGGCGTCGGATTCAGCTTGAGCCGGCGTTGAAGAAACTTCGTGCCCAGGAGCGGGACACAGCGCTGGCACGGGAACGCAAAGCGATGCTGGACACGGTGATCATCCTCGCGCGGGCGGTGTCAGATCATCGTCGCTGTGTCGAAACCGAGCACGAGCCCGAGAGCCACGACCGCTTGCTGTGGGCGAGGTTGTCAACCCTGTCGATTCCGTACGAAAGAGCGGCAGGTGGGCTGATCACACTCGAAGACCTTCTGCAACAGATCGGAGCGCAGGGATCAGCGGCGAGGAACACGAGAATCCGCCCGTAGGGTCCACCACAACGACCACGAGGGGCTTGTCGACCGGCCAATCGACAAACCCCTCTGCCACAGACAGCACCAACGCTTGCCCGCACCGGCGTCAACCCAATCTGACGGGGTCCAGGCCTGCGATGCGTCGAGGTCTCAGGCTTTTGGCTGGCCGGTTGAGCACCACTGGTTACCGGGCGGGCCGCTGACGTTCGGCGGTGTGGTGACGTAGTAGGCGTTGACGACCTTGTGCGGCCCGTCCTTGTAGAAGGGGTTCTGGCCCCAGGGCGGGACACACACGGTATAGCTGCTGCCAGTATCCCAGTGGAGTTTGATGAGGATGAAGCTGTCACCGCAGTGGTTGTAGTAGCCGGTCAGCTCGCCTCGCGGCGGATCGATCGCGTAGAAGCCGCAATACCGCGGCATGACCCTGGCGGACGAGTCACCGCCGGTGTCGATCACGCCGACCGCGGTCGAGGCGAGGAGCATGCCTGCCGCGGTGAGTACGCGTGCGGAGTTCACGTCCATTGTGTGATCTCTCTTTCACTGAAGTCGCTGGTGCACTTCAGTTTTGAAGAGTCCACAACAGACAGACAAGGTGTCTTCTGTATCGCGTCAAAGAGAATACAGAAGACATCGCCTACAGTGGGTCGAGGTAGAGTGTCCCGCCCGCGCGCAACGCCTCGGCAACGAGCACATCGTTCGCCGACTGCATCGCGGCCACCACGCCAGGGGCATCCGCGGTTGCGTAGCGGAGCGCGGCGACGAGGAAGACGATGTCGCCGGGAGGCAGCGTGAGCCGTGGTGTAGTGATGCGATCGGCGCGCAGCGGGTAGGCGAGGACGAGGCCGAAGTCGCTGTACAGGTCGGCGCCGAGTTCCTGTTCGATGTGGCGCAACAGTCCGACGGCGGCGTTGCTGGGCAGCAGCAGGTTGCACCACGGGTGCGGTGAGTCCCACAGCCCGGCGTCCCGGAGCAGGGGCTCGCCGTCGGCGAGCCGGTTGACGAAGTCCCAGTAGCTCGCGGTCTGGGTATCGACGTCGCGGAACGCGAGGCCGTGGAGACGGCCGTGTCCGGCGGAGACGCCGGTGAAGGCGACCGCTTCCAACTCGACGACACGCCGGCCGTCGCGGATCTTGAGTTGTCCTTCGACGTAGTCGAAGGCACCGGTGGTGACGAGGTGCTGTTGGTCGACGGCGAGCTGGTCGATGGTGTCGTAGCGGAGCTTGTGCCACGTGACGGTGTCCGGTGCAGGGACGAGGCGCAGGGAGGCGCAGGTGATGATGCCGTGGCGGCCCCGGCCGGCACGTACCGCGTCGAACAGCGCGCGGTTGTGGTCGGGGCCGCAGGAGACGATGTCGCCGTGTGGGGTGACGACGTCGAGTTCGAGGACGTTGTCGGTTTGCGCGCCGTGGTGGTGGCTGGCGCCGCCGAGTCCACCGACCGACAAGGTCCCGCCGACGGTGAGTTCGAGGTAGTCGGTGAGCACAGGTGGTGTCAGGCCGCGGGGCAGCGTCGCCTGGAGTACGTCGCTCCACCGGGCACCCGCGTCGACGACCGCGCGGTCGGACCGAATCTCGTGAATGTTGTTGAGCTGGTTCATGTCGACGACCACGCCGCCCAGGGCTTGGGCCTGGCCGCCGGTCGAGTGGCCCTGACCGCGGGGGACGACCTGGAGGCCATGTTCGCGCGCGTACTGGACCACGATGCTGATGTCGGCGGCGCTGGCGGGGCGCAGCACCGCGGCGGGCGGGTGGTGGATGGTGCCGCCGTAGTCGCGTGCGGCCCAGCGCAGCGTGTCCTGGTCGGTGTCGAGCGTGCCGGTCAGTTCGGGTAGGGCCGCGAACGCGTGAGGCACTACTGGTCCTCCTTCAAGCTGTTGATCATCTGTTGGCGTAGCTGTGTCGCGGTGGGCTCGGTGTTGCCGTTGAGCAGCTCGGCTGCGGCTGTCCAGGCTTGGTGGGCGGCGCGCTGGTTGCCGCGGTCGGCTTGCAGGTCGCCGATGCGGCTGTGGATGTGGGCCTGGCTCCACAGGTCGCCGACGTGGCTGAAGGTCGCCAGGGCGTCGTCGAGGTGCCGCAGGGCGAGGCCGTGCTCGCCGGTGGACTCGGCGAGGCCGGCGAGCAGGGTCGATGCGCATCCGGCCGACATGAAGTCCTCGTCCTCGTCGAAGGTCTTGCGTACGACGGTGAGCAGCTCGCGTGCTTCGACGGTCTCGCCGAGTGCGGCGCGTGCCATCGCGAGGTGCGCGGTGGCGACCGCGTGTTCCCAGCTGTCGCCCGCGTGGTAGCTGATCTGGCGGGCGGTCTCGCAGTGCGTGATCGCGGTGTCGTAGTCGCTGAGCTGGCAGTAGGCGCGGCCGAGGCCGACGTGTCCGGCGGCGATGCCGCTGTGGTCGTCCAGCTCGGTGCGGATGGTCATCGCCTCCCGGTAGAGGTCGATCGACGAGGCGGCGTCGCCCGCGTCGATACCGGCGTCGGCCAGTGTTTCCAGCATCCACGCCTCGGCGTCGCGGTGCCCGCCCTCGCGTGCCATCGTCAGCGCGTCCCGCAACGCGGGCACCCACCACGACCAGGCACGCCGGTGGAACAACATCTCGTTGATCACCACCGGCAGATAGGCCACAGACGTGATGTTCCATTGCGCGCCACACCGCACCAACCGGACCAGCATCCGCAGCTCTTCCTCGAACCAGCGGATGGCGTCCCCCGGCCGACGGAATGTCAACGTTGTCAGGTTGTGGTTGGGCAGGTCGAGTGGGCGCCGGGGCCGGGAAGGCCAGAGCAGCCGTGTCGCCGCCGCCCCGATACTCAGGTAGGAGTGAACGAGTCGTTCGAGCGCGGCGACGTTGACCTCGCGCGGGTTGTGTTCGAGGGCGAGTTCCTGGGCGTAGGAGTGGACGAGGTCGTGCATCACGAACTGATCCCGAAGGGTCAGTTCGATCAGGTGCACGCCGGCCAGGGCGGACAGGTAGCCCAGCGCGAACTCCGGCGGGAGTTCCGTGAGAGCCGCGGCGGCCTCGACGCGGATCGGCCCGCCGGGATGCAGCCCCAGCAGCCGGAACGCGGCGGCCATCTTCGGAGGTAGCGCGTCGTGAGAGTAGGACAGCACCGTCCGCACGGCGAGAGTGTCGTCGACGGCGAACACGTCCAGCGGCTGGCGCCGGGTGAGCTCGTCGGCCAGCGCGCTCAGCGGCGTGTTGCGCTTCAAGTTCGCGCGTTCCGCCGCGATGCGCAGTGCCAGTGGCAGGCGTCCGGCGCGCTCGGCGATGGCCTGCGCCGCGGCGGGGTCGGCGTCAATTCGTGGACCGACCACCGACCTGAGCAGCTCCTGGGCTTGCTCCGCGGTCATGGGCTGCACGGTGATCCGGACCGCGCCGTGGTGCACGACCGCGCCTGACAAGCGATTGCGGCTAGTGATCAGCGCCAGCGACGTTGGTGAGCCCGGCAGCAGCGGAAGAATCTGGTCGGCGTCGACCGCGTTGTCCAGCACCACCAGAGTGCGGGTGCCCTCCAAGAGCGTGCGGTACAAGGCCGCCCGGCCACCGAGGTCGTTGGGGATTTCCGACGGGGTGGCGCCCAGCGAGAGCAGGAACGCGCCGAGCACGACCGCGGGGTCTTCGGGGGGATCAGCGGCGTAGCCGCGCAGATCGGTGAACAGGACACCATCGGGGAACTGCGCGGCGATCGAGTGCGCCCAGGTGACCGCGAACGCCGTCTTGCCCACGCCCGGCGGCCCGTCGATGGCGATCACGCCCTCATGCGTGGCCAGGGCGGCCTCGGCCTCCTCAAGCACCTCCCGGCGCGCGACGAAGCCGCGCACTGCTGCCGGAAGTTGCGCGGGCCGCACACGTTCGCGCGTTGTCCGGGATCGGGACTTGGGCACGACGAGCTCGGCGAGCTGGCCGCGAGCGCCGAGGGCGATGTCGATCGCCGCGGCGACCTCAGGGCTCGGCGTGCTGCGGTCGTGTTCGAGGTTGCTGAGGTAACCGCGGCTCACGCTGGACTCGGAGCTGAGCTCAGTCAGCGACTTCTTCTGCGCATCGCGCAACTTGCGCATTCGCTGCCCGAACGTCTGCCCATTCGTTTGGGCATGCACATTCCGTGCCCTTGGGGTCGTGTGGATAGCTGTCTTCTGTCTCTTGTCCATCGCGATACAGCTCCCCCCTAGCGCTTCCCCCGTGAAGCTGCCAACACTGAACGTTGTCAACTGACCACAAGCAGTGGAAACAGCAGGTCCGAGGAGGTGAGGGTATGCAGAAGACTCGTTGCTTCGTCACGTATTCCACGGAACCAGGCATGCAAAGTCACCCGGTCGAACGACGACTTTCGTCGATCATCCGAAGCGAATTCGCATTCTGCTCGCGTCACGGGAGGAGCAATGTCGCTCTGGCTGACCTATGGCCTTCTCGGCGCGGTCGCAGGCCCGGTAGTGACTGTTGCCGCCCGTTGTGCGGCACTGCGCGAACCGCTGTCGTGGAGCATGGTCTTCCGAACCCGGTCGACGACGATGCTCGCGGCAAGCACGCTGCTGAGCCTCGTCCTGATCGAGGCGGCCGAGCGGCAGCCCGCGACAGCGGGCGCGGTCTCCTGGCTTGCGATCATGGGCCTGCTGCTCGCACTGATCGACTGGGCGTGCCACCGGCTTCCTCAGATCCTTGTCGGCACGCTGCTCGGTGGCGGCGTGATTCAGCTCGGTCTCGCCGCACTGGTTCAGCAGGATGGCGTCGGACGCATGCTGCGGGCCGGCACCGCGCTGGCGGCGGTCTTCGCGGTCGCGGTGACGATGGCGTTGGTGTCACCCCAGGGATGGGGCGCCGGCGACGTCACGCTGTCCGCTGCGGTCGCGTTCTTCCTCGGCTGGTTCAGCTGGTGGCACGTGGCCATCGGACTCGCCTTGGCGCTCGCGCTCGGCGCGGCCACGTTCGGGGTGCTGCGCGTGAGAAGGGCCTACCGCCCTGGCCTGCTGATTCCTCTCGGATCGGCGCTGGTCTTCGCACCCGTCTGCATGATCCTGCTGACCTAGCGGCGGCAGGTCTGATGTGCCCGCTGTTCCGGGAAGAAGACGCTGTGATCCTGCGCTGGGCGTCAGCGACGCCGGGCCACGCGATCTATCTGTTCACCCTCATCGTGCTCGCCGCTCTCGGCGATGACCTGCACCCAGGCACCCGCCTTGCCACCGGGCGCGCCGGTCGAGGTGGACCCCTTCCCCCTTCGGGGTCCACCTCGGCACTACTACTCGCATTCCCGGTCTGGAGGCAGCGGTGAACCCCACGACACGACTAGTGATCACGACGAGCGCGCTGATCCTGCTGGGAGCCTGCAGCGCCCCGCCAGCCACCACGAAAGCGCCGACCACGACCCCGCCGTCGTCCTCGGCGATCACACCGGCCCAGGCCGCACGCGACGACGCCGTGGCCGCTTATCTGCAGATGTGGGACGCCTTCGTGACCGCGAGCAGCACCTCGGATTGGCAAACCCCGACGTTGAGCCAGCACGCCATCGGCATCGCCCTGAACAAGCTCACCGAGGGCCTGCACCGCGACCGCGACCGGGGCGTGGTGACCAAAGGGAAGCCGACTCACGACGTGAGTGCGTCCTCAATGGAGCCTCCGGTAGACCCGACGAAGGTCGTTGTGAGGGATTGCAGTGACTCGTCCAATGCCCTGAAGTACCGAGCCGACAATGGTGAGCGCGCCGGCAACACCCCTGGCGGACGTCAGCGGATTGACGCGGTCGTGGACAAGCAGCCGGATGGCACGTGGAAGGTGTCCGACTTCGGGGTGCACGAGGTGGGATCATGCGGCTGACTACCCGTCACGCCGCGGCTATCGCGGCCGTCGCACTTGGGGCAGCAACAGCTACTACCCCGCCAGCACTCGCATCCGGAGACAGCATCTACGGCAGCGTCGACTGTGCACAGTCCCCGTCTGCGGCGTGCGACATCGCAGCGGGCACCCGCCCGAACCTGCCAACCACCAATGGCCAGCACCAGAGCGGTACACACGACGACAGCACTACGGCCGACAGCGAGTTCGGCTGCCGGTACGTGCCGGTGGACTATCCCGCGCCGAGCGGGCCGGTGCCGGAGCCTGGCGGCTGGTTCATGGTGTTGTGCAGTCCTGACGGCAAGGATCCCGACTCGTACGGCCCGGTGTGGGTACAGGCTGGCGCGACCGCACCGGTGGTGAGTCCGGAGCAGGTCGCGCAGACTGCGCGCAAGCAGCTTCGGCTGCCTGCCCCGGCAATCGCCGCGAGCCCGTCCGACACGCAGCTGGTGCGGCTGCCGACGTGGCTGTGGCTGTCAGGTGGATGGGTGCAGTCGTCTGCGACGGCGTCGGTTCCTGGGGTGTCGGTGACCGCGGTCGCGTCGCCGGTGTCGGTGAGCTGGTCGATGGGCGACGGCACCACCGTGACCTGCGGTGGACCCGGCACCCCGTATCAGCCCGGCTCGAACCCGGAAGCGAGCTCACCGGACTGCGGGCACACCTACCTCCGGTCCTCGGCACGTGAACCAGGACAGGCGTTCACGGTCTCGGCCACCGTGCAGTGGTCGGTCACCTGGTCTGGCGCTGGCCAGACCGGCACGTTCCCGGACCTGACCACCACGAGCACCGCGACGTTCCGGGTCGCTGAGTCACATGCCCTGAACAACGGGACCGGCTGACCTTCAACTGAAACAACCTTCCGTCAACCGCTCGCTGATCCTCGTTCGCGACGCGGCGCACTACTCCCATGCCTTGTGGAGGCCGACATGAACACCTTCGCCACCGACAACCACGCCGCAACCGCTCAATCCACTTCAGACGGTGGAACGTGGATGAGTGGTAAGCAGCGCCCCGTCTCGCGGCTTCGTGGCAGGCCGCGGAGCCGTCCTTACCTGGTACTGGGGCTGCTGCTGCCCGCCCTGTGCGCGGGAGGGTTCCTGTGGATCTCACTCGCTACTGACGATCAGCGGCCTGTGCTGGCGCTGGCCCGCGAGGTCACGGTCGGCCACGTGGTGGCGGAGCAGGATTTGCGGCACGTCAAGGTCGCTGTCGATCCAGGTGTGCTCGTCGTGGACGCTGGGCAGGCGGCCAGTGTCGTGGGCAAGACGATGTCGGTGAGCCTGCCCGCGGGCGCGTTGCTCACCCCGGACGCGGTGGACGGCCCCGCGGTTCCCGTGGCAGGACAGGCGATCGTGTCCTTGGCGCTCAAGCCAGGGCAGTTCCCTGCCGAGGTTCGGCCGGGCGCGCGGGTGGCCGTGGTGCCCGTCGCCGCTGGCACGAGCGGACCCGTTCCGCGTGTACCGGCCCCGGAGAGTGGCACGTGGCCGGGCGTGGTGACGAGCGTGGCGACGCCGCCAGGTGAACAGGTCACGGTGGTGTCGGTGCAACTCGCGGACACCGCCGCCGGACAGGTCGCCGCGGTGCCGCTTGGCCAGCTGTCGCTCGTGCTGGTGGCGGGGGGTGGCCGGTGATGCTCATCGCCGTTGTCAGCTTCAAAGGCTCGCCCGGTGTGACCACCTTTTCCGTGGCACTGGCGGCACGCTGGCCGATCCCCGTGCAGCCGGTGCTGGTCGAGGCGGATCCGTCTGGAGGCGATATCGCGACGCGGTTCTGCCTGCCGTCCTCACCCGGTCTGCTCAGCTTCGCCGCCGCCGCACGCGGCAGCGCCGACCCAGGCTTGCTGTGGCAGCACACGCAGGCGCTGCCGGGAGGTCTGCTCGCGGTCACCGCGCCGCCGGATGCGGATCTCACCCGAGGCGCTCTGCTCACCCTCGGTTCGTCCACCTCTTCCGCTGGTCTTGTCAGGGCAGGCGCGGACAGGCCTGGT
>Ga0070710_10001663_pt1 | contig 10469 bp, 9 predicted proteins | sample LARL52metaG_FD_65454 | JGI IMG/M metagenome (GOLD analysis project Ga0070710, IMG submission 65454) | Corn, switchgrass and miscanthus rhizosphere microbial communities from Kellogg Biological Station, Michigan, USA - LAR L5-2 metaG | ecosystem: Host-associated > Plants > Roots > Rhizosphere ... | reverse complement strand
GGTCATCGGCATTCGCATGAGCGTTAGTCCCGGCACGATGGAGGCTTTCGTCCGGGCGGCCCCTTCTTCCCGCCGCGAACGCTGACATTGCGTCACGCTAGCCTGCTCAGGCTGACCTGAGAGAAAAAACCGCCCCCCGAACAGCTCCGAGTAAGCATAGCGAAACTCAAGGTAGCCATGCTTCCCGGGCGGGGCGTTGCGCCCGCCCCTAAGGCTGGCCGTGGCCTCGCCGCCGCCGGTACTCCGGCCAGCCGTGCTGCCACGGGCCGCCCCCGGCCACCCTCGTACAGGATATTCAGGCCGCCGCGCGGGGCGGCCTGTCGGCGCCGCTTCCTAGCATGGCCGCCATGATGCCGACTGCGGCGAACGGCCGGGAGACCGGGGCCTGGGAGGTCCTCCGGGCCCGGGCGCGGGCGGCCACCGCGGGATTGCCCGCCGTTCCCGAGCCAGGCCCGGGGGTGTGCGCGTCCTGCCGGGGGCCGGCCAGGCACGGTTTCGCCCGCTGCTTCCACTGCGGCCTGCATACGGAGACCGCGCCCGGCCTGCTCGCCGACGTCGTGGCACCGGTGGCCTGCGCGCCGAAAGGGAGCAGCCTGGCCACGGACCTGTGGCTGTACAAGTCGGAGCGGACCGGGTCGCGGGAGGCGGCGGAGTCCCTGCTCGCGTTGCTGCTTGTGTTCCTGCACGACACGGCACCGGGGTTATGGCGGGCCGGGGCGGCGGCGCCGACCTGTGCCTGTGTGGTCCCCAGCGGCCGCGGCCGGCCCGGGCCGCATCCGCTCCAGGCACTCGTGCACGGCTGCTTAGCCCTGCCCTGGGCGGCGCTGGTGGCGCGGCCAGGTGGCGACCCGTGGGCGCGCGCCCTGGACCCCGGCCGGTTCCGCGCACCGCAGCCGCTCAGCGGGGCTGCGGTCCTGCTCCTGGACGACACCTGGACCTCCGGCGGCACGGCCCAGTCGGCCGCGGTGGCACTCAAGCGCGGCGGCGCCCGGTGGGTGACGGTGGTCGTGCTCGGCCGTCACCTGCCACCCCTCCGCGGCCCGGCCGCCCAGCGGGCGGGCCCCGCGGTGCGGACCGAGCCCGACGCGGGCCCACCTGTCAATAGGCTGGGCTGGTGAAGCCGCCCGAAACCCGGACCGCGCTGGTCCGCCGCGCCCGGCGCATCAACCGCGAACTGGCCGCCGCGTACCCGGACGCCCATACCGAACTCAACTTCTCCTCGCCGCTGGAACTCCTCGTCGCGACCATCTTGTCCGCGCAGACCACCGACAAGCGGGTCAACATGGTGACGCCGGTGCTTTTCGCGCGGTACAAGTCGGCCGCCGACTACGCCGCGGCCGACCGGGAAGACATGGAAAAGATCATCCAGTCGACCGGGTTCTACCGGGCCAAGACGGCCAACCTCATCGCGCTCGGCCAGGCGCTGTGCGAGCGGTACGGCGGTGAGGTCCCACGCCGGCTGAAGGACCTGGTCACGCTGCCCGGCGTCGGCAGGAAGACGGCGAACGTGGTGCTCGGGAACGCGTTCGGCGTGCCCGGCATCACCGTGGACACCCACTTCGCCCGGCTGGCGAGGCGGTTCGGCTGGACCAAGGAGACGGACCCCGTCAAGATCGAGTCCGAGGTGGGGGCGCTGTTCCCACGCTCGGAGTGGACCATGCTGTCGCACCGGCTGATCTGGCACGGCCGGCGTGTCTGTCATGCCCGCCGGCCGGCCTGCGGCGCGTGCCCCGTCGCGCGGTGGTGCCCGTCGTTCGGCATCGGCCCGGTGGATGAGAAGGAGGCCAGGAAGCTGGTCAAGGAGGGGCCCTTCTCGTGACCCCGGCCCAGCCCGGTTCGCCTGGCCCCGTCCCGCCGGACGCGGCGTCGTCCGGCGCGCCGCCCGCCTGGCTCACCGAACTGGCGGCCGGGGCGGGGGAGATGCGGGTGCCACCGCAGTTGCGGGCCCCGGCGCACGGCGGCCGGGCCTCGGCGGTCCTGCTCCTGTTCGGTGAGACGGCAGGCGAGCCGGACCTGCTGATCGTGCAGCGCGGGGCGCACCTGCGCCGCCATGCGGGCCAGCCGGCCTTCCCCGGCGGGGCGATCGAGCCGTCCGACCAGGGACCGGTGGGAGCCGCGCTGCGCGAGGCCGCCGAAGAGGTGGGCGTGGACCCGGCCGGGGTGGAGGTCCTTGCGGTGCTGCCCGAGCTGTACATCCCGCGGAGCGGTTTCCGTGTCACGCCCGTGCTGGCCTGGTGGCGTGAGCCAAGCCCGCTCGTCGCGGCCGCCGACGGCGAGATCGTCTCCGCGGCCCGGGCCAGGCTGGCCGACCTCGCCGACCCCGGGCACCGGCTGACCGTGCGGCACCCCTCAGGCGCCGCGGGCCCGGCCTTCCGCGTGCACGGCATGCTGGTCTGGGGCTTCACCGCGCTGCTGGTGGACCGGCTGCTCGCGCTCGGCGGGTGGGAGCAGCCCTGGGACACCGGGCGGCAGGAGGATCTGCCCCCGGACGTGCTCGACGCCGCCGCGCGCGGCTAACCGTCACGGCCGGGGCGCCGCTTGGCGCGGCCGGCCGGGCCGCTCCCGGGCCTGGTGGCGGCCGGGACGCAGTGCGGTCACGACCAGTGCACTGTGCTGCATCGGCCCGATACCGTGGATGGATGCCGGGAGACCTGCTCGATCTGATCTTGATCGTGCTCGCGGCGGCCTTCGCCGTCGCCGGGTACCGGCAGGGCTTCATCGTCGGCGTGCTCAGCTGCATCGGGTTCCTGGCCGGCGCGGCCGTAGGCGCCACGTTCTCCCCCGGCGTGGCCAAGTTCCTGGTGCACGGGTCCTCACAGCAGGCACTCGTGGCCATCATCCTGGTGTTCATCACAGCGATGATCGGCCAGTTGCTCGCCTCGCTGCTCGGCGTGGCGGCGCGTTCCCGGGTGACCTGGCGCCCGGTGGCCATGGTGGATGCCCTGGGCGGGGCCGTGGTCAGCGTCTTCTCCGTGCTCCTCATCGCCTGGTTCATCGGCTCGGCGGTGGGCAGCGCGCCGTTCCCCGCGGTGGCCAGGCAGGTGCGCAGCTCCGAGGTGCTCCGCGGGGTGAACGACTTCATGCCCCCGGCCGCGATGACCATGTTTTCCGATTTCCGGCATCTGATCGACAAGAGCCCCTACACCCAGGTGTTCGGCGCGCTCGGCATCAACGGCTCGGCGAATGTGCCAGCGCCGGATAAGGCGGTGCTGGCCTGGCCCGCGGTGAGAAAAGACCGGAACAGCGTGGTGAAGATCTGGGGCGAGGCCAAATACACCTGCGACCGGAGCCTGGAAGGCTCTGGCTTCGTGGTCTCACCGGAGCATGTGCTGACCAACGCGCACGTGGTCGCCGGGATGACCAGCGGCCCGTTCGTGAGCTTCGGCGGCGACAACGGCCTTCCGGCCACGGTCGTGCTCTTCGACTGGAACAACGACGTGGCGATCCTCTACGTGCCTGGCCTGCACGCGGCACCGCTGCACTTCGCCGGGCCGGCCGCCCGGGGCAGCGGCGCGGTCGTCGTCGGCTACCCCGAGAACGGGCCGTTCCGCGCGGACCCGGCCAGGGTCGGCTCGCAGTGGGCGGCCAGCGGCCCGAACATCTACCGGACCGGCACGGTCACCCGGGAGATCTATGCGGTGCGGGCCACCGTGGAACCGGGGAACTCCGGCGGCCCGCTGCTGGCGAAGAACGGCAAGGTCTACGGGGTCATCTTCGCGGCCTCGACCAGCGCGCGGAACACCGGTTTCGCGCTCACGGCGAGCGTGGTGCGGCCCGACGTCCGCCTCGCCGCCAACGCGACGGCACAGGTCTCCACCCGGGGCTGCCCGCGCCCGGGCTGAGCGGGCCATGCGGCCGGCCGGTCAGGAGGCGACCAGCCGCACGGTCATCCTCTCGGCCCCCGCCGCGGCCAGGCCCTCCCGCTCGATGCGCGCCGCCATCTCGCGTGCCACCTGGCTTATGGTGGCAGCGTCGATATCGTGCGGCGTGGAGTGGGTGTAACCGGCCACCCGGTCCGCGCCCCTGCGGAGCAGAGCCGCGGCGCCGCGGGCGTTACCGCGCCGCGCATGCGTGAGGCCCACCGCGATCTGGGCCAGCCCCTGCCATAGGTCCCGCTCGGCGGGCGGCGCGGTCTTCCAGGACGCTTCGAGCACCTCGTGCGCATGGAACGGGCGGCCCTCGTCGAGCAGTTGCTGTGCCAGCCCGAGTGCCTGTGCGGGCGGGAGCACCAGGTCGTCGGGAATGCGCTCGTCCCCGGCCGCGCCGCGTGGCAGCGGGCGGCCCAGGCCGTCGCGCGGCCGTGCGTTGCGTGCCCGGCCCGCCGCGTCCCTGTCGCGTGGCGCGGCAGCGGGCTCCGGCGGGTCCGTGCTCATGTCATGGCCTCCCTCGCGGGCGGTCGGCCCTGGGGGGCCTCCCTGGCTTCGGAAGGCAGGTCCTCGCCGCCGGGACACCGCAACGGCGCCTGGGGCGCCTATGCGGCGTTCGGCCCGGCGGCTGCGGCGTGACACTGCCTGCGGTTGGCCGGCTCACCTTTCTGGCTCGGGGTCTGCGAGCCAGTTGTGCAGGGCGGAGTCGAACTTGTCTGGCTGCTCCTCCGGCAGGAAGTGCCCGGCCCCCTCCACGAGTCGCCATCGGTAGGGCCCGTCCACGTAGCGGGCCGAGGCCTGCGCGCCGCGGGTCGGCACGCACGGGTCCATCGCCCCGTGCAGGTGCAGGGTAGGCACGCCGATCGGGGCCCGCATCCGGTGGGCGTAGCGGATGCCGTCGGTGCGCAGCCAGGACCGGAGGAACCAGCGGTGGTACTCAAGCGCTGAATGCGCTACCGAGGGGATGACCATGGCGGCCCGGTACCTGGCTTCGGTCTCCCGGTCGGGCCACCCGGGGCCCGACCACGCCTGCAGCATCCGGGCGACCTGCTCGGCGTTGCGCCGGACCAGCCGGGACTCGGGCAGCACCGGGAGCTGGAAGCCGAGCGTGTTGCCATTGCGCCAGCCACGGTGCGCCGGGCCCGCCAGCATCTCGGCCCGCATGCGCAGCGGGTGGGCCGCCGACACGATCGCCAGCCGCCGCACCACCTTGGGGTGGTAGGCGGCCATGGTCCAGGCCACCAGGGCGCCCCAGTCGTGCCCGACGACCACCGCGTTGGCCTCGCCGAGCGCCCGGATCAGGCCGGCCGCATCCGAGGCGGCGGTGATCAGGTCGTAGCCGCGGGGCGGCTTGTCGCTGCCGCCGTAGCCGCGCAGGTCGCTGGCGACGGCGCGGAAGCCCGCGCCGGCCAGCGAGGTGAGCTGCCGCCGCCAGGTCCACCAGAACTGCGGGAACCCGTGCAGCATGAGGACCAGCGGCCCCTCGCCGCTCTCCGCGATGTGGAACCGGCTGCCGTTGGCGCTGACAGACCGGTGTGACCACGGTCCGTCCAGGTATACGGCTGAGCCTCCGGTCACGGGCATGCGATCACCGCGGGATGGCCGCAGGCGGCCCGGCGTTCTCGTCCCGGCGCAGCATCGCGATATCGCCCTGCACCGATTCCCTGGTCTTGCGGAGGCGGTCCAGGCGCCGGACCTTGAGGTAGATGATTCCGGCGAAGGCCGCGGCCAGCACGATCAGCACGCCGGTGACGATCAGGAACGAGGCCCAGTCCCAGACGCCGACCGTCTGCAGGCCGTAGGCCAGGGCGAAGCACAGCATCACCAGCATGAGGAAGCTGGTAAACACGATGGTCGCCGCCAGCCCCGCGGACACGCCAATGCGCCGCACGTCGGCGAGCAATTCCTGCTTGGCCAGGTCAGTCTCGTACCGGACCAGCCGGGTGAGGTCGCTGACCGCATCGGAAACGAGGCCGCCGATCGACCGGTCATCTACCTCCGCCGGCCTTGCGGCTCCGGGCTCGGCCATCGCGCTCTTCCCTCCTGCGCCCGGGTACTGGGTCGCGCTGGCACCCTCCCGTGCGGTACGCACCGCGCGGCACGCATCCGCCGCATCATCCGTGCCGCCGGCCGGGGCCGGCCAGACGCCGTGCGCGGTGGTGACGAGCCGCCTACGGCAAGAGATCCTACGGGATCATCGTCGGATGGCCGGGCAGCACTCAAGTGCTGCTGCTCGGCTGGCGTGGCCGACGACCCGGGGCAAGCGAACGGCGCTCCCGCTGGAGCGCCGTCGCTGGCACGTCAGGCCCGGGTTACCAAGCGCACATTCACTGTGCCGGGCGGCCCGCCACGGCGGGCACCGGAGTCCGGTGCCAATGCGCTGTGGCCGACTGCCCTGGCTCGCCTCCCGCGGCTGGTCGCGCGTGGGTGCCCGGTTGCCGTGCCCGAACCCGCAGGTCCGTAAAACCTTTCTACGACGGATCGGCCGTGCTGCATAGATGCTGTGCGGCATCAATTGGTGATCTTGATTGATCACGGTGCTTCCATTCCCATCGGCTGGGCGCTGCGGCGCTCAGCCGTGCTGAACGAGAGTACGGGCCACCCGCGCATGGTGGCGATCCGGCGGAGTGCGCGGTCGGGGTTGACCACCCGCGGTTTCCCGACGGCCTCAAGCAGGGGCAGGTCCGTGATCGAATCGCTGTAGGCGTAGCAGCCGGGCAGCGAGTACCCGCGTTCGGCGGCGAGCCTGCGGACCTGGACGGCCTTCTCCTCGCCGTAGGCGTAGCACTCCATCTCGCCGGTGTAGTGACCGTTCGCGATCCGCATCCTCGTGGCGATCACCGATTCCGCGCCGAGCAGCGCGCCGATCGGGGCCACCACCTCCTGGCCGCTCGTGCTCACGATGATGACGTCCTGGCCGGCGCTGCGGTGCTCACTGAGCAGCACCCGGGCCTCGGCGTACACGTAAGGGAGGATCAGGTCCGTGAGGTAGCGGCTGACTATCTCGGTCACCCGGTCCGCTGGCCAGCCCCGGCAGGCGGCGCACGCGGAGGCACGGAGCTTTTCCATCTGCCGGTGATCCGCCCCGCTGAGCCGGTACCGGAACTGGGCGAGGGCGCCGCGCATCATGTCGGCCCGGCTGAGCAGGCCGTGCCGATAGAACGACCGGCCGAATGCCAGCGTGCTCGAGCGGGCGATCAGGGTTTTATCAAGGTCGAAGAAGGCGGCCGTTGGCGGAAAACCAGACTTCGCAGGCCTCACGGCCTCGACGGGAGTGCCCACGATCCGGCAGCATAGGCGTTAAAGACCCGCAATCCATGGCATCTCCGCGTAGCCGATTGGTAACTTGGTCCTACACGCATCTAAGCTTCAATGGAAGACGGTTCTGGCGTCCGCACCCGGACCTGGACCGTGCGGCGACCCCCGCTCTCCCCCCCGGCGGGGGTCGCCCCCTTTGCGGGGGCTGGTTGCCCCTGCTCGCAGCCCTTCGGGCTGCTTCGCCGCAGGCCCCGCAAACCACTAGCCCGGGGGCCGAGCCCCCGGAGCCCCCACGTTCGCCAGGCGTGCGAGAGTTCGCCGGGTGGTTGCTGCGGCTGGTAGACGGGCGCTGTTGCGCCGTTTCTTCGCGGTTTCACAGGTTCGGCTTCGCAAGTTTGAACCGGTGCCGATACCGACTGCCCCGTGACAAAATGGCTCGTTTGTCACGGGGTCCTTTGCTTGCAGAACCTTTATGGCCGATCTCGCTTATGCGACGCCACGCTGGGGCTCACGGGGCTGGTGGTGCACCTGGGGCGGTTCCGGCCTTTTCGGCGGGCTCGTGGCTGGTCACCGGGCTGATGGCGGGCACCGGACTGATCGCGGGCGCGGGACTGGTGGCGGGGGCGCCGGCGAGGAGGGTTTCCAGCAGCAGGACCGCGCCGTCCTTGGACAGCGGCTCGTTGCCGGTCCCGCACTTCGGCGACTGCACGCACGACGGGCACCCGGCCTGGCACTCGCAACTGCCGATCGCCTCGGCCGTGGCGTGCAGCCATGCCTGCGCCACGGCGAACCCGCGCTCGGCAAACCCGGCACCGCCCGCGTTCCCGTCGTAGACGAACACCGTGAGCTGCCCGGTCGCGGGGTGCAGGTCCGCGGAGACGCCGCCGATGTCCATCCGGTCGCAGGACGCGAACAGCGGCAGCAGCCCGATCGCGGTGTGCTCGGCGGCGTGCGCCGCTCCGGCGAGGTCGACCCCACGGTGCCGCAGCGCATCCCGCTGGCCCGCGGAGATCGTCCACCAGATCGCCCGGGTACGCAGCGCGCGCGCCGGCAGGTCGAGTTCCTCCTCGCCCAGCGGCTGGCCCGTCTCCGGGTTGCGCCTGGTGAACGAGGTGACCTGGCGCACCACGTCGACCTCACCGAAAGACACGGTGGCCGGCCCCCAGGCCACCTGCCGCAGTTCGCTGACCACGTCGATCCCGGTCACCTCGCGCGCCGAGGTGAGGTACCCGGGGTCGCCAGGCTCGACCAGTGCCACGCGCTCGGCGAGGTCCAGCGCGGTCACCAGGTACAGATCGCCCTGGTGCAGGTAGACCGCGCCGGTGTGGACGAAGATGTGCGCCGACGGCTGGTCGACCGTGCCCACCAGCCGCCCGGTGCCATTCTCGACGATCTTGACCGGGTAGTTCCCCTCACCGCGCAGGTCGGGCCAGTGCCCCCGGCCGCGCCGGGTCCAGTACAGCCGGTGCCCCCTGCGGCGCAGCATCCCGGCCGCCACCAGGTCCTGTGCGGCAGCGGCCGCGGACGGGCCGAACAGGCTCAGGTCGGCTTCGGTCAGCGGCAACTCGGCCGCCGCGGCACACAGGTGCGGCGCCAGCACGTAGGGATTCTCGGGATCGAGAACGGTGGCCTCCACCGGCTGGTGCAGCAGCGTCTCCGGATGGTGGACCAGGTAGGTGTCGAGCGGGTCGTCCCTGGCGATCAGCACCGCCACCGCGGGCTGGCCTTCCCGCCCGGCCCTGCCCGCCTGCTGCCACAGCGCGGCCCTGCTGCCGGGCCAGCCCGCGATGAGCACGGCATCCAGGCCGCAGATGTTGACACCGAGTTCCAGGGCGGTCGTGGCGGCGAGCCCCAGCAGCGTGCCGGCCCGCAGCGCCTCCTCAAGCTGGCGCCTGTCCTCGGGCAGATACCCGGAGCGGTAGGCGGCCACCCGGCGGCCCTTCTCGGCGGCTGTCAGCCGGTCGGCGACGCTGACCGAGCCATTCCGTGCCCTCCCGCCGGCCTGCGTCCCGTTGGCCGGCGAGCCCGCCGCCGTCCCGTTGGCCCGCGAGCCTTCTGCCGGTGGGCTCTCCGCCGCCCCGGTTGGCTCCACGGCCGCCGTCGCGGCCTGCGCTGCTGCGGCGGCGGGATGCGCGGCAGCCCTTTTGGCCGCGCGCGCTGCCGCTCGCTGCGAGGCTGCGGCGGTGGTCCCGGCCAGCGTCCGCCGGGCCGCTATGGCTACCGCCTCCGCGCCGCGCCGTGACCGGGTGAACGCGAGCCCCCGCACGTCATGTGCCACCAGGTCGGCCAGCAGGGTGGCCGCCTCCGAGGTCGCCGGGCGGCGGACCGGGGCGCCACCCTCCCCGCGCGCGGCGGTGAGCGGTGGTTCCCAGAGCCCGAACGTGAGCGGCCCGCGGGGCGCGGTGCTCTCGGTGATCGCCTGCGCGTCCTGCCCGGTGAGCAGGCGGGCGCAGTTGCCCGGCTCGCTGACTGTGGCCGAGGCGAGCAGGAAGACCAGGCCGTCAGGTGCCGCGGCACCCGGCCGGGCGCGGGCCGGGTGACGGTGGGCGTGGTGTGCGGCCACCCGCCGCAGCCGCCGCAGCACATGGGCGACGTGCGAGCCGAACACGCCGCGGTACCCATGGCACTCGTCCACGATCACGTAGTGCAGGCGGCCGAAGAACTCCCCCCACCTGGAGTGCCGGGGGAGCAGCACGTGATGCAGCATGTCCGGCGTGGTGAGCAGGTAGTTCGCGTGGGTCCTGGCCCGCTCGCGGTCCGCGCCGTGGGTGTCACCGTCGACCACGGCCGCGCACACCCCCGGAATGCCGAGCGCCTGGATGGCGCGAACCTGGTCGGCGGCCAGGGCCCTGGTCGGGGCCAGGTACAGGACCGTGCTCCCGTGCAGCACGGAGGTCAGCGCTGGCAGCAGGTAGCCCAGCGACTTGCCGGAGGCGGCAGGTGTCGCGATGATCACGTTGCTGCCTCGGCGTGCGTGCTCGGCCATGGCCGCCTGATGGGCCCAGGGCCTGGTCACACCGGCCCCGGAAAACGCGAGCGTGATCTGCTCGGGCACCCACTCCGGCCACGGAACGCCCTCCCCGGGGCGGGCGGCGATCTCCTCGACGTGCATGAGCCTGCCGGACCGCGCGCCACGGCGCAGGATGCGCGCGGCGGGTACGGAGTCCCGTCCGGGGTGCCTCATGCTGGGTTCCCTGTCGGCCGCCCGCGGAATCGGGGGCGGTGAAGTGCGAGCAGCGTAAAGCGAACGGCTTTCAGTGTGTCATCCGCAGCGGACAAGTCCATGCTTTCCGCGCTGACGTCGGCCATCTACGGTGTCACGGGTGCCGCCGCGCATGACGCCCC
>Ga0070710_10001662_pt1 | contig 10470 bp, 9 predicted proteins | sample LARL52metaG_FD_65454 | JGI IMG/M metagenome (GOLD analysis project Ga0070710, IMG submission 65454) | Corn, switchgrass and miscanthus rhizosphere microbial communities from Kellogg Biological Station, Michigan, USA - LAR L5-2 metaG | ecosystem: Host-associated > Plants > Roots > Rhizosphere ... | reverse complement strand
GGGCCACGGACCGTGAAGGGCGCTCGCCCGCTCGACGATCATGTCAGCGAGTTCATATGCGGTCTTGAGGAGTTTCGCCCTCATCGTCGACCTCGCATGTCTGGCCGCCATAGCCTGCGGCGTTTGGCTATCCGTCGAGTTGCTCGAACTCATCAGGCGACAGGATCCGACCTCGTGGCGTGCATATTTTCACATCCACATGGCCTCGTTCCATAAGCTCCCCCGCCTTCTTCCGGGCAGCCGCCGCCGTGGGGCAACCAAAATTGATCCGGCCCGATGGATCGCTCACACTGACGAGGTACTGCAATTTCGGCGCGCTATCCATGCAAGGCGGTTGCCGCAACAACCGGAAGCAGAAGAAGCAGCGGGACGACCACCGGCGCCACTATCCAGTCGAACAAGCAAAACCGAGACATAGACGCTCCTCTTCCTTTGGCGGGAGCGTGCGTTACTCTCTGTCACCGATGGATGCCCGTTGAAATGACGGTGATCGCTGACCGTACGCTTCCGCGATCTGAATAGCGAGCGTCAAACGTGGAACAATTTGGAGAGCATGGCCGGCCCTTGGGGCTGTTCCCGCCGTCCGGCGAGAAACAGTTAGCTATCTCAGCCGAAAGGGCGCATGGTGCACCAAGTCGGCGTCGGCGTTGGGCTGTTGCGAAAGGCGGCACATATGACCATTCGCTCGCGGCGCGAAGTCGTTACGTTCAGGCATCCATTCCAGATCAGAGGCGTCGATCGTCTGCTCCCTGCCGGGCCTTACGAGGTCATAACGGACGAGGAAATGATCGAAGGACTTTCATTCGCCTCATTTCGCCGCATCGCAACCATGATAATCGTGCCCGCAGCCACCTCGCGCGGTTCCACCAAGGAGATGATTTCCATTGGCTCAGTCGATCTTGCGGATGCGCAGCGTATCGACGCGAGCAGGCCCGATGACTGATCAACCGCTCGATCTCGACAAGCATCGCGGCATGGCGGCTCAAAAGGCGACAGACCTTCGACGCACCCAAATAGAGGTTGAGAACAGCGCGAGAGGACAACGTGACCGGCAGACCGATATCGAATGCCAGTTGCTGTCCAATCCCGCCACGTCGTGGCCCGAGGCTGCGGCAAAAGCGCGCTACATCATAGACCTTTATGCCGCAGGATTGTCGTCGGAGGACACCCGTCATCGAGACCTCGTGGCCGCAATATTGGATGACTTTGCGCGTCTCTCTCGCGAGGCTGAATGAGCGCGAGGCGCGCGTCACCGTTGCGAGCAAATAACCGCGATTGCCGGTTGGCCCCTCGAAGACAGAGATCGAATACCAAGCGCGTAAGGCGCGTTCCAATTTCATGACCACCTGATTTTCCTTGCTTTCGCTCTCACCTCCTTGCGCGCGAGCTGAAAGAACCCAGTTTAATATGGTGCAGACTCGCCCAATCGGGGGTCGAGCTCGCACCCCAAGCCTGATCGGATGAGCCGTTATGATTGAGTTTCCAAATCACAGTCGTTCGTATGACCAGACGCGGCGCGCCGTGCGATTTTGGGGACACGATAGCGCGATGGAGACATCATTTTTCATTGACGAAGACGCCCTGAAACAGATTCAACCGGATGTGCAGCCCAACGAAGCGGGTTTCCTGAACGCGTTCGATTCAAACCGTGACCTGATATGCGCTGCTGCTGCCAGAGCATACGTCCGCGGACGCAGAGGTTCCTATGATCTGGTCGCCGCCAATCTCAGAAAATGACGACGTCCGTGTGAGAGCTTGCTCCGACTGGCGAAGCTCGATGCCAACGACAATCGATCGGACATCGTGAACGGCCGATGCATCTCAGAGGAAACCAGCCTTTGGCCGCCTGGTGGTTCACTGCTCTACTTTTGTTGACCGGCTGTGGTGGCGCAGAGACCGGGTGCGGCTCCCTGGATTCGCGTGCTTCGGTGGTTAGGATCATTTCGGACGACAGCAGCAATGCGCTTGTCAACTATGCTGTAGGAAACTCGAACTCTGTTGCGGCCATGGTGAGCAACGCACATACCGAGGCCGAAAAATTGGCGGTCCTGCAAAACGCGAGAAAGGCGGCGGTATATCGCCTGGATAACACAATAGTTACAAATTCACGAAACAGGACAACGGGAGCATACACTTGCAGCGGGCTGTTGTATGTGACCGTCGGGGATACGACGGCGGAGAAGCAAGTAGACTTCAGGATTGACCGGGCAACAGACGGAAAGACGTCCATCTCGGTCAATCCGTTTTTGTTTTGACGTCAGCACGGCGGTCGTTCGGCCGATCGCTGGATGAGGTCAATTTCGTCAAATCAGCGGTGCGCAGGTACGCCAGGATCGCCTGACAGGCCGCCCGTCCCACGTAGAACTACGGAATATGAGCAATCCTCGTCCCGCATTTCTCGGTTCTTAATGGGTGTACGGCCATAAATGACGACCCGCATGCAGCCTATCGGAGCAGGATTCGGAGCGTGTCTACGGCCAACGCGTACACATCGAATGAGTCCCAGGACACCCTGATCGCCGAGCTCGAGACCGCGGTTCGCAGCGGCTCGTCCGAAGTCCGGGTCAAGAAGCTGCGCGAGGTGACCTCGCTGTTTCTCGTCGACGCCGCCTCGCTGACCGAAGAACAGGTCAAGGTTTTCGACGACGTGCTGTGCAAGCTGACGGCGCGAATCGAGACCAAGGTCCTGGCGGAGCTAGGCCAGCGCCTCGCCCCCATCGACAACGCCCCGGTCGAAACCATCAAGCGGCTCGCCTGGAACGAGGCGATCACCGTCGCCGGTCCCGTGCTCGCCCAGTCGACGCGGCTGACGACATCCGACCTGACGCAGATCGCGGAAGTCCGCGGCCAGGCGCACCTCGTCGCGATTTCGAAGCGAGAAGCCCTGGAAAGTCCGGTGACGGACGTGCTGCTGAAGCGCGGCGAGCGGGAGGTCATCCACAATCTCGCGACAAATGCGGGTGCGAAGTTCTCGGAGGCCGGCTATGCCAGCCTCGTGGAGATGACCGGCGGCGACGAGATTCTGTCCGAGGCGGTCGGATCGCGCGGCGACATTCCATTGCGCTTGTTGCGTGACCTGCTGGCGCGCGCCACCGAGGCCGTGCGGGCCAAGCTACTTGCGATGATCCCCGAGGAGAAACGCGAGCAACTCGCCCAGATCCTGTCGGACATTCACAAGGCGGTCACCGGCGCCAAGGACGGCCGCTACGAGAACGCCGAAAAGACCATTCGCGCCCTGCAGGCTGTCGGCAAACTTCACGACAAGACCATCTGCGACTTTGCACGCAGCGGCCAGCTTCCGGAGGTCATCGTCGCCGTCGCGCTGCTGGCGTCGTCCAAGATAGAGGTCGTGAGGGACATCCTCAACGGCGACCGAAACGATGCGGTTCTCATCCCCTGCAAGGCCGTCAATCTGCGCTGGGAGACCGTGGAGCAGATCCTGCGCAACCGCCAGCCGCTGAAGCCGGTTTCCGAGCAGATCGTCGAACTCGCCAGGAACGACTACCGCCGTCTGACGGCCGAAACCGCGCAGAAGACGCTGCGCTTCCTGCAGGTCAAGGCCGTCGTCAAGTAAGCGCGACGGGCGCTCACTTGACCGCGCCGCCGGTAATTCCCGAGATGAACCGGTCGAGGAAAAGATTATAGGCGATCGCCACGGGAATGCTGGCGATCAGCGCACCGGCCATGATCTCGCCCCAGAAGAAGATGTCGCCGCGCACGAGATCGGTGGTCACGCCGAGCGTGATCGGCTTCTGATCTGTTGAGGACACGAACGTCAGCGCGTAGACGAACTCCTGCAAGGTCAGGGTGAAGGTGAATATCACGACGGTGAGGATCGCCGGCACCGACAACGGAATCACCATCTTGATGAAGGCGCCGAACAGGCTGCAGCCGTCGACGATCGCAGCCTCCTCGATCTCGACCGGGATCGCTTTGAAAAATCCCATCAGCAACCAGGTGCAGAAGGGGATCGTGAAGGTCGGATAGACCAGCACCAGCGACCACATCGAGTTTTGCAGGCCGAGCTCCGTGATGATCCGCGACAGCGGCAGGAACAGCAGCGTCGGCGGCACCAGATAGGTGAGAAAAATGCCGATGCCCAGCGTTTCCCCGCCGCGGCCTGTCATCCGCGCCAGGCTGTAGCCGGCGGGGACCGCAGTCACGAGCGTGATCGCCACCACGCAGAGCCCGATCAGCAATGAATTCCACAGCCAGCGTGTGAACAGCGTCTCCTCGAACAGATATTTGAAGTGCTCTAGCGTCGGCGGCTCGTTGAACCAGAACGGTATGTTGGTGACATTATAGAGATCGCTGTTGCTCTTCAGCGAGGTGATCAGCATCCAGTAGAACGGAAACGTCGTCAGGATGACGAAGAAGGCGATGGCACCGAAGAAGGCGGTCTCCGAGACGACTTTCCTGGCGGTTTTGGCGGCAGCCGTCATTTCAATCTCTCCATCTCAGATGTCTCTGCGCCGGATGAACCGCAGCATGCCGATCACGACGATGAGCAGCACCGGCAGCATGAACAGCGAGATGGCCGCGCCATGCGACACGTCGCCGGAGACGATGCCGACCTGGAAACCCTCGAAGCCCAGGACCGAGGTGGCGCCGACCGGGCCGCCATTGGTCAGGAGATAGACGATGGAAAGATCGGTGAAGGTGAACACGATGCCGAAGATCAGGCCGATCGCCACGATCGGAAAGATCATCGGCATGACGATCTGATAATTGCGGCGCCAGAAGCCCGCGCCGTCCACGATCGCCGCATCGATCACGTCCTGCGGCACGGAGGTGATGCCAGCCAGGAAAATGACGATCGCGAATGGGAAGAAGCGCCAGGCATTGACGACGATGATGCAAAGCATTGCCAGATGCGGCGTACCGAGCCAGTTTGGGGCCTGCTCGCGGGTGATGATCCCCATCGCTATCAGGGTCCAGTTGATGACACTGTAAAGCGAATCGAACATCCACTGCCAGGCGACCGTCGCCAGCGCGATCGGCACCACCCAGGGCAGGATGATCAGCGCCCGCACGATCTTGCGGCCCGGGAACGGCCGCAACAGCAGGAAAGCGCCGAACTTGCCGAGGATGAGGCCCAGCGCCTGCGATCCGAAGGTGAAGAGGAAGGTGTTCCCCAGCGTATTCAGGAAGACCGGGTTGCGAACGATCTGCTCGAAATTCTTCAGTCCCACGAAGCGCCAGGTGGGATCGTAGATCGTGTAGGCGCTGAGTGAGTAGTACACCGCCAGCAGGAACGGCAGGCCAACCAGCAGCAGCACATAGAGGACCGCCGGCGCGACCAGGACCGAGCCGAGCACCTCGCGGCGATCCATGAGGAAGCGATAGCGCGAGACCGGCTTGGCAATGGGTTCAGCAATCGAGACCATCGGGCAAACCTCGTTCCTTTCAATTTGAGCATGATCTTTTCGGAAAACCGCTTCACACTTTTCCGGATCATGCTCTAGTGGCGGCTCACCCGCTTGCCATCTCCGTCAAAATAGCGAAGCGCGCTGTTGCGCACGGCATAGGGGTGCCACTCTCCCGGCCGGATGCTCTCTTCGGCGACATGGGCCGGCGGCAGTTTCGCGGTGATCATCTGGCTGGTTTCGGCGCCCTCGATCTCGCCATACACGATCCGCTCCGATCCCAGATATTCGGTGCGTTCGACACGGAACGAGAATTCGGCGCACGCGCCGTTCGCGACCATTTCCCTCGGCAGGAAATTTTCCGGGCGGAAGCCGAGATATCCGCCATTGTGCCTGATAAGATTCATCGGCGGCGCGCCGACAAAGGTCGCGACAAAGAGATCGGCGGGATCGTCGTAGATTTCCGAGGGCGTGCCGAGCTGCCTGATCCGTCCATGGTCGATGACCGCGATGCGGTCGCCCATGCCCATCGCCTCCACCTGGTCGTGGGTCACGTAGATCGTGGTGACGCCGACCCGCTGCTGGAACTGCTTGATCTCCTGGCGGGCCGAGGCGCGCAGCTTGGCATCGAGGTTCGACAGCGGCTCGTCGAGCAGGAGCGCGGTCGGTTCCCGCACCAGCGCGCGCGCCAGCGCGACGCGCTGCCGCTCGCCGCCGGAGAGCTGACGCGGCCGCCGGTCGAGCAGATGGTCGATGCCGAGCAGCTGCGAGGCCCACGCGACCTTCTTCTCGATCTGCGCCGTCGGCATCCGCTGCGTGCGCAGGGGGAAGCCGATATTCTTGCGCACGCTGTAGTGCGGATAGAGGCCGTAGCTCTGGAACATCATGGCGACGCCGCGCGCGCGGGGCGGAATCTCGTTGACGAGGTTGCCTCCGATCATAAGGTCGCCGCTGGTCTGCTGCTCGAGCCCGCAGATGATGCGCAGGAACGTCGTCTTGCCGCAGCCGGACGGTCCCAGCAGCACCATGAACTCGCCGTCCGGCACTGCGAGCGTAATGCCGTTGACGGCCGGCACCTCGCCGAATTTCTTGATGATATCCCTGGTCAAAACCGCAGCCATCGATCCTCCCGGAAATCCCAAAATCCAACACGCACTCCGCCACCAGCCCGGACGAAGCGTCATTCATGCCCGCCGCTTGACGCGCGGAACGCCACTGCGCTCCGCGCTTCGGCTTTTGTTCTTGCTTGCGCCGTCTGGGTCTCGCCCGGACCGCGCAGGGGATACGCGGTCCGGGTGCCGGCAGTCAGGACTTCTGCAGCCACTTCTCGAAGATGGCGTCGCATTGCTGCGTAGCCCACTTGACCGAGTCCTCGGCGCTCATCGCGCCCGTCGCCGTCTTGGCCATCATGTCCGTGATGATGAAGTTGTTGTAGACCTCATCGGTCGCGGGCCAGGACGGTCCCGGATAGCCGGTGGCGGCAGTCCACTCGTCCGAGTTCTGCAGCACGGCGAGCTTGTCGTGCGGCGTCGAGGTCGGATCGTCGGACAGGATAGGCATCGGCTTCGGAACGAGGTTGGCAAAGACCGGCATGTTGTATCCGGAGCTCGCCTTGAATGCGTCGACCCAGTGATCGGCGTAGTATTTGAGAAACTCGATCGCCGTGTCCTGGTTCTTCGAAAACTTCCAGATGCCGTAGAATTCGGGACCGCCGTCCATCAGCCTGCGCACCGGACCCTTTGGCGGCAGCGCAATATAGATGTCGTCAGCCACCTTCTTGTTGAGTTGCTGCGCGGTCCGATAGGCCGAGATCGGATTGATGATCAGCGAACTCACGCCGGAATCGATGTACTGGTTGTTGCTTGCGTCGTTCCAGGACAGCACGTCGGTGGTCATCGCCTCCTTGTAGAGCGCGGCGACGAACTTGACGGCCTCGATCGTCTCCTTGGTGTTGAGCGTGACCTTCTTGCCGGTCTCATCCTGCTCGGAGGCGCCAAAGCTCCACAACAGGCCCCGCCAGGTCGTTTCCGGGTCGTTGCTGTGCCCGAGCGAAATGCCGACCGGATTTCCCTTGGCCTTCAGCTTGGCGCCGCCGACGCGAATATCGTCCCAGGTATCCGGCTTCATGCCGATGCCGTCCCACAGGCTCTTGCGGTACAAGACCGGGAAGTTGATGTAGTAATCAGGGAATGCCGACCAGGTCTTGTCGTCCTGGTTGAAGGCGATCTGCCGGCCGATCGTGCTGACCTTGCCGTGTTTCTTCTCGACGTCTTCGACCAGGCTTGTGACATCGACCAGGAATTTGCGGTAGAGATGCGCGCCGCCCGCGCCGTTCCATCCGAACAGATCGTGACCCGAGCCGGCCGAAGCTTCGGCAGCCGCGCGCGCGGCCACCGTCGCGACCGGGATGTGGTCGACGGTGACGGAAATGTTGTTCTTCGCGCCCCAGTCCTTTGCGAACTGGTCGAACCATTTGTCGTAGGCGGGAACGAAGTGACTCCATTGAACGATGGTCAGCGTCTTGGTGTCAGCCAGGGCGCGCGAGACAAACGGCGCAGAAATCAGCGGGGCGCTGCCGGCTGCGGCAAGCGTGAGGCCGGTTTGCCTGAGGAAGCGGCGTCTGGTGACACGTGGCAATATGATTGTCTTCATCTTTCCTCCTCGGTTCGGTGACGGTGAGACGAGGCGGATCCAGATGAGAGACAGCCTCTGCCCACCGGATTGTTCTTATGTTTATGCACCAAACATTACGCGCGATTGCGCCGCAGGGCCATTGTAAGTAAGCCGGACAACAGCCCTGACCATGGCAGTGCTGCTGACGAATAGGCGTGGCAGCACAAAGTCGAATTGGCGCGCATTTGCGACGAAAGAGTCCGCTCTCGCAACATCCTACGCACGCCTTCGACGAAGGAAGTCGTGCGCGCGGCGGCACCGTGCGAGGCCACAAGGCAATGACGGCGCTTGCGCGCCGGTCAGGTCACGGGTGCGGGATTGAACAGCGTGAGGTCGTTGTGAATGCCCCAGCGATCGGACCACGGCTTGGTCCGGCCGCTGGCGACGTCGAGGATCAGGCGGAACAGGTCCCAGCCGGTTTCCTCGATCGTCATCTCACCGGTGGCGATGCGGCCGGCGTCGAAGTCGATCAGATCCTTCCAGCGCCGCGCCAGCTCGCTGCGGGTTGCGACCTTGATGACGGGAGCCGCCGCCAATCCATAGGGCGTGCCGCGGCCGGTGGTGAAGACTTGCAGCGTCATGCCGGATGCGAGTTGCAGCGTGCCGCAGATGAAGTCCGACGCCGGCGTCGCCGCGAACAGCATGCCCTTCTGACGCGCTTTCTCGCCGGGCGCGAGCACGCCCGCAATCGGGCTCGAGCCGGATTTGACGATCGAGCCGAGCGATTTCTCGACGATGTTGGCAAGCCCGCCCTTCTTGTTGCCGGGCGTCGTGTTGGCGCTGCGGTCGGCGCCGCCGCGCGCCAGATAGGAATCGTACCAGGCCATCTCGCGGATCAGCGCCTGGCCGACGTCCGCGTTGACGGCGCGGCGCGTCAGCAACTGGATGGCGTCGCGCACCTCCGTGACCTCGGAGAACATCACGGTGGCGCCCGCGCGCACCAGGAGATCGGCCGCGAAGCCGAGCGCCGGATTGGCGGTGACGCCGGAAAACGCATCGCTGCCGCCGCATTGCAGCCCGATGACGAGATCGGAGGCCGGACACGTCTCGCGCCGGCGCTTGTCGAGGATCTTCAGCCGCGCCTCGGCCTGGGTGATGACGGCGTCCACGATCGCGCCGAAGCCGTCAAAGGCTTCGTCCTGCATGCGCACGATGGCGTCACTTAATCCTTCCGGCACCAGCCGCTCGGGCGCGAGCTTTTCGCAGCCAAGGCCGACGACGAGAATTTCGCCGCCGAAATTCGGGTTGAGCGCAAGGTTCTGCAGCGTGCGGATCGGCACGACGGCGTCCGGCGCCGAGATGGCGACGCCGCAGCCATAGGCATGGGTCAGCGGCACCACGTCGTCGACATTGGGATATTTCGGCAGCAGCTCGGCGCGGATCTTCTTCACCGCATATTCGAGCGTGCCCTTCACGCATTGGACAGAGGTCGAGATGCCCAGGATATTTTTGGTGCCGACCGAACCATCGGCGTTGCGGAAGCCCTCGAAGGTGAAGCCTTCGAGCGGCGGCAGCGGCGCGGGCACTGCGGTCGAGATTTCGAGCTTGTCGAGCGCTGGCGCCTCGGGCATGCGGATGCGCGCTTCATCGACCCACTCACCGGCTGGAATGAGCGACAGCGCATGGCCGATCACCTCGCCATAGCGGATGATCGGCGCGCCCTCGGCGATATCGACGAGCGCCGTCTTGTGGCCTTGCGGCACGAAGGCGCGAAGTTCAAGCCCGCACGGAAAGCGCGACCCTGCCGGCAGGCCGAAATCGTTGACGACGATCGCGACATTGTCCTTCGCGTTGAGCTTGATGTAGCGGGGTTGCTCGGTCACGACTTCCCTCTTGCCCATCGTCGCTGCTCCTCTGACTGCACTGCTCATGCTTCGTCATGCCTGGCCTTGTGCCGGGCATCCACGTCTCGGCCGCAAAGACGTGGATGGCCGGGACGAGCCCGGCCATGACGAACCTGGTTGACCTATCCCGGATAGGTATAAGCCGTCTTCACCGTCGTGTAGAACTCGCGCGCATAGGCGCCCTGCTCGCGTGCGCCGTAGCTCGAGCCTTTGCGGCCGCCGAACGGCACGTGATAATCGACGCCTGCGGTCGGGAGGTTGACCATGACCATGCCCGCGTCGCTGTTGCGCTTGAAATGCGAGGCGTATTTCAGACTGGTCGTGCAGACGCCGGACGCCAGGCCGAACTCGGTGTCGTTGGCGAGCGCGAGCGCTTCTTCATAGTTCTTCGCACGAATGACGCAGGCGACGGGCCCAAAAATCTCCTCGCGCGCGATGCGCATGTTGTTGTTCGCTTCCGTAAATAGCGCCGGTTGCAGGTAGAAGCCGGGCGTCTCGCGGTTCAGCAGCTCGCCGCCCCAGTGCAGCTTGGCGCCCTCGTCCTTGCCGATCTTGAGATAGCGCAGGTCCTGGTCGAGCTGGCTCTG
>Ga0070710_10001660_pt1 | contig 10472 bp, 8 predicted proteins | sample LARL52metaG_FD_65454 | JGI IMG/M metagenome (GOLD analysis project Ga0070710, IMG submission 65454) | Corn, switchgrass and miscanthus rhizosphere microbial communities from Kellogg Biological Station, Michigan, USA - LAR L5-2 metaG | ecosystem: Host-associated > Plants > Roots > Rhizosphere ... | reverse complement strand
CTTTGGTGCCGGGCAGCCGCGCCTCATACAGCCTATTAAGCCTGACGACGAGTTGAAGAAAAAGATTCTGGCCGGCTACAAGAGGCTCACGGGTAAGAGTCAGGTGATCAATGAGTCGTGGCGGCTGCCGGACGGAACCTGGTCGAAGACTCCAACCGAGGAACTGAACCAACTGAGTACGGTCAAATTGGGCAGGTTGCAGGCTTCTGGCTCGGCCGATTTTATGATCCTGTTTACTCCGGGGAAGACGGAGTCGGTGACATTCCTCAGCGGTTCGGAGTCATTGGGGGCATTGGCGGGCAATCTGAAGGAGGCGCGTTATCCGGTCGAGTTTCCCGTCGGAAGCAAAGCAAGAATCGTTCGCCGCGCTCACTTGGATTGCAAGCCTTCGGCGGGCTGTACCGCGGTGCTGATGCCCATCACAGTTGCAGCCGGATTGCGATAGCCGGTTGCCGACCAGCACAGCAACAACGACGCGAAATAAATTTCTGTCGAAGGCGGCCCCTAGACGTACCGAAAATGGCGGGCATCGTGCAACCCGGTGGTCTAGAGAAGAAAAAAGCCTGCGGTTCGCAATATCCGCAGGCCCTGGGTCTGGATGCTTATCTTATCGGCGGCGTCCCTTTTTGGCTTTCTTCTTCGCCTTCTTCGCCGGCTTGCGGGCTTTCTTCTTGGCGGCTTTCTTTTTCGCGGGCTTCTTAGCTTTTTTCTTGGCCGCTTTCTTCGGAGCTTTTTTCTTGGCCGGTTTTTTCTTGGCGGCTTTCTTTTTGGCAGCGGGCTTCTTGGCGCCGCCACCACCTCCGCCGGCGGGAGCGGCGGGCTTGGGTGCGGGAGGCGGCGGAGTCACGGGCATCACGGGCTCGCCCATTTCGGGTTCGGGTACGCCGGACTCTTCTTCCTCCTCCTCTTCTTCGAAGTCTTCTTCCAGCGACTCGCTGTAGGCGCCGGTGTCGCCGAATTCTTCTTCGTCATCACGTGCGTAAAGTGCGGGGTCGTACGTCATTGCTCCTCCTGATCGTGTTTTGCCCTCTGGCGCGAGGGCGCAAGGGGGCGGGAACGGGTAATTAAAAGACCACCAGAAACTTTGTGCTCGAACGGCGGGCGATTATAGCACGACGTTTGGTGCAGGCTGCAAGGACCGCAGTCCCAGGACGGCCTGCCTATCCTGTTATCACACGAGGCGGAGGAATGGAAGAAGATTCGGTAGAGGCGTGAGGGAACATGGCGGGTGAAAGCGGGAGGCCGGTTATAGTCCTCCCGCCGGGTTGAACCAGACCTAGTTCAGGGTTTTGACGAAGGCGGCGACGGCCTTGGCATCGTCTGCCGAGAGGGACATGGCTTTCTTGTGAGGAGCTTTCTTGGCGTTGTTGCCTTTGGTGAGCAGGTCGCCGATATTGTCGGCGCCGAGGGCGGTGCCTTTCAGCGCCGGACCGACCTTGCCTTGGCCTTCAGCGCCGTGACAGGCGGCGCATTTGGCTTTAAACGTGGCGGCGCCGTCCTCGGCGAAGACCGGCAGAGCGAGGGATGCGGACAACGCGCTGAGCAACATCAGAATAAGCGGATTGCGGAATGGCATGAGAACTCCTTTCGCTACTGGAATGTTTCGGGGCCGAGTTTTGCAGGAAATTGTACGCCGGCGGGCGGCCGATAGATAGGGTCGGGCGCAGGAATGCATTCTCGGCCAGTGCCGGCGTGGAACCAGGGAATGAACTGCGAGGTGAACTATTGGCTGGGCTGGACGATCAGAATCATCCCTGGCTTCAGGATCGCGACGTCACCGTTATCGCGCTTGAGGGCGGCCACGGTGGTTTTGTAGGTGTTGGCGATAGAGTAGAGGGTTTCGCCCGACTTCACTTTGTGGCGAACCACGGTCCCCGGCTCGGAAGAATCTTCCTTTGCCGGAGCGGCGGCGTGCATGGTCGAAGCTTTCGCCGAAGTCAACGCAGGTTTGCCGCTGCGCGCCGAGGACGTCGGCTTGGCCGAGGCTACTTCACTGCTGGGCGAGACTGGCAGGTGCAGGGCCAGAACTCGGCGTCCGCGGAGGCTGTCGCCGCGCAGGCCGTTCCAGCGGCGAAGCATTTTCGGCGAGATGCCAAAATTGTCGGCCACGGTTTCGACGGTGTCTCCGTGGCGGACTTTGTAGCGCGTGATGCGGCGGGCGTAGGTGGCGTTGTCGCTGAGATGCTTGCCCACCGGAATCGGAATGATCACTTTGGCGCCGGCTTCGAGGTCCGTTCCCTCGATATGGTTGGCGGCGGCAATCGACTTGGCCGGCAGGTGATAGGTGCGCGACAGCGAAGCCACTGTGTCGCCGGGCTGAACTTTGTGAAAGCGCCACCAGAGCCGCATGTCCTTCGGAATTTCGGCCATCGCGGTCTGATATTGGGTCTTCGTTCCCGGAGGCAAGTGCAGTTCGAAGGTGCCTTCGCGAGGCGTGGTCAGGCGCAGCAGGCTGGGATTGAGTTCCTGCAGTTGAGCCTGCGTTGAGTCCACACATTCGGCCACCAGGCGCAGGTCTACGGGGTAATTGATGGTCACCGAATCGTAGACTGCGGGCTCGTCCATGGAGACATCATCAAAACCATACTGCGCCAGATTCTTGGTCATGATGGTGACGGCCAGGATGATGGGGACGTAGTTGCGGGTTTCCTTGGGCAGGACATTGCGGCGGTAAAGCTCCCAGAAGTCGGCGTAGCCGGTGCGCTTGACTGCGGCCTGCACCCTGCCCGGGCCTGAGTTATAGGCGGCCATGGCCAGATACCAGTCGCCAAACTGGGCGTAGAGATCGCGCAGGTGGCGGGCGGCGGCGCGCGTGGATTTTTCGGGATCCTGGCGGTCGTCCACCCAGAGGCTTTTGTGCAGACCGTAACCGCGGGCGCGGCTGCCCATGAATTGCCAGATGCCGCGAGCACCGACGCGGGAAACCGCCAGAGGGTGGAAGCCGGATTCGGCTTGTGCCAGGTAGATCAGATCCTGGGGCACGCCCTCTTCCTTCAGAATCTTGACCATCATGTCGTGGTAGCGGCCAGAGCGGGCGAAGGCGCGCTCGAATGTGCCGCGTCCGGTAGTCGAAAAGTGGCTGATAAAGCCGGCCACCTGATCGGTCATCATCAGGGGCAGGTCGGAGTGAGTAGACTTGATTTCGGCCTGAGCCTTAGCCTTTACGTTGGGATCGGCCGAGGGAGTCAGGCTGTTGCTCTCATCGATGGGCGCGGGTTCGGATTTCTGCGCATCGGTGTCGGAGCCGCCGAGGTCGAGATGGTCGATGCCGGCGACGATGCGCTCGAATTCGGCTTCGAGCCGCTCGTCAGAGCGGATATCGAGGTTGCTGCCCAAGAGCGTATTTACGGCGTTGTCAAAATCCGTTTTGGCTAAGTCGGTTTGACCGGAGTGAAAGGCTTCTAATCCATCTTGATATTGCTTTTCTGCGCGGGCGAGCAGGTCGGAGATGGCATCGGTCTGCGGCGCGGGAGCGGATTCTGTTTTCGTCTCTGCCTGCGCTGGAGCGGGCGGAGGCGCGGGTTTTGCGGCGGCTGCGGGCTGAGGCGCGGGTTGCGACGGCTTCGGTTGAGATTGCTTTTGCTGCGGTTGTTTCGAAGGCGGAGGCGGCGCCTGAGCTGCCGCAGTCAGGGCGGGTGCGGTTTTCGGAGGAAGAATGGGCGCGGACTTTTTCGCCGAGCCACACGACGAGGCGGCCATGGCAATACCAGCCAGCATCGCGATCCGCATTTGGAGTTTCGCAACTCGCATATTTGCTATTAGATACGGATCGCTCCCTGGTGGTGAAGCCCTCGGAAATCGTACCCTCCTGAAGGCTCCGGGTCAACGTTGAAAAGCGTCTTTGCAGGTTACTTTCGGCATCGGGCGGTCGAGTTACCCCCTTGAGTCAGACGGCAGAATTCGGCAAAGGGGTTGCCGAATGGAAGATGGCGGCCAGACCCTCCCTCCCATCCGAAACCGTGCGTTCCCGACCACATGTAAAGGCGGAGATTCCCGGCTCCCACCAGCCTCGCCTCTTCCCATTATGGAACTCTCCACCCCCAAACGGACTACACAAACCACTGTATTGGTTTTCCACGAACACACCTGCTATTTAAAATTCGCTTGAAAGAGTAAAAACGACAAGGAGGACGAACCACCGTGGCACTGCTCGATGAACCAAAAGGCTGGCGAAAACTGCAAGCGATGGCGCAGCGGGAAAACGATCCGCAGAAACTCGCATCCATCATCGATCAAATGAATCAGCTTCTTGATGAGCATGAAAGGATGGCTGCGGACAAAAGCTCGTCAGCCGGCATGTCGCGAAATCGAATATCCGACAATCCCATCAAGCTCGACGTTGAATTGTGGCAGACCGAAGCGTGAGCGGCGACCGGTTCATGCCGTAGAATCAACTCTTGCTCCTTAATGTTGAAAAGCTCATCTATGGCGGCGACGGACTCGCTCGTCTTCCGGCCGACGACCGCGGACGCGGCAAAGCTGTATTCCTCCCCTTTGTTCTCGCCGGAGAGAAAATCGAAGCCGCCATCACCGAAGAAAAACCCGGCTTCGCCCGCGCCGTTGCCTCCACAATTGTCGAACCGTCATCGCACCGCGTCCCTCCGCCCTGCCCCTACTTCACCCGCTGCGGTGGATGCCACTACCAGCACGCCAGCTACGAGCACCAGCTCGAGATCAAAAAAGAAATTCTGCGCGAAAACCTGCGCCGCATCGCCAAGCTCGACCTAACCTGTGAAATTCAGGTGCACGCCTCGCCTCCCTGGAACTATCGCAACCGCTCCCGCCTGCAAGTGCGCACCGGTCCTGAATTCGCTGTCGGATATTTCAAGTTCGCTTCGCACGAACTGCTCCCCGTTGAAGAGTGCCCCATCAGCTCACCTCTGATCAATCGCGGCATCGCCTCTCTCTGGGAAGCCGGACGCAACGGCAAGGTCGTCGAAGGCGTACAAGAAGTCGAATTCTTCGCCAATGCCGACGACACAAAGTTGCTCATCGAGCTGCTTTGCGCTCCTGAGGCGCGCCGCGCCGCATTTCGCGCCTGGGCCGAAGACTGGCGCGCAGCCATGCCTGAAATTTCCGGCATCGCCGCCTTCCGCGAGCCGCAGAAGGGCGTGCAGGAGCCGCTGGTCGCCGTCGGCGCCTCGGAATTGACTTACCAGACAAAAGGCGCAGCCTACCGCGTCAGTGCCGGCTCGTTCTTCCAGACCAACCGTTTTCTGATTGATGAACTTGTCGATATCGTCACGGCCGGTCCTTCCGGCGATCTCGCTCTCGATCTCTACGCCGGTGTCGGCCTGTTTTCCACAGCCCTCGCCTGTAACTTCCGTCACATCGTTTCGGTTGAGATGTCACAGACTGCCGCCGCCGATCTTAAATACAATCTGCCCATAAATGGAGCGTCGGTGCAAACCGCCGCCGACCAATATCTGGCCGAAAGCATCATCGGGGCAGCTACAGCTCGGGTGGGCGCGGGCGACTCGCCCGCGCAGTCGCGTAGCGACGGGCCCAGAGGACGCGTGGGGAAGAGCTGGGTTACCCCCGCGTCCCTTAAGCCCGACTTGGTGGTCGTAGACCCGCCCCGAAGCGGTTTAGGAGATCGCGTGGCGCGTGCGCTTGCATCTGCGAACGCGCCACGCCTCACCTATGTATCCTGTGATCCGTCAACCTTGGCCCGCGACCTTATCCCCCTGCAGGCCGCGGGCTATCGTGTCGAGGAGGTCCATCTCGTAGATCTCTTCCCCCAAACCTACCACCTCGAAACCGTACTGCAGCTAGTCCACGGATAGAGCAGGACCGTGGAAGAGCGGCGCTTCAGCGCCGCGTAAAGCTTCCAAAATCAGCGCGGGCTTTAGCCCCTGCGGTCGCATTTTGCCGCACCGATTTCTTCTCACCCACCAGGCCAATGAATGCATTCTTCATACACAATCGCGCCTACCTCAACTCCGGCACCTCCGCCTGATCCCCACCTCAAACCCACACGCCAACCCATGCTCTGGGCCGCACTCTCCTACTCCCTTGGAATCCTCGTCGCTACTCACCTCTCGTTCGCGCCCGCCTTGTGGATAGCCGCTGCAACCACCTTCCTCGCAGCCGCCCTCTCTTTCCTCCTTCGCCGAAACTGGCTCGCCGGCACCCTGACCTTCGGCATCTTCTTTATTGCAGGCGCTCTTAATCTTCAACGAGGAAATTCCACAACCTACACGGATACCGCCCTTCGCCCCTTCACTGACGGACAGCAAGTTGAACTAACCGCCCACGTCACTCGCGAAGGCCGATTCCGCGGAAGTGGTCCCAACGAAATCCGCCAAACGCTCGATGTCCAGGTCGAAGAAATCGTAACCGCGAACGGCATAAAGATCCCCGCACATTCCGGCATCCGCCTCGGAATTTACAGCCCAAGAGGCGAAGGATCACAGTTGCCAGACACTGGCCTCTTCCACTACGGCGACCGGCTCCGCCTCCCGGTCAAACTCAAGCTCCCCCGCAACTTCCATAATCCCGGCGCGTTCGACTACGAAGCCTACCTGGCCGACCACGGCATCGCCGCCCTCGGCTTCGCCAAAGCCGCCGACGTGCAACTGCTCCCCGGCTTCTCTGGAACCCGCCTCGAACTCTTTCGCACCCGCATCCACTCCAGCATCCTTGCCAAAGTGCACGCCCTCTGGCCGCCCCCGCAAGCCGCCCTGCTTGACGCCATGCTCATCGGCGAAGACGCCTTCCTCGATCGCGACACCCGCGCCGACTTCCAGCGCTCCGGCACCTACCACATTCTCGTTGTCTCGGGGATGAACGTGACCATCCTCGCCTTCGTCGTCTTCTGGACGCTCCGTCGCCTCCGCCTCTCTGACATTCCCGCCACGCTGCTGACCATCCTCTTCTGTATCGCCTACGCCTTCCTCACCGAAGTCGGCGCTCCGGTCTGGCGCGCCACGTTGATGTGTTCGATTTATCTCGGCACGCGCCTGCTCTACCGCGACCGCGCCATGCTGAACGCGCTCGGCACTGCCGCTCTCGGCCTGCTCGTATTCGATCCTCGCCAGCTCTTCACCGCCAGTTTCCAGATGACGTTCCTCTGCGTCCTGATCGTGGCCGCCATCGGCCTTCCTCTGCTCGAACGCACCTCGCAGTTCTACCGCCAGGCCATCGCGCACTGGGACTCCGATGACTACGGCCCATCCCTTCCCCCGCGCGTCGCCCAATTCCGCGCGGACCTGCGCTTGATAGCGGAGCGCCTCGCACGTTTTCTGGGCGCGCCCTGGTCGCTTCGCCTGGTGCGCGGAATCGCGATTGTCTGCCTCGCAACCTTCGAGTTGCTGCTGGTATCCGCGGTGATGCAACTCGGCCTCGCCCTGCCCATGGCCTACTACTTTCATCGCGCCACCACCATCGGCCTTCCCGCAAATTTCGCGGCCGTCCCGCTCACGCAACTCCTCATGCCGGCAGCGCTGTTGTCGGTGGCGCTGAGCTATATTTCTCCCGCACTCGCCAAATTTCCCGCACTCTTCACCAGCATCGCCCTGCAAGCAATCACCGGCACAGTCCACTCGCTGGGAGGCCTTCGCCTCGCCGACCTTCGCGTCGCAATGCCTTCGCTGCTGATGATCGCTCTGGCCTCGGCTGCGCTAGCCCTCGCCATGATCGTCGCCCGCCGCCGCGCGTCCCTGGTGCTGGTCGGCCTGATGGCCCTGGTGCTAGCCGCATTTGCTCTAGCCTTCGTGGCCCCGCATCCGCACATCCGCCCCGGCCAGCTCGAAGTCACCTCGATTGACGTGGGCGAAGGCGACTCCATCCTCTTAGTAACTCCCCAGGGCCGCACCCTGCTGGTCGACGCCGGAGGCCCCACCTGGGGCTCCGCCTCGCAACTCGATTTCGGCGAAGACGTCGTCGCTCCCTACCTTTGGACCCGCGGCATCTCCCGTCTCGACGCCGTCGCCATCTCCCACGGACACTCCGACCACATCGGCGGCATCGCCGCGATCCTCAAAGATTTCCACCCCAAAGAATTATGGATCGGCCTGCTGCCCCCGAGCCACGCTCTCGACAACCTGATCGCCGAGGCTCACTCCCTGGGAATTAAAGTTGTTCGCCACTGGGAAGGAGACAAATTTGATCTCGGCGGAGCAACAGTAGACGTCCTATTTCCGCCGCAAGACGAGCCCACCGCCAGCGAGCCCAGGAACAACGACTCAATGGTTCTGCACATCAGCTACGGAGCAACTTCGGTTCTTCTGGAAGGCGACGCCGAAAAAGCCGTCGAACGCCGCATCGCCGCCCTCTACCATCCCCACGCAGACCTTCTAAAAGTCGGCCACCACGGCAGCGCCACATCCACCACGCCAGAGATACTTCAGGCTGTTCACCCCACCTTCGCCGTCATCTCCGTCGGATACCGCAACACCTTCGGCCTGCCCAAGCCCGCCGTTCTCGATCGCCTGCAAGCCGCCGGAGTTCACATCTACCGCACCGACCTCGACGGCGCCGTCACCTTCTACCTCGACGGCCACTCCGTCACTCCCGCCCCGGCAGCTCTTCAATAGAAACGCTCCCACGCGTGGTGCTGGTTCTTGAAACTTAGATTGTTCGGGGGCCTTCCTGACCTGCGCCCAAATGCGAGAATCTGAATCGGGTTTATCTTAGTCGGATGCGCGAAGGTATCGCAGCGCTCTCACCGCTTGCGATCATGCTGCCTGGCTTGGTTCGGGCCTTATAGCTGTTGAGAAGTGTCATTACGCGACCCCCAGCGCCTGTTTATCAGCTTGGATTCCCTAGCGCCCACGCTCCGGCCACAACGGGTCAATGAGCGCTATGGCCTGGTATCAACACTTATCGCTGACGGATGTTCCGAGCAGAGACTCTTTCGTCCAAGCGGATTACTTCTGAGTAGGCCGTCGTCCGACCGGAATTGTCGGTAAGCATCTTAGACTGCCGTTTGTGAAAATATTCCTGCAAGCGCGCCAGTGGAAGAGCGCCTATTTGTGGGAGGACAGCGCGTCGATCTGTTGTTTCGCCCAACTGTCGTCGGGATGGAGTTCGAAGACTTTGCTGTAATCCGCTTTGGCCTTCTCGATCTCTCCGTTCGCCTGATGCGACATGGCGAGCATGTGATACGACCAAACAGAGGTTGGATTGTTGACCGCGAAATTCATCTCCATGATCGCTACCGCTTCCTTGTTCTTGTTCTTCGCCAAAAGGGATTCCGTAAGCTGATTCAAGGGCGCCTCACCAAAATCGTACTGGCCGCTGCCATAGTATTGTCTGCGGAGGTCGTGATACTGCTTCGTGGCTCCGTCGACGCCTTGTTTCTCGATTGTTTCGGCTAGAACAGCGTTGAGCAGGCGGGGCTGAGTTAGGCCGTGATGACAGGTTGCGCACTCCACCTGCACGAGCGACGGCTTGGCGATCTTGCTGACGTAATCATGGTTGATGGCCGCAACCATTTGCAGCATGATGCGCGCTGTCTTCTTCTGGTCCTTGTCGTCCGCCGGGAAGTCCATTGTCATGTCGGCCTTTTGCACGTGACAGTAAGGGCAGCGAACGTTCAAAGCAAAGGCGAAACCCCGCATCGTGGCCTGCAGTTCGTTCTTGGAAATGTCTTTTGGCAATATCTGCAAATTCGTAAACTTGTCCGGAAGTTGCGCCACTACAGGAGTGATTGCCAGCAAAATGGCGACAAGTGAGAATCTTGCTTTACTGCCTAGTAGCTGGCGACGTATTGTCATTGTTTTCTCCTCGTATTGCTCTCGACTCACTGAGTTGCTCTGACTAGCGAAACTATGAAGCGGAACAATGACCGTCTGGTGCTGTCGCGGATATTCACTTAGCTGAGAGAAAGGCAAACTGTTAAATTGGCCACGGGCTTGATTTTAGGCGGACGGAGTGGGCTAACTGTCGAAAAATCGCCATTTCACTTAGTGACCCTAGACTCGCGGAACTCCTCATCATACGAACCGGGACGCGGCTCGTTCCGGGGCAAATGCTGCGGGTGAGGGCGGCGGCTCACTTGCCAGGGTCCATCCCGGAGTTTTGGACGCCGCCAGCCGTCTTTCGGGATTTAACGACACTTCTCAATGGCTTTAGCCCTGTGGTCGTTTCTCTAGAAAAACCCCAAGTTAGCCTTGCGTCTCATCATCATCCACTTCATCGCCCGCACCCAGCTCCTGCCGCGATTCCGCAATCAACCCGCGCGCCTTCTCTGCATCCTCTTCCCGCACCAGGATGATCATCCCACCCATCCCCGGAAACGCATCCTGCAACAAGCTCGCCGACGCCAAGTCACAATCGATCCCCGCCGAATCCAGCAGCCCTTTCACGACCAGCGCCTCCGACTCTTGTTCGCTGTCGAACACCTTCACCAGCTTTTCATTGGGATCAGGTTTCCGCTCTTCCGCCGCATTCGCTTGCTCTCGCATGGGATCTCCGGTTCTGGAGTGGGCCGCTTCCACCACGGCCTGCACTCCGTGATTCTATTCCTT
>Ga0070710_10001659_pt1 | contig 10481 bp, 9 predicted proteins | sample LARL52metaG_FD_65454 | JGI IMG/M metagenome (GOLD analysis project Ga0070710, IMG submission 65454) | Corn, switchgrass and miscanthus rhizosphere microbial communities from Kellogg Biological Station, Michigan, USA - LAR L5-2 metaG | ecosystem: Host-associated > Plants > Roots > Rhizosphere ... | reverse complement strand
CGTGTAGGAATCGTGCATGGAGTTGACCGCGCCGCAACTCGTGTCGGTGGTCACGGTGGCGAACAACGCGGAATTCGCAAGCCCGAAGCGAACCTCTTTGCCTTCGAGGTTGCCGGCAGATTGCGGCTGCGGTGAAGAATGTTCTGTTCTGTGCTGCACGGCAGTTGTCAACAAGGGATTTCCCCGCGCCTCCGCCCAATAGGCCGTGCTCACCCCAGCCAGAAAGAGCAAAGCCATGGCTGACCAAACCGCCCACCCATGCCGCGCGGACCCGGTCATCTTCCCCAGGGTGTAGGTGAAGGCGGAGGGGATCGCCAGAATGCAGAACATCTCAAGAAAGTTGGTAAGCGGTGTGGGATTCTCAAAGGGATGCGCGCTGTTCACGTTGAAGAAGCCGCCTCCGTTCGTACCTAGCTCCTTGATGATCTCTTGGGAAGCGACCGGCCCCTGAGCGATGACCTGCTGACTCACCGTCTGCATCACCGGTTTGCCGTCGGGCCCGTTGATGGGCTTGCCATCGGAACCAAGTTGAGGCGTCTGGTAAGGATCCAGTAGCTGCACAGTGTCATACGGCTTCAGGTTCTGCACCACACCCTGCGACACCAGCACGAGCGCGCCGATCAGGCACAGCGGAGCCAGTATCCACAGCGTGCTCCGCACCATGTCGACCCAGAAATTGCCGATCGTCTTTTGCTCGCGCCGCGAGATCCCGCGAATGAATGCAATCGCGAGCGCCATGCCCGCCGCCGCCGAAACCCAGTTGTGATACGCCAGACCAACCATTTGCGTCAGATAACTCATGGTGGTCTCAGGCACGTAGTTCTGCCAATTTGTGTTGGTGGTGAATGAAGCCGCGGTATTGAAAGCCAGTGCTGGAGCCGCTGCCGGCAGCTTCTGCGGATTCCAGGGCAGCCAAGCCCATTGCTGCACGCGCTGCAGTACATAGAGCAGAATCATCGACACTGCGCTGAACAGGAGCAATGCTAACGCGTACTCTTTCCAGTCCATCTCGTGGGTTTCATCCACGCCGGTAAGCTTGTAAAGGATCCGCTCTACTGGCCGCAGCAGCGGATCCAAACGAGTTTTCTCCCGGTTGAATACACGTACCATGAAGCCGCCCAGGGGCTTGGTGATCAACAAGACCATCAGCAACAGAAAAAAGATCTGCAGCCATCCATTTGGAGTCATCAGAATTTCTCCGGGCGCAACATGGCGTACACCAGGTAGGCCAGCAATCCCGCGCAAATTACCAGCATAATGATCGGTTCAGCACTCATATAACGTTCTCAACGCACGCGCTCGCAGAATGTGACATAAGCGAGCGACATCACGAAAAACAGAATCGTCACCCCAACAAATATTGCGTCCTGCATCGTTTTTGCTCCCGTCCCAACTCAACTAGAACTTGACCAGAATGGCCATGGTGGCCCGATCCTCAGTGTTGCGAAGGTCTGGCTGCCAGTTGGCAATGGTCGAGCTTGGATTTCCGTTATTGCCACCCGGCGGTGTAACGCCGCCCGGGCCGCTCCAGTACGGCACATTCGCGTGCCGGTGGTTAAACTCCCAGCGGAAAGTTATGTATTGGCTCGGCATGTAATCGTAGGTTCCGGAAATATCCCAGGCTTTGAACGGATCGCCCGGATTCTCAGTAAAGTAGGGGGTGCCAGAAGCGGCCGTTGCTCCATTGATGGGAGGCAGCAACACCAGGTAGCGACCTGGGTTGTTGATCTTTCCTCCGCCGATGGTCAAGCCGTAACGGTCCTTCTTGAACCACCAACGGTTGTAAAGCATGTAGCCGAGAAAGCTCTGCTTGTACGAAATGATTTTCCCGGTAGAGTCCTTCTGATTTGTGGTGCAGCTCACCCCTCCGCCGCTTTCACAGCCCGCGTCGCCAGTCAGCGAGAAGGCCATCTTGTCCAGAAAGCGTTCCGGATGGTCGTAATACTTCACTTCAATACTGTTGTCGGTGTGATAGCGAGTGCGTGTAGGAATGCCCAGCGCGTCGGCTCCAGCCCCGTAGTTGTTGGTGAGAACGGAGAGCCAACTGGTGGGGCGATACAAGACCTGCCCACCAAATCCGAGCCGGCCATTGAAACGCCCGTAGGACTGCCACCCGTTGATGATCCAAGGCTCAATCTTCAACTTCTTGGTCGGAAATACCTGAATGCGCAGGCCGGTGAAAAACCACGGAGTGTTCGACGAAACATAAGACGGCTGGTAGGCCCAGTTATCGAAGTTGTAAAAGCTGAAGAGGCCTACGTACGACAGAAAGATGCCGGCATCGACGTTGATCCCATGCAGGGCGTCAAAGTGATATCCGCCATAGGCCTCGTTGACATACCGGTAGGCATTGGCCAGATCCCACTGTCCCCGCGCAGTGCTAGCGTCGTTGCGCGGTGTAGCGGTTGCGTACAAACCTATCTGGCTGAGCACGCGTGCACGAACGTGGTCGTAGTGAAAGTCTCCCCCCAGGCCCAGATGCGTAAGGCCAACTTCATTCGAACGAAATACTTCGCTTGAACCGACAATCGTATCGTCTTTGGGATGGTTGAAGTCGTAGTGGTAGGCAACGTCGGCGCGGATTTCCGGCGTAAAGAATTTCGAGTCGAAGGCCGCTTCTTTCGTGCGCGGATTGCCGTTCAGCCAGGTCCAGTCGGCAAAAGCGAAGGGCTCTTCCTTGGCGGGCGTCGTTGTCGCAGAATCGCCCTGTACAGCCGCCGCGGCAGGTTGCCCGGAAACCGCTAAGGAGGTAGCGCCGGTAAAGTTTGCCGCCGTCACCGACGGGACGTTCGGCCCCGCGCCACTCAGCGCCGGTCCCGCCCCGCTCTGATCGTTCGCGCGAGCCGCGGCAGAAGCGTTCTTCTGCTGCTCGACCTCCGAGCGCAATCGCTCCACCTCGGCGCGCAGGAGCTTCAATTCATCCCGCATTTCCTGTTGTTCCGTTGGCGCAACCGAGCTAGAGCTGGCGTTAGCGGGAGATGCTGCCGCGTCTTGATCGGATTGAGCCCCAGCCCATGTCGGCCACAAGGCGAACGTCGCGAGCATTAAGACCTGAAACGAAATCTTCCTGCGCATCATTTTCGTTCTCCAATAACGACACGTTATAGGCGCTGCGCTTGTGTTCCGGAACGCGGCGATCCTTATGGGCATAGATGCCGCTCAGAACCTTTCGGGGGGCACTCTTTTACAGGTCGTACACAGACTGGACAATCCCCCAGCAGACCGAAGGCGCGCCCTCGCGCAGCAAGGCGACCAGAAACCTGGGCATGAACGCGGCCGCTGCCAAAACGATGACTGCAATTGCCAGGCTTCCCTCATGCTCCCGCTCTCTGCGCATTTGCGCCGATGTGCTGCGCAAACATTTCAGTAGACCATTTGACATGTAAGAGTGGTTTAAGGAATTCCTAAAGAATTCATAAAGAAAGCCGAATCGATTCCAGACTTTTCTGCGTTCTCGAAAGACCCTGCCTAGCAGCCCCACTCCGCGTCGCCGGGCTGGGCAAAATATTGCCGCGATGCTTCCCGATCGCTGGTAGCGGAATCCAGTTCCAACAGGGCGAGACGTGCAGCCGTGACTAAACGGCTCTTTTCCTGTTGCGGAACCTCTGTCCACGTTCCGCTGTTTTCGCTGCCCTTACCCGCAATCTCGGGCATCAGTGCCTGATGATAGTGATGGAAAAGCTCTGCCAACCGTTCCGGTGCGACCTCATTGATCCACATATGTTTCCTCCTCACTCGCGTTTGCTCGGGGCGTTCTTTCCTGTCCCTTAATCATTGGACACGGATGCCCAGAAAGATCTGATAAGGAGTGCATAAAATGTTCGTAAGGACAAAAGGCTGGAGCGCGAGAAAAAATCGGCTAAGAGCCGGGCTCAAAGCGATAACCCACCCAGGGCTCAGTCAGCAGATATTTCGGCGAGGAAGGATCAGTCTCGATTTTCTTGCGCAACTGGCCGACGAAGACGCGGAGGTATTCCGGCTGCTCCGTGCTATTCGGACCCCAGATGGCGGCCAGTAGCGTGCGGTGGGTCACGACCTTCCCCGGACGGCGCGCCAGGTAAACAAGGAGATCGAATTCCTTGGGGGTGAGATGAACTTCGCGGCCCGTGACCTTCACCGAGCGCGTATCCAGATCGACGGAGAAGTCTCCGGAAATAATTGTGCTGGACTGTCCTTCGGCAGCCGGAGTTCGCCGCAATTGCGCCCTGATTCGAGCCAGCAGTTCGTTCATGCTGAAAGGCTTGGTTACGTAGTCATCGGCGCCGGCATCGAGTGCTTCGACCTTGGATCGATCCTGGCCGCGCACTGAGAGCACGATGATCGGTACTTGCGACATTTGCCGCACCTGCCGGCATAACCCCACGCCGTCAAGGTTCGGCATGGCGAGGTCGGTGATGACAACATGCGGCGACCAGTTCTTCATCAACTCCAGGGCCATCTCCCCGTCATTGGCGACGCGAATGTCATAGCCCTGCGACGAGAGAGTGGTGCGCAAAACGCGCGTGATCTGCGGTTCGTCATCCACCACCAGGATTCGCCGATGATCGTTCGTCATGGCCGGCTCACCGCATTTCCTGGGTGACAATGTGGACGTCGACGGCGGGCGTGTCGCGCAAAAACTTGTGGATCGCAGATAGATAGAAGTAACGCTTCCATCCTTTTGTAGCGGAGCGGCCGAACACGACCTGCGTAATGTGATTTTCCCGCACGAACTCGGCCACCTTTTCGGCGACAATCTTGCCTTCGCTCTTTACCACTTTCGCCCCCACACTCTCGGCGAAACGAACGTTGTCAGCCAGGGTGCGCTGGTTCTCGTCGCTCTCGTCCGCGCCCGTGTCCACATAAAACACAAAGAAATCGCCGTCCATCGCCTGGGCCATGCGCGCTCCACGAGCAATCAAGTACTGGGCTGCCGGGTTCGAGCTGATGCAAACTGCAATGCGCTCGCGCACCTGCAGGGGCTGGCCGTCCTCCGTTTTCAACTCTGAGAGGGTTCGGTCAACAGCTTGGGTAACCTGCCGCAGAGCCAGTTCTCGCAACGCGACAAGGTTTGTGTTCCGGAAGAAATTGGCCAACGCTCGCTCTGCCCGCTCGAGCGGATAAATGTCGCCCCGCTTCATTCGCGTCTGCAAAGCTTGAGGCGTCAGATCGGCCATCACGATCTCGCCCGCGCGGCGAATCACCCAATCGGGCACAGTCTCGCGCACCTGCACTCCGGTCAGGCTGCGGATCGTCGGAGAAAGGCTTTCAATATGCTGGACATTGAGGGTGGAGAGAACGCTGATCCCGGCATCCAGCAGCTCGAACACATCTTCGTAGCGCTTGGCATGCTTGCTGCCTTCAATGTTTGTGTGCGCTAGCTCATCCACCAGAACGACGTTCGGACACCGCGCAAGGATCGCGTCGACATTCATCTCTTCGAAGACCGTGCCTTTGTACTCCAGCTTTTTGCGAGGAACCGATTCCAACCGGGAAGCCAGTTCCACGATCGGCTTGCGTCCGTGCGTTTCCACGACGCCGATCACAATTTCTTCGCCGCGGCTGGCCCGGCGCACGGCCTCACTCAACATGGCATAGGTTTTTCCCACGCCGGGCGCGTAGCCGAGAAACAGTTTAAATACCGCCGGACGTTTGGCGGTGTCTACCTCGGCCAGCCATTGCTCGGGAGTCTTGGCCATCGCCGCTATTCTCCACACCGCGGCAGGAATTGTCGAATTGTTATCAATTCCGCGTACAATCGTGCGCGTGAAAGAGCGCTGGCCACAGCAAGTGATGCGATACTCCGGCTGCCTCGCGGCGGTCGGACTCGTGATCCAGGTTTACCGGCATCTGGTTCACGTAAACCCCACCACCGTCGCCTTGACGTTCCTACTTATGGTGCTCTGGGTCGCGGCCTACTGGGGTTTCCGCTTCTCCGTTTTCCTGGCAATTCTGGCCACGCTTGCGTTCAATTATTATTTTCTTCCTCCCATCGGAACCTTCACCGTGGCCGACCCGCAGAACTGGGTGGCGCTTTTCGCCTTTCTGGTGACGGCTGCCATCGCGAGCCAACTGGCGGATCGTGCCCGCCGGCAAACTGCCGACGCGATTCAGCGCCGCCGCGATGTCGAGCGACTGTACGCCTTCAGCCAGCGCCTGCTCGCGACTGATAACGTCGCTGAACTGTTGAATGCGATTCCTGCCTACGTGTGTGACGGCTTCGGAGCGAAAGCTGCGGCCATCTATCTGCTCAGCTCGCAGCAGGTATATCGGAGCGATCCGAAAGCTGATTGGTTTCCGCTTCAGGATCTTCAACTGGTAAGTTCTCGCGGCGAGCCCGTGATCGATTCTCAGAGAGGGATTTCTCTCACGCCTTTGCACCTGGGAGCCCGCACGACGGGCGCGGTGGGCATCGCTGGCCCAGCGCTCTCGCGAGCAACTTTAGAGGCGCTGGGCAGCATGATCGGTATTGCCATAGAGCGCGCTGGAGCTATCGAAAAGCTTTCCCAGACCGAAGCCGCCCACCAAAGCGAGAACTTGCGCACCGTTCTGCTCGATTCGGTTACGCATGAATTGCGGACCCCGCTCACCGGCATCAAGGCCGCGGTCACTGGTTTGCTCTCCGATTACAATTTGGACGATTCGCAGCGCAGAGAGCTACTCACGGTCATCAATGAAGAGACTGACCGTCTCGACCGACTGGTGGGCGAGGCCACGGAGATGGCCCAATTGGATGCTCATAAGGTTGAACTCCACCTGGCTTCAGTGGACATTGGCAGTGTCATAGAATCCGCGGTAGCAGACTCCAGGACGGTTCTCGATCAGCACCCGGTCAACGTGCGCATGCCCCAATCGCTGCCGAAGGTCCGCGTGGATTCGGACCGCATCTCGGAAGTGTTAAAGCAATTGCTGGAAAATGCCGCCAAATACTCTCCAGCTACTTCGCCCATCACGATTACTGCCGAAAGGAAGCGAGATCGCGTCGTGACCAGCGTCACCGATCACGGGAACGGCATCGACGACTTCGAGCAGTCACTGGTCTTCGACAAGTTCTACCGCGGCCGCGACCAGCGCTACAGCGTGCAGGGCACCGGCATGGGATTAGCCATCGCCAAGGCGATTGTCGAAGCTCACGACGGAAGCGTCAGCGTCACCAGCCAACTCGGCCGGGGATCAGTCTTCTCCTTCGAATTGCCAGTTGCTTAAAGAGCCCGCTCCTGCAGCCCCACTCGATTGCCATCCCAAACGCAGCCTTGGTTTTGCGTGCAGCTCCTTAGGCACTCAGTTCTTCAACTTCGGCCGCTCACAAGTATCCACGATCTTCTTCGGATCGATCGCGTCCTTATCCACCTGCTCTTCCATGATCTTTCCATCTTTCCCGATCAGGAAGTTCACCCGGCGCGCCGCTTTGTACTTGTCCAGATAAATTCCGTACTTGTGCGTGACCTCTCCGCCCCAATCGCTCAGCAAGGGGAACGTAACTCCAATTTGATCTGCGAAGGCTTTATTGGCATATGGACTATCCATGCTTACACCCAGAACCTGGGTGTCGGTAGCTTCCAGCCGTTTGAGATCCTGCTGGAGAGCTTTCATTTGGGCCGTTCAACCACCGGTGAAAGCGAAAATATAGAACGCCAACACCACGTTCTTTTTTCCGTGATATTGACTGAGAGAGATTTCCTTATCATCCTTGCCGTCGAAGTATTCCAGCTTGAAATCCGGGGCAACGTCGCCGACTTTCGGCATGGAACCGCCCTCCGCCTTTTTTGTCTGTGCGGCAGCGGCGCCCATCGCGACGGTAAGGGCAGATGCCAGCAACAACGTCTTCCCCACCTTCAGCAACCTCTTTTGCATCATCTGCATCATCGATCCTCCTCCGGAATGATAGCCCAATCGATGGGAAGACATTGTAATTTTCCACGTAAGCGCCCCGGGGATGCTAATCAGTACCCTTCTTTTGCACCTTTAGCATTGCCCAAAGTCATCGCCAACCAGTAAATTCAGTTGCAGTGCAGCTCCCGATGTCGACGAACCCTGCCACCCTGAACGACGTTTTCTTTGCCGCCACGGAACGCGATCTAGAGCGCGTCATGCTTTATCGTGAGGCGGGAAAGTGGCTGCCGCTCTCTTCTTCGGATCTGCGGCGCAAGGTTGCCGCAACAGCCCATGCCCTGCGGGAATGGGGAGTTGGTAAAGGCGACCGCATCGCCATTCTCAGCGAGAACCGGCCTGAGTGGACCATCGCTGATTTCGCGATTCTGTTGCTCGGCGCCGTTACCGTTCCGGTGTACGCTACATTGACTCCCGAACAAACCGCGTCTACTCTGCGCGATTCCGGTGCCACGATCGTTTTCCTCTCCAGCGAACGGCAACTGAGGAAGGTGCAAGCGATTCTCGCTCACACCCAGATTCAGAAAATCGTAGTCATGGATCAGGTTCAGGTTCCAAGCGAGAATTCTGCCAGTTGCGTGCTTATGGATAAGTTGATGGCCCAAGCGCCCGCCACTCTCGATGCGGAGACCGACTCGCGGGCTCGCTCCATCCAACCTGACGATCTCGCGACGATCATCTACACGTCCGGGACCACCGGAGTGTCCAAGGGCGTCATGCTGAGCCACGGCAACATGGCTTCCAACATTTCCTGCTCGCTGCTCGGCTTCGACATGCGGCCGGGGCTGACCAGCGTTTCCTTTCTACCGCTCTCGCACGTCACCGCCCGTCACGTCGATTTCACACTGCTGTATCACGGCGTCACGCTGGCCTACTGCCCGTTCATGGAGAATCTGTCCGCCACCTTGCTCGAGGTTCGGCCAACAGTCTGCGTCTCTGTGCCCCGGGTTTACGAGAAGATCTATGCGAAAACCCAAATGACAGCGAGTGGATTTCCCAAGCACGCCATTTACAAATGGGCGCTTTCCGTGGGGCGCGCCAACAAGGACACGATTCTCGCAGGAGGTACCCCTTCTTCTTTTACGTGGAAGCTGGCCAATCAGCTTGTTTTTTCGAAGATCCGCGAAGGCGTAGGAGGCAAAGTTGAAACCTTCATTTCAGGCGGAGCGCCTCTGGGCCGCGAACTTGCGGAGTGGTTTGCCACGGTCGGCATTCGCATTCATGAAGGTTACGGTTTGACTGAAACGTCTCCGGTGATCGCGGTCAACACCCCGGTCAACCATCGCATCGGCACGGTGGGCAAAATACTTCCGAACCTCGAAGTCCGCATTGCAGATGACGGCGAAATTCTGGTGCGCGGACCTTCGGTATTTAAGGGATATTGGAACCGTCCGGAGGAAACTCAGAACGCGTTCTTGGAAGGGTGGTTCAAGACCGGAGACATCGGCAATATCGACGGCGATGGATATCTCTCCGTCACCGACCGCAAGAAGGAACTTATCAAGACTTCCGGGGGAAAGTTCATCGCGCCGCAGCCGATCGAAAATTCCCTCAAACTGAATCCCCTCATCGGCACCGCCGCGATCCTGGGCGACCGGCGCAAGTTTGCATTTGTCATCGTCTCTCCCAATTTTGCACTGCTGGAAGAGTGGGCCCGCGCCAATAGCATTGCCTTTTCCTCGCGCGCCGAACTCATCGCGAACCCGAGAGTTCAGGCCCTTTACGATGGAGTTGTGGATGAGGTGAATCAGAATCTTGCACGCTTCGAAAAGCTGAAGCGCGTCCTGCTGGTCGCCGACGAGTTCTCCGCCGAGAACGGAGCGCTTACGCCAACCATGAAGTTGCGGCGACGCGTGATCGAAGAGCGCTACCGGGCGGAAATCGATGAGTTGTACGCCAAGGCAGACGAAGGGGTCAGCTAGGGTCACCTAAACTCCTGCGCAATAGCCTTCAGCGTCCAGCCAACCAATTTTGCCACTGGTCTCGGGAACCTATATCGATCGCGAAAATAAATTCTTTCCAACCTCTTGCTCCAACTATCGGCTATGTCTTCTTTTTCACGGAACTCCGGTCTGACAGTTGCGTCGATATGATGGCCGATCTCATGAAATAGCACATGACCAAAGATGGCTGTTCTAATGAAAGGAATCATCGGATGTAAGGAAACAGGAACGCATAGATTATCCACAAACAATTCGATCCACGCTGGATTGCCGTGATGAGCGTGGTGGTAGCGTCCGAAAACCCGAGACTGCGGCACTCGTCGTTTCCGAGAAGTCACCTTGCCCAATCGATGTCGACGCGGCGCCCCCGATTGATTAGTAAGGACGACACAGTCGAGCCCGCGTAGGTACCCTGCGGGAACCGAAAAGAGCAAGTTTGTTACAAGCTTTCGAACGTAGCTCGGCGGCACAAAATCGTTGTAAAACTCCCGAATCTCGGTATCTGTTGTGATCGCTTCTTCGGGCATCTTACTACTTGCCTCCTGATGCGGCCCCATACTAGTCGAAGGGCCGTTGCATTGAATACAATAATCCTATGACCGACCCCCTTGTAATCGCCGGACGCTCCTTCCGCTCGCGCCTGATCGTCGGCACGGGAAAATACAAATC
>Ga0070710_10001658_pt1 | contig 10488 bp, 11 predicted proteins | sample LARL52metaG_FD_65454 | JGI IMG/M metagenome (GOLD analysis project Ga0070710, IMG submission 65454) | Corn, switchgrass and miscanthus rhizosphere microbial communities from Kellogg Biological Station, Michigan, USA - LAR L5-2 metaG | ecosystem: Host-associated > Plants > Roots > Rhizosphere ... | reverse complement strand
CGAAGACGCCGTCGGCGCCGAGCTGCATGCAGAGCGACGCGTCGGCCGGTGTCGCGATCCCGCCGGCGGTGAACGTCACGACCGGCAGCTTGCCGTTCTCGGCGACCCACTTCACGAGCTCGTACGGCGCCCGCAGCTCCTTCGCCTCGGCGTACAGCTCCTCCTCGGGCAGCGCGCCGAGCCGGCGGATGTGGCCGAAGACCGCGCGCATGTGCGTGACCGCGTTGACGATGTCGCCGGTTCCCGCCTCGCCCTTGGTGCGGATCATCGCCGCACCCTCCGCGATGCGGCGCAGCGCCTCGCCGAGGTTCGTGCACCCGCAGACGAAGGGGACGGTGAACTGCCACTTGTCGACGTGGTGCTCGAGGTCGGCGGGCGTCAGCACCTCGGACTCGTCGATGTAGTCGATCTCGAGCGCCTGCAGGATCTGCGCCTCGGCGAAGTGGCCGATGCGGCACTTCGCCATGACGGGGATCGTCACGGCCTCCTGGATCTCCTGGACCTTCTCGGGATCGGACATGCGCGCGACGCCGCCGTCGCGGCGGATGTCGGCGGGGACCCGCTCGAGCGCCATGACCGCGCACGCGCCCGCGTCCTCGGCGATCTTCGCCTGCTCGGCGTCGACGACGTCCATGATCACGCCGCCCTTGAGCATCTCGGCGAGACCGCTCTTGACCCGCATCGTCCCGTACTCGGCCATCGGCGTGAGTGTAGCCAGGAGCGACCTGATAGAACCGCCGCATGGAGCCATGGTCGCGGGAACCGGTAGGACGCTTCGACGAGCTCGAGATCGAGAGCGAGGTGCTCCGGGACAACCCGCTCGGCGATCCGCACGTCCGGCCGCTCTGGGTCTACGTCCCGCCGGCGTACGACGCCGAGCCGGACCGGCGCTTCCCCTCGATCTACCTCATCCAGGGCATGACCGGGCAGCTCGACATGTGGCAGAACCGGACCGCATTCCGGCCGAGCACCCCGGAGCGCATCGACCGGCTGTTCGCGGAGGAGGACTGCCCGCCGGCGCTCGTCGTCGCGGTCGACGCCTGGACCTCGTACGGCGGCTCGCAGTTCATCGACTCACCCGGAACAGGGCGCTACGGCGAGTACCTCTGCGACGAGGTCGTCTCCTTCGTCGACTCGCGGTACCGGACGCTCGCCGAGGCGGCGCACCGCGGGCTCACGGGGAAGTCGAGCGGCGGCTACGGAGCGATGGTCGTGCCGATGCTGCGGCCCGACGTCTTCGGCGGGCTCGCGACCCACTCCGGCGACGCGCTGTTCGAGCTCTGCTACCTGCCGGAGTTCCGGGACACGGTTCGCACGCTGCGCGACGAGTACGACGGGTCGTACGAGCGCTTCTGGGAGGACTTCCGCTCACGACCCGCGTTCACGAGGCCGTGGGACCACATCCTCCTCAACACGTATGCGATGGCCGCCTGCTACTCGGCGAACGAGGACGGCTCGGTCGACCTCCCGTTCGACACGGCGACCGGGATGCTGCGCGAGGACGTCTGGCAGCGCTGGCTCGCCTGGGATCCGGTCCGCATGGCCCGCCGTCACGCCGACGCGTTGCGCAGCCAGCGCGCGATCTACATCGACGCCGGCAAGCGCGACGAGTGGTTCCTCGACCTGGGGGCCGAGGCGTTCCGCCGCGAGCTCGAGGAGCTCGGGATCACCGACGTCTTGTTCGAGCTCTTCGACGCGAAGCACGGCGGGATCGAGTACCGCTACCCGCTCGCGCTCCGCTACCTCGCCGAGCGCCTGCAGTAGCTCAGCCCGAACAGGCCGAGATGAAGTCGAGGTCCGGGCCCGTTCCACCCCAGGCAACCCCGGTCCCGCCGCAGGGGGCCGTTCCCTCCGCCCGCCAGCCCGAGCCGCTCCAGGTGAAGAACGGGACCAGCCGGCCGGAGTCGTTGCTGGCCGCCAACGTTGCCGCGGCGACCGGGGTCGCCCTGTCTCTCGTCACCACGAACTCCCAGGCGATCGCCTCGTACGGCGGGCTGCTTGTCAGCCCCGGCGGGAACTTCCCGTTCGGCCAGAGGGTCTCGTAGGGCTGGAAGATCTGCACTCCCGCCAGGCCGGGCGGACTGAGGAGGAGGACCTGCGCCACCAGGAACGTTCCCTCCCGGCTGATCGAGAGCGAGCACTGGGCGTTCAGCGGCGGAGCGTCCCCGCTCGGCGGGTCGATCTGCCCGACGACCGGGAACCCCGGCGTCTGCGGGCGGCAATGATCGAGCAGGTGGCCCGAGGCCGCCACCACCTCGTCGACGACGGCGCTCTCGTCTGGCCGGGGCCACGGCGCGCTCACGTGCACGCGGAGCACGGGAAGCGCTTTGCCGAGGCAACTGGGCGTGATCTGAAGCGGTCCGGCCCACCGCACAGGAGTGGCGATGCGTCGGAGAATCACCGTCGCTCCGCGGCGAATCGTGGCGGGAACGGGCGGCGGAACAGGCACGCCCACCAGGTCCCCATCCGAAACGTACGTCGTGCCGTCGGCGGCCTTCAGGGTGAACCCGGCGCCGAATACCCAACTCGAGTACTTGAACGCGCGCCTGGAGCCGTTGTGCAGGACCAGCTTGACGTGCAGCGCCTGGCCCGCCTGCACCTCCGACTCGACGGTGGCGGTGCACCGGACCCGACCGTGCAGGAGCCGGCTGGAGGTCAAACTGCGCGTCGAGACGCCTGCGCTCGCCCTCTGACTCCCGAGCCAAACGGACAGCCCGAGCGTGAGCGCAAGGAGCACACCGATGCTTGCCACGCGCTTCATCGCGCACGAAAAGTACGCCGCCGTGGGCTCGACCGCCCTGGCCGTTCGGACAGTCTGAGGCCCGGCCGAGCTGGAATCATGGGATGACGATGCGAACGATCGAGCGCATCTTCGCGGTCGTCTGGGCGGCGTTCTGGCTGTACTGGCTGGTGGCCGCCTTCTCCATGAAGCGGGGCCGCGTCTCCTGGTCGCACGAGGGGCGAATCAGAGTCGTGATCATCGTCCTCGCGATCGTGCTGGTCCGCCTGGGCGTCCTTCGCGGTCACCGCGCCACCACCGATCCGTGGCGGGAAGCGATCGGGCTCGCCCTCTTCGTCGTCGGTCTGGGCTTCGCGATCTGGGCGCGCGTCCACATCGGGCGCAACTGGGGCACCCCGATGACGCAGAAGGACGACCCGGAGCTCGTGACGAGCGGCCCATACCGACTGGTGCGGCACCCGATCTACTCGGGCATCATCGTCGCCGGCATCGGCACCGCCGTGGCGCTGAGCTGGTTCTGGCTGGCTCCGGTCGGCCTGGCCGGCGTCTACTTCCTCTACAGCGCGAGGGTCGAGGAGCGTTTCCTGGCGGAGCAGTTCCCGGACAGCTATCCGGCGTACCGACACTCGACCAAGATGCTCGTGCCGTTCGTGTTCTGAACGTGTGACATGCGCGGTCGCGGTGACGTACTAACGCCAAGGATGGAGCGCCTTCTCCTCCCGGCGAGTGCGCTCGTCCTCGTCGTCACCGCCTGCGGCGCCGGTGCAATCCGGCGCCGCGGGTGGCAGGCGCTACCCCCAATGAGTGACTCGTAGCCGCAGCTTGCGGCAGGTTTCGGCAGAAAGTCCTCCAACTGCCTCGTCGGGGCTCGGAGGCCGCGATTCATCGCCGTTCCGCCGCCTGTCGACAGACAAGATGAAGCGCCGTCAGCGAGTGAGGGGGTTCGGAAATGGGTCGCACACCTCGGGTATTGGTCATCGACGACGACCGGCTGCTCTGCGAGCTGGTCCGTACGACATTCGAGCTGGAGGGATTCGAGGTCAGCACGGCCTACGACGTGATCGAGGCCGAGCGGGTACTCGTCGAGACGCGTCCCGACGCGATCCTGCTCGACATCGGGCTCCCCGGCATCGACGGGATCTTCTACCTGGAGCGCCTGCGGGAGACTCCGCAGACCAGCAGGATCCCGATCGTCGCGATCAGCGGATCGGACGAGGCCGGCCGCTCGGCGAGGGCCGTGGGCGCAGAGGCATTCCTGCGCAAGCCGTTCAGCCCGCTCGAGCTGATCGCGCTCGTGACGCCGCTGATCAAGAACGCCGGGCTCGTCGGCATGGAAGGCAGGGACGTCGTCGACGCCGCCGACCTGAACCGGCTGATCGAGATCGGCCGACGTCAGCATCAGCTCCTGACGGAGGCGTACACGCAGACGGTCGCCGTACTCGCGTCGGCGCTCGAGTCGCGCGACTTCGGCACGAGCCAGCACTCGCGCCGCGTGACCTCGTACGCGACGAGGCTCACGCTCGAGGTCTCGCCCGGGCTGCTCGACGATCCCAGCCTCGAGTGGGGCTTCATGCTGCACGACGTCGGGAAGATCGGCATCCCCGACGGCATCCTCCTCAAGCCGGGCCGCCTGACCGGGCCCGAGCGCCGGAAGATGCAGGAGCACGCGGAGCTCGGCGACCGGCTGCTCGCCCACGTCCCGCTGCTCAACCAGGAGGGCGCACGCGTCATCCGCTCTCATCACGAGCGGTGGGACGGAAACGGGTACCCAGACAGGCTCTCCGAGGAGAGCATCCCGCTCGCCGCGCGGATCTTCGCCGTCGTCGACTCGCTCGACGCGATGACGGACAAGCGTCCCTACCGGGCTCCCGTCAGCTGGGACGCCGCCGCCGAGGAGGTGCGCCGTTGCCGCGCCTCGCACTTCGACCCGGACGTCGTCGACGGCTTCGAGGCCTGCGAGCCCGACCTCTACCGCCTGCACATGGCGGAGCTGGCGGCCTGACGGCCGCGGGGAGGGCGGTCGCCGCAACCGCCCTCCCCCTCGCTTCAGGTCAGCTCACTTCTGGTGCGTGGAGAACGACCAGGCGTGGGACGATGCGCGCGGAAGCTGGACCCCGGCTTTCGCAGCCGCGTGCCGCAGCCCGCTGCCGTTGACGAGGGTCCCACAGGTCGCGTCTCCGCCCGTGATGAACAGCGCCCCGGTGTCCTGCGCCGGGTCGGTCACGTCGATCCCGGTGGTGAGCACGTCCTGTGCGTCACCGGCGACGCCAGTCGGAACGGGGACCATCGAGTATCGATACCCCTGCGCCGTGCCCTGCGCGCCGGTGGGATCACCGAACTGATCGATCGGTACAGCAGCCTGGATGCAGTCCTCGATCAGCGTCACCTCTAGCCCTGCGAACTCCTTGAGCGTCTTGATGGTCTTGCCCTGCGAGGTCACCTTCTTCTGCAGCGCGAGGAACTGCTTCTCGGTCGGCCCCTTCGACTGCTGACTCGCCGGCGAGGCGGCCACATACATGGCCGCGGCGACCACGGCGACCCCCACGAACATCAGAAAGCGGTTCATCGTCCCTCCTGTCGGCCCCCCCGCCAGATGCAGGGAATGCCCGGACTCAACATCGCCGCTGAGGACATGTCAAATGGAGGGCTAAGGCGACGGTCAGGACGACGTCTGGTCGCCGCTCCTGAAGAAGGACGCGAACGAGCCGGCGACGGCGGTGACGACGAAGACCCCCCAGAACTCGAGCGCGACGTCGACGATCTGGCCCGAGTGCGTGACCGGATTCTTCAAGGACGAGGAGACGGTCAGGATCTGGGCGGTCGAGAAGAAGAGCGCGTCGACGAAGCCGTGGATGTCGCTCCCCTTCAGCCCGCTCTCGAACGACCACAGCAGCGTTGCGGCGACGACGTCGACGACCAACGAGAGACCGAAGGCGATGATCACACGCGCGAGGAGCCGACGATGACGCTCGCTCCAGGTGACCAGGCGCCGTAGCTCCTCGCGCAGCATCGGCTGGAGGCTCAGCGCGTCTTCTTCTTCACAGCGCTGCGGGCCTTGCCCGTCGCCTGCTGAGCCTTGCCCTTGAGCGCCTGGCCGACGCCCTCGGCCTCGGTCCTCCCGCTCCCCGTCGAGTAACCGGCCTCGGCCTTCGCCTTGCCGGCCACCTCGTTGGTCTTGCCCTTCAAGCGCTGCGTGCGATCTCCCATCACCAACACCTCCCGTGAGCTTTCGGGAAGAACGCGCGGTGATCGCTGTCGGTTGCGGCCGGTTCTACGAGGCAGGCAGCCCGACGGGACAGGAGACGCCGGTGCCGCCGAGCCCGCAGTAGCCGTTCGGGTTCTTCGCCAGGTACTGCTGGTGATATGGCTCCGCGTAATAGAACGGCCCCGCTTCGGCGATCTCCGTCGTGATCTCGCCGTAGCCTGCGCGCGCGAGCTCCGCCTGGAACATGTCGCGGGAGGACTCAGCCGCTGCCCGCTGCGTGTCGCCCGTCCAGTAGACGGCCGAGCGGTACTGCGTGCCGACGTCGTTCCCCTGGCGCTGTCCCTGGGTCGGGTCGTGGTTCTCCCAGAACAGCCGCAGGACGCCGTCGAGCGAGAGGACGGCCGGGTCGAAGACGACGAGCACGGCCTCCGTGTGGCCGGTGCGGCCGCTGCAGACCTCCTCGTAGGTCGGGTTCGGCGTGTAGCCGCCGGCGTAGCCGACCGCGGTCGTGTAGACGCCGTCGGCCTGCCAGAACACGCGCTCGGCGCCCCAGAAGCAGCCCATACCGACGACGAGCTGCTCCATTCCGTCCGGGAACGGCGGCTGGAGCGGCGTACCGAGCACCTCGTGCCGCTCGGGCACCTGCAGCGGGATCTCGCGCCCGGGGAGCGCATCCTCGGGCGTCACCATCTCGGCCTTCTTCGTGAAGAGGAACATGCGACCAGCTTACGTCGCGGGGTCGTCCTCACCGAGCTCCTCGGCGACCGTGCCTCCTATCTCCCGCTCGGCGCGCTCGAGCAGCTCGTGCTCCTTCCGCCTCGACCAGACGATGAAGGCGACGATGACCAGCAGCCCCGCGACCGCGAGCGTGACGTTGATCGTCGTGCTCAGCTTGCTCAGCACGCTGCCGAAGAAGTAGTAGAGGAGGCCGTAGAGGGTGGCCCAGACGATCCCGCCGGCGGCGTTGAAGAAGAGGAAGCGAGGCCACGCCATCTTGTTCGTACCGGCGAGGAACGCCGCCCATGTGCGGAGGACCGAGACGAACCGGCCCCAGAAGACGACCTTGCCGCCGTGGCGGCGAAAGAGCCAGATCCCGATCTTCAGCCGGTCCTCGTGCAGGCCGATCCTGTGGCCATGGCGCAGCAGAACCTTCGCGCCGCCGTAGCGGCCGATCGAGTAGCCGATGTTGTCGCCGATGATCGCGCCGGCGATGGCGGCCGCGATCACCAACCAGATGTCGAGCTTGTGCGTCGAGCCGGCATAGAGCGCGGCTGCGATCAGAGCGGTCTCTCCCGGCACGGGCACGCCGATGCTCTCGATCATCACGAGCAGGAAGACCACGAGGTAGCCGTAGGACTCGAGCCACCCGTCGATCGTGTGCGTGGAGAGGAAGAAGCCGAGCGTCACGAGTACATCCTCACCTGAGCCTCACCCGGCGCGGCTAGGTTCAGGCGAGTGATCGAGGCCCGTGACCTGACGAAGGACTACGGCTCGAAGCGGGCCGTCGACGGGCTCAGCTTCACCGTGCAGCCGGGGATCGTCACCGGCTTCCTCGGGCCGAACGGCTCCGGCAAGTCCACGACGATGCGCCTGATCCTCGGCCTCGACGCGCCCACGCGCGGCGACGTCACCGTCAACGGCCGCCACTATCGCGAGCACGCCGCGCCGCTGCACGAGGTCGGCGCGCTCCTCGAGGCGCGCTCCGTCCACACCGGGCGGTCGGCGTACAACCATCTCCTCGCGCTCGCCCAGACGCACGGGATCCCGAAGCGCCGCGTCTCGGAGGTCATCGACATCGTCGGCCTGCACGAGGTGGCGCGCAAGCGCTCGGGCCAGTTCTCGCTCGGCATGGGCCAGCGCCTCGGCATCGCGCAGGCGCTCCTCGGCGACCCGAAGACGGTCATGCTCGACGAGCCGGTCAACGGCCTCGACCCGGAGGGCATCCACTGGGTGCGCAACCTCCTCAAGGGGCTCGCGGCCGAGGGCCGGACGGTCTTCGTCTCCTCCCACCTCATGACCGAGATGGCGCTCACCGCCGACCACCTGATCGTGATCGGGCGCGGCAAGCTGATCGCCGACACGAGCGTCGACGACTTCGTTGCGCGCGCCTCGCAGAAGGTCGTGGTGGTTCGCTCGCCCGAGCTCGAGCGGCTGCGGGTCGAGCTCACCGGCCCGGGTGTCACATTCGCCGACGCCGAGCGCGGTGCGCTCGAAGTCCACGGGCTGACGGCGGAGCAGGTCGGCGACGCGGCCGCTGCCGCCGGCATCGCGCTCCACGAGCTGACCCCGCAACAGGCGTCGCTCGAGGAGGCCTTCATGAACCTGACCCGGGACGAGCTCGAGTTCGCGGCGGAGCTGGATGAGGTGGTGGCGTGAACGCCATCGCACCGACCGTGCAGCTACCGCGCCTCGAGGGCTCCGGCAGGCTCGCCTTCCATCGCGTGCTGCTCTCCGAGTGGACGAAGCTCCGCTCGGTGCGCTCGACGAAGTGGTCGCTCTTCGCGGGCTTTCTCCTCACGATCGCGTTCCCGGTCATCTTCTCCTTCGTCACCCGGTCGCACTGGAACTCGATGTCGCCGTCGGACCGCGCGGATCGCCATCCGCTCGACATCGCGCTCGCCGGCGTCAACGTCGCGCAACTCGCGGTGGCCGTCCTCGGTGTCCTGCTGATCAGCGCGGAGTATTCGACCGGCTCCATCCGCTCGACCTTCACCGCGGTGCCCAAGCGGCTGCCCGTCCTCTGGGCGAAGCTGCTCGACTACGCGGTCGTCTCGCTCGTGCTCATGGTGCCCGCCGTGCTCGCCAGCTTCTTCGCCAGCCAGGCGATCATCCACTCCATCCCGCAGCTCCAGATCTCGTTCACGGCGCCGGGCGTCGCTCGTTCCGTCCTCGGCGGCGCGGTCTACGTGATGCTCGTCGGGACCTTCGCCCTCGCAATCGGCGCGATCGTGCGGAACACGGCCGGCGGAATCGCGACGTTCGCCGCCATCTTCTTCGTGCTGCCCCCGCTGATGTTCACGCTGCCGACGAGCTGGAACAACGCGATCAGCCAGTACCTGCCGAGCGAGGCGGGACGGCAGATCTTCGCGCTCCATCACGCCGCCCACACGCTGACCCCGCTCACGGGCGGACTCGTCTTCGTTGCCTACTGCGCAGCAGCGATCCTGATCGCGGCCGTCCTGCTCATCCGCCGGGACGTCTGACCGCAGGCAGGCGGATTCGCCTGCCACCATGAGGGCGTGAGCACCGAGGAATCGCGCACCCAACGCGTGCTTTCGGACGCTGCGGCCATGGGCTCCGCGGCGGCGAGCGGCCTCGGGCGGCGGCTCACGGTCGCACTCGGAGGTGCGGAGCGCACCCGCGTCATCATCGTCCTCGCCGCGATCCTCGGGCTGAGCGGCGCCGATGCCGCGACGGTCGGCGCCTCGGCGAGCGAGCTCCGGTCGGGGCTGCACATCACGAACACCGACATCGGCCTGCTCGTCGCGGTCAGCTCCCTCGTCGGCGCCTTCGCCTCGCTGCCGTTCGGCGTCCTGGCCGACCGGGTGACGCGGACGCGCATCCTTGGGCTCACGATCGTGACCTGGGGCGTCGCCATGCTCTGGAGCGCCACCGCCTCGGACTTCAGGGAGCTCCTCTGGACGCGGCTCTTCCTCGGCGCCGTGACCGCTTCGGCCGGCCCGATGGTCGCCTCGCTCGTCGGCGACTGGTTCGGGAGCTGGGAGCGCGGCCGGATCTACGGCGTCATCCTCGCCGGCGAGTACGTCGGCGCCGGGATCGGCTTCGCGGTGACCGGCAACATCGCAGCGCTCTCGTGGCGTGCCGCCTTCGTCATCCTCGCGCTGCCCGCGTTCGTCCTCGCCCTCGTCGTGTGGCGGCTCCGCGAGCCCGAGCGCGGAGGCAAGGGCGTGCTCGCGTCCGACAAGGGCCCGCCTCCGGCCGACGCGCTCGCGCAGGCGAACGAGGGCCCCCAGACCACCGACGCGCAGCGGTTGGCGCGGGAGCGCGGCATGACTCCCGACGCCCAACTCGTCCTCGAGCCCGGCGAGGCACGGCGCATGAACCTCTGGCGCGCGACCCGCTACGTGCTCCGCGTGCGGACGAACCTGATCCTGATCGCCGCCAGCGCGTGCGGTTACTACTTCCTTGCCGGCCTGCAGACGTTCGGCCTGGAGTTCTCGAAGGAGCAGTACGGGCTCGACCAGGCGCTCGCGAGCTCGCTCCTGCTCGTGATCGGGGTCGGGTCGCTCGCCGGAGTCCTCGCCGGCGGCACATTCGGCGACTACCTGCTGAAGCGCGGAGTACTGAACGGGCGCATCTGGACGCCGGCAGTCGCGGCAGCGCTCACGGCGGTTCTCTTCGTGCCTGCGATCTTCACGCGTGGAGCGACGACCGCCGTGCCCTACCTCGTCGCGGCGGCGTTCTTCCTCGGCGTCCAGAACCCACCGCTCGACGCGGCGCGGCTCGACATCATGCCGCCGCTCCTCTGGGGTCGTGCCGAGGCGGTGCGGACGATGCTGCGCTCGCTCGCCATGGCGCTCGC
>Ga0070710_10001656_pt1 | contig 10502 bp, 13 predicted proteins | sample LARL52metaG_FD_65454 | JGI IMG/M metagenome (GOLD analysis project Ga0070710, IMG submission 65454) | Corn, switchgrass and miscanthus rhizosphere microbial communities from Kellogg Biological Station, Michigan, USA - LAR L5-2 metaG | ecosystem: Host-associated > Plants > Roots > Rhizosphere ... | reverse complement strand
GCTTTGCCGGAGAGATGCAGGAACGACCATAGAAGCAACAGATCGTCTTGCAACTCCAGGATGGTCGGCGATATATCTGTCAGTGGCGCATTCCAGGAAGGCGGCGGTCGGCCGCCCTTTCTCGCTTCTTTTGGAACGTCAAATTTCGCTAGAAATAAACTTCGGCGAACGCGCTCTTCGTCTCCACCCTCGCTCTAAGCCGGCCGGTCGCCTCAATCGCCAACTTCGGCAAACTTGATGTCCTTCTGGTATCCGCGGGGTTTCTTACCGTCGCTCCCTTTTTTGTCTCTCGTCTTTGCGTCCTTGATCAGGCAGTCCGGGCTCCGCTCAACTTCATCGCAAAGCGCCTTCATGATTTTGTCGCGCGTCTTTTTGCGTTTGAGCGCGTATCCGTAGACCCAGATCTTCAACTCGTCTTTGCCTGCGTGGTACTCGTGTTCTATTTTTGGGTTCTTCGACATTGTCTCTCCCGATTGCTCTTCTGCCAAGCGCGTCCTTTGGTTGCCATGTCGCTCCCTCAGGTTATCGGCGCTAGACCGGCTCGATCGAACACTGGCGTTTTCTCGATATCACCCGATGCGGCGCTGGAAGCCGTGTCTTCTGCCGCGTGACTGTTTCTGCCGTACGTGGGTTGCGATTGATCTGAGGCATGTTCGACCTTCTCGAATGGATCGATCGACCTTCCGACTAGGCCCGCTTGCTTAACCGAGCCGGCCTTTCCTTTGCATTTTCCGCGCGCGGCAAGCTATTGACGGTCTCCTTCAAGTCGACGCATTTGAGCGCGGCCGATGCGACCAGCGAGCCAAATCTAGCGGCCCACCGCTGCTCAGACCTTCTTTGAAGGTGAAGAGGAATAGCGCTCATGACCAAAGCTCCGCGTTCGCCAAGACTCGCGCCCAGGTCTATCCAGGGCGCGGAGCATGCCGGGGGTTCTAGACCGGCGCTTGCAGTCCGGAAGGTCTCCACTTCGTCGATTTGGTCTCAGTGACCACCTTATCGACGTGGTCGCAATTGACGCCCTGAAACATGCGCATCTCGAATCCGATGCGGGAGGGCTTGATATGCGTCAGCACCATTGGCCCCAGACATTTTGGACAGGTATGGGCCTGTATCGCTACGCGGCTTGCGTCGAACAAGACTGCCAAGGATGACATGATACTCACCTAAACTCGAGCGGGCGCGTTACAGAACTCTCGGTCACGATCCGTGCCGTGTTGGGACGGTGATGGAATCATCATGAGACCATCGCTATCGAGGCGCTGTACTATTTTGCTCACTTTGGAGAAGTTAAGGAATGAGGCCGCCCGGATAGCACAACGCCACCAAGCGCAATACTGCTTGATGGCGTTGGATTCGGTCCGGACAGCGCAATCCTCCGGTGATTGCCAGTACAGCAGATATGCACTGCGATGGTTGTTCAAAATTGCTCACTTTCAGACCGGGACACTGTCTTCGGAAACAGGCCAGGACCGACCGTCCGGTGCCGTCCGGACACCCGCAATTTGACAATTGGGCAGCGAGCAAAAGTGGCGGCACGCCGCCGTTGGACGCGGTCGGCTAGAATGGAAGCCGCAGTCATTCTGCGGCTTCCCAAGACCCGGACGGCCTCGGTGCTCCGCCCTCGCGCTGGAGCCGTTTCTTCTTGATGGTCGATCACCTCCTCAGCGCAGTGTGGAGTCGCAAGACCCTTAGCCACACCACATTTGCAAGCCGGCTTTCTGCGCGCAGGAACGTAAGCTGGTCTTGCCGGTTAGCTCTCCGAGACATCATCACAGGGAGTGTACGTCATGGACATGGATCGAATTTCCGGCTCGGTGAAGGACTTCACCGGCGAGCTCGAGGGCGGCGTCGGCGATATCGCTGGCGACGCGAGGACCGAAGGAGCAGGCCGCGCTCGCGAGGCGACCGGCGCAGCGCAGAACCTGTACGGCCAGGCCAAGGATGCAGCGCGCGACGCGACTGACGCCGCCGTCAGCTACGCCAAAGACGCTTACGAGAACAGCGGCGATACTCTCCGTGAGGGCTCGCAAGCGATTGCGAAGAAGGTGCAGGACAATCTCCTCGGTTCGATTTTGATCGCGGGCGCGATCGGCTTTGCGTTGGCGCTATGGACGACACGCCCGCCGCAGCGCCGGCGATAACGATTAGGATGGCGATATCATCACGCTCTGATTGACTGTCTGTTTGCTGGCTGTGAGATCAATTTTGGAGATTTACTCGTGAGTGATGACATCCCGCTGGCCCCTTTTGCCTACGGAGGCTTGGATCCGGCTCCAGAACCGAAATCCTCCATCGCGGAAGTCTCCGAAGCTGTGAAAGGGACAGTCCATCGCGTTAGCGGCGCGATGGAAGCGGGTCGAAAGCCCGGGATGCCGTTGAGCATCCTGACCAATATCGCGCGCGAAGCGCCTCTTGGTTCGCTTCTGGTCGCGTTCCTGTTGGGAGTTGCCGTCGCCCGCCGCCGATGATGGTTGGGGGCGCGCTAACCGCCTATAACAGATCCACTGATGAACGGCTTCCTATTAGCCAACCGAATGCGGAGTGATTGGGGATACCTTGTCATGTAGCCGCTGCAAGACTACGGAAGCAGGAGTTGGCGTTCTTACGTCCACCGACGGTTGCGGCACCGCGATGATCAAAGCCGCCTCCTCGGAACTGGCTGATCATTCCGAGCGCGGCTTCGGCTTGGGCAGAACCGCCGTCCTTGACCTCGAGGGATCGATGTTGACCTCGGCGCGTCGGAGGCGAGAGAAGCACCCTTCAGCCATGTCAGTGCACGCGCCGTCGAGGCCGTACGCCTCCTGATGACTATTCCTCTTAACCTCGAAACGCTCATGAAGGTTATCCCGGCCCGGCGTATCGCCGGCCCTCGTCTCGTTTGGTTGTGCTGTCGGCTTTGCGCGCTGGCCCGAATCGCTCTGCTTTGCGTCGGACTGCAAGTGCCGCCGCGCTGGCTTGGCATCGGGATTCAACCCGTTGGTCCAGATGATCTCTGCGAACATTGATTATCGCCGCGGCGATCGTCGAGATCAGTTGTCGGTTTGTGCAACTTTGATCGGTTTACTGAGATTTGGCATTTGCGCTCGCCAGACGCAATCTGTCTACGCCGTTTGAGATAGCGCCTAGATCCGCAAAAAGGCCGCGGGATGTTCCGCGACCTTTTGCAAACCTTCCTTATACTTGGTTTCCTCAGTAGCGATCGTCGCCGATTCCCACGCTTACGCCGGGAGCGCGGAAGCCAACGCCACCGCGATCATCGTAGCGGCGATGCTCGATGTGACGCTCACGCGACGCGTATCCGTATGAATCGCGCGGCTCGCTAATGATGACGCGGCGTTCACCACGCTCGTGCCAGCAACGGCCGCTGTCATTGCAGACCATACGAGCGTTTTGAACGTTGCTGCCATGCTGGACCAATACATCGGCGGAAAGCGGTGCAGCGACTGCAGCGGTCGTGAAAAGCGCACCTGCACCGACCGCTAGAGCGATCGCGAGATTTTTCATGGCATTTCTCCAAAAGTGATGATGTCAAGAAGACAAGAGGCTCACGAGCGATTGGTTCCCGGAGCATCTGCATGGTCTACAAAAGTATCCAAGCTCGCCGCGCTTGGCGACTGAATGCAAAGCCGAACGAGAGAGGATTTTTGCTGGAGTGAGCAATCTTGACCAGAAAATACTCAACTCTGGGCGCACGTTGTTTCTCACACCGCCCTTGTCGGCATCTTGCGGCGACCGGAAGTGCCGTAACGGCTTGGCCTGATCTGCGTGGTGCTTCGCATGCAGTCGCGATATTCCGACAACTGCCGTCGGTCGCTTGCATCCAGTGACCGCACTGTCCAAACGCATGAGCCTAGCGAGAATGGCGTCCGGCGCGTCTGGCCACGACCTGAAGTCACCGACTTGAACGCTCGATTCCTGAAGGGAGAACGCCATGGAAGAATTTGTGCGCCGTGAAAGCCTGATAATCTTCAGGCGGCAGCTCGCGCTCGCCAAAGACGACGCCCAACGGCAATTGCTCTTGAAGCTGATAGCCAAGGAAGAGGCGAAAGTCCCGGTCGCGACCAGATAGGCAGGCCTGCGCCGCCGGTCACGAATTGCCCGCTCCGGAGTTAAGGCAGATATCTATCGCGGCGCGAACCGCTTCTTTGTCGCAGCATCGTAAATCAGGACCTGCAACATTGGAAACCTACCAAACAGCGCACCGCCGGCTTCTTGAGCGGCCTTTTCGTCATCGAAATGAGTCTTGAAGTGGCAGTCGACAACAAGCGAGAAGCCGTCGGCAGGTGTCACGTCCGCTCTTCGAATGTTTTTCGACTGAATCTCGTCGGCTCGCGCAATTATCTTTTTCATCGGGTGCCTTCATATCGTCACAGAAATAGATGGCCCCGTTTCCGAGGCCATTATCCCTACATCGCGTCGTGACGATGGTAGTGATGATGTCGGTGATCAACGATCATGACGCGTTCCGCGCGGGCGTGATGCCAGCGGGGCTCGCCTTTGCGCGTCTCGAAGCCGGCTTGCTCGCCGCTGCCGCGGATCTCGCCGCCGGTTTGGCCGCCCGCCGCATCGCGCTTGACCTCGCCGCCAGGTGGCACGCTCCGTTCCGTCTTCGCAGCTGGCCCGGCTTTTGAAGCACCTTCGGCAAAGGATGGTGACACGAAGGCGACAACCGCCAACGCGGCAATAACGTAATTGGATCCATGCATGTGAAATTCCTCTCAGGGCTGATTGCCCATGTTGGCAACGGGACGCCCGCTTGATGTTCCGCGACACGGAGCAGACGGCACAAAGCGCTCCTTCCGCACGCCGCCTCAGTCGTCCCTCATTATCTCAGGCCTTGTCATACAGACTGCGTTCGACGGCGAACTATGAAGCTCCGCGGCGTTGCCTTGGCCAAAGACGATTTGATTCTGACTTTCAAGCCAACCTTGGCAAGGAGGCTTTTGCACCAAATAGGCTCGTCTCCGATTTCGGCATGAAATCCTCGGAGCCTGATAGGGACCGAGCTTGGCGACTCAAAAGATGCCGCCAAACCGGGAATTAGGGAGTGAGCAAAATTGAACAGCGGCGGCGACACGGATGTGATCGGCTGCAGCTCTATGTCGCGCCTTCCCGCGCCAAGGAGGCATGCTTGTCCGAGCCTTCGGTTATTTCGGTCGTCGATGACGATGCGTCGGTCCGCGGCGCGATGAACAATCTTTTGCGCTCACGCGGCTACGTCGTGCATACCTTCGAGTCGGCCGAGGACTTCCTGGGATCGGCTCAGTTGAATGACACATCGTGCGTGATTTCGGATGTGCAGATGGCGGCGATGAACGGCCTTGAGCTGCTGGCGAACATGCGCATGCAGGGCTACGCCGCGCCCTTTATCTTGATCACGGCATTCCCCGATGAAAGCGTCCGCGCCCGCGCGCTGAGGGCCGGCGCGACCTGCTTCCTTACCAAGCCGTTTGCGATCCCGACACTGATCGCTTGCCTTGATGCCACCCTGCTCCAGAGGCCATCCGCATAAAGGAGCGCGGCAGATCGCCTTGCTCTATATTTGGGAGAGCCGCAATCCCCGGGTCAGCACGCCATCGCTTGAACCGACATCCGACCCAATTCAACCGGCTTTAGTGGCTGGTCGGCGGCATCTGCCCGGAGCATGCTCTAGACATGAGCACGAAGTCACACGATCGTCTGTTCGGTAGCGACGACCGCGCCGCAGAGCCGCGGGCCAAAGAAAGCTGAAAAGTTCGCCTGCAAAGCCTGGAATGAACGCATGCTGGGTGACTTGCTGCCTTCCCGAATGCGTCAGAGGTGCGGCCGCTGTGCCCCAGCTAGCTGACGACTTGCTGCACCCCCAATTTCGGCAGCCTTGAGCCAATGGGCAACATCGCAGACTTGGCCTCACGAAAGTGGTCGTCCAGAGAGGCGGCCTTGCATTTGGCGGGCGTAATTCGCCCCGGAGCCAGTTCGCTTCGCTGCGGCCTCTGCCCCGGCCTCAGTCGTCCCTCATTATCTCAGGCTTGTCATACAGCACCGCGTTCAGGAGCGAACTATGAACCTCGATCTTGCCGTTATAGCTAATGAAGCCAAGCTTGCGAAACTTATTCATGAAGAAGCTGACTCGAGAGCGTGTGGTGCCGATCATTTCTGCCAGGGTCTCCTGGCTCACGTTGGCCGTGATCGGCTGCGGCGTGCCTTCCTTTCCGAAATTTGCCAGAAGAAGGAGAAGGCGCGCAAGACGCTTCTCGCTGGAATTGAATAGCTGGTCGATCAGGTCTTCTTCGATGCGGCTGTTCCGACTGAGGAGATAGGCCATGAACAGCTCGGAGAACGTTGGCTCGCTGTGAAGGATCTTCAGCATCGCATCCTTGGCGATCGAGGTGATCAGGCATTCTTCCATGGCCATCGTGGTCGAAATCCGCATGGGATGGCCATTGAGGCAGCCTTCGCCGAAGAATTGTCCGGGTTCGAGGATTCCGACCACCGCTTCCTTGCCCTGTTCGGAGACAACGAGAACCTTGATCCTTCCCTTCTGAATATAGAAAACTGTATCCGCGACGTCGCCCTGCGAAAATACGACCTGGCTCTCGTCAAACTTCAATATTGTCTTGCCTTCGCCGACCTTGGCGAGAAATAGCTTTGGGTCAAATAAGGCTTTCGCCGCTTTTGGCATGATGTCTTCAGCGCCTGATGGGAAGGCTGTCAGTTTAGCAGGTCCGGCCCTGGCCTGTTAGGCAAAATTTCGGTTCCGCCCTGGACGAACCCTCCCCGAAATCCGTGCCAACCAGCTCGCGGCGACTCTTTCGACCCCTCGAATGCACCCGCCGCTGCAACGCCGCTCGAACGACTGACACCTGAGCAATTTTGCACAGTATCCATCCTCGCTCGGGTCTATTCTGAGAGAGTGTAGTGGCACCGCCGCCTGGCGGCCGGAGGGTGAGGACCGGCAATGAACATCTCGGGTGAAAGCCTTCTCGTCATATTGGCTGTCGGCATCGCGGCCGGCTGGCTGGCGGGCCAGATTGTCGAGGGTACGGGCCTGGGCCTCGTCGGCGATCTCGTCGTGGGAATAGCGGGGCCTTCATTGCGAGCTGGATATTTCCGCAACTTGGCATCCATCTCGGTTCGGGCATCGTCTCGGAGATCGTTGAAGCTGCGATCGGCGCGATATTGCTGCTCCTCATCATCAGGCTCGTCCGCGGACGGAGCCGATGGGGAGGAAGCTGGGGCGGAGCGTGGCGCAAACGCTGGTAGGCGGCGCTGGAACCCATGGGGAGCGACATGATTCCGCAAACTCGGGAGACACTGGCCACCAAGGACAACCCCTGGCAACCGGCTCACGTCGTTGCGGCCGACGCCGCCAGGGTGGTCGCTCAAGGCATCGTCGACACCATTCGTGAGCCTCTCCTGGTCCTCGATCATGGACTTCGGGTGGTCGCCGCGAGCCGCGCCTTCTGCACGACATTCAAGCTCGATGTCGATGACATCCTTGGCCAGCCGGTTTACGAGCTCGGACGTGGAGAATGGAACATCCCCCAATTGCGATTGCTGCTGGGACGAATCATACCCGAGCAGGGGGCCATGGAGAATTACGAGGTCGAGCACGACTTTCAGTCCCTCGGACGCCGCACGATGCTACTGAACGCGCGGGAGGTGTATTACGAGGGGTCATCGCCGGCGAACATCTTTCTCAGCATTGAGGATGTCACCGGCAAGCGTCTTCTGGAGCGCGAGAACGCCCAGCTGCTGCGGCTGAAAGACACTCTGCTTGATGAAATCTACCATCGCGTAGCCAACAGCCTGCAGATCATCGCAAGCATCATTTCCATGAAGGCCCGAAAGGTCACGTCGGACGAAGCACGACGGCATCTGGAGGAGACGCGTGATCGCGTCATATCGGTTGCGGCCGTCCAGAAATACCTCCATGCGTCGACTGTTGGCGGGTCCGTCGCGCTGATCCCCTATTTGTCGAGTCTTTGCAAAGCCATCTCCTGTTCGATGATCAGCGACGACCAGGCAATCTCGATTGAAGTCCGGGGCGACGGCGGCAACGCTGATCGCCCAACAGCCGAGAATCTCGGATTGATCGTCGCTGAACTTGTGATCAATTCGCTGAAGCACGCATTCGGCGGTGCAACGACAGGCGGGCTCATTGTGGTGACATGCGACGCCGTCGTACCCGAATGGACGCTGTCGGTGTCCGATAATGGAGGCGGCACGCAGAAGCACGCGATTGTCGCGGAAGGCGGACTAGGTACCGGCATTGTCGCGGCCCTTGCCCGGCAGCTGAACGCGCTGGTCGAGACGACGAGTGGTCCCGAAGGCACCTTTGTTTCAATTGCTCATCACGCGGTGAAAGTCGTCTGAGACATAAGAAATATTGCCCAGCAAGACCTTACGCCGCCGCTCGTCGCTCGAGCCACCAACATCAGTATGTCGTGCTCACGATTCACGAGCGGTACACCGAAGCGATCAAGACAAGAAGAAGCAGAAACGCGGGAATCACGATAGGCGGGACTAGCCAATCGCGCAGTTTGAAGGGCGTTGTCTGTTGCATTTGAACCTCCATCCAAAGCTGGTGCGGGTCCCAATTCGCACTCGAAGAATTCGAACAGTCTGCCGGGAACCAATATTGCTGGAGTCACTTGGTAGTGGGCGACCGGATGTAGTGTCCCCCCATCACATCCGATGAATGATGGCCTCAGCTCGTGCCCCCGTGCTGGGGTCGTTTTTTTTGACCTGACACAACTTGCGAGGTCCATGCTGTCGAACTTGACCAAGCCCCCCTTCTCGACTCAGCGGGTTTTTCTTTTGTTTTTCCGGGGCGCGGCAAGTTGCTGACGGCCCCTCTCAAGTCGGCCCTTTTGGGCGCGGCCGATGCCGCCGGCGAGACGAATCTGGCGGCCCACCGCTGCTCACACTTTCGTTGAAGATAAAGAGGAATAGCGCTCATATCAAAGCTCCGTGTTCGTAGTCGCCCGCGCACGGCCATGTCCCGCATGGTCGTTCAAAAATCTGCCTCGGACCCGCGGTGGCCTTCTTGGATTCGCGCAAGGCGATCGAGGGCGCAGAGCATGTGGACTCCCAAACGGGCGCTGGCAGCCCGGAAGAAATCCATTTCATCGATGGGGTTTTGCTGGCGTCCCATCGACGCGATCGCAGTTGACGCGCTGAAACATGCGAAACTCGAATCCAATGTGCGAGGCCTTGCTGTTCGGCCACCACACCTTGGCCGATTTCACCGGATCCTCGGCTAATACGTCGTAGGCATGCTCGCACTTGGAGCACGCGAAGGTCCGCAGATCAGGACCGTTCTGACAAGATTCGATCCGGGTCAATGTCATGCGACCCTGACACATGGCACAGCGTGGTCGGGCAATCGGAACTAGCGATGGCTCGGGGCGAGCAAAAGTTTCTGACATGTGATTGCTCCTGTGGATCTCCCGGGAGCATGCAACTCCCCAACCGCCGATAGCCGCCGGCCGCGATAAAACAAACATGCCGGACCGCGCCGCGAGTTGTTGGTCAATATTGCTCACTTCTAAGAGAATTAACGGCGGGGTTGGCAAACGCATTCGACCCGCATCCGGCGCATCCTGAGCGCAGAATTGCAGCCTTGGATTCTGCCTTCAGTCGCGATGTTTCGTGCAGCACTGGCGAATTGGACGGTGAAATGCCGGGCTCCGGACTGAGCAATATTGCTCAGCAAAACACCCGGATACAGGTCAATATGCGATTTCGCAGGGCGACCTCTTGAGATAGGAGCCAAAATGAATCCGATCACGGTATTCCTAACGATCGCCTGCCTCGTTGTCGGCGCGGCGCTGATTGCGACAGGCTACCTCGTCTCAGGCGCTGTCCTCGTGGTCCTCGCGATCGTCATCGCCTCCGCGCTGAAGATGGCGAACACCTGGCAGAAATTCGTCATCCTGCGCGCCGGCAAATTGCGCGGCGTGAAGGGGCCCGGACTCTTTCTGATCATTCCTGTCATCGACAACGTCGTCGCCGTCATTGACGAGCGTATTCAGACCACCGCTTTCAGCGCCGAGCAGGCCCTGACGAAGGACACCGTTCCGGTGAACGTGGACGCCATCATTTTCTGGTTCGTCCATGACGCGCAGAAGGCGGCCTTGAACATTACGAACTATCGCGAAGCCATCGATCGCGTCGCCCAGACCTCGCTGCGCGAGATGATCGGCGCGTCCATGCTGTCAGCGCTTTTGTCGGAGCGGACCGCCGCAGACGAGCTGTTGCGTAGCGAAATCGGACGCAAAACGGCGGACTGGGGCATCTCGGTGAAGTCGGTCGAGATCCGCGACGTCGCGATCCCGGTGGCCTTGCAGGATGCGATGTCTCGGCAAGCTCAGGCCGAGCGGGAAAAGCAGGCCCGTGTAATCCTTGGATCGGCCGAAGCCGCGATAGCCGGCAAATTCGTCGAGGCGGCCATGATCTATGCGGGTCAGCCGGCGGCGCTGCAACTCCGCGCCATGAATATCATCTATGAGACAACCAAG
>Ga0070710_10001654_pt1 | contig 10521 bp, 5 predicted proteins | sample LARL52metaG_FD_65454 | JGI IMG/M metagenome (GOLD analysis project Ga0070710, IMG submission 65454) | Corn, switchgrass and miscanthus rhizosphere microbial communities from Kellogg Biological Station, Michigan, USA - LAR L5-2 metaG | ecosystem: Host-associated > Plants > Roots > Rhizosphere ... | reverse complement strand
ACCAGCGGCTTCCTCCTAGTCTGCTTATCGAAAACCCCTCGGATCGAGTTCCACTTCGATGCCAGAGTGTCCTTCCCGAGGCGTTTCCGATCAAGCCTAGCGACCATCCATTCCGAACAGCTAGTTCGCGTCTTGTGTCAAGGTGTGCAGCATCGGAACTCGTACAACAGACTTGAGGGCTTTATCGTTTTTGACAAAGCTGCCACCTACTATCACAATGTGATGGCGAAAAGCGACTAGACCCTGTGCCGCTCCAACAGCTTCCGAAAGACCAACACCACAACCGAGTGACAGACAACGAGTATCGATTCTCCTGGAGTTTCGCGCCTCAAGATCCCAAGAAAACTGCGTAGGCGGAGTGCCACGTCGGGATAGTTCTCGCCCACCAGTGGACGGTGATGGTATTTGCCAAGTCATATTTTGGCGCCGTGGCTTCCTGAGGACATACCTCGGAGCGGCACTCAGGTTCCCAGGTACTACTGGCTGAATTCGGGTGCCGGGATATGCGGATGTTGATTTGAGTCTGCAGAAGAACTTCAACTTCACGGAGAGGATCAGGCTGCAATTCCGCGGAGACTTCGTCAACGCGTTCAACCACGTCAACCTTAACTTGCCAGCCGACGCGCTGGCACCAACATGGGTCTGATCAATACGCCGCAAGACCCACGTAACATCCAGTTCGCCCTAAAACCGTATTTCTAGGGCGCTGCTATGATGAGGCAGGCAGAGAAGTAACTCTGCCTGCCTTTCTTTATGCATATAGGGCTCAATCGCAGGTATGCGCTGGCAGTGGTTTTTCTCGGCATCTGCACTCTCTCGGCGGCGCAAACTAGTAAGCCGAAGCCGACGGCCAGCCCATCTTCTCAAATCCGGATGCCCACTATCAGCTCGCGACGGCATACACGCGCGCGGGGCGTAAGCAGGATGCCGACAAGCAGTTCGCCATACACAGCCGGCTGGTCGGGACCCAAGCGGGTGCCGCGCCGCAAACGTCGCCTGCAACTCCGGCTGCTGATAGTCCAAAATGAGACGTAAGGATCACCTCCATCTCTCTGGTGTGGGGAATCAAGGCCTCTCCCGGCGCGACTTCATGCGGTCCCTTTCGTGCGGATTGGCGCTTCCACTCACGCGCTTCCTTCCGGCAATCGCGCAGCCGCAATATCCGTTCGCTGAGGTGCCTGCCTCCGTGAGTGGCATTACCTGGAAGCACACAGCGGGGCACTCTTCGCAGAAATACCTGCCAGAAACCACCGGAGCCGGTTGCGCGTTTCTCGACTATGACAATGACGGATGGATGGACATTTACCTAGTCAATGGTGGACCCTGCGACTTTTTCGATCCTCGTCCAGCGCTGCGCAACGCCTTGTACAGAAATAATCACGATGGAACCTTTACCGATGTCACGGATAAAGCTGGCGTTGGCGCGGGCGGATACGGCCAGGGTGTGGCCGTGGGTGACTACGACGGCGACGGATTTCCGGATTTGTATGTCACGGCGTATGGCAAAAGTACTCTCTATCACAACAACGGTGATGGAACCTTTACCGATGTCAGTGCTAGAGCCGGTGTAGGCGTATCAGGCTGGGCTTCGAGTGCCGTATGGTTCGACTACGACAACGACGGGCGCCTAGATCTATTCGTCTGTCAGTTTGTTGAGTTCGACAAGTCCAAGAATCTTCCGTGCGCGGCGGGCGACAGCTCGGGCTATTGTATTCCTCGGCTCTATAAGGCCATGCCGAGTTGGCTCTTCCACAACAACGGAGATGGCACGTTTACTGACGTCAGCAAGGCTTCTGGCATCGGCAACTTCCTGGGAAAAGCGTGGGGGGCAGTCGCGGCTGATATCAATAACGATGGCCGAATGGATTTGTTTGTGGCGAACGATACCGTGCAGAACTTCTTGTTTGCCAATCGTGGAAATGGAAAATTCGAAGAGATCGGAGCGCCAGCCGGAGTGGCGTACAGTGAGGCGGGGCGTCCACGGTCCGGCATGGGCGTGGATGCAGCGGACTTCAATCAGGACGGCTGGATAGAATTGTTTGTCGCAAACATCGACCACGAGATGTTTTCGCTTTACCAGAACAATCACGATGAGAGTTTTGACGATCAAGCGTTGCCAGTGGGAATTGCCAAAGCATCGCGCTTGATGAGTGGCTGGGGATTGAAGTTCTTTGATTACGACAATGATGGGAATCTGGATCTCATTCAGGCGAATGGAAATCCGGACGACTTGATCCAGGTTTTTCACAAGGATGTGAGCTTCGAAGAGCCCCTGCTGCTTTTCCACGGGAACGGGAAAGTGCTTGAGAATGTAAGCGCAGCGAGTGGACCGGTATTTGCGCGACCTATGTCGGCCCGCGGATTGGCCCTGGGTGACTTCAATAATGACGGCGCAGTGGATGTGTTGATCTCGTGCAACGACGGGACGCCTTTGCTATTGCGGAACGAGGTTGGACGCGAGAATCACTGGCTTGGCATTAAGTTGGTTGGCAAAAAGGCCAATATCGAGGCCGTTGGAGCGGTGGTTACCTACCAAGCGGGTGACTTGAAACGCAGCCAGACCAAAGTCGGGGGCGGGAGTTATCTTTCTTCACATGATCCGCGCATGGTGCTTGGGATTGGGAAACGTACCAAGTTTGATTGGGTCGAGATCAAGTGGCCGCAGCCGAGCGGCGTTGTACAGCGATTTACCGACTTGCCAGTTGATCGCTACATCACCATTATTGAAGGCCAGTCGAAATGGGAGTAGTTCCGCCGATTGCCTCAAACACTGCGGAGGCTTATCTTGGAGGGGATTTTCTAATTCTCTTTCGCTCTCAGACTTTTTCTTCTACGTTGGGCCAAGCTGTAACCGCCGAGATCGGTGAGAAATCCGCGGAGAAGTCTGACAACATCAGCAATACTTTCGAGAAAGTCTTCATGAATTTCCTAGTCCTGAATGCCGGCAGTTCCAGTTTGAAGTTTCAGATCATCGCTACCGACCTTGCGCGAATCCAGCAATACAATGACGCCTGCATTTTGCGAGGAGAACTGCACGGGATTGGGTGCGAAGCGATCGTCAGGGTTCGTTATCGCAGCGAACTCTCCAAGACTGTGACTGCACCACTGCGCGACATGGGTGCGGCTCTGAATTACTTGCTGCGCTACCTTGCGTCAGATCGGTCGGGTATAGCCGAAATCAAGAGTACGGCGGATGTGCATGCATGAATCTTTGCCTGCTGCGTCGCGTGCGCGCAAACGTTTCGGTGCTGCACGGAGGAGTGAGGGGAGACCATGATGTACGGACTGCTAAAAGACGCGCGATACGCAATGCGCCAACTGCGCAAGAATCCGGGATTCACGCTGGTTGCGACGATCACGCTAGCCTTGGCGATCGGAGCGAATACCGCGATTTTCTCGGTGGTGAACAGGGTACTGCTGGAATCGACGCCCTTCCCGCATGCCGATCGTTTGATGATGGTCTGGGAACGAAACCTGGCTCGCGCTCCGCAGCCATTTCCTCTTTCCGGCGGCGTCTTCAGCGACTGGAAGCGGGAGAACGATGTCTTTCAAGACATTGCAGCTTCGTTTGATAACGAGATGACGCTCACCGGATCAGGTGAACCGAGACTGGTGATTGGATATGACATCACGCCGAACTACTTTCGCATTCTCGATGTTACTCCCAAGATGGGCCGTAACTTCACCGATGAGGAGGGACAGTCGAACGCTCAGGTCGCGGTGCTAAGTGACAAGTTTTGGAGGACGGTTCTTCACGGCGATCCCGAGATCGTCGGAAAAACATTCACACTGGACGCAAAACCTTATTCTGTCATCGGGGTCATGCCTCCCGAGTTCAATCAACCTCCCCAAACGGAAGTATGGGTACCTATGTCGTTGACGCCTTCGGCGATGACCGACTATGACAGCGCCCATCGCTTTATTCGAGTTCTCGGCCGACTGAAACCGGGGGTTTCCGTTGCGCAGGCGCAGGCCCGCATGGATGCATTGGAGAAAAGAATTGCGGCGCTGCATCCGGCTGTGGAACAAGGCAATACAAGCTTAGTCGAACCTCTCACGCAACGGTTGACGGGCGACATCCGCATGCCCCTGCTTGCGCTGCTGAGTGCCGTTGGCTTTGTGCTTCTGATTGCCTGCGTCAACATCGCGAGTCTATCGTTGGCTCGGGCCTCGGGACGTCGAACAGAAGTATCGGTGCGCGCCGCGCTGGGGGCAACCCGGCTGCGCTTGGTTCGGCAATTCCTGGTGGAAAGCTTATTGCTGGCTGTACCTGGAGGCCTTCTCGGAGTTATTGTGGCGCTCTGGAGTACTCGCTTCCTGCTAGCGATTTTTCCAAACAACGTCGCGAATCTAAGCATTCCTCACGTCGAATCGATTCCGCTGAACGGGACTGTTCTTTGGTTTGCGCTCGGAATCACTCTGCTGTCTGCCGTGCTGTTTGGAGTTTTACCGGCGCTGCAGAGCTCAAACGCAAATACCAGCGAGGCGTTGAAGGAGTCCGGCCGGGTTCTGGGATTGAGCGTCCGCTCCCTGCGCTCCCGGCAAATACTCATGGTCGCGGAAGTCGCGTTGTCGTTGATCTTGCTTGCGGGAGCAGGGTTGATGATGGAGAGTTTTCGACACGTGTACAACGAAGATCTTGGGTTTCGTCCGGAACACTTGCTCGGCCTCGAAGTCTTCCCACCTGCGAATCGATACCCAGGCAATCAACCGGAGAAGCAGGTCGCCTTCGTGAACGTTGTAGTGGACCGCATGCGCCGATTGCCTGGCGTCGAATCGGTCGGGGTGACGAATTATCTTCCACTCACCGGTTTTTGGGGGACCACGGAGTTTAAGATCGAGGGCCGCACTACATCAGATCGCACCAACAAGCCACTTGCTGATAACCGTAGAGCCTCTCCGGGATATTTCGCCACCATGGGTATCCCGCTGCTTGAAGGCAGGGATTTCACCAGCGCAGATCGCGCCGGATCCGAACGCGTGGCAGTTGTGAATTCCACCCTCGCGCATCGCTATTTTGGAAATGAGGATCCGATCGACAAAGTTCTAGAAATCACGGATTTCGGTGCACCTGAGAAATGGCGGATTGTGGGCCTGGTTTCCGATGTAAAGGCATTCGGTCCCGAGGAAGAAACGCATGCAGAACTCTATCGCCCCCTGGCACAGGCCCAGAGTTTCTTACTCGCATTTGTGGTACGAACATCGGCCGAACCAGGGACTCTGTTGAAACCAGCGGAGCAAGCGATCTGGGATGTAGACAAGGACCAGCCCGTGTTTGACGCGATGCCACTCACACTGCTGGCGGGGCAGGCGCTTACTCTCCGTCGTACGAGCACTATTACGCTGGCAGGATTTGCCGGGCTGGCACTGGTGCTAGCTGCGGTCGGCCTCTATGGTGTGATCGCTTATTCTGTCGCGCAACGAGCGCACGAAATTGGAATCCGAATAGCATTAGGCGCCAAGCATCGGGATGTGGTGCGCATGATTTTGGAGAAAGGGCTGCGACTGGTTCTCGCCGGTGAATTGATCGGGCTGGCCGCCTCATTGGTATTGATGCGGCTTTGCGCAGGTCTGCTCGTTGGTGTCTCTGCTTATGATCCAAAAGTGATGCTCGTTGCACTCGCCGCTCTCGCAGTGGTGTCAGTGCTCGCCTCGTATATCCCGGCGAGGCGCGCCGCCAAAGTCGATCCGATGGTGGCGTTGCGATACGAGTAAGGTCTGTTGGCACTGAATATCCCCAACGCGGCGGACGGCTGATCGTTAAAGACACAAATCACCTAATTTCCCGCAAAGTGCAGCTCCCAAGCAACGGTGGTTTTTTGTCCGAGAAACGTAGCCTGCAAAAGATCTCCGTCAGTTTTCATCTCGATCGGCACGGCTTTCTTGTCCTCACTCAAAGCGCTCACATCAATCGGCCTTGAACCTTCGGAGATATGAAACCATAGCGAATATGGCACTCCCGGCACGGTCGCCGAGACGCCTTTCAGGATTTTCCTCGACGAGTCCCAACTCTGGGTCAGGAGAGAGTAGCTCCCTGAGATGTGCCGGGACAATCCGATAAGCTGGGGGCGTTCCATTACTGGGTGAATCAGCAAGACCCGGGTGTCATGTGCCGCTGTCGGGACCTCTATGTGATCACTGAAGGTACCTAGCAGTTTCTGATTCCAAAAATCGAACACGACATACTTGGACTCACCATCCAGCCCAAGCTTGTCGGCGAAGCTAACCCTCTTGTCAGCATCTTTGCTGTGCCAGTTTGTCACTCCAACAACATCGTAGGCGCCGGCCGAAGTCCGGACCTTGAGGTCGATAATCTCTGGATAGTGGTGGATGTAATAGTCCGGCTGAATGTGTTTGAACTTGTCCCATGAGCTCTGGGTACCGCGGCTGAACAGGTCCAGGGGAATAATCGGGAGTGTAGGCAAGGACCCTTGCAGCATCTTCACGCGTGCCTCCGGCAACTCGGGAGTCACACTCGCTAAAGGGTACGCAACGCCGGTCAGGGCTATCAGGCTGACCAATGTCCTCGCCTCGGCATCCGTGACACCAAAGCCGGTAAGTGGTTCCTCTCGATCGCGTTCAGTCTCGAGAACAATCGGTTTGCGTTTCTTTGCCGCGTCAGCCACACTCATGCGTTCGCCCAGCTCAATACCTTCTCCGGGCATAACGTAAACCAGTAAATGATTCAGAAAGCCGTTTGCGTAAATCGAGCTAAACAGCGAAAACATTCCTTGCCAATTGTTGTACACATCATCGCCATTGAAGTAGGAGTTCGCATAGCCAATGGCATTGAGTGGTGTACCAGCCGGGCAGACCTCGAGAAAACGTTCCGGTCCGATCGTTTTTCGTATCATCGCGAGCCTCGATCGATAATTCGCGATGAAGTCGACTTCGGGATCATGTAAACGCGTCGTGTCCACCGGGGGCGCGTACTTGGGCAGAGCATGCTCTCCGTCGAGCTTGTAGTAATCGAAACCCCACTCGTCCAAGGTCCGAAACACGCGTTGAACAACTTCCAGCGCCTCTGGATTACTGGAATCAAGCGCGGGGGTGCTGTAATCGCGAACCACGGCTCCTTTCTTGTCGTAGAGGTACCAGTCAGAATGTGTGGGTAACCCAGCCGCATAGGAATTTGGCACCAGCCAGATTCCGGCTTTCAACCCTTTCGCACGGATATAACTCGTCAGCCACTGAGGCCCATGCGGAAACTTGCTACGGTCCCAGTGTTCGATCCAGGAATGCCCTTCTGGAGTGCGATCGTAGCCGTCGTCGAGTTCGACGTATTCAAAGCCATAAGGCAGAAGGTGCGTGGCGATCCAGTCAGCGTTGAGGGTCATGTCCGCTTCTGTGACATCTTCGTAGTAGCTGGTCCAGCTCGACCAGACCATCGGAGCTGCCCGGAAATTCGTGTCATCAAAATGCGAATAGAACGGCACACCTAAAATTTCTGTGTAATAGTTCGGGATCAATCGAATGATCCTGCTTCCGTGAACTGGAATGGTGATTTTCAGCAAGTCAGGATTTTGCGGGTCGCGACTCATCGCGACTCCCTCTCCGAAGTCAATGGCAGTGTCAGTCTCGCGATCGAACAGACTGTGAAAAAGCGATCCTTGGGTTTGGCCGAGCGTGAAATACATGACATCTGCATTGAGCCGCGGAAGGAATGAGCGGTTGTGTGTCCGGCCGCCGCCGTACGTTCCCGCTACCTCGGCTGTGCCCACCCAGTCCACCGGTGTTCCTGCGCCATCGATTAAACGGGCAATAATTCGGGAAGCGGGAGCTGGTGCGTCTGCGATCAGCTCGGCGTCGAATTCCGTGCTCGAGATCGTTAAGCTATTTTCCCCGAGTTCTAACGACCATCCAGTTCCGGGTTCAGAGGTCCTGATAGTCAGCTGCCCATCCTTCCCTTGCGCCTGCCAATGTTTCAGTTCGTGACGGCCGCTTGGAGAATTTATGTATAAATGCGCGTTTTGGAGCAGATCGCCAAGGCCTCTCTCTTTGATGGTCATCGCTCCCTGAACAGCGTCTGCCGTTATCGTCCATTGGTGATCTGAAACTGAGGTGATGGGGCGATTCTGAGCGGCAGCAATCACGCACGCCATCGCAAGTAGCGCACTACAACTCCCAAAATTAATCCTCATTTTCCCTGCCCTCGATCTGCGCGGGATTATAGGCCTGGGCATACCGAGCGTCCATGTGATTGGCAACGGGAGTAGTAAGACAGGGACGATGGCCGCGGAAAATACTTTTTCCCTTGACTTCGAGCCAGCCTGAGCAGTACAAGGTAGCGCATATTCGCTCGGTTGCTCGGGGTTCATTTCTTTTCTCATCTAAAGATTTTTGTGGCGTGACCAAACTTAAGCGGAGGTGCTCGATATGTCCGCGAAAGGAAACGCTTTCTGGAGTATTCCTTCCTCACTGTTGATTATCTGCCTGCTCGCGTTGCATTTGCCGGCGAATGGGCAGATGGGAAATGCCACCCTTAGCGGAACCGTTACTGATACAAGCGGGGCCGCGGTTGTCGGTGCCCAACTGACCTTGACCAACAAGGCGCAGCAGTTTGTACAAAAGTTCGTATCCAATGACAGGGGCGAGTACACCTTCCGCAATCTCACGCCCGGCACATACGACCTGAGCACCACGATGGCGGGATTTCAGAAGTCCGTTCAAACCGACATCGTGCTGACCCTCAATCAATCCGGCCATGCCGATGTCACAATGCGGGCGGGCGCGACGACCGAAACGGTTAATGTTGAGGGCGAGAACACTCTCATCAACTACGACAACGGCACGGTGCAAGGAGGCATTGACCCCCAGACCGTCAAGGACCTGCCTTTGATTGTCTCTGGTAAACCTCGCTCGTCGGCCAGCTTCGCCGTGTTGCTGCCCGGGGTCTCGACTGGCAGCAGTAATGAGGCTTTTAACGCGCGTATCAATGGCGGCATTCAATCTGGCGATGAGGCTCTCTTAGACGGCGCAACCATGCAAGAAGGCTTCATGAGCCAGAGTGGCATGGTTTCGATCCAAGGCGATTTTCAGATGTCGCCGGATATGGTTCAGGAGGTTAAGGTACTCACCTCGGACTATGCTCCCGAGTATGGTTCTTCGACCTCTGGCCAGATTACGATGGTCAGCAAGTCAGGCGGCAACAAGTACCACGGCGCGTTGTTCGAGTACGCGCGCAACCGAGCGCTGAACGCGAAGCCATGGAACGCGCCGCCGTGCGACACTCCTGGTTGTGATCCCCGCCCGTTCGACATCGAGCATGACTTCGGCGCAAACTTTGGAGGTCCGATTAAGATTCCCTTTCTTTATCACGGAACTTCAAAGCATCACTCGTATTTCTACTTCGACTGGGAAGCGTTTCATCAAGCGGGTGGTGCAGGTAGGCCCACGCTAACCATTCCATCAGTTCTGGAACGCTCCGGAAACTTCAGCGATTGGGGAAATCCCATCTACGCGCCGGGGAATTTTGCGCCTGGTTCCAATCCGAACCAGCCAACTGGCCCGCAATCTGCGGCGTGCGCCAGTGCTCTCCCTGCCGGCTTTGGTCCGGGTCAGCACTTCCCCGGGAACATAATCCCTTCGGAGTGCATCAGTCCTATTGCGGCAGCCTATCTCGCCGAACTGCCCACTCCGACAAACGGGGCAGCCCAGGACAACTACACCGTACCCAGACCGGTTCCGGATACTCTGGTCGCGAACAGTAATGTTTACATGTTCCGAATCGACCACAATTACGGCGACAAAGACCACTTCTATTTCTTCTGGTGGCGACAATTCACCGGCTATAACACAGCGACACAGCTCCCCATTGCTATCGCGACAGAAGAGCCAACGCACCCTCAAAACTCTCCTATCGCGCGATTTAACTGGGAACACACTTTCTCCGCCACGCTCACGAACCATGTGACCTTTGGATATCTCAACCGTAACGAAGGCTACAGTTCCGCGAACAAAGCGTTCGTGGGAAAACTACCGGCAGTGCAGGGAGCTCCCGGGACTACTGCTCTTCCGGAATTCCAGTTTGGTGACAATTTCAACCAACTCGGGGACAACAAAGGGGATGGCTCGAAAAATATCACGGCTCGCCCCACCTGGGTAATTAACGACGTCGTGAATAAGGTGCTTGGTCACCATACCCTAACCTTTGGTGGTGAATGGCGCGCGGTGCAGGGCAATGTTCACGATCGCACGAACGAGTCGGGCACCTTTACCTTTGACAACTCCACAACAGGCATACCCAGCCTGACTAGTGGAAGTTCGATCGCCAGTTACATCTTGGGCGCAGTGGGCGGCGGCAGCTTAGACCGGAAAACTGTATCGTCATGGTATCCACGGCAAGTCGTCTGGGCGTTCCATGGGAATGATTCCTGGAGAGTAACTCCCAAATTGACATTGAATTTTGGGATGCGCTGGGATTACTACTCAGCGTCCCGCGAGAAATACAATCATTTCTCGTTCTTTGACCCGGTGGGTATCAATCCCACCGCCGGAATTCCAGGAAGGCTTGCTTTTGCC
>Ga0070710_10001645_pt1 | contig 10558 bp, 8 predicted proteins | sample LARL52metaG_FD_65454 | JGI IMG/M metagenome (GOLD analysis project Ga0070710, IMG submission 65454) | Corn, switchgrass and miscanthus rhizosphere microbial communities from Kellogg Biological Station, Michigan, USA - LAR L5-2 metaG | ecosystem: Host-associated > Plants > Roots > Rhizosphere ... | reverse complement strand
TTTCCAAATCGCGACGATGCTTACCGAATGATGCCTGGCCCAGCAGGCCAACCCGCATTGCGGGGCATGGTGCCTGATCTGCCGGATATCGGCTGGCGTGAACCGCCGTCCGCGGCGGTCTTTGGTGGGACCTCTCCCGTTCATGAGGCGACGGCCATCAGCGCGAGCGCGACATGCCCGATCGCGGCGGCGATCACGGTGAGGGCGGTCAGGGCGGCAACTCGCGCGATCACCGATCGCCTCCGACGGGCGTACTCTGCTCGATCGGATGCAGTGCGCCCTCTACGAGGCGCAGCACAACGATGTCTGGCAAATGCCGCCAGCCCGTCGCATAAGCTGCGATAAGTAGGGCGCGGATCATTCGCGGGCGTAAAAGGGACTCCACTTCATCGCCCCGAATAAACCAGCGACAAGCCGCACTCACCAATCAGAATTATTGTGACAATAAGATTACGCCCGTTGCGCGTTACCAGCTTGATCTCGACGGCTTTTGTTTTGCGGGCCGCAGCAAGCCTTTCCGGGCAAAACATTGTCGTAGCGATGGCTTGTAAATTTGTAAGATCGGCGGCGAACCACGTTTCCGGCGTCCCGCCATTGCGCGTTGCCGATGAACCCGGATGGGACACGATAGAACCTTGCATTTGCCGCACCGAAAATCATATGTGGCAACTGCTTAAACCAGTGAAAACAGCCCATGAGCGACGATTGCGGGGTAATCCGAAGTCGTCTATCGCTCGCGGATGATCATTCCGGCGTAAATTCGCACATCTCGGGCATTCCTCGATTGCTCCCGGAAAGTAAGATTGCAAACCATTATTGTCTTCCGACCCTTGCCGCCGACATTCTGGCGCGTCCGCATCAAGGATGCTGATGAAGTCGACGCCGCTCTCGGCTTATTCTCAGGTGCATACACGGGCTGCGGTCGAGGTGGCATCGGCGCAAGCCGCCAAGCGAGACCGATTTAGTTCGTTAGCCGTGAAAAGGCTAGCGCACCGCTGCGGGGATCGGCGGCCTCGCTGTCGCCACGACGGCAGGGTTTTGGCTAGCCACTATCAGCCACGGCTGACTGGTATGCGAGCTACTCGGAGGTAGTCTGCACCTACGCGTAGAGGAGTCGCCCCCTGCTCTTGTGTCGCAGTATCGCACGTTACCGGGACTCGAAGAGGCCGTTGGCTACCGATCCCGCCGTTGGCCCGGTGACCAGTTACCGCGTGGGTAGGGTAGAACCAACCCTCCAGCGGGATCCCGTCCATGGACGGCTACACGAACCTCCTTGTACTCCAGGCCATACTCGTCGGGCCGCGTTATAATGGGCGGGTGGAGCGGCTGGCGAACGTGTTCGCGAGCTTGGTCTTCGTCATGATCATCTTCCTCATATGGATGAGGGGCATGATTGCTGGGTACCTCGCATTAATCTTCGCCGCCGTGTTCACGGGCGCCGCGGTCTACGTCAACGTCGTGGAGCAACCCGCACGTTTGCAACTGGACGACCGCGCCTTGCTTGCGGAGTGGCAGCCGAGTTACAAGCGCGGCTTCGCCTTGCAAGCACCCCTGGCCACTCTCGCGGGCATCCTGGGTGTAACGGCCTTTTTTGTCAGCTATGACTGGCGATGGCTTCTTGGGGCCGCCGTGATTGTCGCGAACTGGCCCTATACGCTGCTGGTCATCATGCCGACGAATACCACGCTTATGGCGACTGCGCCAGAAGCCGCTGGGCCTGAAGCTCGGCGCACAATCGAGCATTGGGCAGCGCTCCACGCTGGGCGCAGCGCACTCGGTGCAGCGGCGACCCTAATCTTCCTTTGGGCCATATACTGACACGTAGGCGGGCAAGTCGGCTGACAGATTTGTTCAAAACTGCTTCGGTCGTATAAATCGAGTATTGTCGAGTGTGGTTTGGTCGGGGTCTGCTGTGCCTCCGATGGCGGCCGATGCACGGGCATTGCGGCGGGCAGCTCAGTGCCATAAGCGGCCATCGGCTTATTCACTGCCAAAGCGGCTAAGTTCGACCGCACAACGGCCGCTCGCTGCCGTCCATCGGAAGGCGGGTCATGTGGCGACGGCAAACGCCACGCTGCCGCCACAAGCCAAAACATTCCTGGTACCTCGGTGCTAATGTGCCTGCAGAACCGCGCGTCTTCATGCCCTATTCCGGCGCGTTGCGCCTGGGTAGCGGTTCCAATATCAAGTGCCGCCGGCCCCATCGCCGGCCTCGGGAACCAATGGGTCTCTCCGGGTTGGGCGGCAATCGAATACGTGTCGTCATGAAGCGTGAGCGCTCGGGGTGACAGCGTCGGTCCGGTGGGTACGGACGCCGTTAGCGCGGACGGGCAAGACGCCGCGCAGCCATTCGCAAGCTTCGTTCATCGCGCTGCCTGCCTTGTCGACGACGCCGACCCAGAACATGAAACCGTGATTGACCCCGTCATAGCGCGACAGTGCGGTCGGGACGCCGGTTGTTCTCAGCCGCTCGGCATAAAGCTCGCCCTCGTCGCGCAGCGGGTCATATTCGGCGGTGATGACGAGGGCGGGCGGCAAGCCGGACAGATTCGGGGCGCGCAGCGGCGAGGCGTGCGGGTGCGTGCCTTCCGACGGGTCGCGCAGATAATGGCCCCAGAACCACTTCATCGTATCGCGGGTCAGGCCGTACCCCTCGGCGTTCTGCTCGTATGAAGGAGTGCCGGGCGTGTGGTAGTCCGTCACCGGATAGAGGAGCAGCTGACCACACAGAGCCGGACCGCCTTCGTCGCGCACCCGGATGGCGGTTACCGCCGCCATGTTGCCGCCGGCGCTGTCGCCCGCCACGGCGATGCGCGTCGGGTCCGCGCCAAGTTCGACCGCATGCATCCCGGCCCATCGCGTCGCGCGCAGGCAATCCTCTGGTCCGGCCGGGAATTTGTGCTCGGGCGCCAGCCGGTAATCGACCGAAGCAACGACACAGCCGGCGCCGGCACACAGATTTCGGCACATGCCGTCATGGGTATCGAGGCTGCACAGGACGAAGCCGCTGCCGTGAAAGAACACGAGCAACGGAAACGGGCCTGTGCCGTGCGGTGTGTAGATGCGGACGCGCAGCGCCCCGCCCGGTCCGTCGATCGTGTGCTCGCGCACCCCAGCGATGTCGGCCGGGGGCGCCATCAGCGCGATGCGAGCCTCGTAGTGCACGCGCGCCACATCGACCGGCAGGGTGTGCGTGGCGGGCACACCAGTGCCTATGTTGAGAAGCGCCTGGATCTGCGGATCGACCGGCATCGCCGAGCCCCCCTTTACTGCGCGGCGCTCGCCATCTGAGCCGCGCGGGCCGGCAGAAAGCGGTCGAGCACCTGCCCCGGACCTTTGCCGAGCCGGACATAGTCCTTGCCGTCGAACACCCGGACGCCGTTGACGAACACGCCGTGCACCCCGATCGGATCGCGCAGCGTGCGCGCGCCGCCGCCGGGCAGATCGGTGACCCGGCGCGGCGGCGAGATGCCCAGCGTTGCGGGATCGAACAGCAGCAGGTCAGCACAGGCGCCAACCGCAATGCGGCCGCGGTCGGGGATGCCGTAAAGCGCGGCCTGATGGCTGGCCAGCCGGCGCACGCCTTCCGCGATGTCGAACGCTCCGCGCTCGCGCACCCAATGACCAAGGAAATAAAGCCCGAAGCCGGCATCGCACAGATAGACCAGATGCGCGCCCGCATCGGACAGCGCGATGACTCCGGCCTTGTGTTTGACCAGTGGCTCGACCCCGTCGTCGACGGCATTAAAGAAGCGGCCTATGAGGCCGGTGTCGAGGTTCTCCTCGAGCCCGAGATCGAGTAGCACGTCAAGCGGGTCGCGCCCCGCTTCGCGCGCAATGTCGGCGATCGTGCGGTCGGCCAAACCGGCATTCTCGGGCTTTACCGGCGCGGCGACAGTGACGCGCTCCCAGGTGCCCTGGAACACCGTACCCGGCTTGGGGTTGCGCAGGTCGGCGCGGAACGCGTCTCGGAAGCTCGGGTCGCAGAACACCGTCTTCAGCTGCTCGCGGTCATAGGCCTTGATCGGGTCGAACGCCGGATGGCTGTAGAACGGGTAGGCGCTTGCCAGCGTAAAGTCGAACGACAGCGGCTGGCAGGTGATCTGGATGTAGAGCTCGTTGCCGCGCGCCTGCGCCGCGGCGCAGGCGTCGAACACGCCCAGCGCGCGCTCCGGATACTGCTCGTTGTAGAGCGCGACGGCGGTGCTCATGAAGATGCGGCGGCCGTGCCGGGCGGCGATCTCCTCCATCACGTCGGGCATGATCGGTCCGGAGGAAATCTCGACGACGCCGCGCCCCCGGCCGCCCATCGCCCCGACCAGTGCGTCGAATTCCGAGATGTCGCTGATCGTCGACGGCATCGGCACCCCGCCCCAGCCCGAATGGTTCAGCGAGTACGAAGCGCCGAGACCGACCGCGCCCCCGACCATCGCCTCGGCGACGAGCCGCTTCATTTCAGCGAGTTCCGCGGCGGTCGGTTCTTGGCGCAGCGAGGCGTCGTCGCCCATCACGGCGGTGCGCACGGCCGAATGCCCGACCAACACGCCAAGATTCATATAGGACCCGCGGCGCCGCAGCATGTCCATGTATTCGGCGAACGACCGGAACCGCCATCGATGCCGGCGCGTAGCGCGTCGAGATCCATTCCCTCGACGACCGCCAGATTGCGCATGATCAGGTCACGCAAATGAGGCGGCGACGGCACGATCCCGAAGCCGCAATTCCCCATCACCGCCGTCGTGACGCCAAGCGAAGGCGACGGCGACAGCATCGGATCCCAGGTGACCTGCGCGTCGTAATGCGTGTGCAGATCGATGATGCCCGGCATCAGCGTGAGCCCGCCTGCGTCGACGACCTCGGCGGCGTCGTTGCCGATCTCGCCGACGGCGGCGATACGGCCCTCGCTGACCGCCACGTCGGCGCGGACCGGGTCGTGCCCGAGCCCATCGACCAAAACAGCGCCGCGGATCACGAGGTCATACATCGTCGTTTCCTCCGCTGAAGTCAGGGTGCTCGGTCTGGTGCGTCTTCGATCGAAGACGTATGATTTGTATTGCACCTATCTGACGCCTGTGTATCATTCAGTTCTTGATGGGTCAATTTGCTTGACAGGCCAGGAATGGACCGACTGCAGCCGGCGGATCCCGCTGCCGACACACTCCAGGCAAAGGCCTTCGAAGGCGGGCCGAACGGCGCCGCTCGGGCGAGGGCCGTCGCCGAAGCCCGCGGCAAGCCGGTGGGCGCGGTTGTCGCGGCGGCAAAAGTTCTGCGCATCTTGCATGATTCGGAGCGGCCGCTTAACGCAAGCGAGGCCGCCCGCGCTGCCGGCCTCCATCGTGGCACCGCGTACAACATTCTACGGACGCTGCAAGCCGAGGGATTTGTCGGTTACGACGAGGCGACCCGCAGCTATTCGGTCAGCCTGCATATTCTCGAACTCGCCTATGGCGTATTGCGTCGCAGCGGGCTGATGGATCTGGCGCGGCCGCTGATGCACGCGATCTCCGATACGCATGGCGTCTCGGTTTATCTGTCGAAAGTGCTGGGCCCGTCGTCTCTGCTGTTGTTGGACTGGGTCGGCGTCGCGTTCCGCACTAACCTGTACGTCACCGTGGGGCGTCCCTCCCCGGTCCCGGCTGGCGCATCGGGCGTCATAATGGCCGCCTTTGGAAGCAGCAGCGAGCCTGAGCTCGAAGCGCTGTTCTCGAAAGTCGCGTGGTACCAAAAGCCATCTTTCGCCGATTTTCTGGCCCGCGTCAGGGAAGCGAAGAAATGCGGTTTCTCGGTCGATCGCGGCGCTATGTTTCAGGGAATTACGCTGGTCTCCGTGCCGGTTCTATCGCCGTCATGGGAGCTGCTGCTGATCCTGACCACGGCTGGACATTCGCATGATTTGGATGCTGAGGCTCTGGACGCGCTCAGCCGTGCGATGCTGTCAGCAGCAGCGCGGCTTTCGGAAAGCGCGCGATTGCTGCGTCTCAGTTGACTGTGTGGTTTTGCGTTAGGGTTCCCGCAAGCATCAGTGCAAGGAATCAGAACATGACTTACTCGCAGGCGGCCGCGTACAAGCCTCGGACGGATCCGAGCGCGGATTTCGACGCGATCATCATCGGCGCCGGGGTTTCCGGCCTCTATCAGCTCTACAAGCTGCGCGAACTCGGGCTCAAGGCGCGGGTGTTCGAAGCGGGCACCGGCGTCGGCGGCACCTGGTACTGGAACCGCTACCCCGGTGCCCGCTTCGATTCCGAGAGTTGGACTTACGGCTACTCCTTTTCGCAGGAGCTGCTGGAAGAATGGGACTGGGAGGAGCACTTCGCGGGCCAGCCCGAAACCGAGCGCTATCTGAATTACGTCGCCGACAAATTCGATCTGCGTCGCGACATCCAGTTCAAGAGCCGCGTCAGGGCCGCGCAATATCAGGAGGATATCCGCAGCTGGGACGTCGAGCTGGAAAACGGCAGGCACTACAGCGCGCGCTTCCTGATCACCGCCGTCGGCGTGCTTTCCGCGGCAACTATGCCGACCATCGCACGCGTGGAGACGTTCCAGGGCCAGTCCTGCCACACCCATTACTGGCCGAAAGAGCCGGTTCGCTTCGAGGGCAAGCGGGTCGCGGTGATCGGCACGGGCGCGACCGGCGTGCAGACCATCACGGAAGTGGCCAAGACCGTCGGCCACCTGACCGTGTTCCAGCGCACCCCCCAGTGGTGTGCGCCCTTGCACAACGCCAAGATCACGCAGGAGGAAATGCGTCGGATCCGGTGCAATTATTCCGAAATCTTTGCGCGCTGCCAGGAGACCTATGGCTGTTTTATCCATACGACCGACCCGCGCGCCACTCACGAGGTGACACAGGAGGAACGTGAGGCCTTCTGGGAGAAGTTGTACGGCGAGCCCGGTTTCGGCATCTGGATGGGCAATTTCCGAGACATCCTGGTGGACCGTGAGGCCAACGCACTGATCTCGGATTTCGTCGCGCGCAAGATCCGTCAGCGGGTTCAGGATCCGGCGGTCGCCGAAAAATTGATCCCGAAGAACCACGGCTTCGGCACCCGCCGCGTGCCGCTCGAGAGCGGCTATTACGAGGTCTACAACCAGCCCAACGTCAAGCTGGTCGACATCAACGAAACCCCAATCGAGCGCATCACCCCGACCGGCGTCAAGACCACGGACGCCCAGTACGAGTTCGACATCATCATCTACGCGACCGGTTTCGACGCGATCACCGGCAGCTTCGACCGCATCGACATCCGCGGGGTCGACGGGGTGTCGCTGAAGGACAAGTGGAAGGATGGACCGCAGACCTTTCTCGGCATCCTGGTAGACGGCTTCCCCAACATGCTGATGGTCATGGGCCCCCATGCCGGGCTCGGCAACTTTCCGCGCGCCGTCGAATACAGCGCCGATTGGGTGACCAGGCTGATCCGGTTTGCGTGCGACCGCGATCTGACCCGCATCGAAGCCACCGCGGCGGGTGCCGTTGCCTGGACCGACCACGTCATTGCGGCGAGCGAGGGCTTGCTGTTCACCGAGGTCGACTCCTGGATGACCGGCATCAACCGCAACGTCGAGGGAAAGCAGATCCGCCGAATCATGCGCTACAGCGGCGGCCACCCCAAGTTCCGCGAGCGTTGCGAAGCGGTCGTGGCGGAGGGATATCGTGAACTGTCACTGGCTTAAGCGCGACAACGGCGGCCGGCTCGCCGACCAGCGGTAGCCGGACCTATAGTTAGCGACACACAGCGAACGAAGGAGCGCTCCATGGATGTCGGGATGATGATGGTCTTTGCCAGCTACGGCTGGGATGATTGCTCCGACGCGCGCGTGTGGGAGGAAGAAATCCGGCTGGCCCGGCTCGCCGCTGACCTCGGTTTCGACTGCCTGTGGTCGGCCGAGCACCACTTCAATGACTATTCGTTCGTACCCGACAACCTGCAGCTAATGACATATCTGACCGCGCTCTGCCCCGACGTCGATCTCGGCACGGCAGCGGTTATCCTGCCCTGGCACGACCCGTTGCGTGTCGCTGAACAGGCGGCTGTGCTCGATATGCTGAGCAAGGGCCGGCTGCGCCTCGGTCTCGGGCGCGGCCTTGCGCGCCGGGAGTTCGCCGCGTTTCGCCTGAGCATGGACGAGTCGCGGGAGCGCTTCGACGAGGCGGCTCCGATGATCGTCAAGGCGTTGAAGACCGGGTTTATCGAAGGCGACGGCAAATTCTACCAGCAGCCGCGCATCGAGATCCGGCCGCGGCCGCAATATTCCTTTGACGGCCGCATCTACGCCGTGGCGTCCAGCGAGGACTCGATAGACTCCGCCGCCAAGCTCGGCGCCCATATCGTCATGTTCGCCGACCGTCCGTGGGAAATGCGGCTGCCGGCGATCGAGCGCGGCCGCGAACTGCACCGCAAATATCACGGCACCGAGCCGCCCCAGGTTATGCTGACCGAATTCTGCATCTGCGGCGCCAACCTTGCCGAAACCGAAGAAGAAGCGCGCAAATACCAGGGCAAATTCGTCGAGAGCAATTTCTACCATTATGAATTCCTTGGCGAGCACTTCAAGACCGTGAAGGGCTACGACGCCTATCAGCAGAAGGCCGAGATCGCCCGTAAGGGCGGCCTCGAAGGCGCCGTCGCCGGCTTCATGCGGGCCGCCAGCTGGGGAACGCCTGACAAGATCCTGCGCGGGCTCGAGGAACGCCGAAAGATCATCGGCGATTTCGAACTCAACGTCGCCTTCCGCTTCGGCGGCACGCCTTACGAGGTCGCGGAGCGGGGCCTGAGGCTCTTTGCCCAGGAGGTGCTTCCGGTGCTCAAGTCGCAATCATCGAGCAAAGTGCGCGAGGCGGCCGAGTAAAGCGTTCCGTCGTAAAGAGCGGCGGCCCTTCATAACCTGCAACATTGGTAGGAGATTCCGAGTTGTCGGCACGCACCTCAGAACCCGCGAAATTTGACGCGATCGTCGTCGGCGCCGGAGTCGGCGGTCTCTACGCGATCCATCGCCTGCGTAAACTCGGCCTCAAAGTGCGTGGCTTCGAGGCCGGTGGCGGAGTTGGCGGCACCTGGTACTGGAACCGCTACCCGGGGTGTCGCTGCGACGTCGAAAGCATGGAATACTCGTATTCCTTCTCGGACGAGCTGCAGCAGGAATGGCATTGGCCCGAGCGCTACGGCACGCAACCTGAGATCCTGCGCTACATCAACCACGTGGCTGACCGCTTCGACCTCAGGCGCGACATCGAGTTCAACACCCGGGTCAAACAGGCGGTCTTCGACAGCAAGACAAACACATGGACGGTAAGGACTGACAAAGGTAACGCCGCGACCGCACGCTTCTGTATCATGGCGGCGGGCAATCTTTCGACACCTCGGACGCCGAGCCTCCCCGGTTTGGAGAGCTTTAAGGGAGAGTGGTATCATACCGGGTTATGGCCCCATGAAGGGGTCGATTTCACCGGATTGCGAGTAGGCGTGATTGGAACCGGCTCGTCTGGTGTACAGTCGATACCGATAATCGCAAAGCAGGCGAAGCATCTTTACGTCTTTCAGCGGACAGCTAACTTCAGCCTGCCCGCACGCAATGCGCCACTGGATCCCGATAAGGAGAGCGCTCACAAGGCGCAGTATCCCGAGCGCCGCCGCGCCGCATTCGATACGCCATTCGGGATTTCCGGGTATCCGGCCCCCGTAAAGTCCGCGCTCGATGCAACCGAAGAGGAGCGGCTACGCGCCTACGAGGCAAAATGGGCCGAGGGCGGCAGCATCAGCTTCCTTTATTCATTTACGGATCTGTTGATTAACGAAGGGTCCAACGAAACGGCGTCAGAGTTCGTGCGCCGGAAGATCCGCAATACGGTCAAGGATCCCAAGACGGCGGAGCTGCTCTGCCCCAATGATCATCCAATCGGCACTAAGCGGCTTATTCTCGATACTGACTATTATGAGACGTACAATCGCGACAACGTCACATTGGTAGATATCAGAAGCAAACCGATCAAAGAAATTACGCTCAACGGGGTGCGTACGGCCGATGCCGACTACGCCCTCGATGCGATCGTTTTTGCAACGGGCTTTGATGCCATGACGGGGGCAATGAAAGAGATCGAGATTCACACGGATGCAGGAATGTCGGTTCGAGAGAAGTGGGAACACGGTCCGTGTACCTACCTCGGGATCATGATCGCCGGGTTCCCAAATCTCTTTATGATCACCGGCCCGCAGAGCCCTGGCGTCAAAAGTCAGATGATATTGGCTTGCGAGCAGCACGTCGATTGGATCGCGAATTGCATTCAGTACTTGCGCGATCATGGGTTCTCGCGCATCGAGGCGGAGGAGGATGCCGAGGACGCTTGGGTGCGGCACAACAACCAGGTCGCGGATCGTACGCTCTATCCGTTGGCGAACTCATGGTACGTCGGCGCCAATATCCCGGGGAAACCCCGCGTGTTCATGCCGTATGTCGGCGGCGTCGCCGCATACAAGAAGAAATGTGATGAGATCGCGGCCAGAGGCTACGAAGGCTTTCGTTTGGGTGTTTGCGTTGAAGAGCAGCGGTTTGC
>Ga0070710_10001644_pt1 | contig 10558 bp, 6 predicted proteins | sample LARL52metaG_FD_65454 | JGI IMG/M metagenome (GOLD analysis project Ga0070710, IMG submission 65454) | Corn, switchgrass and miscanthus rhizosphere microbial communities from Kellogg Biological Station, Michigan, USA - LAR L5-2 metaG | ecosystem: Host-associated > Plants > Roots > Rhizosphere ... | reverse complement strand
GACGGCCCAGATGACGACCTGGAGAACGATCGCAATGCCGTTGTCGCCCCCGGTCAGCAGGACGAAGTTGGTGAACGACAGATAAAGGGCTGCGCCCATGCCGAGAGTTGCCAGCGCGGGCGCGATCACCGTATGCCAGCGCGTGGAGTCGTCGATCGTCGCCCGCGACCGGAAGAAGTACACCAGGACCGCCACGCTGGTCAGGAACATGAGTATCAACAACGGAAACCCGCCGGCTCCGGCCAGCCATGCATACGAGATGGCGGGATCGCTACGGGAGAAACCCAGCACGCCGACGAGGAAGATTCCGCTGAACACCAGCGAGCTGACGTACGGAGATCCGTGGCGCGGGTGAACTCGGCCGAGCACTGTTGGCAGCGCCTTGTCGACACCGAGCGAGTAGCCGTAGCGGGCGACGATGTTCTGGCACGAGAGCACGGCCGCGAAGGCGGAGGTGACCACGAGGACCGAGATCGCGTCGCGGGCCCAGCCACCGACGAACCCGTTCATGGCGTCCGTGAACATCGCGGGTGCGTTGGCGCCGGCGACCGCGGGTGCGTTCGTGGTGCCGTAGGCGACGATCATCAGCCAGCTCGTGATGATGTAGAACACGCCGATGAACAGGACCGCGAGATAGGTCGCGCGCGGGACCGTCCGCCGCGGGTTCTTCGTCTCTTCGCGGAAGATCGCCGTGGCCTCGAAACCAATGAACGTGATGACGGCGAACAGCACTGCGATACCCACCGTGCCCGACGTGAACGAGTTCCACGCGAACGGGGTCAGTGAACGCCCCTCGGGCCCGCCGTCCGTTCCGACCGCGATATCGAAGATAAGCACGATGACGATCTCGAGCACCATCACCACCGACAACACCCGGGCCGACAGGCCGATCCGGAAGTACCCGAACAGCCCGACGATGATGACCAATGCCAAGGAGTAGGACCACCAGGGCAGGCTCGGCCCGTGGAAGGTGGTGACAACGAGATCCTGCGCCACGATTCCGAAGAAGAGGGTCACGCCGAGGCCGATCATCAGGTACCCGAGCATGGCAACGAAACTCGCCCCGAGACCGAGCACCTTGGTCAAGCCGGCGCTGATGTAGGCGTAGAAGGCGCCTGGATTGGGCAGGTAGCGACTCATGGTGGTGTAGCCGACGGAGAACAGGAGCAACAGCACCGTCGCGGCGACGAAAGCCATCGGCCCTCCCACGCCGCCTGAGGCGATTACCAGTGGAAGCACGCCCACCACACTCGCCAGCGGAGCGGCGAAGGCCAACACGGTGAGCGCGAGCTCGATCACGCCCATCCGGCCGCTCAGTTGCGCACGGGTCGGCTGCTGGGTACTGGACGCCGCACTCGCATCGACCAAATCCGAATCGGTTTGTTTATTCATGTCGGGTCCTCGTCTTAGGGGCGACATTCAGGACGGCCGGCACCACCGGAGCGAACCGGCTCGCGGCTTGAATTGCCGGTCCTGTGCTGAGCCGAAGTCAGATATACGGGGCCTGCGCGATCCGCGCGTTGGCGGTCCAGCGAAGCGGCGTGTTCGCCGTCACGTGACCTGGTGCACACGAGGAGGCTGACATAAAACAAACTCCTCGTCAATATATTGAACTGTGCGTTCAGAAATATGTGTGGCGGGAGGTTTCGGCCGGGTTTCGGCCCCTCGTACCGGGTACGGCGAGCCGGCAGCGTGAGTCATCGGCGCAGCTCGAGATGGCTACTGCGACGAGCCTCGGCGCGGCGGTCGGACGAGCACGGGGACATCGCCCCAGGCCGGGCGGCTTTACAAGACGACGGTGACGACTTTCTCCTCGGTGTTGGCGAGGATGCCGCTCCAGCCCAGTTCCTTACCGATACCGCTCGCCTTCATCCCGCCCCAGGGCAGCGCCGGGTCGATCGCGGCCCAGCCGTTCACCCACACCGCGCCGGCGCGGACCTTGCGGACCAGGGTGTGAGCTTGGCTCACGTCACGAGTCCAGATGGTGGCAGCCAGGGCGTACTTCGTGTCGTTGGCGAGGCGAATCGCCTCATCGAGGTCGTCGAACGGCATGATCGCGCCGACCGGGCCGAAGATCTCCTCCTGTGCGATCGTGGCGTTCGGGGCGACATCGGCGAACACGGTCGGCTGGACGAAGTAGCCGACGCGGCCGGCGCGCGCCCCGCCTGCAACGAGGCGTGCTCCCTCGGCTTTGGCGCGTTCGATGTACGACAGGACGCGGTCGAGGTGCTGTTGACTGATAACCGCGCCCATCGTGGTCTTTGGGTCGAAGGGGTCGCCCACCACCTGGTCATTCGCCGCCGCCGCCAGCTTCTGTACCACCGCGTCGTAGAGCGATCGGTGCACCAGGACCCGCGTGCCCGCCGCGCACACCTCGCCCTGGTTGAAGAACAGCCCCATCGCGATCCCCTGCACAGCGGCATCGACATCCGCGTCCGGCAGCACGATCTGCGGGCTCTTGCCACCCAGCTCCAGGGTGACCCGGGTGAACGACTCGGCGGCGACCTTCTGGATCTGACGACCGACCTCGGTAGACCCGGTGAAGCTGATCTTGTCGACCCCGGGATGACGCACGAGGGCGGCGCCCGCCTGCTCTCCGAGTCCCGGAACGACGTTCACGACACCGGCCGGCACGCCGGCCTCCTCGAGCAGGGTCGCCAGGTGGAGGATGGACAGCGGCGCGTCCTCGGCGGGCTTGACGACAATCGTGTTCCCGGCCGCCAGCGCCGGTGCGATCTTCCACGCGGCGATCATCAACGGCGTGTTCCACGGGATGATCGCCGCTACGACGCCGATGGGCTCCCGCATCGTGTAGGAGTGCGTGGGCCGGCCAAAGTAGCCGCTCGTCGGGATCGCGTCTCCGATGATCTTGTCCGCCCAGCCCGCGAAGTGCCGGAAGGTCGCCACGGCGTTCGGGACGTCGAGCAGCGCCGGCTGCGTCGCGGGCTTGCCCACGTCCAACGCCTCGATGCGGGCGAACTCGTCCGCGTCGCGCTCGATGAGCTCGGCGAGCCGGTTGAGGACGGCTCCACGGGCAGCCCCGGACGTGCGCCCCCATTCCCCCTCGAACGCTCGACGAGCAGCGGCCACCGCGTCGTCCACATCGGACTCGCTGGCCGCGGCAACGCGGGTGAGCAGCGTTCCGGTCGTCGGGTTCAGATCGTCGAACGTGTCGGCGGCCGCACGCCAGCGACCGTCGATGAACAGGCCGGTGTTGACCCCGAGCCTCATCACCGCACCGGCCGAGCGCCCGCCGGGCCCGGTTCCCGCTGTGCCCGCGCTCGCGGGTTCAGGGCGACCGGCGACGGCGCTGCTGTCCAGTTCATCGAGACTCGCCGCGAGCCGGTCCGCGAGCAGGTCCATGTGCTCATGCTCGAAGATCATCGGAGGCCGGATCTTGAGCACGTTCTCGCGCGGGCCGATCTTGCTGATCAACACCCCCTTGCGCAGCATGTCCTCGACGACCCACTTCGCACGGGCGCCACCGGAACCGCTCTCGTCGTCGAATTCCAGGCCGAAGAACAGCCCCGTGCCGCGCACCGCACGGATCCCGGGATGCTCGGCCGCCAGCTTCTCCAGCAGCTCGCGGGCGTGCTGGCCGAGTTCCGCGGCGTTGCGCTGCACCTCGAGGCGGGCGCTCTCCCGCAGCACCGCCATGCCCGCCGCAGCGGAGACGGGGTTGCCTGCGAAGGTGTTGAAGTAGAGGTTGGCGCTGCCGAACTCATCGAGGAGTTCGGACGTGGTGACGACGCCTCCGACGGGATGCCCGTTGCCGAGCGGCTTGCCCAACGTCACCAGGTCCGGACGAATGCCGTGCAGTTCGTGGCCCCAGAAATGCAACCCGACCCGACCGAGGCCGGACTGCACCTCGTCGGCGACGACCAGACCGCCGGCGTCCCGCACCAGTTTCACCAGACCCTCGACGTACCCGGCGGGTGGCCGCAGCAGCCCCTCGGTGGAAAACAGCGGATCGAACAGCAGCGCGGACACACCGTGCCCTGCCGCCTGCAGCGACGTGATCGCGGCGGCCGCCGCGGCCAGCGCTTCAGTCAGCACGATGTGTTCGGGCCGCGGATCGCTGTCCAGATCCGGGATGCGCAACGCCCGAACATGTGACCCCAAGGATTCCTTGACCTGCAGACCCGTGGTCAGTTCCGCCAGCGCAGTCGTGTTGCCGTGGTAGCTGAAGTCGGTGATCAGGACGCCGGTCGCTCGCGAGTGTTGACGGGCGATCCGGAGGGCGAGCTCGTTGGCCTCCGACCCGCTGTTGGTGAGGAGAACCTTGTTCAGCTGCGGCGCAGAGAAGGTCGCGAGCAGCATCTCGGCGTACTCCACGACGGGTTCGTGCAGGTAACGGGTGTGCACGTTCAGCCGCGCCGCCTGTTCGGCGATGGCGCGGACGACCTCAGGATTGGCGTGCCCCAGGTGCGGCACATTGTTGTAGGCGTCGAGGTAGTCGACCCCGTCCGCACCCGTGAGCCACACCCCATGGCCGGAGACCACGTGCAGCGGCTCGTCGTAGAACATGGGCGAGTGCGACCCGAGAACAGCCTCGCGTCGGGCACGGAGTGCCCGAGCTTCCCACGTGCTCTTGGTGGACATGGCGCCTCCAGTCGGCGGGACACCCCTCGTTGTCCGAGGGTGGTGAAGATCTGAACCTGGATTCGGGACTGCGAACGCTTGGCCCGAGATCTCGGACATCCGCTCGACAGTCAGGACGGCGCCGGTCGCTGCGCCGCCGCCTGTTCCGCAGTCAGAGCCGGTCCGGACTGAAGATCTTCATGTCCGGCCGTTCGGTGCCGGTGGCGAGGTCGGCCAATGCCTCTCCCACCACCGGGCCATAGCGAAACCCGCGGCCCATGCAGCCCGCACCGAACACGATTCGGCTGTGCTCGGGGTGCCGCCCGATGATCCAGTGGCCGTCATCGACCTCGCTCCACATGCAGGCCGTCGCCCGGATGGGCTCTCCGTCGAGGCCGGGGATGCGTTCTCGCAGGTGGGCGCGAACGTCAGCGAGCTCCTGTGCGGTTGGCGGGCGGTCACCGAGATCGTCGGGGTCGATCGCGACACCCCGCGACGGCAGACTCACCTTGAAGCTGCCGTCGGGTTCCGGGCAGCCGTAGAAGGGAGCGGAGTCGTCGCCCGGAGGGGCGGAGAAATAGACCGCCTGGGCCGGGCTCGTGTCCGCGGTGACGGCGAAGTTGAACATGACCTGACGCTCCACCGTCACCGGAATGTCGAGGCCCAGCAGCCGACCGGTCCACGCTCCCGTCGCGACGACGAGCACATCAGCCTGGTAGGTCGCAGAGCTCGTACGCACGTCGACGCCGTCCTCGAGCTCGGCGAAGGACTCGAGAGGCTCGTTGTATCGCAACGTGGCGCCGTGGCGGATCGCCTCGCTGTGCAGAGCGCGGATACCGTCCTGAACCAGCGCGACAGTCCCTCCTGGTTCGAACACCGCCACCTCGTCGTCGGCGATCCCGAACTCCGGAAAACGTTGCCGGGCAGCAGCGGCGTCCAACACCTCGTGCTCGATCTCTCCGGCGACGGTGAGACTCTCCAAGGTGCGATCGAACCATCCTGAGCCGGCCCGGCCGACGAACACGGTCCCCGATTCGACGAGAAGGTCCTGACCGACCGCGGCACCGAGCTCACGCCAGAGCTGGAACGTGCGTGTCGTCAGCGGCAGATACTCGGGGCCCGTGCTGTTCGAGCGGCGGGCGAGACGGGTCGACCCACCGTGACTGCCGTGGCCGTGCGGCGGGGCGTAGCGATCGAGGCCGAGGACACGCAGGCCGCGGCGAGCGAGGTGCCAGCACGTGGCAGCGCCCCAAGGGCCGAGGCCGGCGACGATGACGTCGTACCGAGGGCCGTTCATGATCGGTATCCCTTCGTGGGTAGGCCGCGCGAACCAGCCGTCTGCCAGCGTGTCGGGTTGCCGACCGGCTATGCGGCCGACGAGGGGCATGAGAGCCTCGAGCGGCGGCGCTGACACGAGCGGTACCGAAAGACTGTACGGTATCGTTCAGTGACTGAGCAAGCCGTTCATTCATTGCGACAGGAGTCTGGATGAGTCGGTCGGCAGGCGACCATGAGCGCACCCGTGACGTCCGGGGCAACCGGTCCACGCCGGAAGCGCCCCTGTCCTTGCGGGAGCGCAACAAACTGCGAACCAGGCGGGAACTGCTCGATGCCGCCCTCGAGGTCTTCAGTGAACAAGGGTTCGGTTCTGCGACGGTCGAGGCGATCGCGGCGCGCGCGGGCGCGTCGAAGGTCACCGTGTACAGCTACTTTCCACGGGGCCGGGAGGAGCTGTTCCAGGAACTCTACGAAGAGATCAACACCGAACTGATCGAGCGAGCCACGACGCTCTACGACGAGGAAGGCGGACCGTTCGCCCGTATCTGCGGGCTCGTCGAGATCGTCATCGACGTCGCTTCGCGCCCCCGGATCGGACGGTTCTACTCGATCGACGATCCCTCCCTCGATGCCGCGCTCGACCCTGTGCGCGGACACGCTTCAGGCGTGTTCATCAAGCTGATGTCCGAAGACATCGAGGCCGGTCGCGTCGCAGGCACGCTGCGCGCGACCACGGAAGCCGACAGCATCGCACGACTTCTCGTCGGCGCGATGCGAGCCGCTCTGACCGAGACCGCACGGCGCCCCGACCGCGCCGGCGAACTTCTGGCGGCGTTCGCGGACCTGGTCCGCGGCCTTGTTGTCTGAGGTGCGGAATCCTGCGGTGACCTTGCGGCCCGAGTCGGCGGGCTGAGCCACGGCCCATCTTCATGAACGGCCCGTTCACTTTGTTGTCGACTGGTATTGCAATTTCCGGTGGCCGGTCTTACCGTCACTGCCCATCACCCGCGTCACTTCACCGGCCGGTAGCCGAAGCCCGGCGAGCGCCGCAGGGTGGGACATCGACAACGATCCTCCGGCGCGCGCTCGCTCCGCGCCGAAAGCGAGGAGATGGCCATGCCAAAGCCCGCGTATCTCGACCAGCAGCGCCATGGCGCCACACCACAACTCACCGACCATCCCGCGCCCGCGCACGCAAAGCACGACTGGCCGGCCGTCGGGCAGCGCATCGCCATTGCGGCACTTCCCCGTTTCGGGATCGAGCCGGATTCTCCGATGACGCTCCTTCCCCAATCGGAGAATCTCGCGCTACACGTGACCCCACACGATCGACCGGCGGTCGTGGTCCGGGTGAGTCCGCCGAATGCCCGCACACCTGACGAGGTGTGCTCGGAACTGGCGTGGATCAACGCGCTGGGGAAGGAATCGGACGCACCCGTTCCTGCCGTACACCCCGCGACCTCCGGCGACGCGGTCGTCCCGGTCACGGATCCCATCACTGGGGTCACGGCATGTGTCGCCGTTTTCGAACACGTCACGGGGCACGAGCCCGAGGACGACGAACTGGCCGCTCTCATGCCGAAACTCGGACGTATCTCCGCCGAGCTGCACGAGCACGCCTCCGCCTGGGTCCGTCCCACCTGGTTCACACGCAAGCGATGGGATGCCGACGCTGCTTTCGGACCCACTCCACACTGGGGTTCCTGGCAAGCCGGGGTCCCAGACCCCGACCACCGTCATCTCCTGAGCAGGATGGAGAACGTCATCATCCGTCGCCTGCAACGGTTCGGCCAGGGACCGGAGCGGTTCGGGCTCGTCCACGCCGACCTGCGCACAGCGAACCTGCTGGTCCACGGCGAGTCGTTCCACGTGATCGACTTCGACGACTCCGGATTCAGCTGGTGGCTCTATGACCTCGCCACCGCGATGACCTTCTACGAAAACCATCCCCAGCGCGATGAGCTCGTCGGATCCTGGATCGAATCCTACCGGCAGGTCCGCACGCTGCCGGAAACCGACGAGGCCGAGATCCCCACCTTCCTCGCCTTTCGCCGGCTCTTGACACTTGCCTTCCTCGGCAACACACCAGACGTCGAGGTCACCCGCGCCATGCTGCCCGGCCTGCCCGAGCAGACCTGCGAACTCGCCGAGGAGTACCTCACGCAGTTCGGATGACGACCCTCGTACCGCCGCCCGATGCCCTTCTCCATCCCACCACGCCGCCACGGGAGAACTGCTCGAAGACCACCACCACCGTCCTCAATGGACGGGTCTACATGGCCGCATGGGCCACTACCCCACGTCCGTCCTCCTCGACGGACACATCCACGTGCAGGCGAGCGGGCTGGAGCTCAGCCAAGAATGCCGCATCAACCCGGAATCTGGTCCACATCCAGGTTACGGCTCCAGTTTCACGATGATGGTGTACGCGCCCGGGACACGCAGACCAACGGCTACGTGTACCTGTTCGAACCAGGCATCAACGAGTGGAACCGGAAGGCGAGCGCCTCGTTCTCGCTGTAGCCGAACGGCCACGCCCGCGCGGGCACCTGCCCCAGCCTGCGCGGGCGCCTTGCCCTCGGGCGTTGAGACACTCTTGATGATCTTGGGATTGCACTCGACGGCCTTGAGCTGCCTTGCGACGCGTTGTCAGAAGCGCCTGCCGAACCGCGGGCGGTGCATGGTCGGGTCCCGGATGCAGGCTGATACGTCGTTCGCGTTGGCGCGAGATCTTCCCAGTCAGTCCCCGGTGCGTTGCTGGGCCGGCATCGCAGGTTCATCGCCTGGAAGTGGGACTGCACCGCGCGTCGCTGCACCGGACGCCGACCCTGGGAGTGGTCCGCCGTGCGGCAGGAGCCGGTGTGCGTGCGCTGCAGCAGAGCTTCCGGTCGGCATTGGAGACGACTCCGCTCGCTCACCTCCGCAGGTTCAACTGAGGTCGTAGTGCTCACGAGTCGATGATTCCGGTGCTCATCGCGATGGCGGCAGCTTCGCCCCGGGAGCTGACGTCCAGCTTCTTCAAGACACCGGCGACATGGAACTTCACTGTGCTTTCAGCGATGCCGAGCGTGCTTGCGATGGACTTGTTGCGTTGTCCGTGCGCCACCAGCCTCAGCACTTCGAGCTCGCGGCGGTTGAGGTTCGCGAGCTGAGCTTCGTCCGCCCGGCTCGTCGTCGGTTCGTAGGGGATCGTGATGGTGACACGGCTGCCCCAGCCAGGTGCCGCGTCGACATCGATCGTCGCGCCGAGGGTTTTCGCGCGTCCGTCGAGCTGGAGTCGCAGGCTGGAGATGTCAAGAGTGCCCGAATTCTGATCTCGGACGTCGAGGGTCAATGCGTTGTGATGGCTGGTCCAGGCGATGCGGAGACGGTTCAGGTCTGGCTGGGTGGTGAAGGTGAGCACAGCCGTGCGCGTCATCGCTCTGGCTGCGTGGGCGACTTCGCCGGGCAAGGGCCGCCCGTCCTTCGATGGACCGATGAACTCCAGTTCCGCCTCGTGGTGACGAAGCATCTGCCGGACTTCCCGTCGCAGCCTGCTGAACGCTGCGGTCGCGGGCTCTTCGGAGAGCGCGATGTCGGTCTTCTGCGCTGACCGGAGCGCCACCAGCGCGGCCGAGGCGGCGTCGACAGCGACGAGGCGGGCCCGATGGTCGTCCAGGCGGGTAGACCGCAGTGCGGTGAGAACGGTGACCAACGCTGCCTCGTGCGCCGCGGCCATTTCGCTGATCGTCCGAGCGCGTTCACTGGACGCCGCGCGAGACTCGGCGAGGTAGTCGGGGCTGGCCTGAGTGACCTGTTGGTGGATCGACGTCGCGACGATACCGAAAACCTCCGCCAGCTGGCTGAAGTGCGGTGATCGTGCACTGCTCGACCGAGGGACGAGCACGAGCAGCGTGCCGATTGGATCCATGATGGCCCAGACCGTCCGGGCGGTACCGCCGACGACGGCCGACATCCTCACGTGACCGCTTGGCGGCACGGCCGCCTTGAGTTTTTCGAGCTCGGCGACGGTGACCTTGTCGGTGACCTTTCGGGCGCCGGCGACCTTGCGCGGTCGCCCGGTGCACTCCCTGGTGAAGATGACAAGGGCCTCGTGAGGCCAGTCGTTGCTGAGAAATCGTGAGAACCGGTCGGCGATGTCGCGCAGCGGGCCTTCGATGACATTGCGCACTGCGACGAGCTCGGCGGGGTTGGGCACCTGTGCCACCATACCTGGTCAAAAGGAGGGGACTGACTCACCTGATGGGGAGGTATGACTGGCCCACAACGCACTTAGGGTAGCGACGAGCATGCGTTGTCGTGCATGCGTTTGTCGAGTGCCGGAGGAATCAGGCAATGCCACAGCAGGTGCGCGGGGTGATCGCTCGTTCGCAGGGAGCTCCGGTCGAGCTGACAGACATCGTGATCCCGGACCCAGGTCCGGGTGAAGTCGTTGTCGCGATCGCGGCGTGCGGGGTCTGCCACACCGACCTGACCTACCGTGAGGGTGGAATCAACGACGAGTTCCCGTTCCTGCTGGGGCATGAGGCCGCAGGCACGGTGGAAAGCGTCGGCGAAGGCGTCCACTCCGTACAACCCGGAGACTTCGTCGTCCTCAACTGGCGTGCGGTGTGCGGGCAGTGCCGGTCCTGCAGGCGTGGTCGCCCGCAGTACTGCTTCGACACGTTCAACGCGACTCAACGAATGTCGCTGACCGACG
>Ga0070710_10001643_pt1 | contig 10572 bp, 11 predicted proteins | sample LARL52metaG_FD_65454 | JGI IMG/M metagenome (GOLD analysis project Ga0070710, IMG submission 65454) | Corn, switchgrass and miscanthus rhizosphere microbial communities from Kellogg Biological Station, Michigan, USA - LAR L5-2 metaG | ecosystem: Host-associated > Plants > Roots > Rhizosphere ... | reverse complement strand
CAGGCACTGGACAGCGCGGGCGTCGGCTTCCTCACGCCGATGATCTCGTTCCTGGAAGAGCCGCTGAACCAGCTCAAGGGCAACCCGGACGGCGTCCAGCAGGGTTCCGGCGAGTTCGGCAGGGCCGGTCAGCAGGCGACCACGCTCGCCCAGGACTACCGGGGCAAGGCCGCGAGCGAGACCAGCGGCTGGTCCGGGCAGAGCGCGACCGACTACGCCAAGACCGGCAAGCAGCTCGCCGACGGCGTGCTGTCCGTCGCCGAGACCGCGCTGACCAGCGCCACCGCGCTGATCAAGGCGGGTCAGGTGGTGGCGCAGGTCGTCGCCGAGGTGACCAGGCTGATCACCGAGGCGGTCGGCAAGATCGTGCCGATCATGACCGAGGCGGTCGCCGCCGCCCCGGCCACGTTCGGGCAGAGCATCGCCGTGGCGATCCCGCAGTGCGTGCAGATCGCCGTCGACTGCGGCGCCCAGATCGCGGCCAAGCTCGGCGAGCTGCTGGCCAGCGGCGAGAACCTGATCAAGCTCGTCGAGGGCGCGCAGGCCGTGCTCAAGGTCGTCAAGCAGGCCCTGTCGGTCATCGGCGAGCAGGCGCAGGGGTCGGCGAAGCTGCCGACGGCGAAGACTCAGGCCAAGGTCGACCAGAACTCCAGCTCGTAGGCCTGCAGCAGGCGGCCGTAGCGCCACGCGTGCTTCGGCTGCCAGCCCGCGTCCAGCGCCGCCTGGACCGCCGCGATCGCCCGCTCCTCCAGCTGCGGGGCGGGCGTCGCGAAGAAGTCCACGAACGCGCACGCCTCGTCGTCGAACCCGTAGTGCTCGCGCAGCCCCTTCGCCATGCGGGCGCAGTAACCGCCCCACGCGGTGAAGTTGGCGAGGATCGCGAGGATCACGTCGGTCGGCTCGCCGTTGAGCGCCATCCACGCCTGGAACGCCGGGTAGGCCTGGCAGCCGGGGAAGGGCTCGTAGCTCTGGAAGTCCTTGGCGGACATGCCCGCCGCGTTCGCGAGCGGTTCCAGCATCGGCAGCACCAGCTCCTCACCGCCGGCCAGCAGCGTGAAGAACGCCCGCGCGTTCGGTTCCGCCGCCTTGGCCGCGAGAGCGAGGAAGGTTCGCCAGTCCGACGACACGATGTGGTTCTCCTCGGCGGCGAACGTGGCGATCACCGCGCGCGGAGCCTGTCCGGTTTCGATCAGTTTGACCACGAGGTTGTCGTGCTCACCGGGGTGCAGCTCCGTTCGGATGCGCGTGACCAGCTCTTTTGCGTTCATGGGCCACGATTCTTCCGTACCGCGGAAATCGTTCGCCAGCGCGGCGGTTGTTCGGCCACCATGTTTTCTCGTGGCTGAACACACCTACCGAGTACTCGTCCGCGGCCGCTTCGCCGACCTGACCGACGACCAGCGCGCACACCTCAGGGAGTACCTGAAGGGCTTCGACTTCATGCGCGACGGCGGGTTCAGCGAAGAGGGCGGGCTGACGTTCGACGAGAAGCTCGACTTCTTCAGCTACCGCGTGGTCCTCACCGCCGAGAAGGACGCCGCCGACGCGGGACTGCGGCGCGCGACCGCGGCCATCGACGCGTTGGGCGTCGACTTCCGCGGTCTGCGCGCCTTCGTCACCGACATGGACGAGATGAAGATCAACCGGCCGAAACGGCTGGCCTGAGCGGAACTTCGAGCACCTGCGCGGCGTCCAGGGCCAGGTCCTCCCGGTACATCCGGGAGATCACCTGGACGCCGGTCGGCAGCCCGTCCCGCAACCCGGTCGGCACCGCCACCGAAGGCACGCCGACGAACGACGTCGCCTCGCACAGCCTCATCGCCTCGTAATACGCGGCGAGACCGGTGAGGTCACGCCGATCCTGGTCCGGCTCGAACGACGGCGTCGTCGAGACCGGCCCGACGATCACCGGATGGCGGTCGAGCAGCCGCGCCCACTCGCGCTGGATCGCGAGCCGGGTGCCGGTGAGCGTGAGGAACTCCGCCAGGTCCAGCCCCGGACGGAGCCGCAGCATCAGCTTGGCGTAGGCCGAGACGTCCGGACCGGCGAACGCCTCGAACGCCGCGAAGTCGAGCGCGATGGTCGTGGCGACCATCCGGATGCCCAGCGTCGCCGCCTCCTCCAGCCGGGGCAGCTCGACCGGTTCGACCTCGTAACCCGCGTCCGCCAGGCGGTTCGCCGCCTCCTCGACGACCGGGTCACCCGGCACGTACCCGGCCGCCCGGCGCACCGGCTCGCCTGCCGCCGGCACCGGCACCGCGCGCGGGTCGGCCGGATCCGCGCCGCACAGCACCGAATGCACCAGCCGCAGGTCGGCGACGGAACGGGCCAGCGGACCCTCGACCGTCATGACCTGCGTCGGGAACGACGGATCCGGCTGCCCGTAGGTCGTGCCCTGCGGATAGCGGCCGTAGCTCGGCTTCAGCGCGCAGATGCCGTTCAGGAACGCCGGTAGCCGCAGCGAGCCGCCACCGTCGTTGCCGATCCCGAAGTGCACCATGCCCGTCGCCACCGCGACCGCGTCACCGCCGGAGCTGCCGCCTGGTGACTTCGTGGCGTCCCACGGGTTGATGGTGTGCCCGGCCAGTTCGCTGTACGTGTGCATGCCACGGGCGTTCAACGTGGGCATGTTCGCGTGTGCGATGGGCGTCGCCCCGGCCGCGCGCAGTCGTGCCACGATCGGCGCGTCCGCCGTTTTCCTGTTTCCTGTCAGCGACTTCAGGCCGTGCGTGGTGGCGGCGCCGGCGACGTCGATGTTGGCCTTGACCGAGAACACCAGGCCGGCCAGCGGGCCGGTCGCCTCGGCGGGAACGTCGAACACGGTGGTCAACGCGTTGTACACCGGGTTCAAGGTCTCGATGATCCGCAACTGCTCGGTGAACATCCCCATGCTCCAGTCTATGCGGACCGGGGCACGGGGACGCGCACTCGAAAACCATTCAGCGGAACGCCGTCAGGCGCGCACGATGTAGTCCGCGCCTCCGCCACCGCAGCCGTTGAGGTCGGAGCGGCTCACCCTGAACCCGGCGGGCAGCGTGGAACCCCAGCAGATCCACATGTCGCTGCGGGCGGTCTCGATGTAGCGGCCCGTCCCGCCGCACCCGTTCGGGTTGAGCCGGACGATCACGTAGGGCGTGGGAATGGGGGACCCGAGACAGGTCCACATGCCGTTGCGGGCGGTCTCGATGTAGCGGCCCATCCCGCCGCACCCGCTGGGGTTGAGCATGGTGATCACGTACTCGGCGGGGACCGGCGATCCGAGGCAGGTCCACATGCCGTTGCGGGGGAGTTCGATGTAACGCCCCACCCCGCCGCATCCGCTGGGGTTGAGCATGGTGATCACGTACGGCTCGGGCAGCGGGGAACCCTGACAGGTCCACATCCCGTTGCGCGCGGGTTCGACGTACATCCTCCCGCTGGTTCCGCAGCCGCCGTTCGGGTTGATCATGGTGATCACGTGGCCTGCCGGGACCGGCGCGCCGACGCAGATCCACTGTGCGGCGGTCACCGATGGGCCGTCCGCCTGCGCGGGGCCTGCTTCGAACGCGAGAATCCCCAGCAGCACAGCGAGCCCGGCGACAAGTCGACGAATCAAGGAACACCTCTTCCTGGTCCTCACAGCGGAATCTCACGCTAATCGCCGTTCTCCGGGCCGGTACCGCCGAAGTGATCGCTCGTCTGGACCATGTGGCACAACGATCTTCGAGGAACGTTATGGGTAGTTCGCCAGGTAGGCCTCGGTGGATCCGTCGGTCACCCGGCCGCCCGAGTTGTTGATGATGTGCTCGATGGTGCCCTTGCCGCCCAACGAGATTGTCACCATGCCGTGGAACCTGACTCCCGGCGTCTGCGGCACCTCGAACGCCTGGTCGGCCACCACGCCCAGGTTGGCGTTGGCGAAGATGTAGCTGCCCAGGCCCCACACCTCGTGCGTGGTGACGTTGTCGGCCACTTTGTACGCCGCGTAACCGCGCGTGGAACCGTTCATCCACGCCGCCTGATCCGGTGCCTCGTAAGGCATCTCGTTCTGGTAGAAGTACGTCCGGCCGCTCTGACCGTTCCAGATGGTCTGGTACTTCTGGTAGTGCTCCACGAAAAGGCCGTACATCGTCACGCTGTCGCCGTTGACGATCAACCCGGTGTCCGCCCGGTTCACGTCCCAGCCGACGCCGTCGCGGTGGTCAGCGCGCCACAGCCAGAGGTGGTCGCCGATCACGTCGGAAGAGTTGACCACCAACGAGGTCGTGGCCCGCCCGACCGCCGAACCGCCGATGCGCACGAACAGGTCGTGCACCGACGTCGGGTTGGTCTGGTGCCGCGCCGAGCTGCCCGGCGCGCCGATCCGCATCAGCAGCGGCGAGTTCGTCGGAGCCGCGTCCAGCAGCAGGCCCGCGACCTTCACACCGTCCACATCGGCCACATCGATGGCCATGTTCCCATTGGTGGGCATGACAGTCGCGAGACCAAGGCCGAGCACCACGGTGTCGGGACGGGTGACCCGGATCGGTTCGCTCACCTGCTGCCGGAAGACGCGCTGAACGACTGCCACAGGTGGATCAGGGCGTTGTCCGCGGTGGAGACGTTCGAGACGTCCCAGACCGAGCCTTCGCCGACCGTGAAGTAGCCGTCGCTCGTGGGCGTGAACTTCCAGGTCTGCCCGGTGCAGCCCTGTTGGCGGAGCTGTGCGTCGTTCGCCGATCCGCGCGACTCCACGCACTTTCCGCTGCCGACGTTCGTCACCTGGTACGAGGTTCCTGGCACCACGTCGGCCTGCGCCGCGACCGTCCACACGGGAACGACCGCTGCTGCTGCCAACGCCGCCACCAGCAGGGGGATTCTCACGGCTCACAGGGTGGGGGCGTCTTGTCGCAACGGTCAACGAACTTGCCCGTTTCCGGTCGAGTTCCGGTATTGACAAGTCAATTTGTCAAATGCGACCGTGCTGGACGTGGAACTGTCCCCGTTGCGCCGCTCGTTGCTGGAGCTGCTGAAGTCGCCCGCCTCGGCGACCCAGCTCGCGACGGCGCTCGACCTGCCGCGGCAACGGGTCAACTACCACGTGCGGGCGCTGGAACAGGCGGGTCTGGTCGAGCTGGTCGAGGAACGGCAGCGCCGCGGCTGCGTCGAACGCGTGCTGCGCGCCCGGCCCGGCCGCGAGATCGCCGCGGACGTCCAGGACCAGTTCGCCGCAACGCATCTGGTGTCGGTGGCCTCCGGTGTGGCGCGTGAGGTCGAGCAGATGTCGGGCGCGGCGGCGGAGGCGGGAAAGCGTTTGCTCACCTTCACCGTGGAGACGACGGTCCGCTTCGGCGCGCCCGGCGACGTCCACGAGTTCACGAGCGACCTGGCCGAAGCGGTGCGGCAGCTCGCGTTGAGGTACGACACCGAGTCAGGCCGCCCGCACCGGGTGGTCGCGATGGGCCACCCCGGAGTGTCCGATGAGCGATGACGGCGTGCGGGTCGAGATCACCGTGGCGGCACCGGTCGACGAGGTGTGGCAGTCGTTCCGCGACAAGCAGAAGATCCTGCACTGGCACGGCTGGGAGTACGACGGGCTGGAGCAGGAGATCGACGGCACGTTCTTCGAAGACGCCGAGGAGACGGGCTCGCACACGTTGTCCCTGCACGGGCACGACGTCTTCTCGCTGACGCCCGCTCCGGAAGGCACCCGGGTGGTGCTGACGCGCGCGCCCAAAGGCACGCTGCCCGAGTGGGACGAGTACTACGACGACATCACCGAAGGCTGGATCACGTTCCTGCACCAGCTGAAGTTCGCGCACGAGGTCCAGCCCGGCGTCGCCCGTCGTACGGTGTTCTGGCCGTCCGCGGTTGATCCGGGTGTTGCGGGCGAACCGTTCTTCGAGTCGGCGCACCAGCGCGGTGTCGTGGTCGAGGAGTGGGGGCCAGGACTGCTGATCACCTCGCCGAAGGTTACTGTCGCGACGACCTACGGGTTGTCCGACGACGAGCTGGAGACGTTGCGCCAGAAGGGTGATGCGTCGTAATGGACCCATTGAAGATCCCGATGTGAGAACGTGGGCTACGAGTACGACGTCTTCCTCAGCTACACGCGCCGGGGCGGTGGTGACGTGTGGGTGCGGGACCACTTCTACCGGGCCCTGCGCGAGTGGCTCGGCAACGAGATGGCCGCGGAACCCCGGATCTTCGTGGACTGGAACCAGGAGACCGGCGTCGCGTGGCCGGACAACCTCGAACGCGCGCTGCTGCGCTCGAAGGTGATGGTCGCGGTCTTCTCGCCGCCGTACTTCCGGTCGGAGTGGTGCGTCGCCGAGTGGGAGAGCATGCTCGAACGTCACCGCACGCTCGGTTACGGCACCGCCGACCACCCGCGACACCTCGTGCTGCCCGTCCGCTACGCCGACGGCAGGCACTACCCGCCAGAGGCACAAGCCGTGCAGCAACGCGACTTCACGCCGTGGAACAAGCCGTTGCCCTACGAAACCTACAGCCGGTCGAAGGACTACGAGTACTTCTACGCCGCGGTGCAGCAGCTCGCGGGCGAGGTGGCCGAACGCGTCGAGGACGCGCCACCGTGGGATCCGTCGTGGAAGGTGGTGCGGCCGGCGCTCGATCCCCGGTCGCTGCCGCCCGGCCCGTTGCCGAGGCTGTGAGGCTGCCGTGATCGTCACCTTCTACTCCTACAAGGGCGGCGTCGGCCGGTCCTTCTGCCTGGCCAACGTCGCCGTGCAGCTCGCGCGGTGGGGCAACCGCGTGCTGTGCGTCGACTTCGACCTCGACGCCCCCGGCCTGCACGAGTACTTCCGGCCGCACCTGTCGAGCCCGCCCGACGGCGGACTGGTCGAGGTGATCACCGGGCAGGCCGACTGGGTCGACGTCGTGGAACCGCTTTCCGTGCCGGACGCCGAGGACCTGTCGCTGCTCGCGGCGGGCGCGATGGACGCCTCGTACCCCGACCGTGCCCAGGCGCTGTCGTGGCCGGAGCTCTTCGCCGGCCACGACCTCGGCTGGCGGTTCGAGCGGATCCGCGAGGAGTGGAAGGACACCTTCGACTACGTGCTGATCGACAGTCGCACCGGCATCACCGACATCGGCGGCATCTGCACCGCGCAGCTGCCGGACGTGCTGGTGCTGTGCGTTGCGCCGAACCGGCAGAACCTCGAGGGCACGCTGGACGTGGCCCGACGGGCGGCGCTCGCCCGCGACAAGCTGCCCTACGACCGGGACGGCCTGCTGTACCTGCCGGTCGTGTCGCGCTTCGACAGCAAGGAGGAGTACGAGCGGGCGCGGTCGTGGCGCACCACGATGGCCGAGGAGTTCGCGCCGCTCTACGCGAGCTGGCTGCCCAAGGACCAGCACGACGACCACCCCGAGCTGGGCCTGGTCGAGCGCACCACGGTGCCGTACCTGCCGTACTGGAGCTTCGGCGAGGAGATCGCCGTGCTCGACGAGCGCAGCGGCAACCCCGACTCGGTCTCGTACTTCATGGACAACATCGCCGCGTTGCTCGCGCACCGGCTCGCGGACGCCGACGTGCTGGTGAACAACCGCGACACCTACGTCTCCGCGGCTCGGGAACGCGGCCGCCGCGACGCGAGTCAGGGATTCACCTACGACGTCCTGGTGCACGGGACGTCCGGGCGGGCCATGGACATGTACGACCAGCTGGTCGGCCTCGGCGTGCGGGCCGTGCCGGATCGTTTGGCGGATCTGTCGGCGGTGCGGCACTTCGTGATCGTCGACCCGCCACCACCCGTGCTCCCCAGGATGCAGGAGATCCTCGACCAGGTGCAGCACGACCCCGGCCGCCTGGTGATGGTCGTGGGCACAGCATCCGACCAGGTCTCCTCCGCCGTCGACGTGGTGATCGCGGTGCAGGAACAGGACATGGGACCCCATTGGGAGGGGGTGCTCGTCTCGGCCGCACGGGTGCTTGAGTCGCAGGGCGACCTGGCTTCGGCCCACGTCCTGGCCGGTCGCGCGCTGGAGGTGGCACGAGTGCCGATCCAGGCCTCCCTGCTGCGCGGTGAACTGGCCAGGGACCTGGGCCGTGCCGAGCAGGCAGAGCTCGACCTCACCCGCGTGCTGAGTCTTGCGCAGCCGGATTCTCCCGAAGCACAACGCGCTCACCGGCTGCTCGGCGAGATCTACCGGGACCAGGACCTGCTTCCCGACGCGATCCGCCACTTCGGGGCCGCACTGCGCAGCGGCGATGATCGGCGGGAGAAGGCGCTGGTGCACCGCGAGCTGGCCCGCATCGAGCTGCGTTCCGGAGAGGTCGGCGAGGCGCAACGGCATTTGGTCTCCGCGCTGGAGCACAGCGTCGGCGACCCCGTGCTGGAGGCACGGGCCGCGTTCGAGCTCGGGTCGATGCTGGTCGATCACGGCGACCTGGCGGAAGCGGGAGGGCAGCTCGTCAACGCGGTCGAGTGGAACACACTGCCACTGGACGACCAGGTCACGGCACTGCGTCAGCTCGCCTACCTGGAGAGCGTCGCCGGGCGGCCGCACGGGGCGGAGGAATACCTGAAGCGCGCACGTGATCTGCCGGTGAGCCCGATGGACAGGGCCGACATCATCATCGAGCTCACGCGGATCAGGCGCGACGCCTTCGGCCTGCATCAGGCCATCTCCGGCCTCGTGTCGGAACCGCTCGAACCCGATGACGTCGTGGTCCGGGCGAGGCTGAACGAGAAGCTGGGCAATCTCCGGCTCGAAGCCGACGAGAAACTGCGCGCCTGGGAAGCGTTCACGGCGGCGTTGGTGGCCTTCCGCCGCCTCGGCGACCGGGCGGGAGAGGTACGGGCGTTGATCGGACTGGCCGCGGCCGAGCCCGCGCGGTCGGAGGTGCACCGGGAGGAAGCGCGCCGGTTGCTGACCAAGTTGCGCGGGCCGGAAGCGGACCTGCTCTGGCGTCAGCTCGACGCCGTGGACCCGAAGTAGCGGGTCAGGAAGTCGTTGCGGAACACACCTTTCGGGTCGTGCTCGTTCAACAGCGCCTTGAACGCGTCCCACTGCGGGTAGCGGGCGGCCAGCAGCGTCGGCGGCACCGTGAAGAGCTTGCCCCAGTGCGGCCGCGGCGCGATCGCCTCCTCCAGGCGGGGGAGCAGGGCGAGCACGGCCGGGGTGTTCGGCACCCAGGTGAAGTGGATGGCGAGGCTGTCGCGGTCGGCGGCCGGGCTGAGCCACTGCGGTTCGGCCGAGATCGTGCGGATCTCGCAGGCCTGGACCAGCGGCGAGATCACGGTGGACATCTCGGCGAGGGCGCGCAGGGCCGTGACCGCGCGGGTGCGGGGCACGAAGTACTCGGTCTGCAGCTCGTCGCCGACGGACGGGGTGAACTCGGCGCGGAAGTGCGGTAGTCGCTCGTGCCACGGACCGGGCACGCCGCCCTGGAGGGTGCAGCGGGAGGCGGGCTGGCCGGACACGGGGTGACGGGGGCCGTCGGCGGGGCGGCCGGGAAAGCGGAACGGCGTGTCGCCGACTCGGTGCTTCACCCACAGCGTGGCGCCGCCCTGCCAGTCGATGAACGCGCTCACGCTGTAGGCGCCGTCGAAGATCTGTTCGAGCTGGACCAGCAGCGTCGTCCAGGCCACGTCCTCGTAGACGGTCTGCGCGACGTCGAACGCCGGCACGACGTCGAGCGTCAGCGCGGTGACCACGCCGAGGCCGCCCATCGACACCACGGCACCGGCGGACGTCAGCTCGACGACCGACCCGTCCCCGCGCGTGACCTCGACCGACCGCACCGCGCCGGCCAGCGACCGCGCGCCGGAGCCGTGCGTGGCCGTGGCGACCGCGCCGGCGATGGTGATGTGCGGCAACGACGGCAGGGTGTGCAGCGCGAGGCCCGCCTCGTGCAGCCGCGGGGAGAGGGCGGCGAGCGTCATGCCCGCGCCGACCCGGACCGTGCGGCCGGACACCTCGAAGACCTCGGGCATGGCCGCGAGCGACACCAGGGTGCCCGAGGTGTCGGCGACCGGGCTGAACGAGTGCCCCGAGCCGACGACGTGCACGGCGTTCGAGCCGCGGACGATCGCGCGGAGGTCGTCGGCCGAGGTCGGCTCGACGACCTCGGCCGCGGTGAACGTGACGTTGCCGGCCCAGTTGGTCGTCATACGGACACGGTAAGCGCCGAGGCGAGCAATCGTTGTGTGTAGGGATCGCGTGGCGCGGCGAAGACCGAGGTGCCCTCCTCGACGACCCGGCCGGAGTGCAGGACGGCGACGCGGTCGGCGAGGTGCTGCACGACGGCCAGGTCGTGGCTGATGAACAGGCACGCGAACCGCAGGTCGCGTTGCAGCGACAGGAACAGCTCCAGCACGCGGGCCTGCACCGTCACGTCCAGCGCGGACGTGGGTTCGTCCGCGATCAGCAGGTCCGGGTCCAGCGCGATCGCCCGCGCGATGCCGACCCGCTGCCGTTGCCCGCCTGACAGCTCGTGCGGGTAGCGGTCGCGCAACGACGACGACAGTTGCACGGCGTCCAGCAGCTCGTCGACCTTCGCCGTGAGCGTCTTCCCGCGCAACGCCGTGTGCAGCAGCAACGGCCGGGCGATGGACCGGGCGATCGTGGCCCGCGGGTTGAGCGACG
>Ga0070710_10001639_pt1 | contig 10586 bp, 9 predicted proteins | sample LARL52metaG_FD_65454 | JGI IMG/M metagenome (GOLD analysis project Ga0070710, IMG submission 65454) | Corn, switchgrass and miscanthus rhizosphere microbial communities from Kellogg Biological Station, Michigan, USA - LAR L5-2 metaG | ecosystem: Host-associated > Plants > Roots > Rhizosphere ... | reverse complement strand
TGTCGCGGTAGGCCAGCGCCTCCTCGATCGGGCCGTTGGTGACGATCACGAACCGCGCGTCGTAATTGTCCAGGAAGTCCAGCCGAGTGAATTGGGATGTGAATCCCGTGCAGCCGCCGCACTGCCACTCCGCGCCGTCCTCCCACATGTGGTTGTAGACGATGAGCTGCGAACGGCCGTTGAACACGTCGACCAGTCGCATCGGCCCGTCCTCGCCGATGAGCGTGTAGTCAGGCATCTCGACCATCGGCAGCCGGCGGCGCTGCGCGGCGATGGCGTCCAACTCCCGCGTCGCGGCCTTCTCCCGGCGTCGTAGGTCGTCAAGCGCCTTGCGCCAGGTCTGCTGATCCACAACCGGCGGTTTCGATGGCGCTGTCGTGGACGTCTGCTCGGCCATGAGGCTCTCCTCTCAATCGCTCTCCTCCTATAGACACGACGAACGCTACAAACTCATCACGTCAGCGCGTCGGGAAGGATTTGCGAACCTCGCCAGGGTGGAGGCCGCCGCGATCGTTCCCGAAGGACCTGGAACCGGCCGGCTCGGTCGAGCGGGTGCGGTCGAGACTCATGAACGGCATCCGGTCGATGCCCGTCCGCTTCACCCCGGCTCAGCGGTAGTAAGTTTCCCCGCCGGTCGGGTACCCGCCTCCGGTGGTCGTGACGTGGACGTGGTCAAAGTGGCCTGCCCCCGTTGATTGCGCTCCGTTGGGCGTGTAGTAGACGCCGCGCCAGATTGCGTCTTGAATGCCGAATCGATTCGCATTGTTCAGCACGAACGAGACGATCTGGTTGCCGAGCGCGATGCCCTCGGCGCTGCTGGGGTTGGGGATCATCACGTCCAGCGCCAGCCCGTCGGGATGCCACCTCAGCGCATCGGGTCGAACGCCGCCGATCTGGTGAATCTCGGGGAACAGCGCGCTGATACTGCGAGCGACGAAAATGGTTCTCACCTGTAGACCCCGCTCCGGAGCAACCCCGGCAGGCAGCGCGCGATCGACGACGCGCCATCTCGATGCCGAAACCAATTGGGCGGGAATGGAACCCGTATCTGCCTGCCCATCGGACGGAGTCGCCGAAGGCACGCTCGGTGCCGCAGCAACGATCTCCACGCAGCACGGTGCCACGGTTTTTGCAGCCTGCGCAACCGGGGCGACCGCAGGCTTGGGCTCGGGCCTAGGGGCAGCTGGATGAACATCTGCTCCGACGGCGAAGAACACCGCCGCCGGGGCGATGACCGCAGCCAGGACAGCCGGCGACGTCCGTCGCTTCCTGGCTAATTCATGCCGCCCCACAGAGAGCACCCTACGAAAAAATTGGGGCAAATGTCACGAAGTTGTCACGACGGGGTCACAGAGCTGTATGTTTGCGCAGGTCAGCGCCCCGCCGATGTCACGGAAGCGGTGCGGGCTCCCCACCCTGGGATTCTTGCAGTCCAATGCATTCGCCCGTGTTGGCTCCGGTGCAGGGAATGCCATCGACCTCCGGGAGGGCCGGGTTGCCCGGGATGGCCATTGGGGCGTCGGGTGCCGGCCCCACGACGCAGGCCCCGGTAGCAGCGTCAACGACTTCACCGGCCATGCACTCGGCGACCGGAGTCGGAGCGTGCGAACCCGGCACGCCGAAAGCCGCAACCGCCGGACCCGCCGCAACTGCGAGAGCGAATCCGCTCAGAAGGATTAATCGTCGCGATGGAAGCTGAAAGGTCATCGTCGTCACCCCTTTCTGGAGTTTGCGAAATACGAACTGACCTGCTTATCGACCCACCTTTTTACGCTGAGAAAAGTAACTGTAGACACGGGTTTATTGATTTGCTGCCGAATGGCAGTTTCACCAAAGCAAGCGCAGCACGCGGCTACCGCTTCTGGCACCATAGCGGCGTGTTCGGCGGGGAGTACTGGTGAGACGACCGCCGTCTGCGCTGGACCCGCTGATCGTTGGAGTGTTGGCCGCCGCGGTGAGTCTTGGCGGCGCGGGCCGCCCGTCATTCTGGTACGACGAGGCCGCGACCATTTCGGCCTCTTACAGTCGATCTCTGCAGCAGTTGTGGCAGATGTTGAGCAATGTCGACGCCGTCCACGGGCTGTACTACCTGCTCATGCATGCTTGGTTTCAGATCTTTCCGCCCACAGAGTTCTGGTCGCGCGCACCAAGCGGTCTCGCTGTCGGGGCCGCGGCGGCCGGAGTAGTGGTCTTGGGCAAGCAGTTCTCGTCGCGCACTGTCGCACTGAGTTCCGGGGTTGTCTGCGGGATACTGCCCCGGGCGACGTGGGCGGGCATCGAGGCTCGGCCATATGCGTTGTCGATGATGGCCGCCGTGTGGCTGACCGTCCTGTTCGTTCACGCCACACGCCGTGACAGCGCTTGGCTCTGGCTGTCGTATGGGATCGTCCTGGCGACGTCGGTTCTGCTCGACGTGTATCTCACCCTCTTGTTGTTGGCGTATGTCGCTTTCCTCTGTCTCTACCGGCACAGTCCGACGGTCCTCGTACGGTTCGCCGTTGCGTCGCTTCTGGCGGGTTGTGCTGTGGCGCCGGTTGGGGTCGAGGCCTTCGGCCAAGTGCATCAGATCGTCTGGATCGCACCGATTGGCCGCCGCACGATCGAAGATGTGGCGGTTCAACAATATTTCGAACGAAGTCCGCCGTTCATGATCGTGTCGGCGCTTGTCGTAGCGACGGCTGTTGTCTTGTGGCTCTGCACGTCCGCGCACCTGGCGCGTGGAGATCGACGGCTAATGACGCTGGCGATCGGATGGATTGTGATACCGACCACGGTGATCCTCATCTGGTCGGCGATGGTCAACCCGATCTACACGCCTCGCTACTTGTGTTTCACCGCGCCGGCGGTGGCCCTGGTTTTGGGAGTCTGCATCGGCGCATTGGCTGTTGCACCATGGATGGCGGCGGCCATTCTGAGCGTTTTCACTCTCGCTGCAGGTCCGAATTATTTTCTGGTGCAGCGTGGTCCGTACGCCAAATACGGAATGGACTACAGCCAGGTGGCCGATTTGATCACCGAGAAGGCTGCGCCGGGTGACTGTCTACTGGTGAACGACACGGTGACCTTCATGCCTGCCCCCATGCGGCCCTTGATGGCGGCACGTCCAGATGCCTACCGGAAACTGATCGACCTCAGCCTGTGGCAGCGAGCGGCGGACCGCAACGACGTCTTCGACACCAATCTCATACCGGAGGCTTCCGCCGGGCCGTTGAGCAACTGCCGTGTCGTGTGGATTATCACCCAGGCCGATCCTTCGCGGCCCGCGCACGAGCGGGAGCCAGCGTTGCCCCCAGGCCCGCTATTCGGCGGTGCCCCCGCCTTCTCGGTTCCGCGCGACCTGGGGTTCCGGCTCCTGGAGCGCTGGCAGTTCAACCTGGTTCAGGTCATCAAGGCAGCGAAATAACCGTCTACCAGACCCGTATCCAGTCGACGAGCATCGCCGCGGGGTAAGTACCAAGGGCAGGATCGCCGGCGCCAACCCCTCCGACCGCAAGGGTGAACATCGGCGACAGCCAGTAGCCGGGGTTGTTGAACGGCCACCGCAGGTCGGCGGGATTGCCGTGGACCGGTATCGGCGTCGGCGGCACGCTGAAGTACGGATTCGCGCCGTCAACGTAGTCTCGCCAGAATTTGAAACCGTCCTCGTCCCACCGCATGCGCCAGTTGTGCCACGCGCCGTCGACCAGTCCAGGGATTGATTTCCCTTCCCAGGTCTTCCCGTTGGATGCTGCGTGAACTGTGGTTCCCGGAGGCCAGCTGCCGTTGCCGTACCACTCGAAGAAGTCGACCTCGCCGTCGGGCAGCGGATCCTCGTTCACCGCCCAGAACGAAGGCCAGAGGCCGGGGAACAGGCAATCGAGCTTGATTCGCGCTTCCCACGTATGGCCGATTGGCACCCTCCAGTTGCCGCGCAATTTACCGCTGAAGTAGTCGCCCATTTCCTGCGTGGCGAGGAGGACGAGATTGGAGTTGCCGTCGAGGAACACGTTTCGGCGATCGTCGCGGTATATCCCCGCGACCGGCGGGAACACGTCGTCCTGCCAGCTCTGTACCGTCCAGTTCGCAGGGTTGGGGCCCGCACCATTCGGGCCGTCGAACTCGTCCTGGAAAAGGTAGGCACCGGCAGCATCGGGCGGCGGCGCGGCGGGCGGCGGGACAAGATCCGCCGGGTTAGCCCGCGACTGCGGAAGGGGCATAGCAGCGGCCAGCGCGCCGAGCCCGGCCATCAACATCATGTTGCGACGATCCATCTGAGTCACGAGAGCACCCTAAAGGTAGAAGCGCGGACCGTGCGCGATTTGTTGACGGTTTTTGTGTATCCGGCTCGGGCGGTAATCTCGGAGCCGATTGATCCGATCGGGGGCAAACCAGGTGGACCTCGTACTCGGTCTGTCGATGACGTCGGCAGACGTCCGATGGGTGCTGGTCGAGGGCACGACTGCGGAGGGCGCCACCATCTGCCGCCACACGGTCGACCTCGACACCCTGGACGACGTCCTGGCCTCGGTCGGGGAAAACCGACTGCACGCCATCGGTGTCACCTGGGCGAATGAGGCCGAAGCAGCTGCGTCGACCCTTCTCGATGCGCTGGCGGAACGGGGCCTAGACGACGTCATCACGGTTTCCCAACAGGAGGCCGCTGAGTCGCTGGCGACGGGCATCGCCGATCGTGGCGGTTATCGCGAAGTTGCGGTGTGCATCGTCGAACCCGACGGCGCTGTCGTTGCGCGGGTGGACGACGACGGGGTGACGATCGAGCGTGTCGATCCGACCGCCGACGACATGGTCGCCCTACTTGATCGCAGTGACATCCAGCCCGAGGCGATCTTCGTGCTCGGTTCGGCCGATGCCATCGACTCGATCGCGACCTCCTTCAATGGTGTTACCGCTCCTGTCGTCACGGCCGCCGAGGCCGACCTCGCGCTGGCTCGGGGTGCCGCGCTGGCATCGGCGCGCGCGGTCAACACCCTGGACGCCCAGCCCCCTCGATGGCGCCTGCCGTCGCGAATCGGTGCGTTGACGTCCGTCCTCGCCGCCGCGGTCGTTGTTTTCGTCGTCTCGCTCTCCGTCGCACTAGGTCTTGGCCTGACTCCTGACACGGATTCGACTGTGGTTCAACGGGATACCGCGACCACAACCGATCAGCCTGCCCGGACACCCGCGGGCCCATCGGTGGCACAGGCTGCGCCGCAACCGGTTCCGGCCGCACCGTCACCGCCGGCGCTACCACCCCAGGAGGCTGCGCCGCCCGTTGCCCATACGATCGTCGAGGCCGCGGCACCCGCTCCGGAAGCGGCCCCAGTAGCCGAGCCACCCGCCGCACCGCCGCCCGACGCCCCGCCTGCGGATGTTCCTCCGCCGGCCTATGTACCGCCCGCGCCGGCGCCCAACTACGTTCCACCCGCTCCGCAGCAACCACGGCTTCGCGACCGGATCCTCGAGCACATCCCGATCATCAACCGGTTCCACGAGCCGAACCCGTACGGGTAATCAGCGGTGCGAGTTGTCGCGCCAGATAAAGCTGTTCACGTACTTGCCCATATCCAGCGCCAGTTGCATGTTCACCCCGGACGGGTGGCCACTGCCGAACTCCGGACTGAATCTGTGGTACGGGCCGATCGCGGAGGCGACCAACGCATAGTTCTTCTTGATTGCGACCATCACTAGCACCCGCAGCCGCGTGAAGGTGCCCGAGGCATCCTGGGGGTACTCGTCTTCGACCACACCGTACCCCGGCTGATAGCCAACCATAGCGTTAGGAATCTCGTAATCCGTTGTGGCGTCCGGGTACTTCTCACGGATCAGGTCCTCGGCGATCTGCTTCGATGTGCGACCCTGCGCAGGCAAGCCGAAGAACTGCATCTTGCCGGTGTCGCCGGCGGCGAAGTTCACTTTCACACCGTCGGGATCCAACGTCACCTCATACGCCGTACCTGCGCGCGGGTACTGGACGGAGAACCTGCCGTCGCTGGACATGAACCATGGGTTCGTCTCGACAGGCTTACCGATCGGGGGCTGCCCGCAGTCGGGCGGGCAGACGTAGCGCGGAACGCTCGGCGCGGCGAGTACAGCCGCTGTCACCGCTGCCGCAACGGCGACTGCCACGCCTGCGCCGACCGACGTCAGCAATCGGGTATGCGTGGTGGTGCGTGCCGGGACCGCCTCATACTGTCCCGGGGGTAGCGCGTATCCCGGCCGGGTGACTCCCGTCTCGGCGGACGTGCGCCGGTTCGTGCGCGATGTCCGCGAAGCCGCCCGGGCAGCGACACCGCAGTTGGGACAGAACGCGGCATTCGGCACGACGTGGTCGCAGTGCGGGCACAAGACCTGCGCATCCGCGCTCAACTCGTCATGGGTTTCGTGCAGCAGCGCTACCTGCACGCCAATTCGCAAGGCTACCAATGCAAAAGCCGCGATGAGCAGGTGCAGCCCCACGTGAAGTCCATTCGTGACCGAGGACATTTCGATCAACCCGAGGCCCAACGAAAGGCACAGCACCACCAGACAACTCAACGCAAGCAGCACGACAGACGGACGTCTACCTTGGCCTGCGGGACGGTTGAACCACAGTGTCATGCCGACCAAGCCGCCCGCCGCCGCGGCGGTCAACGGCAAGGCGACCCCGTGGATGCCCGCCTCGGCGAGGAGTCCGCTGGCCGGTCGGTCTCGAGCGATCAGCCCGGTGGCGAATTGCGGAGCCAGCCGCGTCAGTGTCGTAGAGGCGGTGAAAACGATCGCACCCAATGCACCGATAACGTACCCGTCCAACGACTCTCGTGTCCCCGGGCGCAGTAGCCGGACCACGACCGCTGGGAGCAGCATCACGACCGGCCCGCCTGCCGGGATGATCAACGAATCCAGTATCGAGCGATCCGTGGAGGTGCTGTCGCCCAGGCCTACGTCGTAAGTGCTGGCGACGATGTCGCCGGTCGCCAGGGCCCAGCCGACACCGAGCCCGACAGCCAGCAATGCGGTCAGCACGAGGGTGCCAAGCGGCATATCGTCGTCGATGTCGGACTCGTGCAGGTAGCAGAGAAACAGCAGCGGCAGACCCAGCGCGCTTACCGCGATCAACGGTGCTTGCCATCGAAGCAGCCCGAATGCGACAAGCACCAGAAACAGGACAGTCAATGCGACCCGGAACGGTGCGCGCGAACGGTGCGGCAGGTGCGGAAAGAGCGAACTGGCCACGGACAGCCGCAGCACGTGCTCCCCAGGGGCCGCCGCGTATGCCGCCGGACGCAGCAGACTGCTGCGAGCGCCGTGAGAAGCCGACAACTGCGCGCCGCAGGTTCCGCAGAATGCGCCCGCGGGGACATTCGTCTGGCATGCCGGACATCGCATGACGGGAACGCCGCCGGTCATCGGGGAGATACGCCTTTCTGGATGGCCAGAAGGTCGCGGACCAAGTCATCCACGTTGGGGCTGCCGAGGCCGGTCACCACGTCGTATCCGGGCTGCGAGGAGTCGACGGCGTTCCCGCCGAGGCTGATGTCGCGGAACCCCGGCCGGTCCGCTCCCGCCGCAACCCGATACAGCAGCGGGTTGATGTTGCCCAGCGACTGTCCGCCATGCGCCTGCAGGTACTGGTTCATCAGCACTGTGAGTGCGGCCCAGATCGGCGCTGCCTGCGACGTCCCCGCACCGACCGCGTCCTGCCTATTGAACACGATCCTCACTCCGGTGAACGGGTCAGCGACGGCGGCGACATCCGGGGCCAGGCGGCGGCGCTTGATGTCGCGCTCCACCGACAACTCGCTCTGCCACGCGGGGCGGTTGAACAGCGCCGACACTCCCCCGCTGGTGCCTTGCGACATCGGCGAGTCGACCCAGGCGCGCTCGCCCATCCACCCGCCCTGCTCATCGGTCGACAGGGTGGTGCCTCCGACCGAAGTCATCGCCGGCAGCGACGACACGGCGTCAAGCCCGATGTCGTCCGGTCCTGGCGGGGACGACCAGTCGTCGCCCCCTTTGCATTCCAGGCCCGCAGCGTCGCCGCTCGCATCGAACGCAGAGGTTCCGTGCTTTTGCGCGGCAGCCAAGGCAGCCGCGACGGGGGCCAGGTCGGCGGCGCTGATCAGCGCGTCGCAGCCCCACCCGATCGACAGACTCCACACCGCGCCGGGGAACTGCCGGTCGACCGCCTCGAACAGCTGGCCGATCTTCTCGTAGGCGCCGTCCCCTTCGACGGTGGGCCGGGCGTTTACGACCACCTTCTGCGCGTCGGGCGCTATCGCGTGTGCGACTTCGAGGTCCATCACCGTCTCGGCACCGGACGGGCCCGGCTGACCCCCGACCAGCACCGGCGTGAACCTCGGCAATTCCGACGAGTCGGCGAACGTGTCGAGGTCCTTCTGGTCGTATCCGCTGAATTCGAAGAACACGATCGTCGCGCCCTTGCCGGTAAAGCCGGCGGCAGCCAGCGGGTCGGCGTTGTAGGCCGCCAGCAACGCCTTCGGGCCCAGTCCCCCGCTTGGCACGTCCAGCGGCAGGAATCCAGGGCTCGCCTCGCGATGCGGGGTGTAGCCCAGGATCCGGCCAAGCGCGGTGACGTCACCGCGCAGGGGCTCGGGAATCGACGGTTGCTGCGGCGACGCGTAGAACACCTGCCCCTTACGGCCGCGGTAGTCGTTCACCGGTGCATCGAATGCGGCAGCCATATCCTGTGCGGCCCCCTCGACGACGGCCCAGGCGTCATCCGGCCGCCACCGCACCCGGATGCGGTGTGCGCTCGCCCATTCGATCAGCGTCTGCGGACGAGCCGAGTCGGGCAGAGTGACGGTGAGCTGGGCGCTGTCGTCGCGGGACGGGCCGAGTTCAGTTGAGCTGGCTAGCAATAACGCCAACGGGCCGCCGATGACCGCCCGGTTGTCGGACATCGACTTGACGTGTACTCCCGCGACGATCAGGAGCACACCCGCAGCGATGATCGCGAGCAACCGGTAACGCGCCCGCATCTGCTTCATTGACGGTGCGGCGCCACGGAAACCAAAGGGCGACCTATGGAGTCCCGTTGATACCAGGATGTTGTCCGGGTGGGACAGCCGGCGCCGGGGTCGCCTGAACTGGTGGAGTGAACAAGTTACCGCCCGTGGGGTTGATGCTCTTTTCGCTCGGCGCCGACGGCGCACCGGCCCCCGACGGGGCGGTGGTCGTGGTGGTGGTGGTGGTCGTCGTCGTGGTTTCGGGTGCCTTTTGTTCCTTGGCACAGCCGGCTGTTATCGCGCCCATCGCGATGATCGCAGACAGGCCCGAAATGGCCGCGAGCCGACGACCCAGGAGACGTGAATCCATGGTGCATTCCTATCTATGTCGTAACCGGCTCTAGTTATTGCGGTGCACGCCGGGAGGCTCTGTGGGCGCCGGGGGTGCATAAACCGGCGGCGTGAAGAGGTTACCCCCGGTGGGGTTGATGCTCTTCTCGGTGGGCGACGGCGGCGGTGGTGCCGGCGGAGACGTCGTGGTCGGCGTGGTGGTGGTCGTGGTCGTCGAGGTCTCGGGCGCCTTTTGTTCTTCCTTGGCGCAAGATGCGGTCAAACCGACCATCGCGACGATCGCTACACCCCCGGCAACAGCCGCAAGACGACGAGCCAAGCGACATGATTCCATGTTGGTTCCTATCTATATGTGCCGCGACTAGCCGATTCTTGGCAAGCGGTCGCCGCTGGTTAACGGATGTAGCCCGCCAAGATCATGCCACAGTTAACTTCGTTCCTGCCATAGACGAGCAAAATTGACGCCGATAGTTATTCCCGGCGTTTCCGACCGCGTGGCAAATGCGCGAGCGTTAACCAGACCGGCGGCACCCGAAAGATGCCCTCAGGGCTCGAGTTGCCGTCCTGAATTTTTCCTCAAAGATGGCAACTCGACACCACTCACAGCGTACAGCTTTAGGGGAGTCAACCCACACGCGAGCCACAGGGAGCGAGATGAACACACTGCGCAAGGTCGTCGCCATCGTCTGTATCACCCCAATGGCAGCGTTCGGCGTAGCGGCGTGCGGCGGTAACAACGGCGGAGGCGGTGGGGGCGGTGGCGGCGGCGGTGGCGACATCAACGTCGCGCTGAATTCGTTCCCGGACTACGTCGACCCGCAGCTCTCCTACACCCTCGAGGGGTGGGAGGTGCTCTGGAACGTCTACACCCCGTTGCTGACGTACAAGCACGCCAAGGGCAAGGAAGGCACCCAGGTGGTGCCTGCGCTGGCCGAGAAGATGCCCGAAATCTCCCCCGACGGCAAGACCTACAAGCTCAAGCTCCGGCCGAACATGAAGTACTCCGACGGAACGCCCATCAAGGCATCCGATTTCGCGTACGGCATCCAGCGGCTGTTCAAGACCGACTCCGGCGGCTCGGTGTTCTTCAACGGTATCGTCGGCGCCAAGGACTACGCCGACGGCAAGGCGAACACGATCAGCGGCATCAAGACCGACGACAACACCGGCGACATCACCATCGAACTGGCCGAGGCCAACGGCACCTTTGAGAACGTGCTCGGGCTCATGTTCGCCGCGCCTGTGCCGCCGAGCACCCCGCTGGACAAGGACGCCACCAACAACCCGCCACCGTCGAGCGGTCCGTTCATG
>Ga0070710_10001638_pt1 | contig 10588 bp, 8 predicted proteins | sample LARL52metaG_FD_65454 | JGI IMG/M metagenome (GOLD analysis project Ga0070710, IMG submission 65454) | Corn, switchgrass and miscanthus rhizosphere microbial communities from Kellogg Biological Station, Michigan, USA - LAR L5-2 metaG | ecosystem: Host-associated > Plants > Roots > Rhizosphere ... | reverse complement strand
GGCCGCGCAGGGCCGGGGCTATGCCAGCGAAGCCGCGCGCAGCCTCGTCACCGTGCTGCGGCAGGCCGGGTGAACGGTTACTGCTCATGTCCATCCCGGCCACCAGCCTCCCAGCAGGTCACCCGCGCCGCCGGGCTCGTGCCCACCACTGGCACCTGTGACCGCGAGACCCGCTGGGTCAGCCCACCGTCCAGCGTCACGCTGAGTGATACAGGAGATTAAGGAAACGCGCACACTCCCGCCGTTATGCTCGGCAAACCTGGTCACTGAGGTGGCCGCTGACGCCACGCCGAACGGGCTGATCTGTGCTGGGGATATCAAGATTGGCCCATGATGTGACGTGGGTGTCGACTGGGCGCTAGGGCGCGGTGATACCGCGGGTGGGCTCGGTTGCGAGGCGCTCGGTGGCCTCCCCTGCCAGGAGCCGGGTCGTGCGCCGGTCAGATTACGCGTAGCGTCCGGTGCCGGTCGGCGAGCTCGATCCGGCTGAACTCACCGGCCGCGTGGCCGGCCTGGGGGACCGTTTGGGCGATGAGCCAGACGCGGACCACGCGTGAAGGTGCCGGCCCGCCGATCGCGGCTTGGTGGTCGGCGAGCACGGACCGTTCCTCGTCGGTCCAGCGGCCGAGGCCGTCGGTTCCGGTGCGGGCGACGATGTGTGTTTCGCGGCGGCGCCAGTGTGGCAGCGGACACCGGTAGCTGAAGCCCTCCGGCAGGCAGCAGCTCCAGTACCAGGTGAGGTCCTGGCCGTCGTCGAACTCCAGGGCGACGCTCAGGTAGTCGTGCGTCAGCGCGGTGTCCTCGGGCAGCCGCGACGGCAACTCCTCGACCCGCCAGGACCACCGCAGTCGCAGCGACGGCGTGAGCGTCATCTCGGCGGGGTGCCGGATGATGGCCGAAGTCCAACTGGCATCCACTGTGATCCCGGCGCCGGAGGGGAAGAAAGCTGCCTCACTGCCGGCGAGCGGGTGTGTGTCCCATCCGGTCGGCGGCGTTGGCGGGCTGGCGAGGCGGGCGGCCTCGGCGGCACACAGCCCGGAGGGGTCGCGGCCGGCGACCGATTCCAGCGCGTGCCGCGGGTCGCTGCCTGGTGCCCATCGCGCGACCACGGCCGACAGCGCCCCGGCCATTGCCCGGTAGGGGATGCGGTCGGTGGTCACTGTCCCGTCCGCCTGCAATTCGCCTGGGTATAGGCTGCCAAGCCGGAGTTCACCAGTGCGGTCGGCACGGAAGGTCACGGTGTCACGCGCTCCCTCCACAGACGCGCCGTCACCGACACGCCCCCGCAAGGCCAGCCGGGGGCGCAAGGCTGCGCCCAGTGGCCGGATAAGATGCAGCGATCCCCATGCCAGCCAGCTCACGTCCTCTCCGGTGGTAACGGCCAGGCCCGTCGGCGTCCAGGGCGGCTGGTTCACCGGCACCCGGACAAGCCGCGCGTCCGCGGCAACAGTGGCGACCAGATCCCGTAGCGCCTGGGCATCGACCGGCGTGGCGTCACGCCGCGGATCAGCCTTCGGCGCGCACCTCCCGCGCACCGCGCGCGCTAGAGTCCAGGCTTGCTGGGCCCAGCGCCGGTACGCCGTCTCCCGGAAGGCACTCGAACGAAGCTCCGAGCGCATCGCTTCGACGATGACCTGGGCGAAGGTGCCCGGCGCGTCGAACGGGACGGCGTGCGCGGTGCCGTCGATCTCACGGACAGCCGCCCTCGGGATGGCCTGGGCCAGCGAGCGCGTGATGGAGCGCATGTAGGTGCGGCTTCGCGACCCATAGGTGCACACGACCGGCGCGGTGATCTTCGCCAGGTCCTGGGGGCCGGGGTAGCCGCCCATACTGCTTTTCAGATCATCGACGACCGATCTGCCGTTTTCCCGGGCCGTGCGCCGCCACTGTTCGGGGAAGGCGTCCCACGCGCTGCCACCGTCACGGTAGCTGTAGACCCAGCGCAGAAGCGTTTCGGCTGCCTCCGGGTAGCGGCCTCGCCAGGCCAGCCACTGCATTCTGGCCAGCGCGCCCAGGCCCGACGCGTCCGGGTGCCGCAGCGCCCGCCAGGCTGCCTCGTGGACGACGACCGCGCGGACAAGGTCCGGCCGGCGGACCGCCAGGTCCAGCGCGATGGTCGCCCCGGCGCTCGTCCCGACCACCACCGCCGGCCTGGCTTCCAATGCGTCCAGGACCGCGGCGGCATCGCGCGCATGCTCGGCGGCCGAGCGGACAACCTCGCCCCCCGACCGGGTGTACCCGCGCCGGTCGTAGGCGATGATCCGGCCGGCTCCGGCCAGATCACCGACCAGGGTCCCCCACGTGGAGGCGGTAGATCCGGCCGGGGGGATCAGCAGGATCGGCGGGCCGTCGCCCTGCTCCTCGTAGTAGAAGTTGCTCCCCCGGGCCTTGATGAACCCCATCGCCAGCCCCTCCTTAGTCTCTCGAACGCACCGTTGGTGCCGGGGCCTTGCCCATTGATGGCACGGCGATCGTGTCCTGGTGGTCACTTACCTGTGTTTGGAGGACCTGCGTTGGTGCTGGCGATCTCGAAGGCCATCGCGGCGGTGAAGCTGGCGTCGCGGCGGACCAGGGCGCGGGCCAGTGCCACGGCGGCGTAGGAGCACGAGGATGACGCGGCGCCCAGGCCGGTAGCCAGGGCCAGCGTTCGCGTGTTGCTGCTGCCGAGGTGCCGGGCGATCCTTCGCGGGGGACTACCGCCTGGATCACCGCCGACAAGGTGAAGCCCAGGATCAAGGACCAGGTGATCGGCCAGGTCATCGACCCGGCATCCAGCAGGGCACGGCCCAGCTCACTCAACAGGCGCATCGATGCCCTCCCTTCGAAGGGGCGGTGGTCGGCAAACTCCCGCGGGCGGCGGAACGCCCATACCTAACCAGGGGCAGGCACAAGCGCCGATCGTGCGAGGTCGTCGAGGGTGGTGTGCACGCCGTGGGTGAATATCTCCAGGTCCGGGCAGTGGTCGTGGTCGGCGACGGCGGTGAGGTTGAGTTGCCCGGCGTAGGACAGCGCGGCGACGACGAGGGTCAGGTTGCCCATGACCGGCATCATGGGGAAAAGTTCCAGCAGCCGTGCGCCGGCCAGGTACAGCGGCACCGGCGGGCCGGGAGCGTTGGTCACGACCAGGTTCACCGACCGCTGCCGCGGGAAGTGCCGGTACCAGGCGCGCTGGCCGGCGGCGAACCGGAAGATCCCGGTGCCCGCCTGCGGGCGGTCCTTGTGCTTGCGCGCGGCGGTCTCGGCGGCGATCAGCTCAAGGCGGCGCACCGGGTCGGGCTCGCCGAGCGGCAGCGGCACCATCATCCACCCGGGCTTGTTGCCGCGGGCCTGCCCAGGCTGCTCGTCGTGCAGGGAGATGGTCACCATCGCGCGCTGCACCAGCCCGGCGACGTCCTCGCCGCGGCTGGCCAGCAGCTGGCGCAGGCCGCCGGCCACGGCGGCCAGCACCACGTCGTTGACCGTGGCATGGTGGGCGTGGGCGATCTGCTTGGTGGAGTCCAGGCGGCTGCGGATGAGGGCCAGCCGGCGGTCGGCGCCGACCGGGTGGTTGAGGCTGGTCCGTGGGGCAGGTTGCTCGGCGAGGACTTCCCGCCACGCCGGCCAGGCCGCCCGGGCCCGGGCCAGTGTCTGGCCCGGATGAGTAAGGCCCGACCACCCGCGGCCTAGTTCTCGCCCGCGCCGGCGCAGGTTGTCGGCTAGTAGCTGGCCGGTGTCCGGGATGGGTGCTGGGGTCCATGGTGGTGTGGCCGGGGCGGGTGCGCCGGGAGCGGGGTCCAGCAGCGCCCCGAAGGCAGCCAGTGCCGCGGCGCCGTCGGCGAGGGCGTGATGCAGCCTCAGGTACGCGCCCACCCGGCGGTCGGGCAGGCCGGGCAGCAGCCACAGCTCCCACAGCGGCCGGGCCGGGTCCAGCCGCTGCCGCGCTAGTTCCTGGCACGCCTGCAGCAGCTGGGTTTCGCCGGCGGGAGCGGCCACCGGGTGGACCCGGATGTGGTCGGCGAGGTCGAAACGGGGGGCGTCGACCCACAGCGGCCAGCCCAGTCCCAGCCGCGGCCGGTACAGCAATTGCCGGAACCGGGGGACCAGGTGCAGCCTCGGTTCGAGCTGCTCGCGGATCGCCTCGATCCGGACCCCGCCGTCGTGGTCGAGCAGGCTGGTGCCATCGAGGATGGCCAGCCCGCCGATGTCGGTGGACCAGCCATAGTCGTCCCACAGCAGCAGGAACAGGTCTGAGGCGGTCAACCGCTCCAGTACAGGTGTCTCAGCCATCACGTCACGCTCCTTCTTCCGCCGACGCGGCCGCTGGTTCACGCCTGCTTGGGCACGTGCCCGGCGTACACCAGGCGCATGATCTTGTGCCCGAGATCGGCGGTGGGCCCGAACATCAGCGGGCAGCCGCCGTCGATCACGGTGATGCCGTGGGCCCGGCCGTAGCCGGCGGCGGCGGCCGAGACGCTGCCCGCGCCGGGGCCCCGGTGCATCCACACCTGCTTGATGCCGAGTTCGGCGCACTCGCGCATGGTGTCCTCGGCGATCTCTGGCCGGGTCCCGATCACTACCGCCTGAACCCCGCCGGGGATCGAGGCCAGGTCCGGGTAGCACCGGTCCCCCTCGACCTGGCCGGTGTTCGGGTTGACCGCGAAGACCTCATAGCCGCGCTCGCGCAGCCGCCGGTAGACGTTGTTGCTGCCGTGCGTCTTGGGCGTGCGGGACACCCCGGTGACCGCCACCCGCTTGCAGGCCAGGAACGCGGCCGCGGCCTCTTGGATGTTCTGCATGGCTCCTCCCTTGCGTTTGTTCAGTGGTCGTGTCCGGCGTCGATCGCCAGGTCCAGCGCCAGGACGCTGGCCAGGATCAGCAGGTCGTCCTCGCCGGGCGCGACCATGACCGCGTAGCTCGCGGTCATGGTGAGCCAGCGTCTGGAGATGGTCGCGACGGTCTGGCCGTCCCGCTGGATGGCGAATTCGTGGCTGAGCAGGTCGCCATCGATCTCCATGCCGCCGGCGCCGCGGACGTCGATGGTGAACCGTTCCCCGAAGGGGGTGAACAGGTGCTTGCGCACCTCCGCCACGTCCTTGCCGTCGATGGTGATCTCATACGTGGGACGCAGCGCGGCTAGCTTGCGGTTCACCTGCCCGACCTCGCGCCCGGCCGGATCTTGGAGGATGAGCCGGTTGTGCAGGCTCAGCACCTTGCCGTCCACGTGCAGCACCGGCTGCCCGGCCTGATCGGTGATGTCGGAGTCCTCACCCAGGCGGAACAGGCGCTCGCGAATCACGTACATCTTCCTCACCCCCAGCTCTCACGCTGTCTTTGCTGCGTGGTGCTACCATCGCCCGGGAGCAGCTTCGCCGACGGCCGTGCGCCGTCTGCGGGCATCTCACGGGACTGCTGCTGCTGGCACGCCGGTCCGTTCGTCTATTACTTGCCAGACCTCCTGGTCTAGCTGGTTCTCCTTCCAGATGCCGTAGGCGGTCCCCAGTAGCACCGGCGGGACCGCCACCAGCCCGATCGCCCCGCTGACGGCCGTATCGACCCACTCGTGGCCCCCCAGGCCGATGCTCAGCTGAGCATCCCCGGGGGTGAAGACGACGGTCAGCGCGTAGGCGACCCCGAGCAGATGGCGCCACAGGCTCTCCTTGCGCGCCTGCATCACCGTGCGGTCCCCGCTGGCACCGAAGACCTGTGCCTCGAACTCCTGCGCGCGGAAGTGGTCCGCCAGCGCCCGGGCGAGCTCTTCCGCCGGGACGGTGGTGCTGTAGATCCGCTCGATGTTCAGCGCCGGCACTCCGCCGGTTCGCATGTCTTTGCCCTGCTCCGCATCCATTTTTTTCCTCCGCTTCAATGACCACGCCCGAACGGTCGATCTAAGCGGCCGCGTGGGTGGCCGCCGCGCGTGTCTTGCGGGACGAGACCCTCGCCAGGATCACGCGCCGCCACGGGCCAGCTGGCGGCAGGCCCAGGCTCACTCTGGAGTGGCTAGATGGGGGCGACCTGTTCAAGCCCCTGGACGAAGGAGAACTTGCCTACTCCTCCGGCGTGCTTGTTGAACAGGTCGCTGAGGTGTTGCGAGATCTCGCCGTAAACGCTCATGCGATGGTCGAAGGCGTAGTCCCTGAACCACGTGTCCCTCACCGCAACGACATGCTGGTTGTGTTCGATGAGCCCCTCTTCGCTGAGGTAGGCCTCGTGGACCTCGCACTCGGTTTCGTCCTGGTTGAGGAACCAGTCGTAACGAAGGGTCTGGGTGTCCTTCTCTTGCGCCAGCCGGAGGATCTCGGCTGCCTGGGTCTTGAATCCTTCAAGCTGACCTGGGCGGACCTTCACCCGAGCGATGACCTGCAAATGGTCTATGGCGGTTCCCGGAACAGGAGCCGGCGATTCAAGGCCCTGGGTGAACGCGAACACTGCCGGGGGTCCCATGCGCTGGGTGACCAGGTCGATGAAGTCCTGCGACACGTCGCCGTAGATGGTCGCGTGGTGGTCGAAGGCGTAGTCCCTGAAGAAGACCGCGGTCGCCTCCATGGTGTTCATCTTGTGCTCGATCAGTCCCTGTTCATCGGGAAACAGCTCGTGGACCTCGCACTGTGTCCCGTCTTCGTTGATGAACCAGTCGCACCGAAGCGTGTGCGTGTCCTTTTCTCGGGTGGCGCGCAGAATCTCGGCCGCTTGGGTCTTGAATCCCTCGAGCTGGCCCGGGCGGATCTTCAGGCGAGCGATGACTTCCAGATTGTCCATGGTGGGCATGTTGACCTCCCCTCACGACGTCGTAGCGGGTTGCGGCAGAAGACCGAACTGGGCCGCGATGGCCAGGTTGTCGTAGTAGAGGTTGTCGACCACGATCTTCCCGTCGCGGACCTTCACGAACTCCATGCCCGGCATCTCCACGCGCTTGCCAGTGGCAGCCAGCTCGGTGCCGTCGGGCAGCTGGAGCGGACCGGTGTGTGTCCCGGCGAACACCCACTCGTCGGCGAACGCGTCGCCCTGTTCGACGTAGCTGACATAGCGATGGGCGATATCCGCGAATGCGGCCAGCTCCTTGGCGAGACGGTCCTTGATTGCGCTTCGGCCCTCGAAGGTGCCGTCGGGCATCAGTTGCACGGCGTCCTCGGCGTACAGATCCATCACGCCGTCGAGATCACCTGCGTTGTACAGCTCGACGTATCGCTCCAGGAGTCCTCTGTAACGATCCATTGTCCTTCTCCTCTTCTCTTGCCGTCGTACGACGGTCAGGCTCTGTGATGTTCATGGGATCTGAACCTCACCGACGCGGGTGATGGTGCTGCGCTCGGCCACATAGAACGGCAGCAGCCGGAGCGCATCCGCTTCGCTGTCGGCGTCGACCGTCCACCAGATCTCGTGCCCGCCGGTGCGGCACGAGGCCAGGGTCGTTTGATGGCGAAGCGGGCTGTGGTGTCCTTTGAACGAGGTGAACACCACGCCGCACTCCGTCGGCTCGTGGCGGTGGTGCAATAGGTAACGGGCCATGAGCCCAACGTGCCGCCGCGCCGCTGCCCTGACATCGGGGTATCACCCTGAGCCGGACCCTGATCTTTCGCCGCCCGACGACGCTGACCTCCGCGAGCCCCCGCCCGCAGGGACCTTCGGCCCTACGTTCGCAGGCCATTCGGCCCTGGCCACGTGGGCTTGAAGAGCGAGTCTCGGCGAAGGAGGTGAGGGGGATGCCGGCGACTCCGGGTGGCCGCAAGGCTCCGGTGCCACCTGAGCGTGCGAAACAGGCGGGCGTGACCCTGCTTACCGGCCATTTCGCGGGGAGGGTCGACGAGCTCGCTTCGCTGGAGCGGATCCTCGACGAGCTGGATCGAGGCTGTCCTGGCGCGATCGAGGTGGCGGGCGAACCGGGGATCGGCAAGACGCGGCTGCTGAGGGAGCTCGCCGCTCGCGCCGGGGCGCGCGGGCACCTGGTTCTGTCCGGTGCGGCGTCGGAGTTCGAGAACGACCTGCCGTTCTCGGTGTTCGTCGACGCGGTGGACGAGTACGTCGCGGGCCTGGAGCCGGGCCAGCTCGCCGTGCTCGACGGCGCCGTCCAGGCGGAGCTGGCGCACGTCTTCCCGGCGCTGTCGGCGCTGGGCGGCGGCCTGCAGGTATCACCCCAGCACGAGCGCTACCGCAGCCACCGCGCGGTGCGGGCGTTGCTCGAGCAACTCGCGCATATCCTGCCTCTCGTCCTCGTCCTGGACGACTTCCACTGGGCAGATTCGGCATCGGTCGAGCTGCTCGGCGCGCTGGTGCACCGGCCGCCCGCGGCAGCTGTGCTCATCGCGGTGGCGCTCCGCCCCCGGCAAACCCCGGAACGTCTGGCCATCGCGCTGGAGCGAGCGCACCGTTCGGCGGCGGTGACCCGGGTCGACCTCGGCGCTCTTACCCTGGATGAGGCCCGGCAGCTGCTAGGCGGGCGGTTCGACGTGGCTAGCGCCGCTCTGCTGTACCAGGAGAGCGGGGGAAACCCCTTCTACCTCGAGCAGCTGGCCCGGTCGCCTGCGCGCGCGGCTCAATTCACTTCCGCTCCTGAGATCTCACTGACCGGCCTGGACGTCCCCGCGGCGGTCGCCGCCTCGCTGGCCGAAGAGCTCACGCTGCTGTCCGACGCTGGACGTCTCGTGCTCGAAGGAGCTGCGGTGGCGGGCGATCCATTCGAGCCAGAGCTGGCGGCCGCGGCCGCCGCCACATCAGAGGCGGCGGGGATGCATGCCGTCGACGAGCTCCTGGGGCTCGACCTCATCGGGACCACCGACGTACCCCGGCGTTTCCGTTTCCGCCATCCGCTCGTCCGGCGCGCTGTCTACGAGGCGACCGCTGGCGGCTGGCGGCTCGGGGCGCACGAGCGGTGCGCGGAGGCACTCGCGGCGCGGGGGGCATCCGCCGCGGCGCGCGCTCATCACGTCGAGCGGTCGGCGCGCCAGGGCGACCTCGCCGCCGTTGCCGTCCTGCGCCAGGCCGGCCAGGCCACAGCACGCCTCGCGCCCGGAAGCGCCGCCCGGTGGTTCGGCGGGGCGCTGCGACTCCTCCCGCAGACCGCGCCGGCGCAGGACCGCGTCGAGCTTCTGCTCGCCCGTTCCCAGTCACTGGCCGCCGCGGGCCGTTTCACCGACAGTCATCAGGCGGCACTGGAGGCAGTGGCACTCGTCCCGGGACAGCCGAGTCCGCTCAACACGACCGTCGCGACGGCGTGCGCCAGCGTCGAGCGCTTCCTCGGGCGATACGAGCACGCCCACGCCCGTCTGGTGAGGGCGCTTCGCCTCCTCCCGGAGCGGGCCTCGGTCGGGCGCACCGAGTTGCTGATCGAGCTGACGCTGAACGAGTTCTACCGCTCGAGATACCAGGCGATGCACGATTGGGCCGCGCCCGCGGTAAGCGCAGCGAAGGAAACGGGAGACGCCGCCCTCATCGCCGCGGCGGCCGTCATGCCCGCGTTCGCCGCCGCCATGACCGGCCCGACCCAGACCGCCCGGTTCCGGCGTGCCCACGCCGCCGCGCTCGTGGACGAACTGCCGGACGACGAGCTCTCGCTCCGTCCCGACGCGGCGGGCTGGCTCGCTATCACCGAGGTCTACCTGGACCTGTACGCCGAGGCCGACGCGCACGCCAGCCGCGCCCTCGGGCTCGCTCGCGCGAGCGGGCAGGGGGATCCCCTGCACCGCCTCTATCCCGTCCTGCCCAGGGTCTGGTACGTGCGCGGCAAGCTGGCCCAGGCGGCCGAGCTCCTGGACAGTGCCATCGAGGCCGGACGTTTGCTCGGGTCGCCGCCGACGCTGGCCGGGAACCTGTTCAACCGGTCCGTCATCGCACTCGCCGCCGACGATCTGGACATCGCACTCGCCACCGCAGAGGAGAGCGTCGACCTCACCCGCGACCTAGACGAAGGTTTCGTCACAGCCTGGGCCGCCGCGAGGCTCGCCAACGTCCTGTTCGAGACCAGGCAACCAGGCCGAGCCATCGAGCTGCTCCTCGGCCGGGCCGGCGGTGAAGAGCTAACGCTCATTCCAGGCGGCTGGCGCGCGTACTGGCTCGAGCTGCTCACCCGGTGCTGGCTCGCCCTCGATCGCCCCGGCAAGGCCCGGCGCGCGGCGGCCCTAGCCGAGATGATGGCAGCGGCCGTGCAGCTCCCCCTCGCCGCCACCTGGGCCGGCCGAGCCGTCGCCGCCGTCGCGCTCGCTGCCGGCGACGCTGCCCTCGCCGCGGAACGGGCGCTGGCCTCAGCCGATACGGCCGACGCCGCCGGAGCCCCAATCGAGGCCGCGCTGTCGCGCACGATGGCGGGCCGAGCACTCGCCGAAACCGGCGAAAAAGATCGCGCCATCGCCGAACTTCAGCGCGCGGCGGCAGCGCTCGACGCTTGCGGCGCGTGGCGCTACCGCCAGAGCGCGGAGCGAGAGCTGGGAAAGCTCGGCCATCGTCCCCACCGGCGCACCCGGCCGGGCAGAGCCAACGGGGCAGGCATCGAATCGCTGACCGGACGCGAACTCCAGGTGGCGCGACTCGTCGTCGACCGCAAGACCAACCCGCAGATCGCCGCGGAACTGTTCCTGAGCCAGAAGACCGTCGAGACCCACCTGCGCAACATCTTCCA
>Ga0070710_10001636_pt1 | contig 10592 bp, 8 predicted proteins | sample LARL52metaG_FD_65454 | JGI IMG/M metagenome (GOLD analysis project Ga0070710, IMG submission 65454) | Corn, switchgrass and miscanthus rhizosphere microbial communities from Kellogg Biological Station, Michigan, USA - LAR L5-2 metaG | ecosystem: Host-associated > Plants > Roots > Rhizosphere ... | reverse complement strand
GCGATTTGCGTTCGCGATTTCGAGCGCGGCCTCGATGCCGCTCGCGCAGCCGACGCAGCGCTCGCGCGCGGCGAGACAAGGCCGCTACTCGGCATTCCGCTTACGGTGAAGGAATCCTACAACATCGCCGGCCTGCCGACGACCTGGGGCATTCCGGCGCAAAAGGATTTTGTCGCCGCCGAAGACGCCTTGCCGGTGACGCGGGTCAAGGACGCCGGCGGCGTCGTTCTCGGCAAGACCAATGTGCCGCTCGGGCTCGGCGACTGGCAGAGCTACAACGAGATCTACGGCGTCACCAAGAACCCCTTCGACCTCGGCCGCACGCCCGGCGGATCGTCGGGAGGCTCGTCGGCAGCGCTCGCCGCGGGCTATGGCCCGCTGTCGCTCGGCTCCGATATCGGCGGCTCGCTGCGCGTGCCGGCGTTTCATTGCGGCGTCTATGCCCACAAGCCGACCTTCGCGCTGGCGCCGTCCCGCGGCCACACGCCGCCGCCGTTCCAGCCGCTGCCGCTCGACCGCGACCTTGCCGTGATCGGGCCGATGGCGCGTTCGGCCGCCGATCTGTCGCTGCTGCTCGACGTCATCGCCGGCCCCGACCCGCTCGAAGGAGGCAAGGCCTATCGGCTCGAGCTGCGCCCGCCGCGCCATCACGCCTTGAAGGATTTTCGCGTGCTGGTGATCGACAGCGATCCTCTGCTGCCGACCGACAAGTCCGTGCGCGGCGCAATCGAGAAGCTGGCCACGGATCTCGGCAAGGCCGGCGTGACGACCGCGCGGGAAAGCCCGCTGCTACCCGACTTCACGGCCTCGAGCCGGCTATACATGCGCATGCTGATGTCGTTCCTGGGCGCCAACTTTCCGCCCGAGGTCTACGAGGGCGCGCAGGGCGGAGCTGCAAAACTCTCGCCCGAGGATCGCAGTCTTGCCGCCGAGCGGCTGCGCGGCATCGTGCTCAGCCATCGCGACTGGGTGATCGCCGAAGGCGGCCGCGCCCATCTGAGGGCGCAGTGGCGCAAGCTGTTCGAGAGCTTTGACGCCGTGATCTGCCCGATCATGCCGACGCCGGCCTATCCGCATGATCACTCGCCGGAGCAGGAGAAGCGCAGGATCAGGATCGACGAGACCGATCACGTCTATGCCGACCAGCTCGCCTGGCCCGGGGTGGCGACGCTTCCCGGCCTGCCGGCCACCGCCATTCCGCTCGGCCTCTCGGCGGAGGGCTTACCGGTCGGTGTGCAGATCGTCGGGCCGTTTCTCGAAGACCGCACGCCGCTGCAGCTCGCCGAACTGATCGAGCGTGAGTTTGGCGGCTTCGTGCCGCCGCCGATGTTCGCGGATTGATCCCGTCGTCGTCCCGGCCTTGTGCGCAATTGCGCACTGGAGCCGGGACCCATACCGCGGAATCTCTCGGCGGCGTCGTGCTGCCGGTCGTCGCAACAACGAAGGTCAGGAGTTATGGGTCCCGGCTCTGCGCTCGCCGGTCGAGCGGCTAAACGCCGCCCGGGCTCGCTTGGTCGGGACGACGGAACTCAGAACACGATCACGCTGCGCACGGTCTTGCCGGCCTTCATGCTGGCAAAGCCCTCGTTGATCTCGGAAAGCTTCAGCTTGGCCGAGATCCAGTCCTCCAGATGCAGCTTGCCGCGCAGATAGAACTCGATCAGCCGCGGCATGTCGACGCGGAAATGATTCGAGCCCATCGACGAGCCCTGAATCCGCCGTTCCCGCAGAAAATCAAACCCGTGCAGCTCGATCTTCTGCCCGAACGGAATCATGCCGACGATGGTCGCGGTGCCGCCGGGCGCCAGCATCGCAAAAGCCTGTTCGGCGGTTTCCTTGCGGCCCAGCACCTCGAAGGCGTGGTGCACGCCGCCCTTGGTGAGCTCGCGCACCTGCTGCACCACGTCGCCGTTCGCCGGATCGATGATGTCGGTGGCCCCGAGTTTGGTCGCAAGCTGCAGCTTGGCGGGATTGGTGTCGATGGCGATGACGCGGCCGGCACCGGCGATTTCGGCGCCGTTGATCGCGGCCATGCCGACGCCGCCGCAGCCGATCACGGCGACCGTTTCGCCCGGTGCGACTCTGGCCGTGTTCGCGACCGCGCCGTAGCCGGTGATGACGCCGCAGCCGATCAGCGCGGCGAGATCGAGCGGCATGTCCGGCCTGATCTTGACGATGGCGTTCTCGTGCACCAGCATCTGCTCGGCGAACGAGGAGAGGTTGAGAAACTGATTGAGCTTTTCCTCGCGTGCCCATGACAGGCGGTTGGAGACGCCGGGCAGCATCTTCACCGTGGTGTCGGTGCACAGCACGGGACGCCCGGTGGTGCAGTTGTCGCAGGTGCCGCAGAACACCGACAGACAGGTCACGACGTGATCGCCCGGCTTCACATAGGTGACGTCTGCGCCGACCTGTTCGACCACGCCGGCCGATTCATGGCCAAGCACGGCCGGCAGCGGATGCGGATAGAGCCCATCCATGAAATGCAGGTCAGAATGGCAGAGGCCGGCGACCGCGGTGCGGATCAGGACCTCGCGCGGACCAGGTTTCTGCAGCGACACGTCCTCGATGACGAGCGGCTTGTTGACTTCCATCAGGACGGCGGCCTTCATCGGCGTTTCCTCGTTCGTTATGGATTTGGACGTTTTTCGTTGAACGTGCGTGGCCGAGGAGCCTACGCCGCATCGATCCGTTCGCCAACCGGACAATCATGACCGCGCTTGCGGCATGCGGCAGCAAGCTTGGGTGTTGCGTCCATGTTGTTTCCCATCCCGTCTTGCCGACTTACATGATGTGGATCATGCTGCCCAATCGGCGGCCAATGCAGCCGTCCATTTTCGGGAGGGCACCATCCCATGGCGGAGCTTGCTCGCATCTTCGGCGCCGAGATGTCGCCCTACTCGGTCAAGGTCCGCTCCTATTTTCGCTACAAGGAAATTCCGCATCGATGGATCCTGCGCAACGCCGACGCCCAGGCGGACTACGAGACATTCGCAAAGCTGCCCATCATCCCGCTGGTGGTGACGCCCGAGGGCGTCGGCCTCCAGGACTCCACCCCGATCATCGACAAAATCGACGAACTCCATCCGGAGCCATGGATTCACCCGGCCGACGCGGTGGCCCGCTTTGTGTCCATCCTGATCGAGGAGTTCGGCGACGAGTGGGGCAACAAATGGATGTTTCACTTCCGCTGGACGCGCGAGGTCGACCAGATCGCCTCCGCCGGCCGCATCGCGCGCATGCGCGCCCCCAACGCGAGCGAGGAGGAGCATGCTCACCTCGTCGCACAGGTGCGCAAGCGCATGGTCGGGCGGGTCTGGTTCGTCGGCTCGAACGAGCTGACCTCCTCGCAGATCGAAAGCGGATTTCGCGCGATGCTCGCGCTGCTCGAGCGCCATCTCGACGGCCGGCCCTATCTGTTCGGCGGGCGACCGGCCTATGGCGATTTCGCACTGTGGGGCCAGATCTACCAATTATGGACTGACCCGACCGCGGGCGCGCTAATTGAGGGCACCGCCCCGCATGTGCTCGACTGGGTGCAACGAATGCTGTGGCCCCGCGCCGAAAGCGCCTTCGAGAGCTGGAGCACGCTCGCACCGACCCTGATGCCGATCCTCGAGAACCAGGTGGGCGGCCAGTTCATGCCCTGGACGCTCGCCAATGAGGCCGCCCTGAAGCGCGGCGACGAGGAATTTACGGTCAGGCTGGGCGACAGGATCTGGATCCAGAAGCCGCAAAAATATCATGCACGCTCGCTGGCCATGTTGCGCACGAAATATGCGGCTGTGGCCGAAAAGACAGCCCTCGATCCCGTTCTCGAAGCCGCCGGTTGCCTTGCCGGTTTGCGCGTATAGATATGAGAATGAATCGAGCATTGCCTCCCCGGGAGGTACACCCCTTCTCCCTTTGGGAGAGGGCTGGGGTGAGGGGTTACGGTCTCTCCTTGGAGCAGAACCCCCTCACCAGCATCCCGCATCAGGATTGACCGCCATCGAGGACCACGCCCATGGACATCCCGAGTTACACCACGGCCCTGATCGTCGGCGCCGGCGAAGGCCTCTCGGCCTCGCTGGCGCGGCGCTTCGCAAAGGAAAAGATCAAGGTCGCGCTCGCCGCGCGCAAGATCGAGAAGCTCGGCGCGCTCTGCAACGAGACCGGCGCCCGCGCCTTTGCCTGTGACGCCACCAGTGCGGAGGAGGTCGAACGCCTGTTCGGCCTGGTCGAGCGCGAGATTGCCAGTCCCGATATCGTGGTCTACAACGCCAGCGCCCGCGCACGCGGCGCGTTCGTCGATCTCGTGCCGGCGGAGGTCGCGCAGTCCATTGCGGTGAGCGCCTTTGGCGGCTTCCTGGTGGCGCAGCAGGCCGCGATCCGGATGCTGCAGAACAAGCGCGGCGCGATCCTGTTCACCGGCGCCTCGGCGAGCGTCAAGGGCTATGCGCAGTCGGCTCCGTTCGCGATGGGCAAGTTCGCGCTGCGCGGGCTCGCCCAGAGCATGGCGCGGGAACTGTCGCCGCAGGGCATCCATGTCGCGCATTTCGTCATCGATGGCGGCATCCGCAGCGCGGCCCGTGCGGAAGCCGCGGACCGTCCGGATTCGATGCTCGATCCGGATGCGATCGCGGAAAACTATTGGAATGTGCTGCAGCAGCCGCGCAGCACCTGGAGCTGGGAACTGGAACTGCGGCCCTGGGTGGAGAAATTCTGAGGATCGCGTAGGGTGGGCCAAGCGTAGCGTGCCCACCGACTTGATTGCGTTGATGCAGCGTGGTGGGCCCGCTTCGTTTGGCCCACCCTACATTTGGTCCACCCGGCATATGGAGCGGTGCGATGAGCGACGCAGCGGCGACTAAGACGCCAGTCGAAACCAAAGTCGACAGCGGCACCGATGAGCTGCTCTGCGTCATCCGCGACCGCGTCGCGATCATCACGCTGAACCGGCCCGAGGTGCGTAACGCGCTGTCCGACACGCTCTCGCCGGCGCTGCGCAGCATGATCAAGACCTGCGGCGAGGACGCGAATGTCAACGTCCTTCTGATCACCGGCACCGGCAACGCGTTCTGCGCCGGTGGCAATGTCAAGGGGATGGGCGCGCATCGCGACGCGAACAAGGCTGCAATGTCCTTCGACGACAAGGTCACGGATCTGCAGGAGCGGCAGCGGCTGCTCACGGGTACGCTGGTCTCGGTCCGCAAACCGACCATCGCCGCCCTGCCCGGCCCCGCGGTCGGCGCAGGCCTTGCCATCGCCATGGCCTGCGACATCCGTGTGGCAGCACAATCGGCATTCGTCTCCACCGGCTATCTGCGCGTCGGCCTGAGCGGCGACTATGGCATTGCCTGGCTGCTCACTCGCCTCATCGGCACGGCGCGCGCCCGCGAGCTGATGTTCACGAGCGAAAAGGTCGACGCCGCGCGTGCCGAGGCAATCGGGCTCGTCAACCGCGTCGTGCCGGACGACAGATTGCAGGAGGAGGCCTTTGCGCTCGCGAAGTCGCTCGCCGAGGGCCCGACGCTGGCGCTGCGCTACATGAAGGACAATCTCGACGAGGCGCTGTCGTTCGACTTCGCCACCGCGCGCGACCAGGAGGCCGAGCGGCTGGTCCGTCTGACCACCACCGCCGATCACCGCGAGGCCGTGCAAGCCTTCATCGACAAGCGCAAGCCGGTGTTTCGGGGCAAGTGAGGCCGGCTTTCGTAGGGGAAATGCAAGCCACGCCGCCGACTGTCATCACCCGCGAAAGCGGGTGATCCAGTATTCCAGAGACAGCAGTGATTGAGCGATAGGCCGCGACGTACTGAATCGCTCGGTCGAGCCGGGCGATGACATCGGACGCTGCGTGCGACGAGTCAATTCACCGTCATGCCTGCAACGCTGCGCGACGCAGCCAAAATCCGCCAGCTCGCACAGGGAATGTCCGCCGCCTCGACCACGACCGGCTTTTCGATCCGCACCAGCTTCCAGTCATGCGGATGCTGGCTGAGCGCGAATCCCGCCTTGCGCGCCACCGCGATCATGATGCCGTTGCTGCGCAGCGTGTCGCCGACCAGGCTCTTCGCCCCGAACGCCGAGGCACGGCATGCGAGATTCTTCAGCAGCGCCGGCCCGATGCCATGCCCCTGCCAACGGTCGGCAACCGAGAGACCGAACTCCACGCTTTGGCTGTCCGCATGAAAGATGTAGCGCGCCTCGCCGACGATGGTCTCGAAGCCATCGATCTCCATGGTGGCGATCACGGTAAAACCGTCGGCCGCGCTGATATGGGTGAAGCGGTCGAGCAGCGCCTTCGGCAGTTCGCCCAACGCACCGAAGAAGCGGTTGTAGCGTGAGGCGCTCGACAGGGCGCGGATGTAACGCTGCAGCGCCTCGGCGTCGGCCGGCTCGACAAAGCGGAGCCTCAGGCGGTCGCCCCGCCGGGTGTGGAGAATGTCGGAATACTGGCCGAGATCGTCGAGGCGCAGCGCATTCATGACACTCTCCTTCGAAATTTGGCCGGCGCCCCTCCTAGCGAGGCAGCGCTGGCGGCGCATGACCAGCCACGGTCGGGATTACCGGGCGCGCGGTCCCTGCGCGGATCTGATCAGGCGCGCCAGAACGGCTTGTCGACCTCTTCGGCGACGTCACTCCAGGAGCGGCCGATGTCATGCAGGTCGCGATCCGACCATCGCGCGAGCTCGCGCCGGCTCTGGTAGCGCTGGTGCCAGACATGGAGCGTCTCACTGAGGCGGCCGAGCACCCCTGCATCATGATGATTTGTCATCGAAATTTGTGAGTAGGTGGACATGTTCGTTTCCTACGGCTATCTGTAGGTAGCAAATATCTGCCTGTTTCGGCACCGCCGCAAACGACACTTTGTACCGCTTCGGATGACTTAAACTCATGCGACTGGGACCGGCCCGATGACCGCGAGACTGCCATCCCTGAATGGCCTCAGGGCGTTCGAGGCCGCGGCAAGGCACCTGAGCTTCACTCGCGCCGCATCCGAGCTGAACGTCACGCAGACCGCGATCAGCCACCAGATCAAGCGGCTGGAGGAGGAGCTCGGGGTGCGCCTGTTCGTGCGGCAGAATCGGGCGCTGGAGCTGACGACGGAGGCACGCGAGTACCTGCCCGGCATCCGCGCCGCGTTCAACGACCTCCGCCTTGCGACCGACCGCCTGCTGCAGAAGGGCAACGACAACGTGCTGACGATCTCGACGATCGCCTCATTCGCCGCCAAATGGCTGCTGCCGCGCCTCGGGACGTTCCAGGAGGCGCATCCGGGGATCGACGTCCACATCACCACGTCGACCGGCCTGGTCGACTTCACCCGCGACAATGTCGATGCGGCGATCCGCTACGGCCGCGGCCAATGGCCTGGCGTGCGCTCGGCCTGGCTGATGGCGGACGAGATGTTTCCGGTTTGCAGCCCCGAGCTGCTCAAGGGCAAGCGGGCGCTGCGGCAGCCCGAGGACATCAGCAACCACACGCTGCTGCACACGTCGAGCTTCGACGACGACTGGCGGCAATGGCTCACCGCGGCCGGCCTGCCACTCGACATTCTGGCGAAGCGCGGCGTGTCGTTCGACATGATCTTCATGACGGTGCAGGCGGCGATCGACGGCTCAGGCATCGCAATGGGCCGCACCAGCTATGTCCGGGACGACATTGCCAAGGGCCGGCTGGTGGTTCCCTTCGACATCGCGCTGCCGGCGGACGCCGGCTTCTATCTCGTCTCGCCGGAAGGTGGGATCGAGCGGCCAAAACTCAGGGCATTCCGGGAATGGCTTGCGGGCTCGACCAGCGGCCAGTCGTAAGGGCGCAGTCCCTTCGATTGATTCCGCACCGCAAATCCTGGCTTCGGCGCGTTTTCGGGGTTGGTCCGGCCGCGCCGGCATGCGAAAAAGGTTTTAGAGAACCAACAACAATGACGGCGGCCGGCGCAAGTTAGCGCCAGGCGCATGACAGACGGGGAGAACGCCAAAAGTGTCACAGACGACGACCCAGGGAACGCCGCAGATCAAGTCGCGCATCGGCGCCATCCTGCGCGCGACCAGCGGTAATTTCCTCGAACAGTTCGACTTCTTCCTGTTCGGCTTCTATGCCAGCGCGATCGCAAAGGCGTTCTTCCCGTCCGAGAACGAGACCGCGGCGCTCCTCAACACCTTCGGCGTATTCTGGCTCGGCGCGCTGATGCGCCCGGTCGGCGCGATCGTGCTCGGCGCCTATATCGACCGGATTGGCCGCCGGCAGGGGCTGATCGTCACGCTCGCGATCATGGCCGCGGGGACCGTGGTGATCGCCTTCTGTCCGAGCTACGCCACGATCGGCATCGCGGCACCCGTCATCGTGCTGCTCGGCCGGTTGCTGCAGGGCTTTTCGGCCGGCGTCGAGCTCGGCGGCGTCTCCGTCTATCTCTCGGAGATCGCAACGCCCGGCAATCGCGGCTTCTACACCTCGTTCCAGTCCTCCAGCCAGCAGGTCGCAATCTTCGTCGCCTCGATCCTCGGCTTCATCCTGAGCGAGGTGATGCCGGCGGCGACCGTGACGGCCTGGGGCTGGCGCATCCCGTTCTTCGTGGGCTGTCTGATCATTCCGCTGATCTTCTTCCTGCGGCGGACACTCGAGGAAACGCCGGCCTTCCTCGCCATGAAGAAGCATCCAACCGCGAGCGAGGTATTTGCTTCGGCGATGGCAAACTGGCGTATCGTCATCCTCGGCATGATGATCGCCATCCTGACCACGACGACGTTCTATTTCGTCACGGTCTACACGCCGACCTTCGGCAAGGCCGTGCTGAAACTGTCGACGCAGGACGCGCTGCTGGTGACGCTGCTGGTTGCGGTGACCAACTTCTTCTGGAATCCGGTCGGCGGTGCGCTCTCCGACCGCATCGGCCGCAAGCCGGTGCTGCTGGCAATCGCGAGCCTGTCTTTCCTGACTGCCTATCCGGCGCTGCACTGGCTGGTTGCCGACCCGAGCTTCGGCAAGCTGTTGGCGGTCGAGATGATGTTCTCGTTCTATTTCGGCGTCTACAGCGGCACCATGCTCGGTGCGCTGGTCGAGATCGTGCCGGCCCATGTCCGCACCACCTGCTTCTCGCTCGCCTTTGCGCTGGCGGCCGCGTTGTTCGGCACCTTCACGCCGTTCGCATCGACATGGCTGATCGACAAGACCGGCGACAAGGCCTCGCCCGGCTTCTGGCTGATGTTCGGCGCGAGCCTCGGCATCATCGCGGCACTGACCGTCTATCGCGGCGGCAAGACAATTGCCGTCCAGGACACGGTTGCAGCGTAGATCGCGTCCACGGCGCCGGCTCGCTGCATCCGGCCGGCGCCCGTTTCGATGTCCGTGCCAAGAAAACAAACAAAGAAAATCAGCAAAGACAAAACCCGCATGGTCGATCTCTCGCGCAAATTCGACGTGCTGGTGATCGGCGGCGGCAACGCGGCGCTTTGCGCGGCGATCAGCGCCAAGCGGCTCGGCGCCGATGTCCTCGTGCTGGAAGGCGCGCCAAAATTCTATCGCGGCGGCAACACCCGCCATACCCGCAACATGCGCTGCGCCCATGATGCGGCGACCGACATCCTCACCGGGCCCTACACCGAAGACGAGTTCTTCGAAGACCTGCTGCGCGTCACCGAGGGCAACACCGACCACGAGCTCGCGCAGCTGATGATCCGCGAGTCCAAGGATATCTTGACCTGGATCGTGGAGCAGGGCGTGCGCTGGCAGCCTTCGCTCGGCGGCACGTTGAGCCTTGGCCGTACCAACTCCTTTTTCCTCGGCGGTGGCCGGGCGATGCTGAATGCGCTGTATCGCACGGCCGAGACCCTCGGCGTCGAGATCCTCTACGACGCCGAAGTGGTCGATCTGGATATCAAGGACGGCATGTTCCTGTCGGCGACGTTCAAGCAGGGCGATCGCCGCGCCAGCGCGAAGGCGGCGACGCTGGTCGCTGCGGCCGGCGGTTTCGAGGCCAATATCGAATGGCTCAAGGAATCCTGGGGCGCGGCGGCGGAGAATTTTTTGATCCGCGGCACGCCCTATAATCGCGGCTCGGTGCTGAAAATGCTGCTCGACAAGGGCGTGCAGGAGATCGGCGATCCGACGCAATGTCATGCCGTCGCGATCGATGCGCGGGCACCAAAATTCGACGGCGGCATCATCACCCGCCATGACTCCGTCGTGTTCGGCATCGTCGTCAACCAAAACGCCGAGCGCTTCTACGACGAAGGCGAGGACATCTGGCCAAAACGATATGCGATCTGGGGCCGCCTGGTGGCCGCGCAGCCCGGCCAGATCGCCTACATCATCTTCGACGCCAGCGTCCGCGACAGTTTCATGCCGACGCTGTTTCCGCCGATCGAGGGCGGCACGATCGCCGAACTCGCTGCAAGACTCGAACTCGACCCGGCCGCGCTGGAAAAGACCATCGCCGGCTTCAACGCTGCAGTCAGGCCCGGCACGTTTGATCACACCATTCTCGACGATTGCCGCACCGAGGGATTGACGCCGCCGAAGAGCCACTGGGCGCGCAAGATCGATATGCCGCCCTTCCTCGCCTATCCGGTGCGGCCCGGCATCACCTTCACTTACCTCGCCACGCGCGT
>Ga0070710_10001631_pt1 | contig 10601 bp, 6 predicted proteins | sample LARL52metaG_FD_65454 | JGI IMG/M metagenome (GOLD analysis project Ga0070710, IMG submission 65454) | Corn, switchgrass and miscanthus rhizosphere microbial communities from Kellogg Biological Station, Michigan, USA - LAR L5-2 metaG | ecosystem: Host-associated > Plants > Roots > Rhizosphere ... | reverse complement strand
TAGGCGCTGTATCCACTTAGAGGAAAATATGTTGCCTGCAACTTTGTTTCAAGGATTAAATCAAATCGGACTTCGTTCAACTGACGTCCAATACCATCATCTCTCCTAGTTACCAAAGACGGTTAATTGCCTTGCGTACCTCTTCGCCAGGAATTGAGACCGACGATCGCTATCGTACGGTTCCGGAGAACGAGATCGTCGACATGCTTCTCGTCGCGGCCTTTGTCTACGAGATCGAGGCGGGCGAACGGGAGGCCGCCAACACGCGCGCCATCTCCGCGGTCGACAACTGGATACGGCTCGGCCTTGGTCACCGCAGAACCGCTGCCGGGCGCCTGTTCGATCCGGTGGAGGTCATCAACTTCATGAAATGGGCCGGTTACCAGGGCCTCGATGATTTCTGGATCAACCATTTCGTTGCGACCACGCGGGCGTTTTTCTCCGAGTGGAGTTCTACGCCTGGAACTGGCGGTTTGAGGCAACATCAGCCGGCTCGCTTTGCGGTCGACCTGCGTCGTTCGTTCGACTTGTCGGGAATCGAGGCAGGACAAAAACTGCGCCTACGCCTGCCCTTGCCGATCTCGCAACTGTCGGACCAGATCGATGTCGAGCCCGTAGCTCCATCAGGCGTCCCGGCACGCATCAGCCGTTCCGAAGGCCGGCTGGATTTCCAGTTCGCGGCATCATCGCAGCCCGAGACCGAAATAGGCGCACGCATTTCATTCACGACGAGCGGACGCTCCAACGACGACCTCGCAATGATCCCGGCGTCGGGCAGAGAGATTTATCTCCGCGATAGCGAGGGATTGATCCGCATCACACCACGCATCAAGACGCTGTCAGAGCAGTTGTCCGGCGCGGACGGCGATCAATTCGCCGTTGCAACCAGACTCTTTCACCATGTGATCGATCAACTGATGTGTGGCCTCGTGCACTATGATCAGGTCAATACAGAGGCCCCTGGTGATTGGGTGCTCGACAGCGGCTGGTACGATTGTCAGCTCGGATCTGCCCTATTCGCTTCGCTGTGTCGAGCCAGCGGACTCCCCGCACGAATTCTCAGCGGGCATATGATGTACCGGCTCGCGCCCGGCTTTCACTATTGGGCCGAGGTCCATATCGACGGGTTGGGATGGGTGCCTTTCGATTTTCTGACATGGGATCTCTCCAAAGCCGGACAGGACGAAGCCTGGCGTCATTCGTTCGTCGGAACCGTCGACTATCGGCTGGTCACGCAGTGCTTTCCGCTCACCTTTACCGGCCCGATGAGCGTTCGATTTCCACCTTCATGGCACCTGGTCAACGCCCCGTTCGGGAAGGGAATGGAGATTCGATTTACCGAGCTTGGCGGCAAACTGATCTATCGCGACCGGATCACCTGCCAATTGGTCAGCTGACGGATCTTTGCGAGACGCCAGTGCCGGCCCGAGCCTCCCGGCCGCCGCCTAGGGCTTGGGAAGCGCATAGGCGATGATTGAATCCCCGGGCTTGGTGCCGAGCGTCCCGTGCCCGCCGGCAACCACGACAACGAACTGCCGGCCGCTCGCCTCCGACCAATAGGTCATGGGCGTCGCTTGCCCGCCCGCGGGCAGCCGATCCTCCCAGAGTTGGTTTCCCGTGGTGACGTCATAGGCCCGGACAAAATAATCGAGCGTCCCGCTCAGGAAGGCCACCCCTCCCCGCGTCAGAATAGGGCCTCCGATCCCGGGAACGCCAAGCTTGAACGGCAGCGGGATACGGGTCAGGTCTCTCACGGTGCCGTTAACATGTTTGTAAGCGATACGGCCATCCGTCAGATCAGCAGCTGCGACGAACCCCCAGGGAGGCGCCTGGCACGGCTTTCCAAGCGGTGAAAACAAGGGCGCCAACTTGACCGCATAGCGTGCGCCGAAATTCTCATTGAAGGGCGCGTCACTCTCCTGTGTGACAACACGGCTCTCGGCATCCTTGCGGGCGACCAGCGTCGATACGAACGCCATCTGAACGGGCATCCCGAAAACGATCTGGCGTTGCGGATCCACGGCGACACCGCCCCAGTTGAACACGCCGACATTGCCCGGATAGATGATCGACCCCTGTAGCGAAGGCGGCGTATAGCGACCGTCATATCGCAGGGACCTGAACTTGATCCTGCAAGCCAAGAGATCGAACGGAGACAGTCCCCACATCGCGCGCTCAGTGAGATCGACGGGATTGAAGGACAACGCAGATACCGGCTGGGTGGGCGCGGTGACATCACCCTCGGCGGCGCCGCCGGGCGCCGGCCTCTCCGTCACCGGCAGGACCGGTGTGCCGCTTCGCCTGTCGAGCACGAAGATCTCGCCCTGCTTGGTGGGTTGAACCAGCGCCGGAATGACCACGCCATGAACGGTCAGGTCGACCAGGATCGGCTGCGCGGGTACATCCATGTCCCAGAGATCGTGATGCGTCATCTGGAACACCCATGCAACACGCCCCGTATTCTCCTCGAGCGCCACGACGGACGAGGCGTATTTCTCGACATTCGCGTCGCGATTGCCGCCGAGCTGATCTGGCGGCTGGTTGCCCATCGGGACGAAGATCAACCCAAGCTTCGGATCATAGCTCGATATGCTCCAGCTATTAGGAGAGTTCTCCAAATAACTTTTTCCTTCCGCGATCGGCGCAGTGTCGGAAGGATTACGACTGTCCCAATTCCATACCAGCGCGCCCGAACGCGCGTCATACGCGCGAATAACGCCGGATGTATTGCGAACCGAAACGTTGTCATTGACCGCGCCGCCAACAACCACCAGGCTCTTGGTCACGACGGGAGGTGACGTCGAATAATAGGACCCCATCACAGCATTCGGCATGTTCTGCCAAAGATCCACCGAGCCGCCTGCACCGAAGTCCTGGCATGGCGAGCCATTCTCTGCATCGAGCGCAATCAGGCGACCATCGACGGTCGGCAGGAAAATCCGCTTGGCGCAATCGCGTGACGCCGAGGCCGCCGTGTCGGCGCTTGCAGCAAAATAGGAGACGCCGCGGCATGTCAGGTGCTGCGTACTCTGGAAAGGCGTCTGCTTGATCTTCGGATCAAAGCGCCATTTCTCCCGGCCCATCTCGGCATCCAGCGCAAACACGAGGTCGTGAGGCGTGCAAAAATAGAGCGTATCGTCGATCTTAAGAGGCGTCGTCTCGTAAGTTGTCTCGTTCGGATCGTTCTTGGCCTTCACATCGCCTGTATGAAACGTCCAGACGGCCGTGAGCCGGCCGACGTTCTGCGGCGTAATCTGATCAAGCGCCGAATAGTGCGTGCCGGCAACGGAGCCACCGTATGAGGCCCAGTCCTTGTCGGCCTTGAAGGCCGGGGCGACTGGCACCGAAGAACCATTCGCAGCGGTCAGCGGCCCGGACAGATCATGCGGGTCGCGCACGAGTGCAATGCCCGCAACGAGCGCGGCCGCGATCAGAGAGAGCGCGAGGCAAAGATGCCCCAACCTGAAGATACCGTCGGAAATGGGCAATCCCAAAAGGCGGCTCACCGGCGGAAGCGCCAGAATCAAGCCAATAACGACGATCACATTCCCCCGTGGAAACAACTGCCACCAATCGAACCCCACTTCGAGCACGGCCCAGAGCAGCGTTGCGAGGATCAGCAATGCGAACGACCAATAGGACCATCGATTGGCGCGATAAATCAGCGCCGCAGCAATCATGAAGCCCAATCCGGCCAACGTGAAATAACGCGAACCGCCGACCCACATGAGCCGCGCGCCTCCGGCGATGAGCACCCCGCCGATGAGCAGCAATGCCGCCGAGAATGCAATCCGCGCGAGCGTGGAGACGAAGCTGGGTTTGCGAGAACCTGATCTGATCATTTAGCTTAACGATTCGTGTGCTGAATATTCTACGTGATCGTGTCGAGCACTTTACGTTGAACACTTTGTTCAACGACGTCAACGGCTCAAGCAACTCTTGTTGAAGCCCATCCAATGTGACAACCTGACGTCGCTTGCGGGGTGGCTCATCTTACGCCGAGCGTTCAGTCAGACAGCAGGGCTACGCTTTTCGCCGGAACCGGACTTGGTAAAACCTTTAGGTTAACAATCGCACTGGCCGCTACAAAACAACACCTGCCGATTGACAGCATTAGCCCTGGCTGGCTGATATCGCGGATCATCACCGGCGGCCCATCTCAATGACCCCGCTTAAAACCCGAGGCACCTCCTACCGCCCGGATATCGATGGCCTTCGAGCCTTCGCAATACTTCCGGTCGTCCTCTTTCATTTTAAGATTTTCGCCGACACCGTGACGGGGGGATTTGTCGGCGTCGACATCTTCTTTGTCATTTCGGGCTACCTCATCACTCGGATCATTTTCGCTGACGTCAGCAGCGGCACATACAGCATCGTTAAATTTTATGATCGCCGTATCCGCCGGATATTTCCGGCTCTGGTATCGATGTATCTGGCCTGCATCGCACTCGCCTTTTTCCTTTATTTTCCTACCGAAACCGTAACTTTCAGCAAGAGCGTTATCGCCTCGACGTTTTTCGTCTCGAATATCTTCTTCGATTACAGAAGCGGCTACTTCGAACGAGACAGCGAAACCAATCCCCTGCTCCACACATGGTCGCTGTCCGTCGAGGAGCAATTTTACGTGCTCTTCCCGCTGGTGGTATTCGCGATCAGGAATTTTCGACATCGGGCTCGCGTTCTCGTCATCTCGGCCATTGCGCTCGCAAGCTTCACGGCGTCCGTTTATACCGTCTACACAAATCCCAGCGCCGCATTTTACCTCGTGCAGTTCCGCGCCTGGGAGCTGGCCATTGGCGCTTTACTCGCCATTGGTGCATTGCCCTTGATTTCCCACCGCTGGATCGCCGAGCTGATTGCGATCGCCGGCCTCGCTTTGGTTTGCGGCAGCCTGATACTCATATCGCCCACTCTGCCTTTCCCAGGCCTGACCGCGCTCGCGCCGTGCCTTGGGGCAGCAGCCATCATCTATTCCGGCGAAAGCAATCAAACGCTGATTGGCGGATTGCTCGCCCTTCCACCCCTGCAATTCACCGGGCTGATATCGTATTCGCTCTATCTGATACACTGGCCGGCAATTGTTTTCTTCCGGCTCATCCATGAGCCATCCCGGCTCGAGAAATCGACGCTTGTAGCGGCCTCCATCGCACTTGCTGCATTGTCCTTGCGGTTCATCGAGCGCCCGTTTCGCGGCAAGTCCTACAGCCTGTCGCCTCGCGCTACGCTGATCGCCGGCGGCATTGCAATGGTCGGCGTGACAATACTCGCCCTTATCCTCGGCCCTGCCATGACAGCAGTCTGGCACTATCCGCCCCGCGCCATCGACGTGACGTCCTATGCCAAGATCGATGAAAGCCATATGCGAACAGGCACCTGTTTCCTCACCGCAGGCTATCCAGATGCCTTCGAAAGTCGCAGCCAAGCCGCATGTTTGACGCCTCGCAGTGACCTTCCAAACTACCTCGTCATCGGTGACAGCCACGCCGCGCACCTGTTCAGCGGACTTCAGACGGCCTACCCTTCCGTCAACTTTCTACAGGCCACCGCCAGCGGATGCCGACCGGTAATCGGCGAAGGCGGCGAAGCACACTGCGAAGGCATGCTTCACTTCATCTATGACAAATTCCTTCCAAGCCATAAGCTGGACGGCATCATCATTTCCGCACAATGGGCACCTCGGGATTTGCCGGCCTTGGTCGCGACGATCGGCGAAATCAAATCGTATGTTGGAAAGGTCATCATCATTGGTCCCAGCGTTCAATATGTGCAGGCGCTGCCGCGGATCCTTGCCCGCGCAATAACCTTGGGCCAACCCGAAAAGGCCTTCGCCGCGCGCTACCGCCGTCCGGAAGAGGCTACAACCGACCAGCTTTTCGCAACGACGCTGCAAGCGGCCGGAGTCGACTATGTCTCTGCTTACAAAACCTTGTGCGATCCTGATTGCGATGTTTGGGCTGACACAGATGTGCCGGTCCAGTTCGACGATGACCATTTTACCCGCCAGGGGTCGGCCTATCTGGCGAAGAAGATGGACCTCTCGGCGATATTGTCGCGCTAGAGCATGATCCGGAAAAGTGTGTAGCGGCTTTCCGAAAAGATCATGCTCAATCAAAAGCCTAAAGCGCGATGACGATTCAACCTGATCTGATCGCGCTTTAGCAGCGCGATGAGATCAGCCGAGAATCGTCCTCGGCGCTCTGATTTTTGATCGAGCACGAGCTCCACGCAAACGCATTTCGCATCTGCAGCTGTAGCCGTAGCTGACACCTCGTTGGACGCGCTGCGCTTCCGAAGATAACAGGTCAGTCAGTGCCGATTTCCCTGAACGCCCAGTATCGTGATCCGAGATAATTCAAGACCATCGCCACTGCCGAGGCGAAAGCGAGGGCGGCAGCAGGCATGGGCGCGATCCAGACGACCAGCGAATAAACCAGCAGATTGACGAGAAAGCCGACGCCCTGCACGGACAGATATGAGACAAACGATCGAAACACCGATGGCTGTGTCAGATCCGAGAATGACCACGCCCTGTTCAACGCGAAAGTCAAAAGGATGGCGACTGGCGCTGATACGAAACGCGCGGCGATCGGGTTCGCACCGAACCGGTCTATCAGCAGCAAGAGTATCGCTGCGTCGGCAATGAACCCCGCCGTCCCGACAACGCCGAACCGGAGAATTCGGCCGATATCCTGCCGGACCAGCTGCGCCAATGCCACGACTAACGGATGCCCGGCAGCGATAGATAGATCAGACGCTTCATTTCTCGCCGTGTCTTCGTGGTCATGTCGAGGACCAACCCGGCAAAATTGCTCAGCACTCCGACCAGAACCAGGCCCACGCTCAAGATGGCGGTTGGAATACGCGGAACGAGTCCGGTCTCGAGATACGTGATCAAGAGCGGAATGCTCAGCACCACGCCCAGCAAGATCAACGCAAGCCCCACCAAGCCGAAGAACAGCAAGGGGCGCTCGTCCTTCACGAGACGTGCAATGAGCATCATGATCTGCACGCCGTCGCTATAAGTCCGCAACTTGCTGACCGAGCCGGGCGGCCGCTCCTTGTAAACGGTGGCGATTTCGGTGCTTGGCATCCTGAGCTCGAGCGCATGAACAGCCAGCTCGGTCTCCGTTTCGAATCCGATCGACATGGCCGGAAAAGATTTGACGAAGCGACGCGACAGGATCTTGTAGCCGGACAACATGTCGTTGAACTGGCGTCCAAAGAACATCCGAACCAGCCCGGTCAGAAGCCAATTGCCGAACCGATGACCGGCGCGGTAGGCCTCCTTGACTGTCGACTGCCGCAACGCGTTGATGAAATCGAGTTGATCCTCAATCAGACAATTGACCAGCTGGCGCGCCGCCGCGGCGTCGTAGGTATCGTCGCCATCGACCAGGACGTAAATGTCAGCCTCAATATCAGCGAACATGCGCCGGACAACATTGCCTTTGCCTTGCCGCGGCTCTTTCCGGACCACCGCTCCCGCCGCGCGGGCCACGCTGATGGTTTGGTCGCTCGAATTATTGTCGTAGACATAGACCGTTGCTTCGGGCAGCGCCGTTTGAAAGTCGGCAACGACCTTCCCGATCGTGATTTCTTCATTGTAGCAGGGAACGAGCACGGCAATGCTCGGCCTGACCGATCCAGGTTCCGCTGCCGTGCTGGTGTTGGCAGATTGCATCCGCTCAAGCATGGAACTCTCCTCGAAGCGAAACTTGAACTGTTTCTCGTGCCTGGGCATCGCCCAGCGCGCCAGCCCAGCCGCCTCGCAAATCAACCGTTCTCAATCGCGCAAAGTACGGACTTCCAAAAGGCACCATCGAATCCTAGGCTTGACCGCTTTCGATCCGTCAGCCAATGCCAACAGCTCGAGACATTCTAGTCAGCTGCGTATTTCCTGTCGATCAGGAACATTTTGAGTAAGTAAATTGCAAGGCCGATCGTTGGAATGTGCTGACTTTCAAGGGAGCGCAATCAGAATAACCTTAATCATCCTCAGCCAGGAGGCCTGGCTTAACTAAGCCCGACGTCCCCTCCTTAACCGCAAGGTCGCCCGGCCCAAGTATTGGGTTTGGATTAACGAGGCTCAGGAAAAGCAGAGCACGATCATCAGCCCGGCCATTCATCCCGGGCTGAAAAGCTCGGCTTTTCTAGTCCGATCTGGTTATCGACACACTCTTCAGCACATCAAACTTAGCGTGCTAAATTTAGCATGTTTGGGGGCAAACATTGAACGCTCCGAAAGCATTGTGTATTTGAACACTGACGCTGCCACAGGCAATCGCGCTCCCGTCGCCAGGGCCGCCCTTACGAGATCCGGTTGAATCGCGTGTGGGGCCCTGACAGTTGGATCAGCCTCTCCGCAGGCTTAAGGCGATTTAATTCAACCGGATCGACATTTGCGACGTTGCTTGTAGTCAAGAGGACCATTTGATGACACCGTCTAAAGACTATCTTCGTGTCAAAGGGTTTTCTGATCTCCTTTCAGCCGGCGTCGTGGTGCTGATCGCAAACGCGATTTTCTTCCTCGCCGTCTTCACCATCGACGCGGCGATCGATCACAAGCGGCTGTATGACCGCGTCGCCGAAGCCGCGGCGGCCAATGCCATCAATGATCAGGACTATCCTCCCGAGCTTGCGACTTACGCCGACAGGTTCACTGATTGTGTCGGCCTGAGCCTCAACCTCGGCGGAAGCCCTGGCCGATCGGCAAGGGAATTGTTCAGGGACATGGAGGTGCCTCGGGTCGAGGGCCTGGGCGCGTGCCCGGTGCTGCTGCGGATGCTCAACGACAAGAGCAGCGTGACGCTCGCCAGCTATGCGCGCTACTGGCACGGTTACCAGATATTCTCGAAGCCGTTCCTGTATTTCAGCTCCGTTGCCAATCTGCGATATATCTTCGCCTCTCTGCTGATCATCGCGATCACGCTGTTTTCGCTGAGCATCTCAACCGCCCTGACCAGTGTCGACGGCGCTTTGATCGGCGCGTGGTTCGCGGGCGGATTTATCCTGCTGACGGACGGCGCCGATCTTGCGAATGTGTTCACTCATTCGATTTCGCTGGTGTCGATATTCTCGGCTGCCGCGCTGATGTTCTGGGCCCTGAGAGCCGGCCACCGCCGATATCTGTTTCTCATGGCCGTGGCAGCCGGTTGCGTAACCTCGTTCTTTGACCTGCTTTTCAATCCGCCGCTTGCCTTATCGGCCCTGGTCGTCGGGGCGGCGGCCGCCCTCAACAGCGATGAACTGCAGGCGAGAGACGTCATACGGCTGACGCTGGTCATCGCCTTCGGGTGGGCGATTGGATTCTTCGGAACCTATGTGTGCCGCTTCGGACTGGCCGTGGTTCTGTCCGACACGCCACGCGAGACGTTTCAGGAAATCTATACTGCAGGCATGTTCCGGATCTCCGGTACGGAGTACAAGATCCGGCAGATCGTCGGCTGGGCAACCGTTCAAAATTTCGGTTATCCGATGATCAGACCATCGTTTGGAGTATTCGTGCTTTTTACGGGCATGGTCGCGGCAACGCTGTGGCGCCGGCACGGGACCATCACGGTCCGGCCCGCCTATTTGGCGATGCTGCTCCCGACCCCCATCTGCGTGCTCTGGTATGAAGTGCTCAGGAATCACAGCCAGCACCACCATTGGTTCACCTATCGATCAGCGTCCTTTGCGCTGGTTTGCCTCGCCGCGGCCGGCCTTTTCAGCCTTTCGAGGCCATCGAACAGCCTTGCAGCGCTCGACCACCGCTAGCAGGATCGGAAACTCTTTTATGAAGGTCGCAATTATCCACTATTGGCTGGTCGGAATGCGCGGCGGCGAAAAGGTGATCGAAGCGCTGTGCGAGATGTACCCACAGGCCGACATCTTCACGCATGTCTATGTTCCGGAGGTGATCTCCGAGAGGATCCGCCAACACCGCGTCATCCCGACTTTCATCAATTCGCTGCCGCGCGCGGCGCGGATGTACAAGACCTACCTTCCCCTGATGCCGCTTGCGCTCGAACAGCTTGATCTGCGCGGCTACGATCTCCTGATCAGCAGCGAATCCGGACCGGCCAAGGGGATCGTTGCCCCGGCCGAAGCATTGCACGTCTGCTATTGCCACACGCCGATGCGCTATATCTGGAACATGTATCACGACTATCGAGATAGCACCGGCCCTCTCACTCGATTGCTCATGCCCATGTTCTCACACTATCTGCGAATGTGGGACGTCACCTCCTCCGCACGCGTCGATAGTTTCGTTGCTAACTCGGCAACGGTGGCCAGGCGCATTCAGCGCTGTTACGACCGGAAGTCGATTGTCATTCCACCCCCGGTTGATACCGACGCCTTCCAGAGCGCCTCGCCTTCGGAACTCGGCGATTTTTATCTCATGGCGGGTGAACTTGTGTCCTACAAGCGGCCCGACCTTGCCGTGCAAGCCTTCAACGAGATGAAGCTGAAACTCGTGGTGATCGGAGGCGGCGAGATGCTGGAGGAGATCCGGCGCATTGCGGGCCCGACCGTCACGGTCATGGGATCGCAGCCTTTCGAGGTGCTGAAGCAGCACTATGCGCGGTGCCGCGCGCTGATATTCCCTGGCGAGGAAGACT
>Ga0070710_10001627_pt1 | contig 10617 bp, 11 predicted proteins | sample LARL52metaG_FD_65454 | JGI IMG/M metagenome (GOLD analysis project Ga0070710, IMG submission 65454) | Corn, switchgrass and miscanthus rhizosphere microbial communities from Kellogg Biological Station, Michigan, USA - LAR L5-2 metaG | ecosystem: Host-associated > Plants > Roots > Rhizosphere ... | reverse complement strand
AGCACGCATGCTGGCCTCCCTTCAATGCGACATCAGTGTCGGCACCGTCATCGTCCTTAGCATCTCACGGGTGACGCCTCCGAGAATGCCTTCCTGCAGGCGTGAGTGCCCGTAAGCCCCCATCACGAGCATGTCGAGACCTTCGTCCGCCGCCAGGGAGAGGATGGAAGGCTGAATTTCGGAGCGTTCAGCCGTCAGCTCGATATGCGTGGCCGGCAGCGCAGCGCGCGCCATGTGCTGGGCCAATTGTTGCGCCGAAGCTTCGGTGGGGACAGTCTGCGCCTCATTGATCGAAATCGTGACCAGCGCTTCCGCCTGGGAAAGAAACGGCTTGGCATCCCTGAATGCACGAGCGGCGAGGCGGCCTCCATCCCAGCAGATGCCGATGCGCGTAGCCTTGAGCGGGCCGCGGAAGATGTGGGGCACGAATAGCACAGGTCCACCGGCCTGAAACAGAACCTCCATCGAGGTCCTGTTGTCGTTGAAGTCCTGTGCCGCTTCTGGCTGCAGAAGCACCGTCAGATCATAAAGACGGACCGCAGCACTGATCGCTGATGCAGCGTCAGCGGGTAGGTCTTCGATCGACCGGCACTTGCGGGAAATCTCGGCGTTTTGAGCCTCTGTCTCAAAAATGGCCAGTGCCGCCGCGCTTCGGCTCGCGGCACGTTGCCGCTCCATTTCGAATGCGGCTGCGACGGCAATCGCGGCGCTTCCGTTGACCGCATAAGCGGTGCTAGTCGGTATGTAGCCGATCGCCACCGCGTCAAGATGGGCGCCGAATGCCGCAGCCAGCGAGACCGAGGCCTCGACGACAGGCCGCGGCGATCGCTCTGTCGGAATATGAACAAGAATGTCCCTGATCATGACCGGCTCCTTTGGCGTAACGACCGGATGCTCTCGGTCGGTCAAAGTGTTGTATTGACCTGAATCAAGAGTTTATTCCGCGTCATCATCTATCCCGCTATACAGCTCGGGGGCGGATGTCCCGTGCGGAAGGAGCGATGGAAACACCGGAATCCACTGAGTCATGAGCAGGCCGCTGGACAGCTGCTTCTTCAGCTTTTGAACCTCAACATGTCGATTGTATCCGCGTTCTCGCAATACTCCACATAGTTCGTCGCAGCAGTGCCGGCCGCGAGCTCTTGATGGCACTGGCGCTTGTGCGCACAGAACGAACAGACGCGCTGCATGTCGCGCAGTAAGGCCGGTTCCGCACGCCGTAAGGCCGCTTCGTCGATGCCGAGTGCCGTGAGAGTGTACGGTAACTCGTTCGCGTCGTGCGAACCTTGCCGCACCAGCCTCTCGAGATCGACGGGCGTCACGTTGAGCTCTCGCGCAACTCGCTCCAACTCGCCCGGATCGGCTGCGAATTCCATCAGCTCGTTCAACTCCCGACGCTGCTGGAGCCAGTCGCCAAACAAATCGATCACTTTCGCGATAAAAGGATCACGCTGGGTTGTCGTCATCGCACCCTCCATCGTCTGAGACCTAATTCTGGCCGGCCGGGCCGGCGGCGCGGTTGCTCGAGACAGAGCGAGAGAGCGCTTCTTGCGACGCCGGCCAGGACTTGCTGTCGCAACCGCGTTAGTCTCTGTGAAAAGGGCATCAGTACTGCGCCGATCGCTCCTCCTCGGCCTCCTGCTCCAGCTGCAAGATATGCCTTCTTACGATCTCGAACCTCTCTTCGACAGCCTCACTGAAAAGCGGATCGCCCTGACCGGCCAATCTCGAGGCGATTTCGGTCCAGTCCTGCGGTTGCAGCGCCTTGATTGCGGCTGGAAAAAAGCTTCTCTCTTCCATGTCCATATGACGCCGTTCCTGTTCGATGAAGTCGCGAATGATGTCATTGATGGTCTGCCGCAGGAGTTCCCGATCGGCCAGGACACTCTCGACGGCTTGCGCGACCCGGCGCAAACGTGCGGCGCCCCTCAGGTGATCGGCCGCGAGATCGCCGATCTTCGCGGCCGCGGCGGAATCGCGCGCTTTCAGCTTTTCGAATACCATGTCCTCCACCGGATGATGGTAGGCGTCAGGGTAGACTTGGAAATAGGCGATAACCGCGTGGACTACCTCGTAGTCGGGGCGCTCTCCGCGAGCGAAAATGCCAAGCTCCCGCTCAAGAACGAGGAGTAACTTTTCGATGTTGCAATGTTCTTGGCGCAAGATGTCAATGACCATCGCGCCCTCCTGGAGGATAAATTCATTTCATAATCGCAGATGTCACGCCTCGGACATTGCGGTAGATCAATAAGCTCGGACAAATCGAGGCGCCGGAGGAAGGGGAACGTTTGCGGGGTCCGCAAGCCTCGGCCACTGGACTCGATTGCCGCTGCGCAAGCCGAGCTTCTTGAAAACGATCGCCGCCGGGCAGAATCCGGTGAACGACGCCTGAACCATGTTGAACCCGGCAAGGGCCGGCGGCAGGTACCAGTGGCGACTGACCCAATAGCCCAGCGCGAGGCCGAGCAGGACGGCAAATCCCGCGAAGGTGAGAACCGCTTTGTCGATGTTCGTGGCATGCTCCTCTGTCACAATTCAAATCGTCAGGATCCGGCGAGTCAAGTTCGCGCCCAGGCCACGATCCTCCTTGCATACATCGCTCCTGAGCGCGCCGCGAAATCTCGCGGCCGCCCGGCTGATGACACGAGCCGCAGCGGGCACCGCCAACCCGCCGATCGACCGGCAGGCGGTTAGTCCGGCCGCAATTGCCACAAATAACCTGGTCGCCGTGGCTCATGTTCCGGTCATGACTTCCTTGATCTTCGCGATGTTGAGCTTGTCGAGCACAAAGCGTTCGTAGAACGGCCCGGTCTCGCCGCGCCTTACATGGCCGTGCTGATCTGGTGGCTCGACAGCGGTGCTAAGTTGCCGCCGGAGCGCGTCGATGCGATGATTCGGCGGCTCACCACAAGTGGCATTGTCTTGTCATCATAATATCTTGCACGCTTTGATTCTCCCGAAAATTGTCGATACCGGCGAATACCGCTAAAGCTGGTTGCGCCAGATCAAGAAAAGCGCCCGTAATGTGACGTAAAAGGGTGCAATGGAACTTTAGTGTGTTGCTGCTAATGGAACTTGACGGATCCGCCAGCGCATACGATATCGCTTGGCAGGTGGACAAATAGAGCGGCGATGCGGACCTTTCGCATGATCATGGCTTTGGTGATTGCTCTGTCGGTGGCATTGCTGCCGACGGCGGGATCGGCCGTGTCCATCGTTGGTTCGTCGCAGGATGCACATCGGGCCATGTCCAAGGACATGTCGATGGCTTCCGATATGTCCGGGCCGATGGATGAGTGCTGTCCAGACCACGCCAAGGACAAGCCCTGCGATCAGTCCAGCAATCATTGCCCGATGGCCTGCTGTGCAGGTCAGCTGTTGAACCTCGCCGTTCTGGACGCTTTCCGCTTCAACTCTCCGACAGCTACGGGAAACCTCCTTCCGATTCCCGTGGACCAAGTCGTCGCGTTAAAAAGCGGCAGTCCGCCCTTCCGACCTCCTCGAGTCTGATCATCTCACACGCTGCCAACGCGTGAGCGCTTGCGCTCGCACGCGATGACGAATGCCGTGCGTTTGTGCCCGCGGCTGAGATAAGACTCACGAGGAAAAGATCGATGATTTCGAAGTTCGTAAGGATTGCGGCGCTGGCCGCGACGATGAGCGTTGCCGGCTCCGCAGCCTTTGCTGCAGCGAGCGACTATACGTTCGAGCCCGTCAATGCGGAGATGAAAAAGGGTGACGACGTCACCGTGGCCATCCGCCTGACCAACAAGCTGACCGGGAAGCCGGTCGCCGATGCGGTGATCATCCGGACCCGCGTCGACATGGCGCCCGATGGTATGGCGGAAATGGAGTCGCCTGTGGCCGCGCTGCCGGCAAAGGAGGCCGGCGTCTACGCCTTCAAGACGGATCTGCCGATGGCCGGACGCTACCAACTCAGCGTCTCCGCCAAGGTGCAGGGCGAGCCCGAGACCGTGATCGGCAAGGTCGTGATCAAGGCGAAAAAGTGAAGCCCAGGGAGCGCTCCTTCCGGAGCGCTCCGGTTCGCCCACATCGACGCGATCCACGAGGTCTACGCCATGAGGACATTTCGATTCCTGGCCATACTTGCAGTCGGCCTGGGGCTGGGTGCGACCGGCTACTGGTCCGTCCCAAAGCGGCCGCTTTGGCTGACGCATTCCGACGTCGCAACGCCGGCAGCTGCGGCGGAGCGAACCGTGCTCTACTATCGCGATCCAAGCGGGGCGCCGTTCTGGTCGGCCAGCCCGAAGCAGGACGCGCAGGGGCGCGACTACCTGCCAGTCTATGACAATGAGGAGCCGTCGCTCGGCCAGCCCGAGTCAAAGCCCAAAGCAGCCGACGCATCGCGGAAAATCCTTTACTACCGCAATCCGATGGGTTTGCCGGATACGTCGCCGGTCCCGAAGAAGGATCCGATGGGGATGGATTACGTCCCCGTCTACGAGGGCGACGATAGCGATGATGGTTCGGTCAGGCTCTCGCCCGGCAAGATCCAGCGCACTGGCGTGACATCAGAGCCGGCCGAACGGCGCGCGATCCGCGTCGCGGTGAAGGCTCCCGGCACGATCCAACTCGATGAGCGCCGCGTATCGGTGATTGCGATGCGCTCCGAAAGCTTTGTGCAAAAGGTCGCCGACGTCACGACCGGCATGCGGGTGAAGGCTGGCCAGCCCCTGATGGAAATCTACAGCTCGGCGATCGCTGCGGCCGCGGCGAACTATATCGCAACAATCAATTCAAGGACGGCCGGCGATGACGCGCTCTACGGCCGCGGCTCAAAGCAGCGGCTGATAAACCTCGACGTTCCTGAGCCCGCTATCGCCGCGATGGAGGCAACGCGAGCCGTTCCCGTTACGATTCAATGGTCGGTGCCGCGCGACGGGATCGTGCTCGAGCGCAATGCCGTCGAGGGCATGCGCGCCAGCCCGGGCGACGTGCTGTTCCGGATCGCGGATGTTTCCGTCGTCTGGGCCCTTGTTGATGTCGCCGAGCGCGACCTCGGCAACATCGCAGTCGGTCAGCCCATGACGATACGGGCACGCAGCTTCCCCGGTCGGGCCTTTTCCGGAACGATCGGCGTGATCTATCCGCAGGTGAACCGCGAGACACGCACGGCTCGCGTCCGCGTCGAACTCCGCAATCCGGATTTGGCACTGTTGCCGGAAATGTATGTCGACGCCGAGATCGACACCGGTAGTTCCGCGCCGGTCATGGCCGTACCGGACAGCGCGGTGCTCGATACCGGCAGCCGCCAGGCCGTTCTCGTCGACAAGGGCGAAGGACGATATGAACCAAGAGCCGTCAAGCTCGGACATCGCGGTGGCGGCTATGTCGAAGTGAGAGATGGCATCAAGGAGGGCGAACCGGTCGTCACGTCCGCCAACTTCCTCATCGACGCGGAGAGCAACCTGAGGGCGGCACTGAAGAGTTTTGCAGAAGCCGGAGCCGTAGAGGCAACCGCACCTGCGAATTCTGGCAAGTACATTGGAGAGCGTCAATGATCTCCCGCCTCATTGCCTGGTCGGCCCGCAATCTCCTCCTGGTCTTGTTCGGCACTGGCTTTGCGACCGCGGCCGGCCTCTACGCCCTTGTTCACCTGCCGCTCGATGCGATTCCGGATCTGTCCGATACGCAAGTGATCGTCTACACGGAGTACCCTGGCCAGGCGCCGCAGGTGATCGAGGACCAGGTTACTTATCCCCTGACCACGGCGATGCTGACCGTACCGAAGTCGAAGGTCGTACGGGGCTTTTCGTTCTTCGGCGTCTCATTCGTCTACGTGATCTTCGAGGACGGCACCGACATTTACTGGGCGCGCTCGCGCGTGCTGGAATTTCTCAACAGCGCAACCTCACGGCTTCCAGCCGGCGTCTCGCCGACCATCGGTCCAGACGCGACGGGCGTCGGTTGGGTCTACCAATATGCCGTGATGTCCAAGGAATTGAACCTGGCGGACACAAGAACCATCCAGGATTGGAATCTGAAATTCGCTCTGGCCAAGGCCGAAGGGGTCGCGGAGGTCGCGAGCGTTGGCGGCTTCGTGAAGCAGTATAACGTGATCCTCGATCCGCAGCGCATGCGCGATCGCGGCATCACCATGCAGAGGATGCGCGAGGCGATCCGGGCCAGCAACGCTGATGTCGGCGGACGCACCGTCGAGCTGTCGGAATTCGAATACGTCATCCGCGGCAAGGGTTATCTGAAGGACATCAACGATCTCGGCAATATCGTGTTCAAGACCAGTAACGGCACCCCGGTCCTGTTGCGCGATGTTGCGCGGGTCGAGATGGGCCCCGACGAACGGCGAGGCATCACCGAGCTCAACGGCGAAGGGGAAGTTGCCAGCGGCATCGTGTTGCAGCGTTTTGGCGTCAACGCGCTCGATGTGATCGAGAACGTCAAGAAGCGCTTCAAGGAAAGCGCGGCGAGCCTTCCGACGTCGATCGAGATCGTACCCGTCTACGACCGCTCGAACCTGATCTACGCCGCGATTGACACGCTGAAACACACCTTGGTCGAGGAGAGCGTCGTAGTGGCGGCCGTCTGCGTGCTGTTCCTGCTGCATGTCCGCAGTGCGCTGGTTGCGATCCTGATGTTGCCCGTCGGCGTGCTGATGGCCTTTGGAGCGATGAAGCTGCTCGGCCTTGGCTCGAATATCATGAGCCTCGGGGGCATCGCGATCGCGATCGGCGCCATGGTCGACGCCGCGATCGTCATGATCGAGAACGCCCACAAGCACCTGGAGCGGGCCGAGCCCGGCCAGTCTCGGGTCACAATCCTGATCGAGGCGGCCTCGGAAGTGGGCCCTGCGTTGTTCTTCAGCCTGCTGATCATCACTGTCTCGTTCATGCCGATCTTCACCCTGGAATCGCAGGAAGGGCGGCTGTTCAGTCCGCTCGCCTTCACCAAGACGTTTTCGATGGCCGCGGCTGCACTGCTCTCGGTCACGCTGGTGCCGGCGCTGATGGTGATCTTCGTGCGCGGAAGGATCGTCCCGGAGCACAAGAATATCATCAATCGCCTTCTGATCTGGATCTACCGGCCGGTAATCAAAGGCGTGCTGCGCGCGAAGATGCTAGTCATCCTTGCTTCGCTTGCGGTTCTCGCCGTCACGATCTGGCCTGCCCGTCAGCTCGGTACCGAGTTCATGCCGACGCTGAACGAAGGCACGCTGCTCTATATGCCGACCACGCTGCCGGGCATTTCGGTGACGAAGGCGGCCGAAGTGATGCAAACGCAGGACCGGATCATCAAGTCCTTCCCGGAAGTCGCATCCGTCTATGGCAAGGCCGGGCGGGCGGCCACGGCCACCGATCCGGCGCCGACGGAAATGTTCGAGACGGTGGTCAATCTAAAGCCAAAGGACCAATGGCGCGCCGGTATAACCATCGACGGCCTGATCGCCGAGATGGACAAGGCGCTGCAGTTCCCCGGCGTTTCCAACGCATGGACCATGCCGATCAAGGCCCGCATTGACATGCTGTCGACCGGCATCCGGACGCCGGTCGGCGTCAAGGTGATCGGTACGGACCTTGTTCAGATCGACAAGCTGGCCAAACAGATCGAGCAGGTACTGAAAGCCGTTCCCGGCACGTCCTCGGCCTACGCGGAGCGAGGCATCGGCGGCTACTACCTCGAGATCACGCCGGACCGGGAAGCGCTCGCGCGCTACGGAATCCTGGTGCAGGACGTCCAGGACACCATTGCGACGGCGCTAGGCGGCCAGACCGTAACGACGACAGTGGAGGGTCGCCAGCGCTTCACCGTCAACATGCGCTATCCACGCGACCTCAGGGACAACCCCAAGGCGATGGCCAGTGACATCCTGGTCCCGATGCCGACCGGAGGCGCCGTGCCACTTGGCGAAGTCGCAAAGGTCGAGCCGGCCCGGGGGCCGACCTCGATCCGGACCGAAAATGGGCAACTGGCGACCTATATCTACGTCGACATCCGCGACCGCGATATCGGAAGCTACGTCGCGGACGCCCAGCGTGCGGTCAGCGAGAGCATCCAGTTTCCCGCCGGCTACTACGTGGTCTGGAGCGGCCAGTACGAATATCTGCAACGCGCTGCGGCGCGCTTGAAGATTGTCGTGCCGGTGACGCTGACGATCATCTTTCTCCTCTTGTATCTGAACTTCCGCTCGATAGCCGAGACCTTGATCGTCATGCTGTCGCTGCCGTTCGCGTTGGTCGGCGGGCTCTGGATGATGTGGTGGCTCGGCTTCAACCTGTCGGTTGCGGTTGTCGTCGGCTTTATCGCGCTGGCCGGCGTAGCGGCCGAGACGGGTGTGGTCATGCTGATCTATTTGAACCACGCTCTGGCTGGGATGAAGGCCAAACGGTCCTTTGAGAGGCGCTCGCTCACGCGCGAAGATCTGCACGAAGCCATCATGGAGGGGGCCGTCGAGCGGGTCCGCCCCAAGATGATGACCGTGGTCGCGATCATGGCAGGCCTGCTGCCGATCATGTGGAGCACGGGGGAGGGATCCGAGATCATGCAGCGCATCGCCGTGCCGATGATCGGCGGGATGATCTCCTCGACGCTGCTCACGCTGATCGTGATCCCTGCAATCTTCGGGCTGATCAATGGCTTCCGGTTGCCTTCGGGCAACCGCAGCGTCCCACCGCCACCGGTACAACGGGAAGAGACATTTACGAGGGCCCGGGTTCTTACGCCTGCTGACTGAGGTGCGCCATGCTGAAAGACATGCACCAGGACGATCGAATTGCGCTCCGGGAGGCGGTCATAAGCCTGCCGGACAGTTCGCCGGCGTCTCTTCGCGAGGTCGTGCTTGCCGAGCTGAACTTGCCGTCGCTGCCGCGGAAGCGCGTGTCTGCCGGCACCTTGATCATGCGGCCGGAGGCCGCGACCGAAAGCCTCTATTTCATCATGGACGGGAAGATCCGCTTGTATCGGCTGGCGCCAACGGGCGAGGAGGTATTCCAGGGAGAGCTCGGTCCCGGCGATTGCCTGAAATGTCCGCGGATCCTTTGTCAACACGAGTGCCACACGTTCGCCGAGGCGATCGTCGATTCAACCTTGGAGGTGCTGTCGAAGCCGCTGTTCGAGCGTTTGCAGCGGCATTCCATGGCCTTCAACCAAATGCTGGTGTGGGAGATCGTCCATCAGGCGGCCGACCTCGATCAGCGCTTCTATGAAACCTCGGTGATGCCGATGAAGGTTCGCCTGCATGCCGAGCTCTTACGAATCTCCCGTCGACGTCGTGACGGCGTGCTGGTCGTGTCGCCGCCGCCGACTCATCAGGATCTCGCTCGCCGCATCGGCTCGCAGCGGGAAGCCGTTTCCAAGGAGCTGAAGCGGCTGGAAAAAGAGGGCGTTATCATACGCCGTCGCGCGGCCATTGAGCTCACTCGCGAAAGCCTTCTTCGGGAGGAGATCACCGACTGGAACGATGAATCGGCCACGGTTCCTGTTCTGACGCGATCATGAACTGAACATAAACTTCACGTTCCGGCGTCGTTCAAACCAAAGCTCGCGCAATGTTCATGGGGAATAGATCCGACGATAGTTCCGATCGGTTCCGGCGCACCCAGGAGGATGGCAATGCAGACCAAGCTCAAGACGACGAGGAGGCAGCGCATGGCGCACGGAGTGCGGCTGCTGGCGGCAGCGGCAACGCTCGTGACATTCACGCAAGCTGCAAGCGCCCATGATGATGACGACCAGGGATGGTATCAGCCCCGCGAGCACGACTGGCATTCAGGCTGGCACCACGATTGGCACTCAGGCCCGCATGTGGCACGACAAGTTGCACTGGGATCCCTATAATGGCTGGCACTATGGCGAGCACTACGGTCCTCACTCGGGGCGCCACGACGATTGGCACTATGGCGCGCACCATGACTGGCATGGCGGCTATCCCGACGACTAGTCGCTGCGACCTTCTCGCCCACTCGGCGGGAAGGCCATTTGCAAGAGGCTTGCGAACCCAATAGGAGACATGAATGCTGCCACGCAAAACTGTTCAGGCAACCCTTGCGATCGCGATCGCCAGCATCATCGCCGGGGTGGCCCACGCCCACCCCGCCCTTGAAACGGCCGATCCCGGGCAGGGTTCCACGGTTTCATCACCGAAAGAAGTCCGATTGACTTTCACCGAGGATTTGATCGCCAAGTTCTCCGGACTGACCGTCAAGGACCAAAGCGGGCATCTTATCGAGACGGCGAGTCCCACCGTCGACCCGAACCACAAGCGCCAGCTCATCGTGCCCATCTCAAATTCGCTTCAGCCCGGAACGTATGATGTTGATTGGCACGCGGTTTCCGTCGACACCCACAAGGTGAGCGGCCACTTCTCGTTCAAGGTTGCACAGTAATGCTTGAAGCGGGACTCGTCTGCTCCCGCTTCATTCACTTCGTTTGCGCGATCATCTTGTTTGGCGTTGCGCTTTTCGGTCTGTATTCAGGATTGCCCGGGACTAGATCAGAACGTCTTCTGCGCCGGCTACCAGCCGTCCTGTTCGGAGCCGCCATCGGCTCATTTTTGAGTGGTTTTGCCTGGTTTCTCTTTACGGTCGGCAACATGAGCGGGTCCCTCGCAGACGCGCTCGATTTCGACACGCAGTGGTCGGT
>Ga0070710_10001625_pt1 | contig 10618 bp, 9 predicted proteins | sample LARL52metaG_FD_65454 | JGI IMG/M metagenome (GOLD analysis project Ga0070710, IMG submission 65454) | Corn, switchgrass and miscanthus rhizosphere microbial communities from Kellogg Biological Station, Michigan, USA - LAR L5-2 metaG | ecosystem: Host-associated > Plants > Roots > Rhizosphere ... | reverse complement strand
GGGCCGGCTTCCGTCCAGACGTCGAAGGCGCCCCGGTGGACTGCCGCGACGCGGCCCGGCACGAGGCCGGGCTCCAGATTTTCGGCGAGCTCGGAGTTCCAGCCGAGCTCGGGCAGATCGAATCCAGGCAACGCAAAGCTCCTTCACGCGAAATGGGACGCCGACACGCGTCCCGTCAGAAGGAGCGTCCGGCGCTAGGTCAGCAGGACCGAGGAGGCAACAAAGGCAAGCATCATTTGTTTCGAACCTCCTCTCGCCGGGGACGGGTGCAGGTTACGGCTCCCATGCGTGTGCGTCAACTCACTCCGAATCTGACCCAGCTCACGAGGCTTCGTTTTGTGAACGCGTTTCTCGTGCGCGAGGACGACGGTTTCACCCTCGTCGACACGGGAGTCTCGGGCGGCGGGGACGCTCTGCTCGAGGCGGCTGCGGAGGCCGGAGCTCCCATCCGGCGCATCGCGCTCACGCATGGGCACGGCGACCATGTCGGCTCGCTCGACGAGCTCCGCGGTCGGCTCGACGGCATGCTGGAGGTCTCGATGCCCGAGGCCGACGCGCGCATCCTCGCCGGCGAGGACGTCGTCGAGGGCAAGTTGCCGGGCTCCTGGCCGACCGTCGAGACGCAGCCGGACGTGCTGCTCGGTCCGGGCGACCGCGTCGGGAGCCTCGAAGTCGTCGAGGCGCCGGGTCACACCCCCGGCCACGTCGCCTACCTCGATACGCGGGACCGGACGGTCCTTGCAGGCGACATCTTCACGACTCTCGGCGGAACGGCGGTATCGAGCCACTTCACGCTCCCGTTCCCCCTTGTGGCGATGTCGACCTGGGACAAGGAACGCAACCTCGAGTCGGCCCGCACGCTGCGGGCGCTCGAGCCACGGCTCCTCGCCGTCGGGCACGGCGATGCGCTCCGCGATCCGGCGAGCGAAACCGTGCGGGCGATCGAGCGCGCCCATCGCGCGCTCTGCTGACGCCCCGCGAACCGCCGCTCTCCCGTAACCGGATTGACGAAATGCGCGGCAGAGTGGTACGAATCCCACGCGATGCGCAGTGAGGAGGTCCAACCGCTCCGGATTCCGACGAGTCGCTCGGAGCGGGGCCCGGTGGCGCCGGCGCGCCGGACGGACGAGCTCGACCGCAGGATCATCGAAGCGCTGCAGGCGAATGGGCGCGAGTCGTTCCGCGCCATCGCCGCGCGCGTCGGCGTGTCCGAAGCGACCGTGCGCGCGCGCTACGGACGGCTGACCGCGGAGGGGATCCTCCAGGTCGTCGCCGTCACCAACCCGCTCGGGCTCGGCTACGAGCAGGCGCTCGTCGGTGTCAAGACCTCGGGCTCGCCCGAGCAGGCGGCCGACGCGATTGCACGCTGGCCGGAGGCTGACTACGTCATCGCAACGGCGGGGCAGTTCGACCTCGTCGTCGAACTGGTCGCCGCCGATCGCCGTCATCTGCTCGAGCTGACGAGCCGGCTGCGCGCACTGCCGGACGTCGTCTCGACCGAGACCTTCGTCTACCTGGAGATGTGGAAGCAGCTCTACGACTGGGGGAGTGGAATGCCGAAGGAGGAAACAACGAGATGAGCATCACGCAGGGCGCGACGTCCGCCGACGAGCTCCGCCGTCTGGCGAACGACCACCTCTGGCTCCACTTCACGAGCATGCAGGGCCACGAGCCGCCGATCATCGTGCGCGGCGACGGCTGCTACCTCGAGGACGTCCACGGCAAGCGCTACCTCGACGCGCTCGCCGGGCTGTTCTCCGTCAACCTCGGCTACGGCTACGGCGAGGAGATCGGCCAGGCGGCCCTCGAGCAGATGCGGGAGCTGCCCTTCTACACGAACTGGACGTACGCGCATCCACGCGCGATCGAGCTCGCGGCCGAGGTGGCGTCGCTTGCTCCCGGCGACCTCAACCGGGTCTTCTTCTGCTCGGGCGGCTCCGAGGCGGTGGAGTCGGCCTGGAAGCTCGCGCGGCAGTACTTCGCCGTGCGCGGCGGTGCCAGCCAGACACCGGGTGTCGAGCCGGGAGAGATGGTCGGCCGGCAGGTGGGCGGCCCGGCGCCGGGCCACAAGTACAAGGCGATCGCCCGCAACATCGCCTACCACGGCACGACGTTCGGGGCCCTGTCCATCAACGGTGTCGAGTCTCTCCGCACGCCCTTCGAGCCCCTCGTCCCCGAGGTCCGGCACGTGAGCAACACGAACCGCTACCACCGGCCGCCCGAGGAGACCGAGGAGGAGTTCACGGCCTTCCTCCTCGACGAGCTCGAGCGGACGATCCAGGAGATGGGTCCCGAGACGGTCTGTCTGGTCCACATGGAGCCGATCCAGAACGCCGGCGGCTCCTTCATCGCCCCGGCCGGCTACTGGCGCGGCGTCCGCGAGCTCTGCGACCGCTACGACATCCTGCTCTCGGCCGACGAGGTGATCACCGGCTTCGGTCGGGTCGGCCACTGGTTCGCGTCCGAGCGCTACGACATCCGGCCGGACATCGTCACCTGCGCGAAGGGGCTGTCCTCGTCGTACGCCGCGATCGGGGCCGTGGTCGCCACCGACCGCGTGATGGAGCCGTTCCTCGAGGCCTCCTCGATGTACACGCACGGGATCACCTTCGGCGGGCATCCCGTGATGAGCGCGATCGCGCTCAAGAACATCGAGATCATGAAGCGGGAGCGGATCATGGAGCACGTTCTCGGCAACGAGGACGCCTTCCGCTCGACGCTCGGCCAGCTGCTCGACCTGCCCATCGTCGGCGACCTGCGCGGAACGGGATTCTTCTACGCGATCGAGCTGGTGAAGGACAAGGAGACGCGCGAGACGTTCTCCGACGAGGAGTGCGAGACGCTGCTGCGCGGCTTCCTCTCGCCCCGCCTGTTCGAAAAGGGACTAATCTGCCGGGCGGACGATCGTGGCGATCCCGTGGTTCAGATCTCGCCCCCTCTCGTTGCAACTCAGGCAGAGTTCGACGAGATGACCGGGATCCTCGGCGATGTTCTCACGGAGGCGTGGGAGCAGCTGCGTTGAGCGTCGAAGCGGCCGAGCAGGTGTCGCCTGCGACGACGACCGAGTACGACATCCGGCTGATCGGGCTGACGAAGTTCTTCGACGAGGTCGTCGCGGTCGACGACATCTCGCTCGACATCGACCGCGGGAGCTTCTTCGCCCTGCTCGGCCCGTCGGGCTGCGGCAAGACGACGACGCTGCGCATGATCGGCGGTTTCGAGGAGCCCACCCGGGGGCGGATCGAGCTGGGCGGCATCGATGTTGCGCCGCTGCCGCCGTACAAGCGCGACGTGAACACCGTCTTCCAGTCGTACGCGCTCTTCCCGCACCTCTCGATCTTCGAGAACGTCGCATTCGGGTTGCGTCGCCGCGGCGTGAAGAGGGGGGACCTGCGGACACGGGTCATCGAGGCGCTCGAGCTCGTCGGTCTCGCAGGGCTCGAACGGCGCAAGCCGCGGCAGCTCTCGGGCGGCCAGCAGCAGCGGATCGCACTCGCTCGCGCGCTCGTGAACCGGCCGCGCGTGTTGCTCCTGGACGAGCCGCTCGGCGCACTCGACCTCAAGCTGCGGAAGGAGATGCAGCTCGAGCTGAAGCGGATTCAGCACGAGGTGGAGATCACCTTCGTGCACGTGACGCACGACCAGGAAGAGGCGATGACCATGGCCGACCGCATCGTGATCATGAACGGTGGCCACATCGAGCAGGTCGGTACCCCGAGCGAGCTCTACGAGTCCCCGCGCACGGCGTTCGTGGCCGGCTTCCTCGGCGTCTCGAACCTTCTGGAGGGGACAGCCGTCGGCGAGGACCGGGTCAAGCTGGCCGACGGAACCGAGGTGCAGTGCCGACGCGAAGCCCTGGGAGGGAGGGCCGGCACCGTCCGGATCGGTGTGCGCCCGGAGAAGCTTCGGATCGGCGGGGGAGACGCGAACTCGCTCTCGGGGACGGTCTCCGAGAGCGCGTACATCGGGGTCTCGACGCAGTACATCCTCGACACTTCGGCGGGCCCGGTGACCGTCTACGTCCAGAACGATCGTTCCGGGGGCCAGGTCGCGACAGGGGAGCGCCTGACGCTCAGCTGGAGTCCAGAAAGCACGTTCGTCGTCGAGCAGGAGGGCTAGACATGACCGATCGCATCACCCGGAGGACCTTCGTGCGTCGCGCGGCGGCGAGCGGCTCGATCCTCACCGTCCCCGGACTCCTCGCCGCCTGCGGCGGTGGCGGAGGAGGGGGAGCCACGTCCTCCGGCTCAACCACGCAGCAGCTCGCGAAGACGCTCCACTTCTCCAACTGGACGCTCTACATGGACACGAACAAGCAGAACCACACGTTCCCGTCCCTCGTCGAGTTCCAGAAGAAGTACGGCGTCCACGTCGACTACGTCGAGGACATCAACGACAACGCGGGTTTCTACAACTCCAAGCTCCGGCCCCCGTTGAGCCGGGGGCAGTCGACCGGGCGCGACATCGTCGTGCTCACCGACAACGACCGTTATCTCGGGCTGATGCTCAAGCAGGGCTGGGCCGAGAAGCTCGACAAGAGCGCGATCCCGAACATGAAGAACCTCATCGACGTGCAGAAGCATCCGAGCTTCGACCCCAACCGGGATTACACGCTGCCGTGGCAGTCGGGCATGACGGGCATCGCCTACAACGACACGCTCACCGACCCGGTGCTGTCGGTCGACGAACTGCTCGAGAACCCGAAGCTCAAGGGCAAGATCACGGTTCTCAATGACATCGGCGACGCGATGACGCTCGTGATGCTCGCGAACGGCGACGACCCGGCGAAGGTGACCGACAAGACGTGGAACGCCGCCTTCAACCGGATCAAGCAGGCTTCCGACAACGGCCAGATCCGCGCGTTCACGGGCAACGACTATGCAACGTCCCTTGCGAACGGCGACCTCGCCGCCGCGATGTCGTGGTCGGGCGACATCTCGCAGATCGGCAACAAGCACATCCACTGGAACGTGCCGAAGGACGGCGGCGCCATCTGGACCGACAACATGCTGATCCCCAAGGGCGGAGACGTCTACACCGCCTCCGTGTACATGAACTACGTGTACGACCCCAAGGTCCAGGGGCTGATGGAGGCCGGCGATCCGAAGCGGAACATCACCGGCATCTACTACATCCCGCCGGTCGACGGCGCGGGGGCGTGGGCCAAGAAGTTCAACCCACCGATCGCGAGCAACCCGCTCATCTTCCCGAGCGCGGCGACCCTCAGCCAGGTCCACATCTTCGACAATGCCGCGCTGAACAATGAGAAATACCTGACCGAGTGGAACAACCTCATCTCGGGGTAGAGAGCTGGGCTTCCTCCACCGTCATAGGGGGCTGACGCCCTACCTGCTGCTCGCGCCGGGCATTCTCTGGCTGACGATCTTCTTCGTCGTGCCGCTCGGCTACCTCTTCTACCAGTCGCTGCAATCGGGGACGATCGACTTCGGCTACGCCTTCACGTGGGCGTGGGGGAACTACGGGGCTGCGGTCCGCGACTATCGCCCGCAGTTCGTCCGCTCGATCGAATACGCCGGCATGGCGACCGTCATCGCGCTCGTGGTGAGCTATCCGGTGGCGTACTTCATCGCCTTCCGCGGCGGCCGCTGGAAGAACCTGCTGCTGCTCTTCATCGTCGCGCCGTTCTTCGTCACCTACCTGATCCGGACGCTCGCCTGGCAGACCATCCTGGCCGACCACGGCTTCGTCGTGAACACGCTGCAGAACCTGCACGTACTCGGCAGCGGCGGCAGGCTACTCGCGACCGGGACTGCGGTGGTCGCCGGAATCACCTACAACTTCCTCCCCTTCATGGCGCTGCCGTTGTACGTCTCGCTCGAGCAGGTCGACCCGCGGTTGATCGAGGCGGCCGAGGATCTCTATGCCAACAAGATCCGCGCCTTCCTGCGGGTGACGCTGCCCCTGTCGCTCCCGGGTGTGGTGGCAGGGACGCTGCTGACCTTCATCCCGGCCGCCGGCGACTTCATCAACGCCCAGCTGCTGGGCGGACCCAACAACCACATGATCGGCAACGTGATCCAGTCGAAGTTCCTCGAACTGAGCGACTACCCGTCGGCGGCGGCGATGTCGTTCATTCTCATGGGCGCGATCCTCGCCTTCGTCGCGGTCTACGCGCTCGTCGTCGGTACCGAGCAGTTGACAGGGACAGCCCTGTGAGTGCCGTTGCCGTTCAGCGCAACCGGGCCAGGCGCGGCGTGCTCGCCTCGATATGGGCGTTCGTCAAGCGCAACGTCCTGACCGCCTACTCGATTCTCTTCTTCGTCTATCTGATGCTGCCGATCGCGGTGGTCGTGCTCTTCTCGTTCAACAACCCGGTCGGCAAGTTCAACTACACCTGGCAAGGCTTCACGTGGAACAACTGGCGCTACTGGAACGGAGTTCCAGGCATCCAGAGCGCGATCGTCCTGTCCCTCGAGATAGCCCTGATCGCGAGCCTGCTGGCGACTGCGCTCGGCACGATGATCGCGCTGGCGCTCGTGCGCTACCGATTCCGCACCCGTGCGGCCACGAACATCCTGATCTTCCTGCCACTCTCGACGCCGGAGATCGTGCTCGGCGCCTCGCTGCTCACGCTCTTCCTCCACTTTACGTTCGTGCCGTTCGGCTTCTGGACGATCCTGATCGCGCACGTGATGTTCTGCATCAGCTTCGCCGTCGTCACGGTCAAAGCCCGGTTGATCGGGTTCGACCGCCACCTCGAGGAAGCCGCGATGGACCTCGGCGCCAACGAATGGACGACGTTTAGGAAGGTGACGCTGCCGTTGATCACGCCTGCGGTCCTGGCGGCATTTCTCCTCTGCTTCGCGATCTCGGTCGACGACTTCGTCGTGACGTACTTCAATTCAGGCTCGTCCGTCACGTTCCCGATCTACGTCTGGGGCGCGGCGCGCATCGGCGCACCGGCGCAGATCAACGTGATCGGCACGGCGATCTTCGTGATTGCCATCTCGGCAGCGCTCGCCAACGTGCTCATCCAGATGCGCCGCGAGAAGCGGGCTTGACCCTTCCGTCCGTCGAGCCGCGACTTCCGTCGTGGTGGCTCGAGGACGCGCTCGCCCGGGAGGGCAACCCCGCACCGGCGCCGGCACTGGGGAGCGATGCAGCCGCAGACGTCGCGATCGTGGGCGGTGGCTACACCGGGCTCTGGACCGCGCTTGCGCTGCGAGAGCGCGCTCCCGAGCTCCGGGTGACGCTGCTCGAGGCCGAGATCTGCGGTCACGGTCCGAGTGGCCGCAACGGCGGCTTCGTCCACGGCTACTGGGCCTCGCTGCCGGGGATCCTCCCGGTCCTCGGTGAGGAGCGGGCGCTCGAGCTCGCACGCGCCGGGGAGCAGATCATCCCCGGAATCCGTGCCTGGGCGGAGGCCCGCGGGGAGGACGTGTGGCTCGTCGAGGGCGGGATGCTCGAGGTGTCGGCCGCGCCGGCGCAGGACGGTGCGGTCGAGAAGGCCGCGGCCGCCGCCGCGCGTGTGGGCCGACCGGACCAGACCGTCGCGCTGACGGCCGAAGAGGTCGCACGGCGGGTCAGGTCGCCCGTCTTCAGGGAGGGCGTCTTCTATCCGGAGTGCGCAACCGTCCACCCCGGATTGCTGGTGCGTGCGCTGCGCCGGGCGGTGCTCGACGCCGGCGTGACGATCCACGAGGGGACTCCGGTGACGGCTGTGCGCGCTGGCTCGCCGAACGAGCTCGAGACGCCGGGCGGGACCCTCCGCGCACCCGAGGTCGTGCTTGCGACGAACGCTGCGCTCACGGGCTGGAGCCCGGCCTCGCGCAACCTGACGAACTTCGGCTCGTACGTCGTCCTCACGGAACCGGCGCCGGAGGCTCTCGCCGAGATCGGCTGGACCGGCGGGGAGGCGATCGTCGACGGGCGCATGTTCCTCCACTACTTCCGCACCACGAACGACGGGCGCGTGCTCATGGGCAGCGGCAGCGGGCCGATCGGCTTCGGCGGCCGCGTCGACGACCGCTTCTCGCGCGACGTGCCAACGGCCGCCCGCGCCGAGGCGGGGCTGCGGCGCCTGCTGCCGGGCCTCGCCGGTGTGCGGGTCGAGCGGGCGTGGGGCGGGCCGATCGACGTCTCCGCCGACCATCTGCCCTTCTTCCGTACGCGGCAGGGGACGCGGATCCACTACGGCGCCGGCTACTCGGGTCACGGGGTCGGACCGAGCTGGCTCGGCGGCCGGATCCTCGCCTCGCTCGCGCTCGGCGCCGACGACGAGTGGACGCGGTCGCCGCTGGCGACGCGGCACGTGCCGCGCCTGCCGCCGGAGCCGTTTCGCCGCGTCGGAGGTGGGCTCGTGCGCTGGGCGATCATGAGCTGCGAGGCCGCCGAGGAGGAGGGCCGGCGAGCGCCGCTCGCCGCGAGGACGTGCGCCGCGCTCCCGCGGCTGCTCGGGATGGAGCTCGGGACCCGCTAGGAGGCGACCGGCGCGGCGGGCACCGAGCGCCTGGCGGCGCCGCTCTGCTGTGCGGCCTCCGCAACCGCCGCGGCGACGGCGGGCGCGACGGCACGGTTGAAGACGCTCGGGATGACGTAGTCCGCCGACAGATCCTCGCCCGCGATGGCACCGGCGATCGCCTGCGCCGCCGCGAGCTCCATCCCGGTGTCGATCGTGTGCGCGCGAACGTCGAGCGCGCCGCGGAAGACGCCGGGGAAGGCGAGCACGTTGTTGATCTGGTTCGGATAGTCGCTCCGGCCGGTGGCGATGACCTCGGCTAGGCCCTCGATCGCCTCCGGGTCGACCTCGGGATTCGGGTTCGCCATCGCGAACACGATCGCCCGCGGCGCCATCCGGCGCACGCCCTCGATGCCGACCGCGCCCGGAACGGACACGCCGATGAAGACGTCGGCGCCCTCGAGCAGTTCGTCGGCCGTGCCCTGCAGGTTCTCGGGATTCGTCTGCTCGGCGTACTCCCGCTTCGTGGGATCCAGCCCCTCGCGACCGCGGTAGAGCGCGCCGCCCTCGTCACAGCCGACGATCCAGCGGGCGCCCGCGTTCCGGAGCGTGCGGGTCACGGCCATGCCGGCCGCCCCGCAGCCGGTGGTGACGATGCGGACGTCCTCGAGGCGCTTCTCCACGACACGTAGCGCGTTGAGGAGGGCCGCGAGCACGACGATCGCCGTCCCGTGCTGGTCGTCGTGGAAAACCGGGATGTCGAGTGTCTCGCGCAGCCGCCGCTCGACCTCGAAGCAGCGCGGGGCCGAGATGTCCTCGAGGTTGATGCCGCCGAACGCCGGCGCGATCGCCTGCACCGTGCGAACGATCTCGTCCGGGTCCTTCGTCGCGAGGCAGACCGGGAACGCATCGACGTCCGCGAACTCCTTGAACAGGACGGCCTTGCCCTCCATCACGGGCAGCGCCGCCTCCGGCCCGATGTCGCCGAGGCCGAGCACCGCGGTGCCGTCGCTCACGACGGCGACGGTGTTGCGCTTGATCGTGAGGTTCCAGACCTTCTCCGGGTCGTCCGCGATCGCGCGGGACACGCGGGCGACGCCGGGCGTGTAGACCATCGAGAGGTCATCGCGCGTCTTCAGCGGCAGTCGCGGGCGTACCTCGAGCTTGCCGCCGAGGTGGGCGAGGAAGACACGGTCCGAGACCTGGACGACCTCGACGCCTTCGACGGAGCGGACCGCGGCGACGATCGAGTCGAGGTGCCGCTCGTCGTCGGCGAGCACGTTGACGTCGCGGATCTTCGTCGCGCCTTCGACCCGCACGAGGTCGATGGCCCCGAGCAGTCCGCCGGCCTCGCCTATCGCCGCGGCGAGGCGCGCGAAGGCGCCGGGTGTGTTCTCGATCCGCACGCGAATGGCGGCGCTGAACGACGCGGACGGGTGCATCGTCGCAGGCTACGCCGCGGACGCGACGGCCGCACCCGTAGAAAGTACGCTCGTCCGATGCGGGTGCTCCTGTGCGACGTCGGGCCGCGCGACGGACTCCAGAACGAGCCGGAGGTGCTGTCGCCCGAGACGCGGGCGGACCTCGTCGAGCGGCTCGGCGCGGCCGGACTGCGGCGCATCGAGGCCGTGAGCTTCGTCCGCGCCGACCGCGTGCCGCAGATGGCCGGAGCGGAGGAGGTGATCGAGCGCGTGCAGCGCCGCCAGGGCGTCGAGCTCTCGGGCCTCGTCCTCAACGAGCGCGGCTGGGAGCGCTTCGCCGCCGCGGGGCTCGACCGCGTCAACGTGACCTTCGCGGCGACCGAGACCTTCAACCTTCGCAACGGGAACGCGACGCTCGCGCAGGCGATCGCGCGGGTGGAAGCGATCCTCGGCGCGGCCGCCGAGACGCCGGCGACCGTGACGATCTCGTGCTCGTTCGGCTGTCCCTTCGAGGGCCGCGTCGATCCCGGCGCCGTGGCCGAGCTCGCGGCGCGGTTCGTCGACCGGGCCGAGGTCGTCCTCGCCGACACGATCGGCGTCGCGACGCCGTCCGCGGTCGGCGCGCTCGTCGAGCAGTCACAGGCGGCGGGCTTCCACGGCCACAACACGCGCAACACGGGTTACGCGAACTGCCTCGCCGCGCTCGAGGCCGGCGCGCATGTGCTCGACGCATCGGTCGGCGGCCTCGGCGGCTGTCCCTTCTCGCCGCGCGCGACCG
>Ga0070710_10001624_pt1 | contig 10622 bp, 20 predicted proteins | sample LARL52metaG_FD_65454 | JGI IMG/M metagenome (GOLD analysis project Ga0070710, IMG submission 65454) | Corn, switchgrass and miscanthus rhizosphere microbial communities from Kellogg Biological Station, Michigan, USA - LAR L5-2 metaG | ecosystem: Host-associated > Plants > Roots > Rhizosphere ... | reverse complement strand
GCTACCGCCTCGGGCCAGCGGCCGGAGCTGCCCTCGCTGGCCGAGCTGATCGAGCACCTGGGCCCGCTGCTGGTCAAGGGGACCGAGCGGCACGCCCTGCTGGGCTACCAGGTCACGGAGGTGACCGCGCAGTGAAGCCTCTGACCAAGACAGCCAAGGTCAAAGCGGCCCGCCGCGTGCGCACCGCGATGAGCCAGTACATGAACTGGCTGGACCCGCACATCGCCGCGGCTATCCCCGACCGGGACCCGGCCGAGCAGCAGCTCGGCTGGCTGATCACCGCCCGCGATGTGCTGAATGACCTGATCGCGGCCGAGCTGGACGCCCGCGCCGCTGCGCCGGGAGAGGAGACCCGGAGATGATGCTGAGCACCACCACGGACAGCGAGATCTGGCGCGCGGTGCAGCAGGCCCGCGAGGACACCGCTTGCGACCGGACCGCCGCCATCGTTGACGGCCGTCCGCTGCCGCCCGCGGGGATCATCACCGTGCCCGAGGCAGAGAGGCTGTGGCAGGCCGTCCTGGCCACGTGCGAGCAGCTGGTGCCCGGCCAGGGCGGCTGCATGCGCACCGCGGGCGCCTACGGGGCCGACGGGCGCAGCTGCAGCGCCTTCCTGTCCCGGTCCAATGAGGATGGCACGAGCACCAGCTGGTTCATCATCGTGCATCACAACCCGCAGAACCGGCCCGCGGCCCGGTGGTCGGTGCAGGTGCACGGCCCGGCCACCGACAACCACGACGCGGAGTGGCAGCGACGGCTGGACATGGACCGCAGCCGGTCCCTGGTCTGCGGCCACCACTGGTACACCATCGGGCCGGGCAGCTCGGGCGGGTTCGGCGGCGCCAGGTTCCGGTTCCGCGACCTGGCCACCGGGCAGGTCACCGAGTCCTGCGACATGTGGCACGGCGGGGTTATCCCGCCGGCCTGGCGCGAGCGAATCCCGGACACGCACGAGATGCTGGAAGGGTTCCATCCCGGCTTCACGGCCTGACTTGCCAACGGGCGTTCCGCGTCATAGACTTGACTCAAGTCAGGTAGCCAACCACTAAGGGGCAGGCAATGAGCAACGGATTCTACGACCAGAACGGCAACTGGGTTCCGCAGGCCGCGCCGAAGCGCCGGTTCGAGCGCAACCCGCTGGACGAGCCGGCCAAGTCGGCCGGCGACCTCACCCACGGCGAGGACAAGGACCACACGAGGCGGCTGACCGGGGCGCTGGACGACATGAGCTGGGCCCGGCAGTGGGACGCGAAGTGACCACCACCGGGATCAGGGGCGGCGCGCCGGTCACCCGGCGCCGCCCCGGCGACTCGTTCGCCCTGCCGCTGGGCTGGCAGCTGGAGGTCGGGCCGTTTGACGGTCGCTGGGGCACTCAGGCTAACCGCTACGAGTACATGAACGGCCAGTGCCGCTACTGCGGCGGCAGCTGCGGCGGCGGGCCGGGTACCGTGGGCGCGCACCCGCGGGCCGAGTGCCTGGCCTGCGGGACGCCCCAGTGCGACGAGCACTCCCGCTGCCTGGTGTGCGTGATCGGCTTCGTGGGCCGGGTCCCGTACGGGACCAGCAGCACCTGCGGCTACTCCGGATGCGGTAAGCCGGCCGTGGCCAAGGCCCCGCGGGTCGGCCGGGCCTGCAAGTACCACCTGGCCCAGGCCAGGAGCCGGGGCCGCACGCTGGCCGACCAGATCCGCGATGCGGTGCAGCTGCGCGAGCGCGGCGGCGAGAGCTGGCAGAAGCTGGCCTGGTTCGGCCCGCAGCGCCGCTACGCGGTGCGCCGCTGGCACGATGACGGGCGTACCGGCTGGACTGTCGGCATGGACCCGCAGGGGTTCGAGACCGCCGGCCAGGCCGACCGTGAGGCCGGCGCCTGGAACGACCCGCGCGGACGGGACACGGACGGCACGGGCTGGCACGCCGAGCGGGTGCTGCTGACGCCCGGGGTCTGGGCGGAAATCCATGACTGGGAAGGCCGCGCGGCCGGCCGGGCCCAGGCGGCGAGGCTGCGATGACCTTCACCAACCGGGACGCCCAGGACGTGGCCGACGCCCTGACCATGGTCTACCTCAAGCTGGAGGCCGAGCGCACCGGCGAGGGGCATCCGGTGTTCCAGGCCCGCTCGAAGGAGCTGATGCAGCTCACCTGCGCGGCGGCCCCCGCGGTCACCTGCGCGGTGCTCGGCCTGCCCGTGCTCCCCCGGCAAGGAGAATGATCATGCTCAATGACATCCGGCTGACCCCCGGGCAGGCGGACCTGCTGGCTCACGCGGCCAGGCAGGCCGGCGGGGAGCTGATCCCGGAGCATCGCGGCTCCTTCGCCCCGGCCGGCCCTGTGTGCATCGGGCTGCGGGCCCCGACCTCCGGCGTGCTGATGCGGTTCGGCGCCATGGTGGGCATCGCCCTGGACCTGCCGGACCCGCTGCTGGGCCAGATGGCCGCCCGCCTGGTCGAGGAGCCCTGGCTCGGGCGCGGGCAGCACGTCTACTACTGGCCGGGGATCACCTGCCCCGAGCCAGCGCGGGCCGGGCCGGCCGAGCAGGAGCTGCCCGGCCTGTGGTCCCGCTCGGACACCGACGGAGGATGGACGGAGACAGGATCATGAACCGACCCGCAGGCGCCGAGCACGTGCCGGCCCCGGAGACGATCGAGGACGCCCAGGTTTTCGGCGGGGTGCTGATGCACTTCGTGGGAGGCTCCGAGGAGCTGCGCACCCGGCTGGCCCGGTGGATGGAGCACCACGAGGGCGACCTGGACGAGCAGATCGTGCTGTGGTACCTGACCGAGTGCCACCGGCGGCTGGAGCCGGAGTGCGTGCTGCCGATCGACGGGGACGTGTACCCGGGGAGAACGCGGTGAACCGCGAGGAGACGTTCACCCAGAGCCACCAGCCCTACGCCGTCGACCTGGCCAGCCTGGGCGTGGAGGACGTGGAGCCCGGCGCGGACGGGCCCGTCCGCGCCACGGTGCGGGCGCTGTGGTTCCGCCGGCGCCGGGCCCGCCATGACGGGCCGGTCCTCACCGTGGCCTGCTACGGGCTGCTGTGGGACTACCAGGACAAGCGCCCGGCCGATGCGCGGGCGTTCCTGGCCGCGCACGCCGACGGCCGCTACGGCGGCAGCTGCCGGGCCCGCTGGGATGGCACCACGCTGTGGACGGTGCCGTCCATGACCGAGCCGGTGCGCGCGAAGTGGTTCGAGCGGCTGAGCGCCATGCTGGCGAGCTACCCGGCCGTGCCGGACGGCTATGACGGGTGGTGGACGTTCCGTGGGTAGGCGACGAAGCCGCGGGAACCCGGACCCCAACCCGTTCGGGAGCCCGGCTGAGCTGGCTAGCTGGGAGCAGAGCATGGCTGCCGCGACGGCCGCGGTGGACCGCATGGTGGCCGCGACCCGGAAGGCGGCGGAGGACAGCGGGCAGGCCAGCGCTCTTGACAGCGCCGGCATCGCGATCGGCCTGATGCCGCCCGAGCACCTGGCCGGCTTCCTGCAGGCCGCTATCGCCCGGCTGGCCTTCCCGCCGGAAGAGCTGCCCAGCCCGTGACCTACCACCCGGCTGACTTCGGTCACAGCCCCGAGCAGGCCGAGCGGATGCTGGCTGCCATCGTCGCCTGCACCTGCGGCCGCAACCCGCCGCAGTGCTACTCCGCGTACACCTGGTGCCCGCCGTGGCGCAATGGCGAGTGGCGGCTCGGCATGAGCCCGGCCGAGGGCGCTGACATCCAGGCCCTGGCCGAGGGGCGCGCGGTCCCGCAGCACATGGGCGCGTGCGCCTCGCGCGGCTGCTGGCACGGCCGGCTGTGGCACGACAGGCACGGGCACCGCCGCTGCCTGCGGCCCGGCTGCCCGTGCGCCGGGTATGCCGGGCCCGAGCGTCTAGCTAGTTGACACAAGTCAGGTGGAGCGCTACTGTGGAGCCCTGAGCAGATATCCACCGATCACAGGGCAGGCACTATGAACGAGACCTTCATGACCGGGAACGGCTACACGCTGACCGCGGAGCTGGCCCAGCTGGACGCCCTCCTGGCGCCGCTGGAGACCGGGCGCCACGGCGAGATCCGCGGCACCGTGGTGGTGCTGCGGTCGCACAAGGACGGGGAGCCGGACATGCTGGCCGCGTTCACCTGCGAGGCCCGCGAGGGCGGCTGGCGGCTGGCCACCGAGCACATGCCGGACGGGACCGACCCGGCCCGCTGGGCGGATCACCTGCTGGCCGAGCGGACCGCGTTCCCGGCCAGCAACCTGGCCGGCTGGCTGGACGAGCTGTCCGGCGGCACCTGGGCCGCGAACGGCGTTCCCGGCAGGCCGCGCAGCCACACCCACCGCTACGGCAGCCAGGTGCTGCGGCACGAGCACGAGGGCGGGGACACCCCGCACGGCTACTTCGGGCACCCGGAGGACCGCGAGGGCACGCACCTGACCGGGAAGCTGTCATGAACAGGATCGTCTTCAAGCTGCTGGTCCTCGCGGCCTGGCTGTCCGCCCGGCTCGGGCTGGTGATGGCGCTGCGCTGGCTGGTGTTCCAGCTGGCCGCGCTGGCCTGGGGGCTGAGCGCATGACCTACACCGGGACCCCGCTGGCGCCGGAGCACCCGCTCGGCGGCATCTACGCCATCATGGACTCCCGCGGCATGCTGCCGGATGACATCTTCTGCACCCGGTGCGCTAAGCCGCTGAACGCCGACGGGAACCACCCGGCCGAGCTGTACGCGGGCACCTACAACGGGCTGTGCTACGGCTGCACCTCCGAGGCCCCGTACGTGGCGGCTACCGCCCCGCTGGACGGCTGCCAGCGGGTCAGCTGGCAGCCGAAGGAGCCGAGCCACCGCCGCGACCGGACGGACCATTACGGCTACCCGGACTGCGAGAACTGCCACGGGCTGGGCGCGGCCGGCAGCCCCTACTACGCCAGGACCTGCGACGCGTGCCTGGAGCGGTACAGCGCGCACCCGGCCCGCGTCGCCTGGGGGCAGTGGTCCGAGCGCATCATGCGGACCTGCCAGGCCGTCTTCGAGCGGGCCTGGGATCATGAGGCCGGCGTGCCCAGGAAGTGCACCGCCGCGCGCCGGGACGCCCTGCGGGCCGAGTACGCCGGCCCGGACCGTGAGCACGCCACCGAGGAGTTCCGCCAGCTGAAGGCGGACTACCAGGCCGGGTACAGCCGCATCCGGGCCCTGATCCGCGGGCACTTCGAGGCGCTGGGCGTGTTTGCCTGGACCGAGACCGAGCGCGACCCGCAGGCATTCTGGCTCAGCTACTGCAAATGGCGCCGGATCGACCCGGACATCGGGCTGGCCTACGGCTACCCGGAGGGGTTCCGCTACGCGCACCAGCCGAAGCCGCTGTGCCGCAGGCACGCCTACTACGAGGGCTGCACCGAGTGCCTGGCCCGCGTGGTAGCCGCGCAGACCTTGCAGCGCGTGGAGGACTGGTTCTGCATCGGCCATGTCTCGATTCAGGTCCGCGATGCCTACCGGCACGTCTGGGCCACTAGCGCGCACCGCTACTCCGATGTCGGCACCGGCTGGGAGGCCGAGCCGGACGACCCGCAGACCATCAGGCTGGCCGCGCTGATGCGCCAGGCCCTGGCCGAGAGGAAGCAATCATGAGCAAAGCTGAGTTCACCGCGGCCGAGGTGCTGGCCGTGGTGCGGGCCTGGCTGGCCGACGGCGCCGCGGGCCACTTCGAGCTGACCCACCGGGAGCTGGGCGAGCTACAGCGCCGGGCCGGGTTCGACGTCTCCGGGCTGCGGCACGCCTGGGACCAGCGCAAGGCCGAGGACAGGTTCGCCGGCCAGGTCAAGCGCGCCCTCGACAAGGTGGCCGACGAGGGCGGGCTGGTGCGGATCGGCAAGAACCAGACGCTGCCGACCGGCGGGTGGTCCTACGGCGTGCACTACTTCACCCCGGCGGCGGCCGAGAAGGCCGACCGCGAGCGCCAGGAGCGCGACGCCGTGCGCGCGGCCGTGGACGCCCGCGTGAAGTCCGTAGGCGAGCGCCTGGTCAAGCTGGGCATCAGGAGCCCTAACCGCGTGGCGGATGGCGTCAGCATCGACCTGGACAGCTGGGAGCTTCTGCTGGAGCTAGCTGAGACAGGCTCCCGCTCTTTCGAGCCCGGATCGGACCCGCTGGCATGACGAGGGCCCCGAGCCTGCGCGAGGTCTACGCCGAGGGCCTGCTGATGTGGTACGAGCTGTGCCCGCCGTGCGAGGCCGCGTTCTACGCCTGGCGCGACGCCCCGAACCCCGGCGCCTGGACCAACCCGAAGGTTGCGGAGAATCCCTACCTGCTGGGCTTCCTGGGAGCCTGCCGGGCCACGGGACCGGACCCGCAGCAGTGGCGGGATACGGTCAGCTCCCAGCTGCTGCTGATCCGGCGCATCTGCACGGACCGGCACAACGCGCACAACCTGGACTACGGCTACCCGGACGGGTTCCCGCCGCCTGGCTCGTAAATGTCAGACGTCCGTGTTAGACTTGACTCAAGTCAGGTAACCACCCCCCGAAGGGACAGGCTCCATGAGCACTCAGACTGACCGCAACGGCACCCGCAGCGCGACCACCGCGCCGATGGCCCTGCGGCCCACCTCGTTCAAGGTCAACAGCGCGTCCACGCCGGGCGTCACCTACGACGTCCAGCTGCCCGACTGCACGTGCCCGGATTTCCAGTACCGGCGTGCGAACACCCCTGGCCAGCCCTTCTGCAAGCACATCAAGCAGGCCATGAGCGTGGCCGGCTGGCAGGTCCCCGGCTCCGGCCAGATCGTCATCATCATCGACTGAGCGAAGATAGACCGCAGGGCCCGGGGCTACGCTGGGGAGGCTCCGGGCCCTGCTGCTGCCCGGCCAGCGCCGTAATATCTCAGTTGCGCCGATCGCCGGACAGGCGGGTCAGCCCGGCCCTAGGCTGTCCGCCGTGGTGGCTAACCTGGCCGGTCTTCCCTATGACCAGCTCTATGCCGAGCACGCCCAGGCGGCGCGCCGTCTCGCGCTGACCCTGGTCCCCCCGCACGTCGCGGATGACGTGGTGGCCGAGGCCTTCACCCGCGTGCTGGACGCCTCGCGCCGCAACGGGCTGCCGCGGCAGTTCCGGCCCTACCTGATGCGCACGGTGCGGAACACCGCGGCCACCTACCACGAGCGGGGCCGGCACCTGACCCTGGTCCCGGACCCCGAGCCGGAGCCGGCCGAGGGGCCCGAGGCCGCCGTGATGGCCCGCGAGGACGCCAGGCTGGCCGTAGCGGCGTTCCGCAGGCTCCCCGTGCGCTGGCAGTCGGTCCTGTGGGCCACGGCCGTAGAGGAGCGCTCAGTGACCGACCTGGCGGCATCCTGGGGGATGGCCCCTAACACCGTGTCCCAGCTGGCCAGCCGGGCCAGGGAGGGCCTGCGGCAGGGCTACCTGTCCGCGCACCTGGGCACGAACCTGTCCCCGGCCTGCCGCGAGGTCGCGCCGTACATGGGCGCGGCGGTGCGCGGGCACGCGGGCCGCCGCCACGTCACCCAGCTGGCCAGGCACCTCCGTGACTGCGACAGCTGCGCGCAGGCCTATGACGGCCTGCGCGGGCTGAACACCCGCCTGGGCGAGCTGCTGGTGCCGGCCGCCGCGGCCGGCCCGCTGCTGGCGCACGCGCTGCCCGCCACGCGGGCCGGGGTCCGCGCCGGGCTGCGCCAGCACCTGCCCGCCCTCATCGTCTCCGGGCTCGCTGCCGTCGGCGCCGCCGTGGCCGTCCCGTTCGTGGTGCCCGGCAGTCCCGGTGCGGGCGTCCCCCCGTCCGGGTCCGCTGCCGGGCCAGGCGCCGCTCCCGGTGCCTCGCTGGGCCCGGCGCAGGGCTCCCGAATCCTGGCCGGCGGGCTGGACGCCGGGCCCGTCGCGTCCCTGCCCGGCGGGGTCATCCCCGGCGCCCCGCAGCCAGGCGGCGACCTGCCCGGTACCCCGCAGCCCGGCGGGCTCCTGCCCGGCGGGTCGCTGCCAGGCGGGATCATCCCGCCGGCCGGGGCCAGTACCTCCGCCCAGCTGCCCGCGGGCACCGGCTCTCAGGTGAACGCCGGCGCGCAGGGCGGGCAGCTGGGCGCGGACGCCTCCGCCGGCGACCTGACGGCCGGCGTGAACGTCCCGGCGAGCCCCGGGGCGGCGCTGAGCCAGGTAGCCAGCCATGCGGCGGGCGAGGTGACCGGCCTGCCGTCGTCCCGGTAACCCTGATAACCGACCGAGGAGCCCCGTTGCCGCGCCGATCTGCCTTGCTTGCACTCGCGCCCGTGCTGGCCGTCCTGGCCCTGCTGTCCGGCCCGCCCGCCTCAGCATCCGGGCCCGCGCCGTCCGTGCGCTACTTCGGGCACACGGCCGCGCTGCGCGTCCCCGGCGTGACCCACCTGCCCCGCACCCACCTGCCCCGCCCGCTGCATGCCGCCGCGTCCGCGCACGCCATCCAGGAGCTGGACTCGCGCAACTGGTCCGGGTACGCGGTGCAGGCCTGCGCCAGCTGCCGGCTGCGGTACACCGAGACGCAGTTCTCGCTGCCGTCCGTGCACTGCGCCGGGGTGACCGGCACCCAGGTGGCCAGCTTCTGGGCCGGGCTGGACGGGCTGTCCAGCGCCACCGTCGAGCAGACCGGGGTCGACGCCTTCTGTGTCGGCTCCTCGCCCTCCTACGTGGCCTGGTACGAGATGTACCCCGGCCCGCCCGTGGTGCTGAGCCTGCCGGTGTCCGCGGGCGACGCGATGGACGCCAGCGTGTTCTACACCGGGACCGGCTACCAGCTCACCCTGACCGACGCCACCGCCGGCGTGGGCAGCACCGTGACGGCCAGCTGCCCGGCCGGCAGCACCTGCGCCAACACCTCGGCCGAGGCCATCGCCGAGGCCCCGTTCGACGGGTCGGCGCAGGCGTTCGTGCCGCTGGCCGACTTCGCCAAGGCGTTCTTCTCCGGCAGCCGGGTCACCTCGCGCAACGGCACGCGCGGCGGGCTGGACACCACATCGCTGTGGACGGCCAGCCGGGTGGTCATGTTCAACGGGGCGCACGAGCTGGCCTCGCCCGGCTTCCTGGCCTCCGGCCAGGTCGCGCCCGGCGTGCCCTCGTCTGACTTCGGCGTGACGTGGGAGGCGGCCAGCTGAGCTGGCGCGGGCTCCTGACCCTGGCGTTCATCCTGGCCGGGGCGCTGGTCGCTGCCTGGATGTGCCTGGCTGCGGTGCTGCCGTCGGCAGGCTGAGAAAACCTCTTGACACAAGTCAGGTGACCCCGTAAGCTGAAGGCACAACAGCACAGCGGAGGCAGGCAGGAAGGGGGCCCGTGATCGCAGCGGGCCGCAGGCACAGACCAGCCGCTGCACCTCCGCCGTGCTGGCCAGCTTCAGGCCGGTCCCTGCTCAGGGAGAGCAGGCTAAGCGCGGCATCACACTCCGCGGTCGGCACAACTCAAGAGCGGACCCCACCCCGGTGGGACTCTCAACGGTGAAGGGCACGGCATCCAGTCGGCCCGAAGGGTACCGGGGAGCCTGCGGGGCACCTTCCCTCACCAGGGGAAGTGAAGCTGCCCACCGGGGCGGGTACCTACTTCCAGGATCACGGGCAACCGCAGCTGCGGGGCCTCGACGTGAAGCGCCGCCGCTTTTGCGGGCAGGGCCGTCTGAGCCGCACTCGGGGGCCGGATGCCTGGAGACCGAGCCGCCCGGCCGGCCCTGGCGAACGCGTGAGCTACGGCAACACCGCTCCGGACCAGGGCGCGGGCCGGGCGGCCGGTACCAAAGACAGCCGGCTGCCGGACAACCCGGAACCTGGGTCAGCCGCGGCGATGCGCTCGCCGAAGGAACCCCCCGGACCAGGCGGCCGGTGAAAGCGCCTGGAGGCACGATGGCAAACCCGCAATGCACCGAGGACTGGTGCGCGGAATACGAGGAACCGAAGACCGAACTCGAATGCACCGAGGAATGGTGCGCGGAGCACAAGTAATACAACTCAACAGCGGTGCAGCTGCTTCGGGAGTGCTCCCGGCAGTAGGCCTCGCTTACCCCGCCTGTCGAGCGGGCTAGGTGCGGCATACCGGGCCTTGGCCGGCCTGGCGGAGGGTGGCGGGCACGAGCCGCGCCCCTGGGGGTCGGACCCCTTGGGCGGATGCGCCGCCACCCGAAGCAGCTGCACCGCGCTACTATCCGGCCGCACGATAATGACAGGGCAGGCACATATGGCAACAGACAGCGCGGTTCCCGCAGAAGTGCGAGCGCGCATGGCGATGCACGAGCGGCACGACCGCGAGCGGGCCGACCTGGCCGAGCGCCAGGCGGCCGAGCGGGCTGGCGAGGGCCTGGACGCCACCCCGCTGGCTACCTGGAACGCGTTCAGCCCGGACCAGCTGGCCGACGTCATCGTGGGCGTGACCCGCTGCGGGGCGGCGCAGGCTAAGAAGATCGTGCACGAGCTGGGCGGAGGCGGGACCTACACGTTCAGCATGGAGCGGCGTGACCCGTTCAGCGGGCAGCTGATCGGCGGGTCCCGCTGGCTGGCCGAGCACGACCCCGGCATCTACGCCAAATGGCGCCTGCACCTGCTGCTGACCGAGCCTGAGGGGGTCGCGTGACCACCATCGGCGGGCCCGAGCGCACCTACCCGACCAAGGACACCCGCATCCGCATCGCCA
>Ga0070710_10001623_pt1 | contig 10622 bp, 6 predicted proteins | sample LARL52metaG_FD_65454 | JGI IMG/M metagenome (GOLD analysis project Ga0070710, IMG submission 65454) | Corn, switchgrass and miscanthus rhizosphere microbial communities from Kellogg Biological Station, Michigan, USA - LAR L5-2 metaG | ecosystem: Host-associated > Plants > Roots > Rhizosphere ... | reverse complement strand
GGCCACGGCCGCACCCAGATTTCGGAAGCGATCGCCAAGCAGGCTGCGGCGCTCGACTACGCGCCGCCATTCCAGTTCGGTATCCCCCAGGCGTTCGAGCTTGCGAGCCGGATCGCCGAGCTGGCGCCAAACGGCCTCGAAAACGTGTTCTTCTGCAATTCCGGCTCGGAAGCCGCGGACACCGCGCTGAAGATCGCGCTCGCCTATCACCAGATCAGCGGCCAGGGCAGCCGCACCCGCCTGATCGGCCGCGTTCGCGGCTACCACGGCGTCGGTTTTGGCGGCACCTCGGTCGGCGGCATCGTCAACAACCGAAAACTCTATGGCTCGCTGCTGGCGGGCGTCGACCACCTGCCCGCCACCTATGATCGCGAGAAGCAGGCCTTCACCAAGGGCGAGCCGGACTACGGCGTGCACTTCGCCGACGAACTCGAAAACCTCGTGGCCCTGCACGGCGCCAACACCATTGCCGCCGTCATCGTCGAGCCGATGGCCGGTTCCACCGGCGTGCTGCCGGCGCCAAAAGGCTATCTCAAGCGGCTGCGCGAGATCACCCAGAAGCACGGCATTCTGCTGATCTTCGACGAGGTCATCACCGGCTATGGCCGGCTCGGTTACGCCTTTGCCGCGGAGCGCTACGGCGTGCTGCCCGACATGATCACCTTCGCCAAGGGCATCACCAATGGCGCAGCCCCGATGGGCGGGGTGATCGTGCGCGACACCATCCATGATGCCTTCATGAACGGCCCGGAGCATGCCGTCGAACTGACCCACGGCTATACCTATTCGGCGCATCCGATCGCCTGTGCGGCCGGGCTTGCCACGCTCGACATCTACCGCGACGAAAAGCTGTTCGAGCGCGCCAAGAACCTCGAGCCGAAATTCGCCGACGCGGTGATGTCGCTGAAGGGCCTGCCGAACGTGCTCGACATCCGCACCGTGGGCCTGACCGCGGGCATCGACCTCGCCCCGCGCGCGGCCGACCTCGTCGGCAAGCGCGGCTATGATGCGATGGTCTCGGCCTTCCACGATAACGACCTGATGCTGCGGATTGCCGGCGACACGCTCGCATTGACCCCGCCGCTGATCATCAGCGAGGACCAGATCGGCGAGATCGTCGAAAAGGTCGGCAAGGTCATCCGCGCGGTGGCGTAGGCCTTAAGCGCCGCCGGTTGCGTTCCCCTCCCCTCGCCAAGCGCTAGACAGCGGCGGGGGGTTATCGCAGGCGATATGCGGCAGTTCCTGTCTGGCCCGTCCTCGAGACGGCGCTTGCACGCCTCGTCAGGATTGGCCAACGCGGACGAGGGCAGCCCCTCATGGTGAGGAGCCGCGCCCTTCGCGCGGGCCTCGAACCATGAGGCCCGACACAGGCCCGGTGCCGGTTCCCGACGTGCCAAAAGAACAGCGCTCGCCGAATCACCAATAATGCTAGGATCGCCGCAACGCGTGGAGGGCGCGCGGGTGATGACGTGTGTCAAAGGGGCATTTGCGCCAGATGATCCGTATTTCTACGATCTTCATTGCGATCTGCATGGTGCTGGTCGCGGCATCGCTCGGGCTGATCCTTTATTCGGCCGCCCATATCAGCGGAACGGAATCCGCGATCGTGGCGCTGGCCGCGCTGACCTTCATGATCCTGTACAACGCCGTGTCGATGCGGCTGCGCGACCGCACCGATGTCGGCAGCCAGATCTCGGATCTGTCGCGCGGCACTGCGGACCTGGCGCGGCAGGTTGCGGAATTCGGCCGCCGGCTGTCCGCCGTCGAGGGCCGGATGGTCTCAGCCAATTCGACCGGGACCGACCGCATCCAGTCCGTGGTCGGCGAGATCAACGAGCTCGGCGCGCTGGTCAAGCAGCTTGCGGCCTCGGTCGCAAGCCATGAGGATCTCCTGACGGCCAAGCCGCCAGCCCTGTCGGTGGATAGCGCGCTACAGAAGGAACTGCCGCTCGCGGTCGACGACAAGCCCGTGGCCATTACGGCAGCGGAGACGCTGGCGCTGGCTCCCGCCGCGCCGGTCTCGGCCGCGACCCGCAGCCAGTCGCAAACCCTTGCGGCGGTGAGGAGCGCGGTGGACGAGAACCGGCTCGACATCTATCTGCAGCCGATGGTGACGCTGCCGCAGCGCAAGGTGCGCTATTACGAGGCGGTGACGCGGCTGCGCGACGAGAAGGACCAGGTGCTGGCGGCGGAAGATTTCATCACCGTCGCGGAGACCGCCGGCCTGATCGGGCGGATCGACAATGCCGTGATGCTGCGCTGTGTGCAGGTGCTGCGCCGGCTCCTGGTGCGCAACAAGGACATCGGCATTTTCTGCAACGTCTCCGCGGCGACGCTCGGCAATCCCGCGGCGTTTGCACAATGCCTTGATTTCCTGGAGGGCAACCGCGCACTGGCGCCCTCCTTCGTGCTAGAATTCAAGCAGGCCACCCTGCGCAATCTCGGAGCCACCGAGACCGAGAACCTGGCGGCGCTGGCCAAACGCGGCTACCGCTTCTCCGTCGACCATGTGGCCGACCTGCGCATCGAGCCGCGCGAACTGGCCGACCGCGGCGTCCGCTTCATCAAGGTGCCGGCGGCCCTGCTGCTCGACCCGAAGCAGACCTCGACATCCGACATTCATCCATCCGACCTGTCGGACCTGCTCGGCCGCTTCGGCATCGACCTGATTGCCGAGCGAATCGAGGGCGAGCGCGCGGTGGTGGATCTGCTCGACTACGATGTTCGCTTCGGCCAGGGTTTTCTGTTTGCCCCGCCGCGCCCGCTACGCCCCGAGGGCGCTGCCGCGCCTTCTAACGGCACGGCCCCGACCGACGCCAAGCCGCAGGAAACCAGCGTCACGGTCAATGGTACGGCGGGCGGCCCCGCCAAGGTCAACGCGACGGAGGTGCAGCCCGCCCCGCCCCGGATGACCGGCACGGCCGCACTGGTCCGCCGTGTCGCCGGACCGATCTGAGCAGATCCGCGCCCCATGACCACATTGCGTTTTGTCGAAAACCTGCGGGACCTCGTCAGCGGCGGCGTCGAAGTGGTGCTCAGCGACATCTGGGGCGTGGTCCACAACGGCATCGAAGCCTTTCCGGACGCCTGCGAGGCACTGCACAGCTTTCGCAATCAGGGTGGCGCGGTGATTCTCATCACCAACGCGCCACGGCCCGCCGATTCGGTGCAGCGGCAGCTCCGCAAGCTCGGCGTCGCCGACGACGCCTATGATGCGATCGTCTCGTCTGGCGACCTGACGCGGCTCTATGTCGCAGACCACCCTGGGCGGAAGGTGTTCTGGCTGGGGCCGGAACGTGACGGCTCGATCTATCGCGGGCTCGATGCGGTGCTCTCGCCGCTCGAGGATGCCAGCTACATCGTCTGTACCGGGCTGTTCGATGACGAGACCGAGACCGCAGAAGACTATCGCGAGATGATGCTGAAGGCGCGCGAGCGCAAGCTGGAGCTGATCTGCGCCAATCCCGACATCGTCGTCGAACGCGGCGATCGCCTCGTCTACTGCGCCGGCGCCATTGCCGAACTCTATCGCGAGCTCGGCGGCGACGTGATCTTCTACGGCAAGCCGCACCGGCCGATCTATGAACGCGCGATGGAGCTCGCGGCGGCCAAGCTCGGCCACGCGGTGGCGCTGAACCGGGTGATTGCGATCGGAGACTCCGTGCGCACCGACCTCGCCGGGGCGCATGGCTTCGGGATCGACTGTCTCTTCGTCACCCGGGGCATCCATGCCGAGGAATTCGCCGGCGTCGACCAGCTCGATCCCGCCTCGGTGAAGGAGCTTTTTGGCCACCCGCCACGGGCACTGATCCGGGAACTCAGGTGGTGACCCGGCGGCTTGTCTCTCCCGAACTCGTATCAATCCGTCATTCCGGGACGGCTCGAAGAGCCGGACCCGGAATCTCGAGATTCTCAGGTGCGCAATTGCGCAGCACAGTTCGATGCTTCGCATCGCCCCGCAATGACGCAATAATTACGCGTTTGCCATGTCCGGGAAGACCGCCTCGATCTTGGTCTTCAGCGTCGCCGCGTTGAACGGCTTGACGATGTAGTTGTTGACGCCGGCCTTCTTGGCCGCGATCACGTTCTCGGTCTTCGATTCCGCCGTGATCATGATGAACGGGGTGGTCGCCAGGTTGGGATCGGCGCGCACCTCCCGCAGCAGGTCGTAGCCGGTCATCGGCTCCATGTTCCAGTCGGAAATGACCAGGCCGTATTTCTTGCCGCGCATCTTGTTGAGTGCCGCCGAGCCGTCGCTGGCATCGTCGATGTTCTCAAAGCCAAGCTGCTTCAGCAGATTTCTGATGATACGGATCATGGTGCTGTAATCATCCACCACGAGAACCGACATCGACAAATCAACCGCCATCTTGACTCCCCCGCACGCGCACAACGCAAAGACAGATTGGACAACCCCGCCCGGGGCTTGAGATGCCCTGACGGTCTATCCCCCTTGACTAGCATCAAGGCGTTAAACAGCTCGTTAACTGACCTGGGTTCCCGTCCCGCCCGCAGGTAGGTTTGCACCTCGGCTTGACTTCTGCCGCATCGCCGCGTCACGGTCCAGCCCGGCGCGAACCACCTCAAAGCATTCCGAAAACCCCTTCAACGATGTCCGTTTTTGCCGTCATCCGTGACACCACGCCCATTTCCGAGATCCCCAGGGCCAGCGTGGTGGCGATGGGGAATTTTGATGGGGTCCACCTCGGTCACAGGGCCGTGATCGCAGCCGCTCTGGAGATGGGACGCGTCCACGGCCGGCCGGCGCTGGCGCTGACCTTCGAGCCGCACCCGCGGCGTTTCTTCAGTCCGAATACGCCCCAGTTCCGGCTTTCCGACGAGACCGCAAAGCTCCGCCTTCTCGCCGGCACGGGCCTGTCCGGCGTGGTCCTGATGACGTTTGACAACGCGCGGGCCGGAACCAGCGCGCAGGATTTCATCCACCACGATCTGATTGGCCGCCTCGGCGTCCGCGGGATCGCCGTCGGCTATGATTTCCATTTCGGCAAGGGCCGGGTCGGCTCGCCGAGCCTACTCGTCAAGGAGGCGCCGCGGCTTGGAATCGAGGTGGATGTGCAGCCCCATATCGATATCGACGACAGGCCGGTGTCGTCGTCCGCGATCCGCATCGCGCTCGCGGAGGGTCAGATCGATGCCGCCACCGCCATGCTGGGGGCGCCCTGGTTCATCTCGGGCGAAGTGATTCACGGCGAAAAGCGCGGCCGCGAGCTCGGCTATCCCACCGCCAATATCCGTCTCGACCAGAACTGCGCGCTGAAGCACGGCATCTATGCGGTCCGGGTCGGCCGCGGCCAGGAGAAGAGCGAGGCGCGGCTCGAGGGCGTGGCGAGCTTCGGCCGCCGTCCGACCTTCGACAATGGCGCACCGCTGCTGGAAATCTTCCTGTTCGATTTCAAGGGCGATCTGTATGGCGAAACCCTCGACGTCGCCTTCATCGGCTTCATCCGCGAGGAGCTGAAATTCGACGGCATCGAGGCACTGATTCGCCAGATGGACGACGATAGCGCCCGCGCGCGGGCGCAGCTGGCTGCAGCGCCGGGCGCCTTCCCAAAGCTGGGAAAGCTGGGCTGAACGCACAGCGAGGGCTTTGCGAATGGGCCGGTGGCTGCTATGGAGAGCCCCCATGTTTGCGCGGCGCATCATAAGGATTAGCTGCCCGGCTTCCGCCTGAGCTCCTCCGCTCGGCGCAAGTCCGGGACCCTCCTCGTCCACCCGCGAGTGATCGCGTATTCCGCGCCCTTTCCGAGCCAGTACACCTCATGTCCGAGAAGCCGCAAAAGTCCGACACGACAGACTATTCGAAAACCCTGTTCCTGCCGCAGACGGATTTCCCGATGCGCGCAGGGCTGCCGCAACGCGAGCCGGAGATCCTGAAGCGCTGGCACGCGATCGATCTCTATCGCCGGCTGCGCGACACTTCGAAAGGCCGCGCCAAATTCGTGCTGCATGACGGCCCGCCCTATGCCAACGGCAACATCCATATCGGCACGGCGCTGAACAAGATCCTCAAGGATCTCGTCACCAAGAGCCAGCAGATGCTGGGCTTCGATTCCAACTACGTGCCGGGCTGGGACTGCCACGGCCTGCCGATCGAGTGGAAGGTCGAGGAAGAGAACTATCGCTCCAAGGGCAAGCAGAAGCCCGACTTCCGCGATTCGGCTGCCATGGTGGCGTTCCGCAGGGAATGCCGGGCCTATGCCACGCATTGGCTCAACGTGCAGCGCGAGGAGTTCAAGCGGCTCGGCGTGGTCGGCGACTGGGACCACCCCTACGCCACGATGAGCTATCCCGCCGAAGCACAGATCGCGCGCGAGCTGATGAAGTTCGCCGCCAACGGCACGCTGTATCGCGGCTCCAAGCCGGTGATGTGGAGCGTGGTCGAGAAGACCGCGCTCGCCGAAGCCGAGGTCGAATATGAGGATTACACCTCGGATGCGATCTGGGTGAAGTTTCCGGTCCGCGAGGCCAGGCTTGTCGACGTCGACGAGCAGGCCACCGAGCAGGACCTGCAAGGACTTCGCGAACTCGTCGAGGATCTCAAGTCCAGTTCGCTGGTGATCTGGACGACGACGCCCTGGACCATTCCGGGCAATCGCGCCATCAGCTTCGGCGAGCACGTCGAATATGGCCTGTACGAGGTCGAGGATGCACCCGAGGGCAACTGGGCGAAGCGACGTGATCGCTACGTCCTTGCAGACAAGCTGGCGGAAGACGTTTTTCGCCAGGCCCGCGTCACGAGCTTCAAAAAACTTCGCAACGTCGCGTTCGAGGCAGGCGCGGCCAACGTGATCGTGGTCTGCGATCATCCGCTGAGATCGCAAGGCGGCTACGATTTTCCTGTTCCCCTGCTGCTCGGCGATCACGTCACCGACGACGCCGGGACCGGCTTCGTGCACACGGCACCCAGTCACGGCCGCGAGGACTTTGACGTCTGGATGCTGAATGCGCGCTGGCTCGAGCAGGACGGCATTTCCACTGCGATCCCCTACACCGTCGACGAGAACGGCGCCTTCACCGAGCAGGCGCCCGGCTTTGCCGGCAAGCGCGTCATCAACGACAAGGGCGACAAGGGCGACGCCAACGATGCGGTGATCTCTGCCCTGGTCACCGCAGGCAATCTGATCGCGCGCGGGCGGCTCAAGCATCAATATCCGCATTCCTGGCGCTCCAAGAAGCCGGTGATCTTCCGCAACACGCCGCAATGGTTCATCGCGATGGACAAGGATATTGCGGATAACGGCACGGCCAGGCCCGACGACACGCTGCGGGCGCGGGCGCTGCAAGCGATCTCCGTGACGCAATGGGTGCCGGCCTCGGGACAGAACCGCATCACCGGCATGATCGAGGCGCGGCCCGACTGGGTGATCTCGCGCCAGCGCGCCTGGGGCGTGCCGATCGCCGTGTTCGTGCGCGAGAACGGCGACGGGTCTGCCGAGATCCTCAAGGACGAGACGGTCAACGCGGCGATCGCGGCGGCGTTCGAGAGCGAAGGCGCGGATGCCTGGTACGCCGAGGGCGCGCGCGAGCGCTTCCTCGGCTCGCGCGCCAACGAGGACTGGCAGAAGGTCGACGACATCTGCGACGTCTGGTTCGATTCCGGCTCGACGCATGCCTTCGTGCTGGAGGATGCCGTGCACTTCCCCGGCCTTGCCGGGATCAAGCGCAAGGTCGATGGCGGCGCCGACACCGTGATGTATCTGGAAGGCTCCGACCAGCACCGCGGCTGGTTCCACTCCTCGCTGCTGGAGAGCTGCGGCACGCGCGGCCGCGCGCCTTACGACATCGTGCTGACCCACGGCTTCACGCAGGACGAGCACGGCCGCAAGATGTCGAAATCGCTCGGCAACACCATCGAGCCGCAGGCGGTCATCAAGGAATCCGGCGCCGACATCCTGCGCCTGTGGGTCGCGGCCTGCGATTATTCCGACGACCAGCGCATCGGCCCGGAAATCCTGAAGAACACGGTCGAGACCTACCGCAAGCTGCGCAACACCATCCGCTGGATGCTCGGCACGCTGCATCATTTCACGGCCGACGACGAGGTCGCGCCCGGCGACATGCCCGAGCTGGAGCGGCTGATGCTGCACCAGCTCGCCGAGCAGGATCAGGTCGTGCGCAAGGCCTATGAGACCTTCGACTACAAGACCGTGGTCGCCACGCTGTCGGCGTTCATGAACACCGAACTGTCGGCGTTCTATTTCGACATCCGCAAGGACGCGCTGTATTGCGACCCGATCTCCTCGGTCGCGCGAAAGGCGGCACTGACCACGATCGACGTCATCTGCGATGCGATCCTGAAATGGCTCGCGCCGATCCTGAGCTTCACCTGCGACGAGGCTTTTGCGATGTACTGGCCGGGCGATTGTCCGTCGGTGCATCTGTTGACCTTCCCGGTCAATCTCGGTGAATTCCGTGACGCTGCGCTCGCAGCGAAGTGGGACACGATCCGCAATGTCCGCCGGGTCGTCACCGGCGCGCTGGAGCTGGAGCGGGCGGCCAAGAACATCGGCTCGTCGCTGGAGGCCTCGCCGGTCATCTATGTCGCGGACCGAAAGCTGCTTGCGACGCTGTTCGACGTCGACCTTGCCGAAATCTGCATCACCTCGAACTACGAGGTGAGAGAGGGCGAGGCGCCGGCCGGCGCGTTCCGGCTGGACAACGTGCCTGATGTCGCCGTCGTGGTCGAGAAGGCGCAGGGTACCAAGTGCGCGCGCTCCTGGAAGATCCTCCCGACCGTGGGCGAGGATGCCGAATATCCCGATGTCTCGCCGCGGGACGCACGCGCACTACGCGAATGGAGGGCGCTGCATGAGCCCACCGCGGCGCCCGAGCCGCGCGAGGCGGTCATTGCACCGTTCGAACGCGCACCACCGATCGTCCCGCAGAGCCCTGCTCAGGTCGAGGAGACCACCATCGCCGCGGTCGACACCACGCCTCCCGACGATGAGCCCGCTGCAGCGCCGGTCGAGCCACCCCCGGCGCCGCGGAAGCGCGCGCCGAAACCGGCGGTGCGGGACGAGAAGCCTGCACACGCCGACGCCGAGCCTTCCGACGACGCCACGGAGGAGGTCGCGCCACCGCGCAAGCGCGCCGTGAAGTCGAAGAGCGGCAACAAGTCCGCCAGGCAGACGGCTGCGAAGAAGGGCGGAGAGAAGCCGGCTGCGAGCAAGGCCAAAGCGACGGCGAAGGCCGCCAAGAAGGCGACGAAAAAGAAGCCCGCAGAGAAAAAGAAACCCGCAGAGAAGAAGGCCGCCGCGAAAAAGGCTGCCAAGAAGGCGAAGCCATCGAAGACAAGATCCGCAAAGCGCGCGGGCTCCACGTCGAAAGCGAAGCAGCCGGCCGCGGCGAAAAAGGCCAAAAATCGGAAGAAGACGAGGTAACGACCGGGCATGGCGGCGCGCTTCAACCATCTTCTGCCGATTGGCGCGCTCGCCGCCCTCGTGACGCTTGTTCTCGACCAGGCCTCGAAATACTGGCTGCTCAACGTGCTCGACATCGCCGAGCGCGCTCCGGTGCGCGTCACGCCGTTTTTCGACCTGGTGCTGCAGCGGAACATCGGGATCAGTTTTGGCCTGCTGCAGAACGACAGCCCCGCCGCCCAGTTCGGCCTGATGCTGGTCAAGGTGGTCGCTGTGATCGCGCTCGCGATCTGGATGGCCCGCTCACAGACGATCCTGGCCACCATTGCGCTTGGGCTGATCATCGGCGGGGCGATCGGCAACGCCATCGACCGCATCGCCTACGGCGCGGTGGTCGATTTCGCCCTGTTCCATATCGAGATCGCCGGAAAAACCTATACCTGGTACGTGTTTAACCTCGCCGATACGGCCATCGTTGCCGGGGTGGCGGCGCTATTGTATGATTCCTTTATTGGGATACCCGCCGCAAAAGCGCCCTGATCCCGGCAGATACGGTCCCCTCTTGAGCGGGTGCATGGCTTAACTTAAGAGGGCGCTTAGACCGCAGTGTTTCGGCGATCCGTTGGTGTCTCTTGGAACGGGTAGAGCGATGCGCAAGACCGAGAACAAAGGCTTGATGATTCGAAAATCCTCGACGTCCGCGCGCGCGGTGCGGTTTGCCGCAGCTGCGGTCGGCATTGGCCTGTTGATGGCCGCGGGTGTGGCAAGGGCCCAGGACGCCGACGAGGACGACGACAAGACCTTCGAAGAGAAAATCATCGAAGGCATCATGCACGGCATCGGCGGGACCAATATGGAAAACCGCGGCATCGACTACCGCGAGCGCTCGCCGCTCGTGGTGCCGCCGAAGCTCGACCTGCCGCCACCGGCCTCGGCCACGCAGGCCAGCGCGCCGCCGAACTGGCCGAAGGATCCCGATGAGGCCCGTCGCAAGGCGGCCGTCGAGGCACGCAAGAAAGAAAAGAAGAATCCTGCCGCGGACGCCCGTCCGCTGTCGCCGGATGAGTTGAACTCGGTGCGCACCAGGCCGACGAAGAGCGCCGAGAGCACCGATTCGGTGCGACCGGGCGACACCAATGCCCGGCCGCTGAGCCCGTCCGAGCTTGGCTTCGAAGGCAGGTTCAGCGATCTGTTCGGCGGCGGTAAGCCCGAGAAAAAGGAGTTCAAGGGCGAGCCGACGCG
>Ga0070710_10001620_pt1 | contig 10624 bp, 11 predicted proteins | sample LARL52metaG_FD_65454 | JGI IMG/M metagenome (GOLD analysis project Ga0070710, IMG submission 65454) | Corn, switchgrass and miscanthus rhizosphere microbial communities from Kellogg Biological Station, Michigan, USA - LAR L5-2 metaG | ecosystem: Host-associated > Plants > Roots > Rhizosphere ... | reverse complement strand
TCAAACGTCACCAGCGGAATGTTGAAGCAGTCGCAGAAGCGCACGAATCGCGCGCCCTTGATCGACGCATTGATGTCGAGCGTCCCCGCCAGCATGGCCGGATTGTTGGCGACGATGCCCACGGAGCGCCCGTCCAGCCGCGCAAATCCGACGACCATGTTTTTCGCGTAGTGCTCCTGCACTTCGAAGAAGTAGGCGTCGTCGACCACCGCGTGGATCACATCCTTCATGTCGTAAGGCTGATTCGATTGCGCCGGCACCATCTTGTCGAGCGCCGCATCGGCGCGGTCAATTGAATCGCTACACTGCCTGCGCGGCGGGTCTTCCAGATTATTCGACGGCACAAAGCTCAACAGCTCGCGCACCATCGACAGGCACTCGGCGTCGTCATGCGCCAGAAAGTGCGCCACGCCTGAGATTTCGTTGTGCGTCATCGCGCCCCCGAGCTGCTCTTTCGTGACTTCTTCATGCGTCACTGTCTTGATTACATCGGGCCCAGTGATAAACATGTAGGAAGTCTTGTCGACCATCAGCACAAAATCTGTGATCGCCGGCGAATACACCGCGCCCCCCGCGCACGGCCCCATAATCGCGGAAATCTGCGGCACCACGCCGCTGTACAGCGTGTTGCGCAGAAAAATGTCGGCGTATCCCGCCAGCGACGCCACCCCTTCCTGAATGCGCGCGCCGCCGGAATCGTTCAATCCAATCACCGGCGCGCCCATCTTCGCGGCCAGGTCCATGATCTTGACGATCTTCCCTGCATTTGTCTCCGAGAGCGACCCGCCAAACACGGTGAAATCCTGTGCGAATACATAGACCAGCCGCCCTTCGATGCGCCCGTACCCGGTGACAAAGCCGTCGCCGTAAGGCTTTTGCTCGGCCATGCCAAACTCGTTGCAGCGGTGCGTGACCAGCTTGTCAGTCTCTTCGAAGGTGCCTTCGTCGAGCAGGAATTCGATGCGTTCCCGCGCCGACATTTTGCCTTCTTTGTGCTGGCGCTCGCGCCGCTTCGCGCCTCCGCCCTCTTCGGCCAATTGATTCCGTTTTTTCAGTTCTGCGATTTTTTCTTCGATATTCATGGCGGGAGGATTATAGCGGGTCGGGCGAACCATGATTGTGATCAATCTCACATCAACGCGGGCCCTGGGCAAGAAAGCGCCGGCCTGATGTGAACTTCCGTAATTTGTCCAGCCGTCCGGCATTCCGTACCTTTACCTGATCGAGACGGTTTACTGGAGGAACCGAATGTCACACAAGATATGGTTGCGGCTCGGCGGCACGGCGATTCTCGGATTCGCTCTGTCGACGACCCTTGCCGTCGCTCAGGACCATGGAAAAGGCCACGACAAGCATGATCGCGACGATGACGACGATCATGGAAAAGGCCACGGCAAAGGTCATGAAAAGAAACAAGACCGTCAATCCTATTCCGATCACGACCGCGAAGAGATGCGTGGCTGGTACCGCGAGCACCATGACCACCTGCCACCCGGCCTGGCCAAGCGCGACCGCCTGCCGCCGGGCTTGGAGCGCCAGTTAGTAGTGCGCGGAACCCTGCCGCCGGGACTGCGGGCAAAGATTGTGGTTTGTCCGCGAGACCTGGAGCGGCACCTGCCTCCGCCTCCGCCCGATTGCGAGCATGTCCTGATCGGTGGCCACGTGGTTCTGCTCAACCGCAGAACATTCTTGGTCGTGGATGTGTTTCACCTGGGGATTGGATAAGCCACAGGCGTTTGTTGCGTGGAGAGGCCAGCCGGGGGCTGGCCTTTTTCATTTCTCGCAAAACATCCGAAACGTATGTCTATTCCAGCGACGCGCCCAGCACCTGATACCGATACTTTTTCCCGTCCCAGAACACTACCGACGAGGTATTCTCGCCTTCGCCTCTCTCTTCCATGTAAACCCCCAGGATGGTCTTCTTCTTCAAAGCGAGCCTTTTTACCGTTAGAGTCTTGAAGGGCAGGTTGATCAGCAAAAACTTGGGCTTCGTTTTATCGGAACTCCAGGCTTCAGGGCCCACGCCATGAACAATCAGCAGCGATACCCCTTTGCGATCGGGCGCGTCGGAATTAAATGTCGAAGTGACTTTGACGTCTCCGAACCCTAGAAAACTGTTGTAAGGGTCGGCGACGAGAAAACCAAATTCAGCCTGGTCAGCCATGGGGTTCTTGCAGCGGGCTGCCAGCACCAGGTCGTCAACCCCATCGCCGTCGAGATCGCCGACAAACTGCGGAGGCCCCGCCAACAGCGAACAGTTATCGCCAAACTCTTTGTGCACGTATTCATCGGTCACGGCAGGCACCGGAGACTTGGCCCGGGCGGGCGGCGGAGGCGGCTGCTTTTTATCGGCCGCTACAGTCGATGCGGTTGCTGCAATCGTCAATGCAAGCAGGATGCGAAGCATGGTAATTCGGGAATGCATAACCTTACTTTAATCCCGATCCTTCCTTGGGCATAGGTGCACAGGTAGTGACCGAGGTACTTACTTGCGGAAATGCTCCCAGCCCCTAGCGTGAAGCTCGTAACCCACGCCCGACTGCTTCCTTAAGATTATTTTCTTATCCCGCCTGATATAGCCGATCTGCGTGATGGAAACTCCGGCGATCCGCGATGGCACGCGCTTGGCGGGCGCAGCAGTGAACAGAAGTTCGTAGTCCTCTCCGCCGTGAAGGGCCATGTCCATGTCCACTTCCCGCGCCGGCTTGCCCACGCTGGCGCGTGGAATCAGTTCCGACTCGATTTCCGCGCCCACCCCGCTCTCCTCGCAGATGTGCGCCAGATCGGTGGAGAGGCCGTCGCTGGTATCGATCATGGCGGAAGCCAGGCCTTTCTCGCGAAGGATGCGGCCCAGTTCAACCCTCGGCTCGGGGAAAAAGTGCCGCGGATAATCCCGTGGATTCAGCTTGCGCTTTGGCTTCCTTCGCATCTCCCAAACTGCCGCGGCCGAGCCGCCAATTTCTCCGCTCACATAAATAAGGTCGCCAGCAAGCGCCCCCGATCGCAACAACGCCTTGCCCTTGGGAACGGATCCGACCACAACGATGTCCGCCAGAATTCCATTGGGCGACTCGGCGGTGTCGCCTCCCGCCAGGGTCACGCCGTGGCGCTCAGCCAGGCTGATCAAACTCCGGGCGAAGCGGCCCACCCAGCTCTGCGGCAACTCGCGGGGCAACGCGAGCGAAAGAAACACCGCGACCGGCTCCCCGCCCATGGCTGCGATATCGCTCAAACCGCGCGCCAGGCAGCGGTGCCCCACCGAGACTGCGGAATGCCAATCACGACGGAAGTGAATCCCTTCCAGCGTGAAGTCTGTCGTGACCAGGGTGTCCCGTTCCTTGCCCCGGCCCCCCAGTAGTCGCAGCACGGCGGAGTCGTCTCCAATTCCGGCTTGAATCGCAGGATTCTTCGCACGCGCCGCCATTCGGCGAACTTGGGCAATCAGCGCTTTTTCGGTGATCGGCACGGCGCAACCACTATAGCGGACGCGACCAGACAGATGCTGAATTGCCCACGAAGATTCAGGCAACATCAAGCGGCCCGTGCGCTACACTGCCTAGGCGGTAAGGACTAAGTAAGGCGGACTGATGAGAACACGACTCTTCTGCGCTTTGGCGTTGCTGCTTTCGAGCGTGGCGACTGCCCAATCTCCGCCATCCGTTTCTCCTGAAACCGTTGTGGTCCCGAGCGACACTCTGCGCCTTAAAGGCTTACTCTGGAGGCCTGCGGGCATTATTCCCTCTCCTGCCGTTCTGTTCGTCCACGGCTCTGGGAGTACCGATGCCGCGCACACCGGCGAGTTAGCGATCACAGAAGCAGCTGCATTACTCGCGCCCGTCTTTGTGAAACACGGCTACGCCTTCCTGTATCTCTTCCGCCGCGGTCAGGGCCTCTCCGTCGACCAGGGACCGTTCATTCAGGATGTTCTGCAGCGCGAGAAGGCTGCCAAGGGAGATGAGGCTCGAAAACATTTGCAGGTTGTCCTGCTGACGACGGACCATCTTGACGATGTGATGGCTGGGTTGTCATTCTTGAAGACCCTCCATGGAGTCGATGCCCACCGCATTGCCGTTGTCGGGCACTCGATCGGAGGTCAGCTCACCCTTCTGGCTGCCGAGCAGGACAGCAGTCTGCGAGCCGCGGTTGCATTTGGCGCTGCCGCCGCCTCTTGGGATGGTTCGCCCGAAATACGCGAACTCATGCTGACGGCAGTGCGCAAGACAACCGTTCCCCTCATGCTCCTACACGCGGCGAACGACTACTCCACGGCATCCGGCAAAGCCTTGGATAGCGAACTAGCGAGGCTTAACAAGCCGCACGCTCTGCGGATATACCCGCCCTTCGGCAAAACCTCGGACGATGGGCACATGTTCGTGTACACGGATATTCCGGAATGGGAGGCCGACGTCTTCGGATTTCTCGACCAGTATTGCAAGCCTTGACACTGTCCGGCCGGTCAAGTCAGGACCTGGCCTGTCAACCTGGTAGTAACCCGTCCCAGATTGCTTCTGGTTACCCTGCCTTAAGTAACGCTTAATGGCCCTAAGCATCGTTGACAGGGCGGACCCGGTTTGCTACCTTTTACCAGACATTCACAAACACTCTGACCGAGCGAAGTTCAGTATCTTTTGGACAAGCTAAGTTCTGCATCTTGTAAGGATTGCAGACGAGTCTTTTTTGGTTTGATCCTCGGTTCAGTAGGAAAAGGGTGCGTTTAAGATTTTCCATTCCCACGTGGGAAGCGCAGCCCTTGTATCAGGCGGTCCGAACAGGCTTTCTGCAACCTCAGAACTTTGCCTGGGATCCGGCGCTTGGTCATTCAAGGCGAAAGCAGGAGAGCATTTGCATAAGCGTTTCTACATCCTATTTGTGGCCCGCGGGGACGACGGCCAGTTACGCAAAATCTCTATACCCGTTCATTATCTGTACGTCTTCGTAATCGGGGCTGCCATCGGCTTTTTAAGCCTTACCGGTATTGCCAGTTCTTATACCCGCATGCTGCTCAAGGTTTCGCACTATAACGAGTTGCGCACCGAAAAAGAGCAGTTGAAGGATCGTTATTCCCGCCTGGAAGAGGTTGCCAAAGAGCGCGATGTTCAGGTCGCTTCTTTGGGCTCGATCGCTAGCGAAGTTTCCGCGCTTTACGGATTGAAGTCCCAGCCCACCCTGGTAACCGCCTCGCAGCAGGAAATCCAGGACGCTGACGTCACTTCTTCCCTGGATCAGCTTAGCATTCTGCGCAGCTCGGCCCTAACCGGCGCGGCCACGGTCGGCATTAGCTTGGGCCTCACTCGCAACGCCACCACTGCTGACTGGTTCCGCGCCAACTCTGCGCCCAACCTCTGGCCGGTCGAAGGCCAGGTTACGGGCAGCTTTGGCGAGCGCATCGATCCGTTCAATGGAGAGGGCGCATTTCACAGCGGTGTAGATATTGGAAGCTCGTATGGCCATGCCATCATCGCTCCAGCCGATGGCGTGGTGACATTCTGTGATTTCATGGGCGGATACGGCAAAGCCATCATGGTCGATCACGGCCATGGCATCTCGACGCGTTACGGCCACCTCTCCGGTTTCGCGGTTGCACCCGGGCAGCAGATTCACCGTGGCGACACCATCGGCTACGTCGGCGCCAGCGGACGCTCCACCGGCCCGCATTTGCACTACGAAGTCCGCATCAACGACACGCCGGTCAATCCCTACAAGTATCTCCGGCTGACCGTCGCCCACAGCGGCGGCTTCCAGACGGGAAGCTAAGACAGAAAGACCAGATCTCAGTTCCCAGTTCTCAGTTCTCCGTTCTCCGTTCCCAGTTCTCCGTTCGCCCTTCTCTCTTGCACTCTTCCGTTCACTAGGCTAGGTTCATTGGGAAAGAGAAAAGTTCTCCTCTTGCTTCTCGAACGCAGAGTGCGTGCGTGATCGCCAAGTACCCGCGCGGTTTTGCTGAGAACTGAGAACTGAGAACTGAGAACTGCCCGATGACCAGCTTCATCCGCTCAGTCCGTGAAGACATAGCCGCTGTCTTCGAGTCGGACCCTGCCGCCCGCTCTTATCTCGAAGTCCTCCTCTGCTATCCGGGATTGCATGCCGTGTGGGCGCATCACTTAACCCACTGGCTGTGGCGTCACGGCATGCGCTTTCTGGCCAGATTCACCTCGCAGGTGGCGCGCCTTCTCACCGGCATTGAGATTCATCCCGGAGCCGAGATTGGACGCCGCCTCTTCATCGACCATGGCATGGGCACGGTAATCGGCGAGACGGCCATCGTCGGCGACGATGTCACTCTCTATCAGGGCGTGACTTTGGGCGGAACCGGCAAAGAGAAAGGCAAGCGCCATCCTACCGTCGGCAACCACGTCGCGATCGGTTCCGGAGCGAAGCTCCTAGGCAATATCACCATCGGCGACAACTGCCGGGTCGGCGCGGGCTCTGTGGTGCTGCGCAACGTCCCCGCCAACTCCACCATCGTGGGCGTGCCAGGACACATCGTTCTTCGCGACGGCAAACGCGTGGTCATCACCGATCCCAAGGACATCCGCGACCCTCTGTCGGACGTAATTATCAAGCTGGCCGAGGAAGTGCACGACCTGCGCGAGAAGTTTCAGCAGCACTCTCACCAAGCTCTGGGCGCAGAACCTGACGTCAGAATCGACGAAGGCACGTCAACCCCGAATCTTTCTCCCGAGGAATTGTTCCAGGACGACTACCTGGATTTCCAGATCTGACCGCCTGTCGGCGAACCTGGTTTACCCCGTGTCCCTCTGTGTCCACTGTGTTAAAGGTGTATGTTTTCCGCCCGCACAATCACTGCCGTAACCCCATCCAACTCTCCGACACCACCAGCGAGTTCCCCGGATTGTGCGGGTCGTACTTCACCGACGTAGGCAGTCCCAGCCTGCAGGAATGCAGGTTGATCCACTGCCGAAGATAAGTTACGTCCTGCGAGCACTCGTAGGAAACGCCCGCGACGTCATATTTATAGATGAGCAACACCGCGGCATGATGACCATCGTATGCCGCCATCTCCTGCACATCGATGACGGTTCCATCGGTGATGCGTCCAATGCCATCGAGCCAGGTGCGGCGTTCGCGCTCCAGTTCCGCCGGCCCCTTGGGCTTGCGGCGCAGCAGCGCGTAGCCGCCCGCGGCGATTGCTGTGCCACCGGCAATAACCAACGAATAAAGTCGCAATGAATCCATACTGAGCTGAGTGAAGGCTCGCGCTGACTTGGGTTTCGTTATCAGAATATGACGGAAGCAGCTTCTGCGGAAGTGGGTGCGGGGTTACCGAGGTGTGAATTTGTGGAAAACTAATGTTCCGGCGCGGAGAATTTACCGCCTACTTCTGCTTACACACAAACTCTCGCGCCATCTCTCCGAAATCGCCTTCCACCGCCCCGCCGAACTGATCGTCTCGGCGAGTCTTTTTGCTGACCACCAATTTGCCACTGCGGTCGCGGGAGTAGAACCACTCGGAGTTTGACACCACGCTGCCGCTGGCGCAGTTGAAGCGCACCCGCGCCCGCAACTCTACAAAAGGACCTCCCTGCGGCAGTTTGATGGGCTCCTTATATTGCACCCGAATCCACGCACTGCGCAGGCCATTTTTCTGCGCCGTCACCGAGCTGACCAGAACCTGATCGCCGCCGGCGGTTGCGCCAATCTGCCGCCAGTCGCCTGCAGCCAGGGCAACCAACCCCACAAGCAGGACCGGGGCCAGCACCACGGCGACGAAGATAAACAGGCCTTTCTTTACTGGAGACGCAGGTAAGGGCATAAGCACGCCGCACACACTTTGGGGCAAAACGCGGTTTCTGTCAACTGGCACTCATCGGCCACTGGATAAAAGTCCAGGGCAATCAGCAGATCGTCTGTTATCGTGTTTGCTGAAAAGGGGATGGATCCCGTGGAACGTCTTTATTGTTCGAACTTTGAATCGGCGATCGGTCCGCTGTTTCTGGCGGCCTCTGCTCGCGGCCTGGTTGCGCTCGAATTCGACGCCCGGCTGCCGGAACAGCAATCGATTCGGCCGAACCCGCGCGATCTTCGCGAAGAGAAGAGAGGATTCAGGTTCGAAGAATCTTCCCGCGTGTTGCAGCCGTATGCCAGTGAGATGGAAGAATATTTTGCCGGCGAGCGGCGCCAGTTTGCCTTCCCGCTCGACCTGCGGGGCACGGATTTCCAGCTTGCCTGCTGGCGCGCCCTGCTGGCGATTCCGTACGGCGAGACACGCACCTATGCCGACATCGCCCGCGCCGTGGGCAAGCCAAGCGCGTTTCGCGCCGTGGGCATGGCCAACAATCGCAATCCAGTGGCCATCGTCGTCCCCTGCCATCGCGTAATCGCCGCTGACGGCACACTCTGCGGCTACGGCGGCGGCCTTGACCTGAAACGCAAACTGCTGGAACTGGAAGGCGCGTTGAGCGGGACGCTGGCGGCGTAAGAGAACTGCAAGGCTTTGAATTTTGAGTAGGGCGATGGGAACATGGGTCGACAGGAGGCGGCAATGAAAAATGCGTTCCTCTTTTTTCTGGCTTGCGTAATCCTCTTCGGCAGCGGATATTTTGTCGCGAAGCCTCGCAATGATGCTGACAAAATATTTGCGCCACTGTTGGGTGCAATCGCGGTCTATTACTTGTGGCGTGGACGCATCACTGTGGCGTGGACGCATCACTCCATCCCCTCCACACTCCAATTCTCGACGAGCGTAGTCGCTTCCTAACACAGCACGTTCGAGAAACTGGACGCCACTCCGTTCAAATAATCAAAAATCGCGGGCAGCTGTCCACAATCCAACCACAAGAACTCGAATGACTACAACCGATAGCCGCTCCGCCTCGAAGCACTCCACCCTCCGCAAAGCCAGCCTCTTTTACCTCGTCTTCGTAATGTTCTCCTACACCACCGGCGGCCCCTTCGGCCTGGAAGACATGGTCACCACCTCCGGCCCGGGGATGACGCTGATCTACCTGCTCGTCCTGCCGTTTTTCTGGTGCATTCCCGTATCGCTGGTGTCGGCGGAACTGACGACCGCAATGCCCGTCGAAGGCGGTTTCTACCGCTGGACCCGCGCCGCCTTCGGAGACTTCTGGGGATTTCTCGCCGGATGGTGGAACTGGTCCGCGTCGTTCCTTCTCGGCGGAGCCTACGCCGTTCTCTTCACCGACTACCTCGTCTATTACTTCCCCGGCATCACGGGATGGAAACACTACCTCGTCTCCGTAGCCCTGATCGCGGTAATCACCTGGGTCAATGTCCGCGGCATTCAGATGGTCGGTCAGCTCGCCACCGCGCTGGAAATCTTCATTTTCATTCCCGTCATCACGATGATCGTCATGGCGCTGCTGCACTGGCATCACAATCCCTTCGTGCCATTCATCCCGCCGAATCAACCAACATTCAAAATTTTCGGCGTAGGTCTGGCGTTGGGGCTGTGGCTCTATTCCGGATACGAACAGCTTTCCACCGTGGCCGAAGAAGTGGAGAACCCGCAACGCGCCTACCCGCGCGCCCTGGCGCTCGTCGTGCCACTTTCCATTGCAGCATATTTTCTGCCCACGCTCGCCGGACTCGCTTCCGCCGGAGAATGGCAAAAATGGCACACTGGATATTTCTCGGATGCAGCAAAAATTATCGGGGGATCTTTATTCGGCCACCCCTGGCTCGGCACCTGGATGACCCTTGCCGCCATGGTCGGCAACGTCGCGCTGCTTAACAGCACGGTTCTCACCACCACGCGCATGCCCTTCGCCATGGCCGAAGACGAATATCTTCCACCAGCTCTCACCCGCAAGCATTCGCGCTACGGCACGCCGTGGCTGGCAATTCTTGTGTCCGCGTTGATCTACGCGCTGTTGGCATGGCAAAGCCTCGGCCAACTCATCTCGGTCTACATCTGGCTGCGCTCCGCAACCACTGTCTTGACGGTGCTGTCAGCCTGGAAACTGCGTCGCACCCGTCCCGAGATGCCGCGCGCCTTCCTCATCCCCGGCGGCCGCGCCGGCCTTCTCTACGTCGTGGCAGCGCCTGTGGTAATGGCTCTAGTCGCCCTACTCGGCAGCGACAAGTTCGCCCTGATCGGAGGCGCCATCGCCATCGTGCTGGGACCGATGGTGTACGCACTGGTTGCGCGAAACCGTCCATAGGTTCAGCTCACCCAATCCAAAACCTTGTACCACATTCCCGCAAACGGCAAGAACCACGGCCGCCCGTTGTACAACCCCAGCGGCGCGCCCGGAAATGGAATGCCGACGAAGGGATTCTCCGGCTTCTCGCCCGACATCAGTTCAGCAATTTTCTGGCCCTGATACGTGGCCATGGCAACTCCATGCCCGGCGTAGCCAACGGCGTAATACATGCCGTCGATCTGCCCGGCGTGGGGCATGATGTCGAAGGCGAAATCGAGCGTGCCTCCCCAGACGTAGTCAATTTTCGTCTCGCGCAGCTGCGGATAAACCTCGATCATGCCGCGGCGCAAAATCTCGGCGCTCTTGCGTATGGTCTGATCGGTTTCCGGAAAAAACGCCGCGCGCCCGCCGAACAGCATCCGGCGGTCGGGCGTGAGCCGGTAGTAGTAAAGATAATTCTTCGAGTCATAGATCATCCGGTTGCGCGGACTCAGTTCGCG
>Ga0070710_10001617_pt1 | contig 10635 bp, 11 predicted proteins | sample LARL52metaG_FD_65454 | JGI IMG/M metagenome (GOLD analysis project Ga0070710, IMG submission 65454) | Corn, switchgrass and miscanthus rhizosphere microbial communities from Kellogg Biological Station, Michigan, USA - LAR L5-2 metaG | ecosystem: Host-associated > Plants > Roots > Rhizosphere ... | reverse complement strand
TCATTCAACGAACTGTTAACAGACCGAAAGTCTTTGAGGTTCGCAAATGTACGTCTTTACGGACATGTTGGGGCGAAAACTAGCAGGAAAGAACTGGCAGATATGGCAGGCGTTTTAAAAAAGGCTGACAAGCTAAGCTTGCCTTGTGATGTGGAGAACTGACTCCTTTTCATGTCGGCACAAAAAAAGCGCCGCTTTTGTTCCGTCCGAATCGCGGCCTACCAGGCTGGGTCACTAACGCTGTTAGTTTTGCCAGTTCTCATGGTCGACTTGTGTGCTTAGCCTCGATTTAATGGCAGTTAGCCCGTGATGTCCGTAAGACTGTACTTCCTGGTCGCGAGGTTGGTGGCGAATCAGGGTCACGGAATCGGACTAGACTTTGACCTCAAACGGAGGAAAATGCGAAATGAAACTCAGCACTGTAAGTATTGTTGGCATTATCTTGCTATCAGGTATGGCTGCGTGGGCGCAAGAGTTCCCCAGAGCCGAGGTAGGAGCGAACTATTCCTATCTGAACTACAATCCGAGCGCACCCTACTCACAGACTCACAGCCTGAACGGTGGTGGTGGGGAGCTTAACCTTAACTTCAACGAATTCCTCAGCATCAAGATGGATTTGCAAGGTTACGGCAGCACTTTGACGGGATTTAACATTGCCCCGAATTCAACTTTTCCCTTGGGCGCACAGGGACACGTCGAGGGGAATTTGTTCACTTACCTTTTTGGTCCGCAGATTAAAGTGCGCACGCATCATATCCAGCCCTATGGTCACCTGTTGTTTGGGGGAGCCCACACCAACGTATATGGCAATGCCTTTCACACGATTTGCCAGCCCATTGTCGGCGGATGTGCCTTATCGAAAGCGCCCGCCGCCGAAGCGTTCGCGATGGACTTTGGCGGCGGCCTGGACGTCCCTGTCGGCAAGCATTTTGCAATTCGCCCGGCCCAGTTTGATTACGTCCTCACTCGATTCAGCAATCCATTTACTGGGGCGAACAACCAAAATAATTTTCGCTATTCCGCTGGAGTTCTTTTTTCATTCGGCCACACCACCTACTAGAATGCTGCTGCCCCTGACCGAGGGGAAACTCCCCGATTAGTTCCCCTCGGTACGTCTCAACTCTCAAGCTAGACTTTAACGGATCGCTAAATAGCCTTGTTTGTAGTAGGCGCGCAGGGCCCGCTCATCGGTTGAAGTGAACCGGACTTTAATCTTTCGCCACTTGCCCTTGGCTGTGCTGGTGGGACGATAGCCGAGCACATATTGGTTTCGCATTGCACGGCTAATGGTAGCGGCGGCTTCGGGGACCTTTCCCCGGTTGTCGACGGTAATAGTACGGCCACCGGTCACATCAGTGATTTCACTCAGCCACACTCTTCCTAATTTCTCTTCGATGGTATTGAAGAAGAAAGTCTCGAACAAGCCAACCGCGTAAATCTGTATGTCGGATTCCTGCACTACGCTTTTTATTTCTCGAAGTCGGTATCGGCTAGCGTTGTCTCCGCCATCCGAAAAAATGAGGATCGTTTTCCGTTCATAGCGTGCAGACCGCAATTTGGAGACAGCCAGGTAAACGGCATCAAGCATTGCCGTGGGACCGCCTGGCTCCTCCGCCAGCAACTTCCCTTGGAGGTGGTCGATGGATTGTGTGGAATCCGCCACTACCCGCGGGCGATCAGAAAATGCGATCGCAAAATACTCGTCGTCAGGGTTTGCATTGTTGAAAAACTCAACAATCGCCGCTCGCTCGGCGTCAATCTTATTGCTCATACTCTTGCTGACGTCTACAAGTATAGCGACAGAAATTGGAACGTCCTCGGTCGAAAAATATCGTATTTCCTGTTGCTTGTTCTCCTCATAGAGTGCGAAGTCTTCTTTTTTCAAGCTGATAACTGCGTGGTTCAATGAGTCACTGACGGTCACAGGCACCATGACCAAGTCCACGTCGACGTGCAATGGTCTGGGCCTATGCGAGGCAGACGCATCGTCCGCCGGCATAGAGTCCGATTTCGGCTTGATTTCATTCCCGCAACTTCGCGAGAGGATTTGTCCGTAAGCCGCAGATTGTACAAAGCAGAACAGCAAGACTGCTGATGTAAATATCCCCAGGGGGAGAGATCCGATTCGGCGTGGCAGTACAACGCTAGTTTTCATGGTCGTGGACGAGAATCAGTTGCAGCACTGCGCTGCGATGACCATCATCTACGAAAGGACGGTTCTGTCAATAGCAGTTGGCATGGAGGAGGGAGCCAAGGCGGCCGTACTCCGTAACTCGTAGTGATATCAATAGTTTAGAGTGCCGTTTTCTGCCCACGGTTCCGCGGGGGCTAACCTTTCCGTCCGCCGGATGCTGGTAGGATACGCGCGGCTCGAGTGCTCGCGCGGAGGGATCAGCTGTCTTGGCGCGGCTACAAATCTGGACATGACCGTTGAGAACCCTCGATGATCATGACTGGAGCACCCGACAAGACCTTCAAGGTCGTTGCCTTGACTCGCTGGCTAAAGCGTTCAAGTTTTCCGGCGAAAAGATGAAGAGTCGTATGCGAGTACAGGGACGGGCGGAAGCCCGTCCCCACTCGGGTTGGTTAGTTTTGGAACAAGGTGTAGAACAGCCCCAATTGCACGTTGTCGGTTTCAACAGCAAACGCGCGGTTGGAGTCAATGACGTAGAGGTTGAACGTGTTGGAAGTGGGTGTGCCGGCGGCGATGCTATCTACTCCGAGACCCGTGATGGTGGCCGAGCCACTACCGGTCATTCCTGACAGAGTGACGTCTGCTATCGGTTGCGTTGCTTTGAGGTAGTTGGAGTCGGTAATACCGTTTCCGCTGGTACTAATATGTCCGACGGCGCTCCAGGGATTTTCCGTTGTGGCGGAGATCCCGTAAGCATTCAAGGCATAGTTACCCGCCAACGACGAGCTGGCAGTCTGCTGGAAGGCAGGACCAGCGAACGAGTCTGACTTATCCATCGAGACGGCTGTGGCGTTCCCAGCCCCGTCAAGATAGAGCTGAAGAGTTATCGGTCCATATAACTTCGAGGTGACAGAATCCTTCACAATCAATCCTGCGACAGTGACGCGGCCGGTTGCATCCACGGTATAGGGGCCGATAGCTGCGGCAGTGCCGGAAAACTGGTTGACAATGTCGTTGAAGTCTGCGGTGCCCGACGTTGAGCCATCGGCGTTGAAGGTGAGAGCGGCCGCGAAGGTAAGTGATCCATTGGCGTCGCTGCCTTGAGCAACGACTACGTAGCTTTGACCACTCAGAGACGCGCTGGTGAAGGTTCCAGTCTTGCTCCCCTGAGCAAGAGCAATTCCGCCGGTATTGAGAGCGAGACCGTCGGCAGTTTCGACCAGAACGATCATGCTCGAGTTAACAATATAGCCGGCGTAGTTGAGGGTTGGAGATTGGTTGAGGTTGACCAAGATACGTCCGACCGAATCAGGGCCAACGAAGCTGCCGCCGGAAAGTGATTGTGTCTGCGCAGTGCCGCAGACGTTCGTGTCGATAACGCTGCCGGTGCCAGAAATGTCTCCCGGTCCGGGACTGTTATCGACGTTGATCACGCCTCCAATTGAGCCTGCGCAGCCATTAATGGCGCCGCCGGAAGTGAAGAACGCAAATCCGCCGCCCGGAGCGGTTTGCACGGCCGTCGCATCCTGAAGGCTAAGTTGTCCGCTCCCCGTAGCGAAGGCATCGAACCAGTTCACCAGGCCACCCACTGGAATCGTACCGCTGGTATTAGAGGTTACTGCGAGATTAAGCGTCTCACGGCCACCGCCGCCAACCCCGATCTTGGGATCGTTGGTCTCGAGAACAATCTGCAGGTTGCCGTCTTGAGTAGCGGTAATGGTGCTGGTGTTACCGATGGGGTCATCCCTGAGAATGAAGAGAGGGTCAGTGAAATCCTGTTCCCCGCCAGTAATGGCGCCACTCGCAACCGAAAATACACCAGCGGCATTAAAAGTGCCGTTTATGTCCTGGCCAGACAACTGAAAGACATAGTTTCCATCGGGCAATGCGATCGCGGATGGGGCACCAACGGCGATGGTGGCAGCGGCCGATTTGTTGTGGTCGTCGACCGAAGTCGCAGTGAGCACAACATTCCCGGTCAAAACGCTCGCCGGAGCCTGATAGGTCACGGTAAGAGCAGCAGCGTTCACTAAGGTTCCACACTGCGCAGTTGGATTGCTGGACGTGCTGCAAGACAGCGACCAAGTGACACCCTGCGAGCCGTGTGTGACGGTGACGCTGAAGTTAGCGGTTCCACCGGCGCCGATGGAACTAATTGGTGACACAAAGGTAACGACCGGGTGTCCGCTTCCGCCGCAACCAATCAGGAAAGCAAAAGCGGTGGTGGCGATTAGCACAAGAAATAGGCGCATTCTCATCGCACGCCTCCATTTGCAGCGGTGCCCTGGTGGACTTGAGGGTGGGAACCGGTGCGGACGAGGAATCCGCGCTCGTTGCGGACCGTAACCTGGCGTCCGCCATAAATCAACTGCCGGACGAGTAGAACATCTCTACCGTGGACCTTCTCGTGTACGCCGACGACCTGGACTAACTCGCCAACGTGCAGAGTCTCCTGAATCTGTTTGGAGAACACCGGGCCGATGTGCGCATCGACGGTTTGCCCGGAAGTGGAGATCAATACGTGCAGCCCCATCGGACTGCCCGCGAAGTGGTGGGTGACGAAGTCCTTGACAGCGCCGACGAGAGTCACCTCGCGCGCGGGGTCATAAACGAAGCCCAATCCCCGGCTGGCAGAGGTGGCCTCTTCGGAGGCAGAGGCGTGTGCCGACAAGGTCGCAAGTAACATGCACGCTGCCACACAAGCAAGCGCACGAGCAGTTCTGTGGGTGGTGCCAATCATTGGTTAACTCCTTCGTGAAAAGTTGGTAAGCTGCAATAGGTGAGGTCACACACATTGATGAATCCCCTCCTGACTGAAAGGAATGAAGGTGTGCTTTCTTCAAACACAACCAGCAATATGTGCGTCATCATCGACAGAAAGGTAATCAGAAGAATGTCAGAGGAGAACTGTCAATTGTTACGGGTACTTCGGCAAGCGCGGCCTTTCTAACGTTGATGAGGTGGGACGAATCCAGACTATCGATGCAGCTCTGCAAGAGGGCGTGCGAGCAATGTGTTTGCCGGCCGCAACCTCGTCAGAAGACAGCTGTTTTTTCAAGCCAGCTGCGGAGTTTTTCATCCATCCCATGAAATCGCAATGATGTCCTGAATCTCCAGTCGATAATTGACGGAAGGTAATACTGGCAAAAATAGCAGTGGCCGACGGAGCCAACCAGCCTTAGGTTGAGATCACTGTTGTTGCAGCCTGCCCAGTCTGAGTTGCTCGATTGACACCGGAGGAAGAAACGGGGCGCCGAGCACTAATGCGGCTTCTGTCCACTAGCAGTTGTGTGCCCGTGCGCCCGCGGAGCGCGTGCAGCAAGACAGGGGCGTGGTACTCGTCATACGACTCAGGCAGCGGAGGCGTGAATTGGCAGGCAAGTCAGAAATGGATCTGGAACTTGAGTATCGCCGAGTGCCTGCCTTGAATCTTTGGATTCTGTGGGCCGTGCTGGGGACCTGCTTGTCGCTCCCTGCCACAACGAGTGCCCAAGAGAAACCAAATCCGAAAACCGCTGATGCTTGTATGTCGGCGTCACAGCAGACTGACTTGCCATCGGGGGAAACGAAAAAGAGTTCCGAAACTAAAGCGACGTGTGAGCAGGGAAAGACATCCAGCGGGAGAGGTTCCTTCGTCGTAGCTCCTCTTCCGATTTCCAGCCCTGCCCTTGGCGCGGGGATCATTCCTGTTCTTGCGTATATATTCCCCTTTCGCAAAGACGATAATGTCTCACCGCCTTCCGTGGTTGGAGCGGCTGGCCTGGTAACAAACAATGGAAGTAGCGGATTCTCTGCCTACACAGATTTGTTCGTGAGGCATGACACTTTCCGAATCACCGCAATGTATGCTCGCGGAAACCTAAACTACGATTTGTTCGGAATCGGGCTGGCGGCGGCAAATGCAGGGCGCAAGTTACCGCTCCAACAAAAAGGGCAGGTGTTGCGCAGTGAAGTGTTGCGTCGCATAGGATGGGATTTCTTTCTGGGAATGCGATTCTGGACTGGTAGCTCAGAAATTGAGTCCCGCACACCGAACGCCACGATGCCTTTACCAGTTCCCCCGCCTGATACCGGGTTCCACACAGCTCTTAAAGCCCTAGGTCTACGAATGAACCGTGAAACCACCCCTAGTCGCTTTTATCCAACGAGCGGTACGTTGCTCGATTTCACCTTTGATTTGTTCGCTCAAGATTTAGGCAGTAAGTACTCGTTCCAAGCCTACAGATTCACTTTCAATAAATACGGCAGCCTAAGCAAGAACCAAGTTCTTGCTTACAATCTGTTCGTCTGCGGGACAGGCGGGAAGCCTCCCTTCTACGGAAATTGCATTTACGGAGCAAATAATGAATTGCGGGGATACACTGCCGGACGATATCTGGACCGCTACATGTTTGCTACCCAACTGGAATATCGTCTGACATTGCCCAAACGATTCGGCGTTGTCGGATTTGTGGGTGTCGGCGAAGTACTGCCTGGCGGCAGTCAACTGTTAAGGATCAACGAAGTCCTCCCCAGCGGGGGTGCAGGAGCAAGATTCCAATTAAGTAAAGCGCACCGCGTCAACCTTCGTGCGGACGTGGCTCGGGGCAAGGATACTTGGACATGGAGTATGGGCGTTGGCGAAGCATTTTAGCGGCCATTCTTCATAACCGAACGTTTCGATCAAGCACGTTGAGACGCGAGGAAGAACTCCGCCCGGATGCGCTTGTTATGCCACTGAAGCTGCGGCATGAGAAAGGTTGGCTTCGAAAGCATCTAATCGTCGATGAAAAAGCCGCAGCATGAGGAGCACCGCTAACACCATCGAAAGATTGAAAATCAATTGCGCCCATGCGACTGCCATTCCGGGGTCACTAGCCATTTTCACAACGTTGGCTGCAAACCTCTTCAGAAACGGAAGGAAAATCAGCACGCCAAACGTGTTGAAACACAGGTTCGCCATTGCCACACGGCGCGCTGTTTGTTGCATCTTTATGCTGGCGACAAGCGCGGTCGCGGTCGTTCCGATGTTTGCCCCAATCACGACCGGGATCGCTGCCGTTACCGGCATTAGGTTCTGTTGCACCAGCAAAATGCACAGACCGGTTGTAATGCTGCTCGATTGCACAAAGGCCGTAATAATGAGTCCGGCGAGCACTCCCGTGAGCAAAGTGCTGGATCGCCTGAGGACTTCTGTGAAAAGTGGATTTTGCGCCAGTGGTTTCAGGGTAAAACTGACTATGTCAAGGCTGAAGAAGATGAATCCGAAATAAAACGCGACTTTTCCCAGCATTTTGAAACGACTGGGAAGCGCACTCAGCAAGGCGCCAAACACTATGAAGAATGGTCCTATCGATGTCAACTTAAGCGAGACCAACCATGCGGTTGACGTAGTTCCTACGTTGGCCCCAAGCAGAACGCCGAGGCTCGAGCGGAACGACATGGTTCCCGCGTCCACGAGTGCCACGGTAAGGGACGTGACCGCGCTACTAGATTGGACGATCGCCGCGGCCACAGCGCCCAGCAGGACGCCCCGCCAACGGCTTTCTGTCAGCCTTTTCAGCCACTGGCTGAGCGTGGCTCCCCCCGCTCTTTGAATCTCGTTGCTGAAGGCTTCGAGGCCATACAGAAACAACACGATGGCAGAGGCGCTGGCGAGGAGAATTCTGAGATTTGACATCTCGTCTCCAATCAAGTTCAGACCGAGGAACACTTAGTGAGACGCACCTTGTTCATCATGGTGCGTCTTCCTGCCGCGTCTTCCCTCGACCTCGGGAACGAAAGGGCCGGCCTTGTCGGATAACCCAGCTGCGAGATACAGGGTCTGCGATGGGAAGGCAATGCTGGTTCCGGACTCCTTAACGATGTTTAAGACATGTAACAGCAACTCTTGCTGGATTGAGATGAAGGAGTCCCAGTCGAGGGCAATCACATAAGCACAAATCTCCACTTCAAGTGCGAAAGCGCTGAACCGCAGAAAGCGGACCCGCACACTGGATGAGGCAATATTGGAATGCTCGGTAAGCAACTTGCGAATGCCACCGATGACGGAGCGCAGCTGGACCGGAGTCGTTTCATAGCGCAATCCCATTATCGGGTGAAACCAGAATTTGTCGCGGGCCGAGAGAGTCTCGAGGCTCATGTTCGCAATCTGTCCGTTCGGAACAGAGACCACGGTACGATCCAGCGTGCGGATACGGGTTGAGCGAAGTCCGACATCTTCGACGGTTCCTACAATGTCCCCTAACTTCAAGGTATCTCCCACGCGCACCGCTTGGTCTGCGATCAAAGAAATACCGGCGATGACATTTTCGAGTGTTTTTTGGGCCGCCAGCGCCACCGCAATGCCGCCCACGCCGAGCCCGGCTAGTGCCGCAGTTGGGTCAATCCCGAAATGATGCAGCGCAAAAAGTAAGGCTGCGAGGAGTAGCAGGCCGTTCGTCACTCTCCGGATCAGACGCAACACAGCCGCTGATCCGCTCAGGCTGGGACGGAGCGAAACAAGATAATGCTCTACTCCTTTGGTCACGAGCATGAGTAGCCAGGTACAGGCAACTATGACAATCACAAAGATGGTGGTGACCCAGAATTGCCGCGCCAAAAGCGGTAAGCCGACCCTCGACAGCAGCCAGTAGATAGACAGGGCAAGAAGCAGGAGCCGAATCGGTGGCGGCAAGACTCGACGATTCTTGATGTCGGCATTTCGAAAAAGACGGCGCCGGCATGCACCGACAGCGCCGCTAATGAGGCGGTTCAGCAACCCCGTCATCAGGTAGAGGAATGGCATCCCCACAAACACTGCCAACCACTCAAAGAGCGGGATGGTCAGGAACCGAGTCTTGACCAAGAACGCCGGCAGGACTGTCTCCACTGCGGGAGTGCTAAGTTCATCAAAAATATCAGGAATTGATTGGAGAGTTTTTTGAGAAAAAAGCCAGACTTTTCCCGATTTCCCGCGATCGACACGTTCGACGAAAACGTCGAGATCACCATTCGATGTGCTAATTGTTCCGATTACATCTTCATCGGGTCTGAGCGGATCTGGAACCGAGCCCTCGGGCTTGTCACTGATCTGGTCAAGCCGAGCAGGGAGTCGACGGTCGAGGACCACTGCGAGCTGCTGTGCCAGAGTTTCGGCGTTTGCACTACGCAGGGGACCCTTCAGGGGACCATTCAAGTACAGGGCAGCGATTTCAGCGTGACCCTTCCGGACGTTAGCAATAAAATTCAGGACGGCCCCTCGCGGCGTGTTCCGGCCTAAGGGGTCTTTCGGCGGTTCAGGCTCTGCTTCAGGAGTCAGGGTAGTCAGGGGCTTGAGAGCGCCAGTCTGTGCCCATGCAGCTGGAGAAAACAGCAGGATCAATATGGCAACGGCACCTTGTCGCACGGCCTTCATGCACTTGTGTGATCTGCTCATGAAATGCAATTTCCGCCTCACACACGTATCGTTCCGACTCCGACACTTGCTGGCGGACTGTATACCCAGAATCGTCTTCGGGAATGCGCCTTTAGAGAACTGACAGAACTTCCAGTTAACGAGCCGTGTGATGACTTGCAAACTACTACTCGTGTCGGTTTGGATTTGCGCGGTCGAGCAGGACACTGGAGGAGCGATTGGCCAACAGGAAAAACGGGAGAAATCCCAGCCAGGGGAAGGATAGGCTAAAGAAGAAAAAATACGAGCGCGATCTGCGCGTGCTTCAAACCAAGCTGGTGGAGATGCAAGAGTGGGTAAAAACCACCAAGGCCAAGATCGTAATTGTGTTCGAAGGTCGCGACGCTGCTGGTAAGGGTGGAGTAATTCATCGCATAATGGAGCGCGTCAGTCCCCGGGTCTTCCGTCACGTCGCTTTGCCAGCTCCCACGGAGCGAGAAAAGTCACAGTTATATGCGCAGCGATACATCAAAGAGATGCCCGCGGCTGGAGAAGTGACCATTTTCGATCGCAGCTGGTATAACCGCGCCCTGGTCGAGCACGTGATGGGGTTTTGTAGCGACGATCAATATACCGACTTCCTTCGTATGTGCCCAGCATTCGAGTCTCTCCTGAGAAATAATGGTATTTTCCTCGTCAAGTACTGGTTTGAGGTCAGCGAACCAGAGCAGCACAAGCGTTTTCTGAGACGTATTTCGGACCCGATGCGAAGATGGAAACTGAGCCCGATGGATCTCGAGTCGCATCGACGCTGGTACGACTACTCCCGCGCCCGCGACGCCATGTTTGCGGCTACGGATACGCCGCAGTCCCCTTGGTACGTGGTGCAGACTGACGACAAAAAGCGCGCTCGATTGAACTGCATTTCCCATTTGCTGGGCGTGGTCCCATGGAAAAACATACCCATGAAAAAAGTCACCCTTCCTAGTCGGCAGACGCCAAAAGGATATAAAGCCTCTGATTGGAAGTACCGGTGGATCCCTGAGAGGTTTTAAATTGTCGTCTCTTGGATAAAGCAGCAACCTTCATTTGTCGCGGCTGCGACAGAGGAGGCGTCCACCCTACTGGCTAATGGGCGCAGGCGATT
>Ga0070710_10001612_pt1 | contig 10652 bp, 11 predicted proteins | sample LARL52metaG_FD_65454 | JGI IMG/M metagenome (GOLD analysis project Ga0070710, IMG submission 65454) | Corn, switchgrass and miscanthus rhizosphere microbial communities from Kellogg Biological Station, Michigan, USA - LAR L5-2 metaG | ecosystem: Host-associated > Plants > Roots > Rhizosphere ... | reverse complement strand
TATCGCTCCTTTTGGGGAGGTTCTGGCAGGCTTGGCACCCGCCTCGATACGCCGCCTTCAATCAATCGTCGTCACCCAAATTCCTGCTTAGCTCGGATTGGCCTCGCGACCGGTCCATTCGGCCTTGGCAACCACTCGGCGCTCGCGGCTCCAGCTGTCGCGGCGTCGTCCAGGTGAAGTCCTTGAAGCGCCGCGCCGGCATGCCGCTCTTCTGGCTCGTCGGCGGTAGTTGCGAGTTCGGCCTCGATCTCGGCGACCAGCCGGGTGTTGCGGGCGAGGCCGAACAGATAATCGACTGCGTTGTGTTCGCACCACGCGATCAGCGCCTCGCGCGCAAAGCCCCAATCGCCCCGCAACAAGATACGCACGGTGGGCCAGCGCGCGCGGATCGGGGCGACAAGGCGCGCCATCTCCTCGATTGCGCCGGCGCTGCCGTCGATGCTGGCCGGGCGCGGCCTGGCCGCCAACAGGTGCTGGCCGCAGAAGACGTAGAACGGCAGGTAGCAGTAGCAATCGTAACCTTATCCGGCGTTCCAATCTCAATATGTGGTAGAGCGGTCTGGTTAATCTACATTGTCTAGGTGGGGCGACTGATCGGAGGCGACTGGCGAGGGAGCAGCCGGTACGCCTGTCTAACCAGCAACTTGCCAGATGGCGCTGATCTGGTTTCGCCTGCATGACCTTTCACGCAATCTGCGCCTGATCAATGCCGCATTGAAAGCGATAGACCTGGTCAAACTGGCCCAACCGATGCGCAATCCAAATCCCGGTCTGTTCGGCGGTATCCCTGGCTCCGATCCAGTTCACGGACCCTATATCCAAGGTGCCTTGCCAAACTGGGCAGCGGAATTTTTTGTCGATGCATTGCTCGACAAGCGACGTGTATTGGCGAAGCTGGGGACCGATACGATCGGCACAGTCGCCGCTGCAGGCATTGGTGAAGCCCCATAGTGCTGAGCTCTTCGTCAGCTGCGGCGCGTCGCCTCAATACTGTGATGCTGACGACCGCCCACTCGCAGAAGGTCCCGCAGATGCTGACCGCATGGCGCGAGCGCGACATCGGCAACCTGACCGTGGTCGTCGAGCATACAGAGGCAGAACCGGCACTGGCCAGGCTGCGCTTGCGCCTGCGGAATGAGGGACTGAGCTGGATCGCTATCCGCCGGAGTCCGGCCAACAACGGGGCAGCGGCACCGGCAGCGCAGTTCGCGCCGCCAACCAACGTACTGAGCTTTTGCCGATCACATGGCATTGCGGTTCTGGAAACCGGGCCGCTCGAAAGCGCCAGCGCCATCGCCACAATCAGGGCTCTCAGCCCCGACCTCGGCATTCACGCCGGTGCCCGGCCTGCTGCGCCGGCCGCTGATCGACGCGTTTCGGCTCGGCGTTCTTAACGCGCATATGGGCCTACTGCCTGCTTATCGCGGGATGAATGTTGCAGAATGGGCGGCGCTCGAAGGAGCGACTGTCGGCTGCACCGTGCATCTGATCGACGCTGGGATCGATACCGGCCCGATTCTGGCAACACAAAGGGTCGATACTGCGGGTTGCAGGTCGGTCGCGGCACTTCGCGACATTGTCGACCGCGCACAGCTGGCGCTGCTCGGTGATATCGTCTGCTCGATTGTCAGCGGTAAGCTGCCGGAACCTCTGAAGGCTGCCGGGCCGCCCGGCCCGCAGTATTTTCGTATGCATCAGGATCTCGCCGCCATCCTCGAAGGACGGCTCGGTGCCCGACGCGCCCGATCGCCGGAGTGAGTGCGGCAGCCCAAGGCCGCGGCTTTCCGGGATTAGTCCTGCGCCGATGCGGGAAGGTCGCGCTGAATCTCCGGCGCGACCTGCTCCATGAACAGCCGGAGGCCGCTGATCGCAGTTTCGTGCGGCATTGGTCCGAGGCGGAAGGACGCGATGACGCCGCCGATGCCGAGCCTGCCGATATCTGCCATCGCCTCGGCGACCCGCCCTGGCGAACCGTGGATGAAGCCATGCTCGACCGTAGCGCGCGCGGATGGCAGATCGCTCTCCGGTACTGCGATCCGCATTCCGGTCTCGCGAAAGATGCGGTTGCGCAACGCTGCCCGGGACTCCACCATCGCCCGAAACACCGGTACCCCGATGCGCTCGGCTTCCGCATCGGTTTCTGCGACGAATACGTTCCGCCATACCCAGCACTCCGCGAGGTTGCGGGCGATCCGGTCCTCTTCGTAGCCGGTCTCGCGCATCGCTTGACAATAAAGCTCGACGCGCTGGCGGGTGACTGCCATCGACTGCACGTTCATCAGGAACGGCCGGCCCTGGCGGGCGAGTTCAAGCATCGAGGCTTCGCCCGAAGCTGCGCGGATGATCACCGGGTGGGGCTTTGTGTAGGGCCGCGGCCGCAGCATCGGAACATCCAAATCCCAGAACTTGCCGCGGTGGCTGAATCCTTCACCGGTCCAGGCGGTGACAAGGATCTTCTCCGTCTCCTCCAAACGTTCCTGCGCCTCGTGATGATCGATGCCGAAGCCCTGGTAATCGTAAATGTTGTAGGACGAGCCACGGCCGAGACCGACGACGAGCCGCCCCTTGGTGATGTTGTCCAGGATCGCCAATTGCTCGGCGAGGCGGATCGGGTGATGCAGCGCTGTTTGCACGACCGCGAACCCGATCCTGCTGCGCCGCGTCGAAGCGGCCAGCACACCGGCAAAGCTGATCGGGTCGACATAGGCGCAGATCCCGTCGAAGTGATGCTCGGCAAGCCAGATCACATCCACACCAAGCTCGTCCGACAGCCACGCCTCTCGCAAGGTCTCGTCGATCACCATACCGTCGCGCGCCGGGTCGCGGCAGTCCGGAAACAGGAAATTGCCGAATTTCATGCGGGATCCCTCCTACCCGGCGCATCACGGGATTGTTCCCGGGAACTGTCAAGCTACCCCGTGAGCGCATCTGACGCACACGTATGGGCCGCCGTGGTAGAGGAACCAATTCGCCTCGATCGAGTCGGCAGATCGGCCGCGGGATCCACGAGCTCACAAACAGTGGCGTCCGGCAGCAGGCCGATCCGGTTTGTGTTTCAAAGCTCGACGATCTGCTGCCGCATTCCTCTGGCGACGGCCGCAGCCCGCGACGAAGCGCCGAGCTTTCTGAACAGCGATTCGATATGGAACTTGACGGTATGTGGCGAGATTCCGAGTAGCCGCGCGGTTTCCTTGTTGGTCAACCCGTTGCCAAGAGCGGCAAGCACCTCAATTTCGCGCGGTGTCAACACGACCGGGGGCTCCTCAGGCATCGCATCGAAATTTCGAGCTGGCGGGGGTGTCGCACGTACGTTCAGCCCCGCCGCGACGGCACGTAGCGCCGCATCGACCTGGGCTGAGCTTGCATCGAGCGGAAGCCAGCCGTCGAACTCTTCGGCAACGGCACCGACAGCGACGGCCGCAGCCGGCAGGATGGCATCGGCACTCCCGTCGGTCAGGACTGCATCGGGAGACGCCGCCGCCTCCACGAGCTGATGCCCGCACTCCGTGACGAGCGCGGCGAGCCGGCTTTGCATTACCGCGTCCGAGGCTAACACGGCGACGCGAAGGCGGTGAGGGATTCCCGCCGCCGGGCCGCTCATCTGGACGGCTGAACGCCGATAGTTACCCCAATTGAAAGGGGTTCGTCCGCCCTGATCAGACCCAGTTCGACCCGCTTACCGACCGCCTCCGGCCCGAGATGTTGTGCCAGCGCCGCCGGGCTGGTGATGCTGTCGCCGGCAATCGTGACGAGAATATCGCCGGCGTGCAAGCTCGCACGGGCGGCGGGGCCATCCTTCGAGACGTTGATGATCATCAGGCCGCGCGAATGACCGACTGCGCCCTCCAACGCCTCCGGCACGAGGACGGGCTGCAGCGCCAGGCCGAGCCAGCCCCTTTCGACGCGCCCTTTCGCGAGCAACGGCTCCAGCACTGCTTCAACAGTGGACGCCGGGATCACCAGAACGCGCCCGCGGGGTCCTAAGGTCGAGATGCCGAGAAGACCCCCGGCGGGACCGAGTACCGGCCCTCCCTCCTCCTTCGGGGTAAGCCTTATGTCCAAGGTGATGCGCCGGTCTATACGCCCCCCAGCCCGGCTGTGCCAAGCGGGGCCGACCGAATGAACGACTCCCAGCCTCACCGAGACGCCGCCGTCATCGAAGCCCAGGGCGAGAGCGAGTCCGGCAGGCCGCGGCTCACCTGCCGGGAGCGGCGCCGGATCGACGTTGCCGTCGAGATGCAACGCAACGATATTGGTACCGGAATCGCGTCCGGCAACGCGTGCTGCGAGAGCGCTACCGTCGGAGAGTGTCACTTTGGCATCGCCGACATCGGGAAATCTTTGTTCGGAGGCTACCACGACGTCTTTGCGCCAGAGCGTTCCCGAGCGCGTCCGATGCCCCGGCGCGGCGATGCCAGCCACCAGAGGCCGGGCGACCCTCAGGCGCTCGGCAAGCGCGTCGGACAAATTGACGAGGGGGTTTTCAGTAGCTTCGGGCATCACTTTACTCCTCCACGATATAATCAGGAGGATGGTCTTGGTCGAGGTCCGGCACCACTGGACGGATGGGGGGGATACGCCCGCGCTCCTGAGGTGACTCGCGAGCCGCTCACCCCGACCCGCGAGTAAACTATAGTCCAAACCACAGTTCGGTACGACCGGGAGTAAGGAAATGGATTTCGGCGCTTTGATGTTCTTTACCGATTATGCGATCTCGGCGACGGAATTCGCCCAGGCGCTCGAGGCGCGAGGGTTCGAGTCAGTCTGGGCCCCCGAACACTCGCATATCCCAACCGCGCGCAAATCGCCATGGCCGGGCGGCGGGGAATTGCCCAAGGTGTACTGCGAGGCGATGGATCCCTTCGTGTCTCTGACCGCCGCGGCGGTCGCGACAAAGACGCTCAAGGTCGCGACCGGCGTCTGCCTGGTTCAGCAGCGCGACCCGATCCAGACGGCAAAGCTCGTTGCGTCGATTGACCAGGTTTCCGGCGGGCGCTTCCTGTTCGGCATCGGCGGCGGCTGGAACGCGGAGGAAATGGCCGATCATGGGACGGAGTTCCGCACGCGGTTCAAGCTGATGCGCGAGCGTGTCGAGGCAATGAAAGAGATCTGGACCAAGACCAAAGCCGAGTACCACGGCGAAATGGTTGATTTTCCGGAAATGATGGCGTGGCCAAAACCGGTCCAGAAGCCGCACCCGCCGATCCTCGTTGGCGGCGCGTTCCCCCAGGCGGCGCGGCGCGCAGTCCGTTACGGCGACGGTTGGGCTCCGATTGCGGGCCGCGGGCCAGATGGTGATGTCGACCAGTTCCTGCCGCGGTTTCACGAAATGCTGTTGGAGGCCGGACGCGACCCGCAATCGGTGCCGGTCACCCTCTTTGGCATTACCGAGGATGCCGATCAGCTAGCCCGCTATCGCGACAGGGGGATCGCGCGCGCAATCGTGATGCTCCCTTCCGCTAGAAGGGACGCAATTCTGCCGATCCTCGATCGTTGGGCTGAGCTGATCCGTCGCGTGAGATAAGAGTTTTCTACCTTAGCCCGCGGGAGGCCAGCGACACAATCATCGACCATAGCCCCAGTGACGACAGCAATATCACTACGAAGAAGGCTGCCGCGCCTGACCGATCGGCGGCCGCGAATGTCGGCGCAGTGAAGCGTGACGGCTCCAGGGCAGTGCGAATTGCGGAGGAATGAGCGCGCTCTGGTCCGTTATCTGCCAATCGGTGCATAATCCCCCTGCGCTCGAGGGATCTCTCTATCAACCAGTCCCGCCAATCGGTAATTTGATCGCAATTCTCGTCAATTTATCGTCAAAGCCACGTCAAATCGGTGCCTGCTGGTACTGGAGGCCGGCGGCACCCCAGAGGGTTTGAGACGAGCTCGACGGTTGGCATCGAAGCCTTTTAGGTCTGTGCCGCCGACATCAAAATTACCGCAATTGGCGCTCGCGTCGCACGCAGTGTCCGGATATAATAACGGTGCATCTGGGCACCCCTCGAGGCTTTGTCGCTAGCGGAGTACCCGCTGCCGCATTCCTCGCGTGCCCTTGGGAATGGGAGATGCGGGGCGTTTTCGGACTGAGAGTGGGGCCTGCCGACGAGATCCTCAAAGAAATCCGCGCCGAGCAGGTGAACGCCGTTTTTCGGCAGATGCCGATCGCGCTCACAGTCAACGCGGTGAATGCAATTATAACCGCTGTCGTACTACAGCATTTCGTGGGTGTTGCGGTTCCGCTCGCCTGGCTTTGCCTCGTGCTGTTAGTGGCGAGCGGGCGCTGGGCGTTGTGGCTGCGACATCTCCGTGCAGATTTCGGCGTGGAGGACGTTACCCAGTGGTCGTGGCTCGCCACCTGCGGTTCGTTGCTGGCCGGCATGTGCTGGGGTCTGGGCGGAGTGCTTCTGTTCCCTCTCGCGCCCGCTCTCGGCCAGATCTTTCTCACTTTTGTGATTGGCGGTATGTGCGCTGGCTCAGTCGTAATCAGCGCCTCTCATCTGCCAAGCCTCCTGGCCTTCCTGCTGCCGGCGAGCTTGCCCATGGCGGTCCTGTTCCTTTGCCAGAGGACGGTGACGGCGGCTGCGCTGGGGTCGATGATCCTGGTGTTTGCGGTCGCATTGTCCATCGCTGGGCTGCACCTCAACCGGTTCTTTTCCGAAACGATGCGGCTGCGATTTGAGTTAGGCGCAGCCAACCTTCGTCTGCAGTCCGAGATCGAGGAGCGCGAGGCAACCGAGGCCGCCCTGCGCCAGGCGCAAAAACTCGAGGTGGTGGGCCAGCTGACCGGTGGGATCTCGCACGACTTCAACAATCTCTTGACAGTAGTGATCGGCAATCTGGCTCTGGCAATCGGGCGGGCAGGCGACAACCCCGCCGCCTTGCCGCTGCTTCAGGCTGCCTTGCAAGCTGCCGAGCGGGGGGTGGCGCTGATTCAGCGCCTTCTCACCTTTGCGCGAAGGCAGAAGCTCGATACCCGATCCGTCGATCTCAATGTCCTAATCGCCGGCATCGAGGATTTGCTGAGGCGCACGCTGGGTTCCCGGATTCGCCTCGTGCTCAATGCAGAAACCGATCTTGCACCAGCCCGGGTCGATGCGAACCAACTCGAGCTCGCCGTCTTGAACCTGACCATCAATGCCCGCGACGCCATGCCAAAAGGCGGCGTTTTGCATCTCACACTGCGGAACTCGGGGGCGGATCAGCGCTTGCCGCCCGATCTGTCGCCTGGGGAGTATGTCGTCCTGTCGATCAGCGACAGCGGTACCGGCATGGACGAGGTAACGCTCGCCCGAGTTTTCGAACCATTCTTCACCACCAAAGAAATTGGCAGTGGTTCCGGCCTCGGGTTGCCGATGGTCCAAGGTTTTGCCGCGCAATCCGGCGGCGCTGTATGGATTCAAAGCAAAGTTCGCGAGGGGACCACGGTCGAGCTCTGGCTCCCGCGGGCCGATGAGCCGCCGTCTCAGCCCGTCGCCGGCTCCGAGCGATCCCCATTGGCCGGCCCGCAAGGCTTTCAGCCTCCCCATATCTAAGAGAGGGAAGCCGGCGTCAAAAGCGAAGCGTCGCAGACAGCGACACGATATCGATGTGGTCCGAGTAGCGACCGACCAGCAGGTCACCGGCTTGAGATAGCTCGCTGATCGGCGCGCGGGCGCCGAAGATGTGAGCATATGCTGCATCGAAACGCAGATCGTCGGTCCATTTGTAGCCGAGGCCGGCGGCGAGCCAGTATCGATCCGCGTCGGGAAGGCGAGCCGTCCGAAACTGATTGCGGACAGGAGTGGGGTCGTAGGCGAAGCCGCCGCGTATGGTCCAGTCCGGGTCCGGGCTGTAGGTCGCCCCGATGCTGGCGAACCATGTCCCATGCCATTGCTCGGGCTGATCTGTCAGAGCGGAGCCGTCAGGTCGTTGAACTCGCAAATTTTTCACGACGCTCCAATTGGTCCACTGAACTTCGGCCAATAAGACGAGGTCCGGCGCAATCTGATGAGATCCTGCCAGGCTCACGACGTCGGGAGTTTTGAGGTCCGTCCGCGCCGGCGTGTTTTGAAACCGTGGGTCGGCCGCTAGCCCCGGCGGAACAGTCAATGTCGCCGAGCCTTCCAGTTGGTGACTGATCTGCGAGCGATAGCTGACCCCGAAACGAGTTTCGGGGAAGACTTGTGCAAGAACCCCGAGATTATAGCCGACCGAAAATGAATCTCCAGTGACGCGGACGGAGCCGTCCGGCAGAGTCAATCCGGCCGGCAGCAGTGGATTGGCGACATGTGCCACCGTCGTCGAATTGATCGCATTGGTGAGTTCGGCGCTTGCTTGTTGTATTGCCGGCCCGCCACCGACGGAGAGCCACTCGCTGATCCGATAGGCGATGTTGGGATTGATGTTGATGATCTCGAGGTCGGATTTGATCGCTTGGTATCGTCCGACCCAGTTGCTGTTGTACTGCGACTTGAGACCGAACGGCACGGCGACCGCGAGCCCGAACTTCAAATCGGGCGAGACGTCGTAAGCTCCGTAAACGGCGGGCACTGGCTGAGCACCCCCTGCATCGCCGCCGTTGCCTCCGCTGATCGGCTGACGCGCCCCGCTGAAGCCGGCGCCGGAAAAAATCGCGGACGGAATAACGATGCTCAGATCCCCAGAGACCTGGTTCCCGGAGAGGCCCGTCATGCCCGCCGGATTGTTGGCGACGATGCTGGGATCCTGGGGCGATGCCGCCGCCCCGGCGAAAGCATTGCCCAGCGCCGCCGCGCTGTTCTCGCGCACTTGAAAGCCGGACCCCAAGGCCTGTCCGACGACAATAAATCCACTCGCGGCGACGGCCAAACCCGCTGCCAGCGTCGTCAGCCTGTCCTTCATGGCTCCCCCCAATTATGCCTATGCCATGATGATCATCATTAACCAATTTTTCGGCTGGAAATCGTTGGTAGGCAAGGGGGTTGATTTAAATTCTCTTGCCAGGCCACGTCCATTCGGCGAGCCCAGCAGCCGGCTCGGGCCTCGGAAAAAGAAACCGCAGTCCACGCGAGTCCGGGGCGGTAAGACTGGTGACCCCGAGCACATCCGAGCCGGCGCCGGTACAGTGAAATCAGCCGCTCCCAATAACACCAAACCTGCGGGAAGGCGAAGCCGTGATGGACCCCGGGATAGAGTTCGATCTCACCGGCTGTGCCCGAATCACGGAACAGCAGACGGAGTTCCTCGACCATCGAGAGCGGCGCGAGATCATCATGCTCGGCGCTCGCCCTTGACCCTCCCCAACGATAAGTGCGGGCCCTCCTCGCCCTCGCTGACCAGCCAGGTGCCGTAGAAGGAAGCGGCTCCGGCTGTCGCACGTTCGGGGGTCCACCTCACCTTCTCACCGCCACCTCGCTGTAGCGGGTTGAGTTTGGCTACCTTTCGTTGAAAAGAGGCGGTGCCTCGGAGCACCGCGGATTGGCAGGCTTGGACGCGCTGGTTTAAAGACTGCTCAAAGACACACGCACTGCGAAGCCGGGCCGTCGGCTCTGTCCCTTGGCAATGTGGGATTACGGCCGAGCGGGCCGGAAAAAAAGACCCTAACCTCGCAAAAACGAGATCAGGGTCCCTTATCCTGGTTGCGGGGGGCCCGAAACCACCGACAGTTTCGGCTGCCCCCTATCGCGATTTGAGAGCGCCGTGGCTCTTCGACAATGGGACCGCTCGGCGGCAAGTGTGATGCCGCACCTTAGTTCTTCAGACGAGCGCCGTATACGTCAGTTCGCCCCGGATCGGCGCAGTTCTCGAATGGGGCGGCGTGAGCTGATCGTCGGCGTGAGCGCCGCGGCAATTTTTGAGCCGCGCGCCGCTCGCGCGCAGCAGAAGGCGCTGCCCGTAATCGGCTATCTCAGTTCCCGCTCACCCGAGGATTCTTCGGCCCAAGTGGCTGCCTTTCGCCAAAGCCTTGGCGAGCTGAACTACGTCGAGGGCGAGAATCTGGCGATCGAGTACCGTTGGGCGCTCGGCGATTATGAGCGGCTGCCTGCTCTCGCCGGACTTGGTTGGTAAGCCGGTGCGCGTCCTCGTGACCTTCGGCGGTGAACCCTCGGCTTTGGCGGCAAAGGCGGCAACCTCGACAATCCCGATCGTCTTTGCCATGGGCAGCGATCCGGTACAGAGCGGCGTTGTTGAGAGTTACAACCGGCCGGGGGGAAACATCACGGGCATCGCTTTTCGACAGGTCGGGATCTATGTCGGGCGGATTCTCAAAGGCGAGAAGCCGGCGGACCTGCCGGTGATGCGGCCGACCAAGTTCGAGCTGATCATCAATCTCAAGACCGCCACGGCTCTCGGCCTCACCGTACCGCTGTTGCTGCTGGCCCAGGCGGACGAGGTCATCGAATGAGACGACGGTGCACCGATTGAGGAACTGACGGCTAACCACGTGCGCCGTGACAAGGCGGCGCTTTTCCAGCGGGTGCAAGCCCCCGCCCGGCGGCCGCTCCAGCCGGAAGCAACCGGGGCAGGCATGGAGGAGACGAAATGTCTGAAGCCCCCGGATAGCGGTCACGAAATTGGTGACCGCGCGAGTGTGCAGGCCGCAACGTGAGTAAACGCCGAGCAAACCTCACATGACGAGGGCTTGGTCAAGGGGTCGCATCACGGGAACATCGAAACGTCTCCAGTTGCTTCGGTAT
>Ga0070710_10001611_pt1 | contig 10657 bp, 5 predicted proteins | sample LARL52metaG_FD_65454 | JGI IMG/M metagenome (GOLD analysis project Ga0070710, IMG submission 65454) | Corn, switchgrass and miscanthus rhizosphere microbial communities from Kellogg Biological Station, Michigan, USA - LAR L5-2 metaG | ecosystem: Host-associated > Plants > Roots > Rhizosphere ... | reverse complement strand
GGGAGTGATCAGCGCGGTGGCGCGGCAGGCGGATCCTGAGAAGCCCATTACCTACATCCAGACCGATGCGCCCATTAATCCCGGCAACAGCGGCGGACCGTTGGTGGATATGAACGGAGCAGTGGTGGGCATCAACACTTTTATTCTTTCGCAGGGCGGCGGAAGTGAAGGGCTGGGGTTCGCGATTCCGTCGCGCATTGTCGACTTCGTATATCACAGCCTGCGAAGGTACGGGCACGTGCATCGAGTGGAGATTGGCGCGGTGGCGCAGGAAATTACGCCAACCACGGCTGAGGGCCTGCACCTGGCGCAACGCTGGGGAGTGATTGTGGCTGACGTGAAGCCGGAGGGGCCGGCCCAGGCCGCGGGGCTGAAGGTGCAGGACATTATTCTCAGCGCCGACGACCGGCGGATTGAAACTTTGCCTGGATTGTCCTCGGCGTTGTATTTGCATCGGCTGGATCAGGTTTTGAAGCTGGAGATTTTGCGCGGAGAGGAGAAGAAAACGATTTACGTTCCGGCGATTGAAAAACGCGACCCGATGGATCAGATGTTCGACGCGGCCGATCCGGAGAAGAGCCTGGTGCCACGGCTGGGGATTCTCGCCGTTGAGCTGGGTGGAGACTTGCAAAAGCAGCTGGCATCACTGCGGATTCCCTCCGGCGTAATCGTTCTGGGGCGAGCCGCTGATTTGATCACGCCGGACACAGGACTGCAGACTGGCGATGTGATCCATGCCTTTAATACGACTCCGATCACCACGATGGAGGGACTGCGGTCGGCCGTGCTGGCCTTGAAGACCGGCGAGGCGGTGGTGCTGCAGGTCGAACGGAGCGATGGGCTGACCCATTTGAGTTTTGAGATGGAGTAACTACTGACGCGTAGCTGAGGATGGCCGACCGGACATGTACCTACGTAATTGGGTGTCAAGGGTATTGAAGCGACCCCCGTTGCTGCTGCAGAATCCAAACATTGTGAGACGATTCTCACGAAATATTCTGTGCAGGAGCAGCAACCATGACCCACGAGCCTTCCCTCAAAATAGTTCACGCCTTTCTGGACCCAGAGGCCCGAAAAGCCTTGTCGCTTCCCATGGCAGCCCTGATCACCGGTGCTTTATCACAGGTAGAGGCCACCATCGAACTCACCAACCGAGTTTGCGATTCGGTGTTCCAGCGGTTGAGCGCGACGGCCACTGCAGCGCTGAAACGGGATTGAAGGGATGAGATGCGGATTCTTCAGCTCTCTGCGCAAGTGCGCGGTGGCTGGGCTGGCATCACCGGCCGGCGCGCGCTCTTTTAGCTGAAACTTCTATGGTGGAACGAAGAGGATGTTTCAAACCTTCCTCAATCAGCAGACCCGATTGCGACGCCACCGTCTCCAGAACTTTCAAATCTTCACGACTGAATCCGTCCTGGCGGGCGCGATAGAGCGCAAGCACTGCGACTACGCTGGAGGCGCCTTGCAACGGCACGGCGAGGGCGGAGCGCAGCGTGCTGTATTTGGTGGGATCGTTGAGGTAGCCGGGCTCGACGGAGGGATTGCCGTTCAGAATCGGTTTGGAGTTCTGCGCCACCCAGCCGGAAAGTCCTTCGCCGACCGGAATCCGCAGGGACGAGAAGAGGCGGAAATTTTCTCCGCTGACAAATTCCGGAACGAGATTTTCTTCCCGCAAAACGTACACAGCCATGGAGTCATGGGGCAGCACATGCCGGACTCGCACTGCCAGAAGAGAGAGAGCGTCATCGAGAGTAAGCGATGCCACGATCGCGCGGCCTAGCTCGGCGAGGGACTGGCCTTCGCGCGCGGCCAGTTGGAGAAGCGTAGAGGAATTCTTCTCGCGCTCGAGAGTGACCGGGAATTCGCTCTCGGCAAAACCGGCGGCGGGAGCCAGTCCGCGCTCGACCTTGATGTCGGTGGAGAGTTTTGGCGGAGCCTGCAGCGGCTGGTCGTGAGCCAACTTTTCGAGTTCGATGTACCGTCTCTGCAGAATTTCTACGACTCGGGGATCGAAGCTGGTGCCTGCCTCGGAAGCGACTTTCGCCATGGCTTCGTCGAGAGGCAAGGCGCGGCGGTATTGGCGATCGGAGGCGAGGGCGTCGAGGCAGTCGACCGCGGCAAGAATGCGCGCGCCGATGGGAATTTCTTCGGCTTTCAATCCGCTGGGGTAGCCGCTGCCGTCCCATTTCTCGTGGTGGGCGCGCACGATGGGGACGACCGGATAGGGGAAATCGACTTGTTCGAGAATTTCCGCGCCGACGATAGGATGGATTTTCATCTTCTCGAATTCCTCCGGGGTAAGTTTGCCGGGCTTCGAGATGATGTGCTCGGGGACGGCCAGTTTGCCAATGTCGTGCAGGACGGAAGCGGCCTGCAGGGCTTCGGTCTCGTCTTCGGTTAATTTCAGCTCTCGCCCCAACTCCATCGCATAAATGCGGACACGCTGCAGGTGCTCGCCGGTGGTCTGATCTTTCGCTTCGATGGCGAGGGCGAGAGCTTCGATGGTGCGCAGGTGAAGGCTGGAAAGTTTTTCCGCGTGCTGCTTTTCCGCTTCCAGATTCGCGAGATAGAGGCTGTAGGAACGATGGAGAAGATAGATGGGCGGCAGCACCAGCAGGGAGGCTTGCCATCCGATGTGGCGGTTCAAGAAGCTGACGAGGCCGGCGATGGCGGCACCGACCAAATAGTAGGGGAAGATCCAGAGATAGTTTTCGCTCCAGACCTTCTTGATGGTCTTGGCCTCGGTGAGGCCGATGATGATGGCCATGGCAGCCGTGCCCACGACGAAGTGCATGATGGCGGCCGCGAGTAGAGCGATGGGGCCGGGGCCATGCAGTACGTGTCCGGAGAGGAACTTGTAAGTGCCGTAGGCGGTCGCGCTGCAAACTGTTACCTGCGAGAGATTGAAAACGAGTTGCACCGGCTTGAGGCGCTGGCTGGTTCTCCAGTAAGACTGCGCGAGGGTGCTGACCAGGCCGATCAGCAGGGTTTCGGGCAGGCTCATTTCCAGTATGCCGATGAGGGTGAAAAGAAAATTCATCGACAACGTGCCTTCTTTGATTCCCGGGATGCGTACCTTGAATGACGACGCCAGAAGCGCCGCGGCCAGATAGCAGACGAATTTGACCGGGTCGGTGGATTGCCAGCGCGACAAGGCAAAGGCAAAGCAGGCGCAGGCCGCAATGGCCATAGCCGCAATGTGCACACGAGCGCCGATGTTTCGCGCGGAAGGCATGAGAGGTTTCCTTTGATTTTTGCCGATGCGGCGGGGAAAGTCCGTTCAAAACTGAAAGCAGTGGTTACCGTCGTGCGGGCATGTTGGTTCAACCACCCGGGCGCGACAATTTGTCCGCGCCCCAGAGCGGCGAGACAAACTGTCCCATGCCCCCGAGAATGCTTCCTCTAACTCTATGATTCATAAGGGTTAATGCTTCCGATTTTGGTACTCCGAGTGCACCTTCCTCCCCGGAAGCAACTCCGCCGATCGGGCGACCTCCTGCTTTTGAGGGGATATGAAAAAAATTCTGGCTGTTTTCATCGTGCTCGCAACCGTCTTCGCCGCGACACTGGCTTACGCCGACGATTCCAAGATTGCACCTGAGTTGCGCAACTATCCGGCGAACCAGCAGGCGCAGGTGATTGTGCAATACGCGCCCGGCACGCAGATCAACTGCAGCGGCATCCTCGGGCTTGTCTTTTGCGTAGTCAACGACGTTCTCAAGCTGGGCGGCACGATCCTCGCGCAAATACCGATCATCAACGGCATAGTCGCGGTGGTGGATGGCAATGGGATTGTGAGCCTCTCCAACGAATCGAACGTGGTCTACATCAGTTCCGACCGGACGCTGGCGCCGACGCTGAGCAATGCTGCCCCGGCGATCAATGCGGAATTTGCGTGGCAGTCAGGCTACACGGGCGCGGGCATTGGCGTGGCCGTGATCGACAGCGGAGTGAACAGTCATCCGGACCTGAATGGCCTGCTGCTGTCGCGAGTGGTTTACCAGCAGTCGTTTGTTCCGGGAAATTCGAGCGCTGCGGATCAATACGGACACGGAACGCATATCGCCGGGTTGATTGCAGGCGACGGGCTGAGTTCAACGGGACCGCTTTACAGCAAGAGTTTTAAGGGAATCGCGCCGGGAGCCAACATTGTGAACCTGCGCGTGCTGGATGCGAATGGGGCTACGACCGACAGCGCGGTGATTGCGGCGATTGCGCGCGCCATTGCGCTGAAGTCTACGTACAACATTCGCGTGATTAACCTTTCGATGGGGCGCGGAGTTTTTGAGGGCTACAAGCTTGATCCGCTGTGCCAGGCGGTGGAGCGCGCCTGGAAAAACGGCATTGTCGTGGTGGTAGCCGCAGGCAACAACGGACGCTACCAGCCCACCAGTGGATATGTGACGGTGAATTCTCCGGCGAACGACCCCTATGTGCTGACGGTGGGTGCGATGAAGCCGATGGGCACGCCGCAGCGCACCGACGACCTGATGGCCAGCTACAGCTCTAAAGGGCCGACGGTGCTGGATGCGGTGGTGAAGCCGGATCTGGTCGCTCCGGGAAATTTGCTGGTTTCGCTGGCCGCGCCGAATTCGACGCTGTATATGCAGAATCCGGCGAACCGGGTGCCTTACAACTTTTACGTGAATGGCGGCAGCAAATCGTCGTCTACTTCCTACTTCACGCTCAGCGGAACTAGCATGGCCGCGGGCGTGGTGAGCGGAGTGGTGGCTGACCTGCTGCAGAAGAGTCCATCCCTTACTCCGGATCAGGTGAAGGCGCGGCTGATGAAGACGGCATGGAAATCCTTGCCGGCGTACAGCAGCGTCACCGATCCTGCGACCGGGATTACGTACACCGATCAGGATGACGTGTTCACGGTTGGCGCGGGATACGTGGATGTTGAGGCCGCGCTGGTGAGCACCGATGTGGCGAAGGGGACGGCCATGTCTCCGCTGGCGACGTATGATTCGAACACAAAACAGATATGGATGAAGGATGATCCTTCGTCGGTGTGGAATACGTCTTCCACGTGGTCGAACGCGGCGGTATGGGGAACTGCGCAGTTCGTAGCGCCGGTGGCGGGAAGCGCAAGTTCGAGCACTAACGTTTACGGCAGCAACGTGCTGTGGGGAACCAACGTGCTCTGGGGTACCAATGTTTTGTGGGGCACCAACGTTTTGTGGGGAACCAATGTTCTTTGGGGAACGAATGTGTTGTGGGGAACGAACGTTCTCTGGGGAACCAGCGTGGCGGGTGGAGAGAACTAAGAAGTAGAAGCGAACGATCGCAATCGCGGGTAGGGTATTCTTCCAAGGGATGCCTGAGTTCTGCGATGTAGCCGTGCCCGTGCCGCTCGATATGGCTTTTACCTATCGCGTGCCGGATGGAGCGGCTCCGGTGGTGGGCGGGCGCGTGCTGGTGCCGTTCCGGCAGCAGCGCATGACCGGAGTGGTAGTAGAACTGCACGACCGCAAACCTTCCGTTAAAACCAAATCCATTTTCAGTGTTCTTGATGCGTCGCCGGTGCTCGATGAGCAACTGCTGCGGCTGGGGCGGTGGATTGCGGATTACTATCTGGCTCCGCTGGGCGAAGTGTTTCGGACGATGCTGCCGTTGAATGCGGAGTTCAAGCGCGCGGTGGCTTATCGCATTGCGAAGCAAGGGTTGATGGCGCTGCATCTGGCAGGGACGTCGGGATCGTCGCGACGATCGCAGCGCACGCCGGAGGAGCAGGCGGCGGAGTTTCGCGTGCTGGATTTCCTGGCGGCGCAGGAAGATGCTGCTGGGGAGGCTGCGCAGGTGCGGGAGGCGAGCTTGCGCTCGGCAACTGGAGTCTCCAAGGACATTTTGAGCGGGATGGCGCGCAAGAAATGGGTGACGCGGGAAGACGTGTCGGATGTGCGGGACGCGACGCGGACGGTGAAGATTGCGCAGCTGAAATCGGCTGAGGGAAAGCTGAACGGCAATCAGAAAAAACTCATCGACACGCTGGCGGCCCTAGGCGGGCGGGTCGCGGTAGAAGTGCTGCAGAGATTGGATGTCCCGCGGACGACGCTGAGCACTCTAGCCAAGCGCGGACTGGTTGAAATTGTGGAGGAAGTTGCCGAGTATGCGGTGTCGCGGAGCAAGCCGCGAGCGCCGGATTTTGATTTCAATGCGGCGCAGAAAAGTGCGCTGGAGCGGCTGCGCGGGGCGGTGGACACGCGCAGGTTTTCTGGCATTGTCTTGCACGGCGTGACTGGGTCGGGCAAGACAGCGGTGTATCTCGCAGGGATGCGGGCGGTGCTGGATGCAGGGCGCTCGGCCATTTTGCTGGTGCCGGAGATCGGGCTGACGCCGGCGGTGGCGGCTGATCTGCATCAGATTTTTGGCGACGAGGTTGCGATCCTGCACTCGGCGCTGTCGGATAAAGAGCGGGCGCAGCAGTGGCATCGCATCAAGAGCGGCGAGGCCCGCATGGTGGTGGGAACGCGCTCGGCGGTGTTTGCTCCGGTCAGCGATCTGGCGCTGATTATTGTCGACGAAGAGCACGATTCTTCCTACAAGCAGGAAGAGACGCCGCGATACCACGCGCGCGACATTGCGGTGGTCCGCGCCAAGATGGCGAATGCGGTGGTGGTGCTGGGCTCGGCGACGCCTTCGCTGGAATCGTATTTCAATTCCAAGAAAAATAAGTATGCTCTGGTGGAGTTGCCCGACCGGGTGGAGCAGCGTCCTCTGCCGGAGGTTGAGATCATCGACATGCGGCTGGAGTTTCAGGAGTCCGGGCAGGAGCAGGTGATCTCGCGCAAGCTGGCGGCGGAGATTCAGGAGCGCTTCGATCGAAAAGAACAGGTGATGGTGCTGTTGAATCGCCGGGGATATTCTCCGGTGGTGTTATGCCGGACTTGCGGCAAGACTTTGGAGTGCCGGAACTGCGCGATTGCGCTGACGCTGCACAAACGCGAACACAAGATGGTGTGCCACTACTGCGGATATCTGGCGCCGGTGCCGAAGGCGTGCGTGCATTGCGGCAGCGAGTACGTATATTTTCTGGGCACGGGTTCGGAGAAGCTGGAGGAGTTGCTGCACGGAATGTTTCCGCAGGCGCGCATCGCGCGACTAGATCGCGATACGGTGCGGGGGCATGAGGATTTTGAGCGGACCTTAAACGCACTGAGCGAAGGCGAACTGGATTTGTTAGTCGGCACCCAGATGATTGCCAAAGGGCATGACATTCATGGCGTCACTTTGGTGGGCGTTGTGGGCGCGGACAGCGCGCTGGGGCTGCCTGACTTTCGCGCGGCGGAGCGAACGTTTCAGTTGCTGACGCAGGTGGCTGGGCGCGCGGGGCGCGGGCAGGCTCCCGGCAAGGTAGTGCTGCAAACTTATTTTCAGGATCACTATGCGGTGCAATATGCGGCGCGGCACGACTTTGCCGGATTTTATGAAAAAGAGTTGAGGTTTCGCAGCTGGATGCATTATCCGCCGTACTCGGCGCTGGCGAATGTGCTCGTCCGCAGCGACAAACTGGAGGAGGCGCTTGAGTGGTCGGGCACGCTGGGAAAATGGTTTGAGCAGAACCGGCATGATGGAGTGCGGGTGCTGGGTCCGGCAGCGGCTCCGATTCTGCGGTTGAAGCGGGATTACCGCTATCATTTTGTGTTGAAGTCGCCGAGCCGGGAGAAGTTGAATGCGACGTTGCGGGCGATGCTAGGGCATGCGGCGGAGAAGAAGATTCCACGCAAGCAGGTGATTGTGGATGTGGATGCGATTTGGTTGATGTAGGGGGACCGGCTTCCGGCCCCGGGCTTCCGGCTTTCGGTGTCGGCTGTTGCGCACTAGATTTCAGTTTTGCGCTGCGTGCGAAACCAGGGTCCCTCGCTGCGCTCGGGATGACAAGATTTTTTGGGGGCTGACGCGAGTTATTTTCCTCCGCCGATATTTCCCTGAAGCACGACCACCGAAGCTGCGGGCAGTTCGTACATGGTGTCTTTGCCGGCGTTCAGCTTGGAGTGGGCGATGGGGCCGTCGGGGTCGGCCCAGCCTTTGCTGGTGGGGACGATGGTGCGCTGTCCGCTGGTTTCGGCGTGGGCCATGAAGCGGGTTTGCGCGGGGTGCCACTGATACTGGGCGCTGCCAAACGTCGAAACCTGCACCGGGCCTGCGAACGCGGACTGCTTTTCTGATGGCCCCTCGAACGCGATGCGCACGCGGTGAGCGTTCTGCTGATCGCGGTTCACCAACATTAGAGCCATGCTTCCGTCGGGACGTTTCACTGCGTAGGCGGTGACGAGGTCGTGACCGGCGCCGTCGGAGACTTCGGTCTTTGCGGCGAAGACCTGGTGCTCGCCGCCGGCGGGTTGCACCCACTCTAGGTTGATCAACTGTGCGACGAAGAATTGCGCGACCGGCTGCTCAATCTGATAATTCGCGTCGATGGTGAACATGCCGAAGGTTCCAGGGGAACTGTTGCAGCCGGGCTCCATGTGCAGCGGGAGGTAGTGGAAGAAGTAGACGCCTTTGCCGCCGGCATTGAGGAACGATCCGATGTAATCGGCCAGCCAGACGCCGGCAAAAATATCCTGATAGGTTTCGGTGGCGCCGGAGGAAAGATTTCCCTCGGTAATGAACATGGGCATGTCGGCCGGAACGCCGTCGTCATGCCAGACCTGCATGATGTGCGCGACGAGTTCAGGCTCGTCGTAGAGCATGCCCCACGGCGTCTTGCACGGATCGAACGGATAGTGCTCGAACGAAAAGAATGCGAGATCGTTCATGCGGCCGTGCTGCTTTAAATAATTCACGAAGCGCGCAGTCCAGGAGGTGGTGCCGTTGGCGTCGGGCCAAACTTCGATGTCTTTGTTTACGCCTTCAAATGATGGGCCGCCCAGTTTTAGCGTGGGATCGACTTTGTGAATGGCCGTGGCCCACTGCAGGTAGAGTGCGGCGTAATCTTCGGGCAGAGTGTATTGTCCGTCGGCCTCTTCGCCCATTTCGACGTAGGAGATGGGATAGCCGCGCTTTTTGATGTAGGCGATTTCGGCGGCGGCGTTGTCGGGAGTGTCGTAGAGCATGGCGACGGGAATCATCGCGGGGAGGCCGCGGGTGACGCCGCTGGTGTAGAAGAGATCGAAGCCAACTTGCGCTTGTTTGGTCGAGCCGAGGTCTGAAGGCTGATGCCAGGGATCGACCGAGGAACAATATGTGGTGGTTTGCTCCTGATCGGGCGTGTGGCGGACGATGTCATGAAACGCGCCATCGTCGGTGACAGTGCCGAGGTAAAGTTCGCGGATGGCGTAGCCGACGCAGTTACGCGGGTCCGATTTTGCATCGGCGGCGCAGGTGTTCGAAGATTCGGTCATCCAGATGCGGATGAAGCGGACGGGTATCGGGCCTGCGGTTAGCCGGAGAGTTTCGGTGCCGCCTTTTCCTGCGGTAACCGCGCCTTGCGCGAAGGTGGTCCAGACGCCGCGCGTGACGCCGCGCATGGGATCGTCGCCGGTCCAGTACTGCACAAGATATTTTCGCGCGTAGGGTTCGCCCCACGCGATCCGAATACTGTTGATCTGCTGGGCTTGCGCGAGATCAATTACGACCCACTGGGGATGTAGCTCTTCGCTTTCGCCAGTGAAGCGTTCTGTGAGGTAGGGATTGCTCTTCCAGAAAGTGTTGGGATCGCCATCGGTGAGGCGCGAGAAGCCGACATTGTCGGTGCCGTCGTTGCGGGTGAATCCGCGGCGCGGCAGGGCGTAACCGTAGGAGTAGCGCAGCATTTCTGTGGGAGTGGTGGAGCCGGTGAAATATCCCTTGCCGGCGGGGTCGCTCCAGGTGCCTTGCGGATTCCAGTGCCAGGCTTCGACGGCGAGTTCGGTGTTCTGACGGTAGGTGACGGGCTGCCAGCCGGAGGCGAGCGTGCGGCCGAGATTCGGCTGGACCAAATCTTTGTCGATGGCGTCGGCGGCGATGCGGTCGACGCCTGCACCGAGAGTTTCTTTGGGGATGAAGTGGTTGGTTGAGCGGGAGAGGTCGACGACGACGGTTTGAGCTGAGAGGAACGCGGTTAGAAGGAAGAGTGCGGCCAGGGTTTTCACGGAAAGAGGTCCTCCGACTGTTCTCGACTGAAACGATTAAATAAAGGAGTATAAGGGAGAATTCACGACGCGGCGAAATCTCTCTACTTATTTTTTCAATATCGCTCTTACTCATGGTAGGAGTGGAAATCCTCCGGTACAATTCGGTTTCTTTAGAGGCATGCCGACTTCGCCCAACACACGGGCCTTTCGCAAAGGATCCAAAACTTGTCCGATCTATTTGCTACCAAGCCACTCGATCTTCTACTCGCGGAAGCGCAGGACGAAAGCGGAACCAGCCTTCGGCGGGTGCTGGGGCCGATCAACCTGATCACGCTGGGCATCGGCGCGATTATCGGCGCGGGAATTTTTGTGGTCACAGGGACGGTTGCCGCGACGTTGACCGGCCCGGCGATTGTGCTGTCGTTTCTGTTGGCGGGGTCGGGATGTTTGTTTGCCGGACTGTGCTACGCGGAGTTCGCCTCGCTGATTCCGATTGCGGGTTCGGCATACACCTACGGATACGCGACGCTGGGAGAAATTTTTGCCTGGATCATCGGGTGGGATCTGGTGATCGAGTATGCGTTTGGATCGGCGTCGGT
>Ga0070710_10001608_pt1 | contig 10666 bp, 8 predicted proteins | sample LARL52metaG_FD_65454 | JGI IMG/M metagenome (GOLD analysis project Ga0070710, IMG submission 65454) | Corn, switchgrass and miscanthus rhizosphere microbial communities from Kellogg Biological Station, Michigan, USA - LAR L5-2 metaG | ecosystem: Host-associated > Plants > Roots > Rhizosphere ... | reverse complement strand
GCGGGATGGCCGCAGTCGCGGGGCATGATGTCGATCTCCGGCGGGTTCGGCGTCTACCGGCGGGACGTCTATGAACTGGTCGGCGGATCGAGGCCGGGCAGCGACGGCGACGACCTTGAGATGACCATCCGCATCCACCAGCGGCTGCGCGACGAACGGCAGCCCTACCGCATCGGCTTTATCGCAGAGCCGTGCTGCTGGACGGTGGTGCCGCACACCTACCGGCGGCTCGCCCAGCAGCGCGCCCAGTGGTCGAAGCCTGGCCGAGACCCTGTGGGCGCACAAGGCGATGATCTTCAACGCCGGGTATCGCAAGGTCGGCCTGCTCGTCCTGCCCTTCTACCTGGTCTTCGAACTCATCAGCGCGGTAGTGGAACTGCTCGCCGTGGCGGTCTTCCCGGCCGGCCTGGCACTCGGCGTCATCAGCCCCGAGGTGGCGCTGGTCTTCGTCGCCTGCGGGCTCGGGTACGGCGCGTTCCTGACCCTCGTCAGCGTGATCGCCGAGGAACTTGCCTATCACCGGTACCCCTCCTTGCGGGACTTCGCGCTGCTGGTCTATGCCGCGGTCGCGGAGTGCGCCGGGTACCGGCAGCTTCATGCCTGGTGGCGGTTGCGCGGGCTGGCCGCGGCCGTGCTGCGCCGCGGCGCCTGGGCCGCAGAGCCCGGGGCGGAGGGCCAGGGCGGGCCGGCGTTCGGGGTGCCCGCGCGGGGAGGGCACGTCCAGGTACGGTGACCGGGACGGGGAGAACACGCGGCGCAGGAGCGCGCGGGGGCCAATCACGGCTAGCCTCGACGAAGAGCCCCGCGGCACGGCGCGACAAGGGAGTTGCCCATGGAATCCGAAACGCCTGCCGAGGTGGACCAGGCGATGATGGATGTGGCCTTGGCCGAGGCCAGGGCCGGCCTCGCCGTCGGCGGGGTTCCCGTGGGCGCCGCGCTCGCGGCGGGCGACCGCCTGATCGCTTCCGGGCACAACGAGCGTGTCCAGTCGGGCGACCCGATCGCCCACGGTGAGATGTCCTGCCTGCGCAATGCCGGGAGGCAGGCCTCCTACCGCGACATGACCCTTTACACCACGCTCTCCCCGTGCCAGATGTGCACCGGCGCGATCCTGCTCTTCCAGATCCCCAGGGTGGTTGTCGGCGAGGCCACCACCTTTGCCGGGGATCTCGACTTCCTCCGCGGCCGGGGTGTCACCGTGGTGCTGGCGGACGATGAGCGATGCGTCGCCGTGATGCGGGAGTTCCAGGAACGCTTCCCCGAGGTATGGAGTGAGGACATCGGCGGACGCTAGGACAGCGAGCACTGTGATTGGCGAGGAGTTCGCGGACCTGCTGGCTGCGGCCCAGGGCGGCAGCGAGGCCGCCTTTTCCCGGCTGTGGCGAAACGCCAACCCTGCCCTGCTGCGCTATCTGCGGGTGATCGCGCCGGGTGCCGACGAGGACATCGCGGCGGAGACCTGGGTGCACGTGGTCCGTGGGCTGGCGTCATTCCGCGGCGATGAGCAGGCCTGGCGGGCGTGGCTGTTCACCACGGCCAGGCGCCGGGCGATCGACCTGGCCAGGCACCGCTCGCGGCGCCCCGAGACGGCGCTTGACTACGCCACCGTGGCGCAGCTGCCCAGCAGCGCGGATTCCGCCGAGGCGGCCATGGAGAACCTCAGCACGGCGGCGGCGATTGCCCTGCTGGCCGGGCTGCCACGTCTCCAGGCGGAGGTGATCCTGCTGCGGGTGGTCGCCGGTCTTGACACCGAGTCGGTGGCCCGGATGCTGCGCAAGAGCCCCGGCGCCGTCCGGGTGGCCGCGCACCGCGGCCTGCGCAGGCTGGCCCAGATCACCGCGGACGCAGGTGTAACGCTGTGACGGGTAACGACGTTCCGGATGTTGACATGCCGAACATCCCGCAGCCGCAGCGCCAGGACGAGCCCGTCGTGACGGACGCCGACCTGGCGGCGCTGCTTGCGGGGACAACGGACGCCGCCCCCGGGCTGCGGCCCGTGGCCGACGTCCTGGCCGCGCTGACCGCCGAGCCCACCGGCATGGAACTGGCCGGTGAGGCAGGCGCTCTGGCCGAGTTCCGGCGCCAGGCTGGCGCGCAGGTACCGGCCCAGCGCCCCCGCCGCAGCAGCGAGCTCAGGTCCCGGTTCGGGGTCAAGGTCGGCGCGTCGGTGACCGCCGTTGCCGTCGTGCTCGGCGGTGGCGCGGTCGCCGCCTTCGCCAACGTGCTCCCCGCGCCGATCCAGCGCCTCGCCCATGAGGCCATCGGTGCGCCCATCCCGCCGGCGCGGCATCACTCCCCATCCCACAGCAGGACCGCCGCACCCGGCCGGTCCGGCGTGCACGGCGAGCCCCCCGCGCGCGGGGGTCCTCGTGCCAGCCGGCAGGCCCGCCCGCATGCCACGCCGACCCCCGCGGCCCATGGCAACCCGCAAAGCCAGGGAAAAAAGGGGAACCCACCGGGCAAGGGCAACGGCAAGGGCGGCCAAGGGCAAGGCAACAGCCAAGGGCAAGGCAACAGCCAAGGGCACCACGGCAGCGGCCAGGGGCAAGGTAACAGCCAAGGCAAGGGCAACGGCCAAGGCCAGCAGGGCAAGGCCCCGCATGGCCCGGCCCAGCAGGGGAACCCTCATAAGAAGGGACCGCACGGCAGCGCACAAGCGAACGGGAGGCCGGCGGGGCACCCGCGCCGGTCCGTCCATCCCAGGCCAGTCATGGATCCCTGAGACCTCAAGACCCGTCCCACGCCCAGGGTGCGGTGTGGCGGCGGCGCGGTGGGCCGGGCTGGCCGGCCTAGCTATTCCCGGCCCACCGCTCAACTCACAGGACTGGGCGGGGCGTGATCACCCCCCGCCCAGTCCCGTTGCCGTGCCAGCCCGGGGGGCGACCCCCTGGAACCCCCGGTGGCTCAAGGCCCCGTTCCTTGGTCACGGGGTTTTGGCCGTGCTGCTGGCGGGCCGAAGTCGACCGCGGTCGTGTTCGCACCGCTGATCACCACGGCCACGGTCTCGCCCGGCGCGGGCTCGCAGCGCCCGGACACCAGGGCGGCCAGGGCCGCGCAGCCGCCCGGCTCGGCCACCACCCGCAGCGTCTCCCAGAGCAGTTGCTGTGTCGCGACGATCGCCTCGTCGTCCACCAGCAGCACCTTGGCCGCGTTCTGCCTGATGATCGCGAACGTCAGTTCGCCGACCCGGCGCGGCGCCAGCGAGTCCACCGCCACGCTGCCGGCCTCCGCGTCCGCCGGCCGGCCCGCCCGCATCGCCGCGGTCAGGGTCGGCGCGCCCTCCGGTTCGACGCCCACCACCTGGACCCGGCCGGCGTACCACGCGGCCACGCCGGCGAGCAGCCCCCCGCCACCCACGCTGGCCAGCACCTGGGTGGCATCCGGGGCCTGGCCGGCGAGTTCCATGCCGAGAGTGCCGGCGCCGAGCATCGTTTCCGCCTGGTCGTAGGCGTGGATCGGGAGAGCACCCGAGCCGGCCGTCCACTCCTGGCACGCCGCCAGCGCATCGGAGTAGGTGTCGCCCGCCACGACCAGGTCCGCGCCGTAACTCCGGATCCGGGCGATCTTTGCCGGTGAGGACACGTGCGGCACGTAGATGCGCGCCGGGATGCCCAGGGCACGGGCGGCGAACGCGACGGCCGCGCCGTGGTTGCCCCCGGACGCGGCCACGACGCCGGCCGCGGGCATGTCGCGGAGCAGCAGGTTCGCGAACGCGCCGCGCGCCTTGAAGGAGCCGCCGTGCTGGAGTTGCTCGAGCTTGAGCACCAGTGGCCCCGGCGGCAGCCCGAAGTCCGCCCGGTCCACCGTGATCGCCGGGGTATGGCGCAGGTAAGGCCGGATGAGCGGCTCCACCGTCTGGATTCCGTGGCGCGTGACAACGGTCCCGACATCGGCAGCGCTGACCCGGGGCAGCGACCCCCCCGAACCCCCCGATGGCCTCAGGCCCCGTTCCTCAGTCACGGGGCCTTGGCCGCTGACCCGGGGGAGCGACCCCCCGGAACCCCCCGGTGGCCCAAGGCCCCGTTCCTCCGTCACGGGGCCTTGGGCTGTTGAGGTGGGCTCGCGGTGCGCCGACGGCGCCTGGCCGGTGGTGTGCGGCGTGGTCATGCGTTCAGCCAAGCAGCCGCCGGCCGGCGGCGGCAACCTGGTGCCCCTGGCACCGGGTACCGTGAGGCCATGCCCGGTATGCCAGATCATGGGGTGATGTCTCCCTCGCCCCGCCTGTGGCGGATGCGCCGCGCCGAAGTCGCCGCCGCGGGCGGCGCGGGGGCGGTGGTGGCGGCCACGGCGGCCGGGTTAACGCTTGGCCCGGTGGCGGCTGCGATCGCCGTTGCCGTGGTGCTCGCCGCCGCGGTGGCGGCGCTGTGGTTCGTGCGCAACCGGTTCCGGTCCTGGGTGTACCAGGAGCGCGACGAGGATCTCATCGTTGAGCGTGGGGTGCTGATCCACCGCCTGTCCGTGGTTCCCTACGGCCGGATGCAGTTCGTCGACGTCAGCGCCGGGCCCATCGACCGCATCTTCCGCCTGGCCACGGTGAAGCTGCACACGGCGGCCGCGGCCAGCGATGCCCGGATTCCCGGCCTGGAACGCGACGAGGCCGCACGGCTGCGCGATCGCCTGGCTGCGCTCGGCGAAGCCAAGGCCGCGGGCCTGTGACCGATCCGGGGCAGAGCGGCGCGCCACCGGAAGCGGGCAGCCCGCCCGCGGCGGCAGTCGGCCCGCAGGGCCAGGGCATGACGCACCCGAGGCAGACCATGCTGGACCAGGGCTGGCGCCGGCTGCATCCGCTGTCGCCGCTGGTGCGTTCCGGTCGCGGCCTGGTCGCCGTGCTGGCCCTGGCCGGGCTCTCCACCTCCGGGGTGATCGGCGGCGGCACCGGCACCCGCTGGTACGACCTGGCGCTGCCGGTCCTCGTCGCCGTGGCCGCGCTCGTCAACTGGTTCGTCACCAGGTGGAAGGTGGACGGGGTCACCCTGCGCATCGAGACCGGCCTGCTGCGCCGGGACTCGCGGCAACTGCCCATCGCCCGGATCCAGGCGGTGGACCTGGTGCGCCCGTTCTTCGCCCGGATGCTCGGGCTCGCCGAGATCAGGGTCCGGCTGGCCGGGTCCGGTGACGCCGACGGACGGCTCGCCTACCTGACCGAAGCGGCGGCGTTCGCGCTCCGGGCGCGCCTGCTCGCCGCCCACCACGGCCTGGACCCCGCGACCCCGGAGCCCGCGGAAAGCGTGGTCGCCTCGGTGGGCACCGGCAGGCTCGTCGGCTCGGCGCTGATCTCCGCCATACCGCTCGCCGTGGTGGCCGTTGCGGTGGGCGCGGCGATCGTGGCGGTCACCCCCGGCGGCCTGCTCGCCGTCGGGGCCCCGCTGGCCTGGTGGCTGATCATCTGCGGCGGGATCGTCTGGCGGCGGGTCTCTACCCAGTACGCCTTCACCGTGGCCGTCTCGCCCGACGGCGTCCGGATCCGGCGCGGGCTGCTCGGCACGGTGGCCGAGACCATCCCGGTGCCACGGATCCAGGCGATACGGATGATCGAGCCGCTGCTCTGGCGACCGCTGCACTGGTGCCGGCTCGAGGTCGACGTGGCCGGTCGCCTGGGCCACGACCACCCGGAGGGCACCGGGGAGGTACGCAAGGCGCTGCTGCCGGTGGGCACCCAGGACGAGGCCATGCGGCTGCTGAGGGTCGCCCTGCCTGCCGCCGGGGGCTGGCCCGCGCTGAGCCCGCCGCCGCGCCGCGCCCGGCTGAAGGCGCCGCTGAGCTATCACTTCCTTGCGGCCGGGCACGACGGCATGCTCGCCGTGGCGATCACCGGGCGGGTCCGCCGGGAGACCACCCTGGTGCCGCTGGCCAAGACGCAGAGCGTACGGCTCGTCCAGGGCCCGCTGCAGCGCCGGCTCGGGCTGGCCACCGTGCACCTCGACGCCGCGGGCAAGCGGGTCAGGGCCGAATTCAGGGAACGGGAGCAGGAGCAGGCCAGGTCGCTGGTCGGCGAACTGGCTACGCTCAGCCGCAGCGCCCGCAGGCAGGCATCGCTGGCAGCCGCCCCGCCGGTACCACCCGGGCCGGGCGGGGACGACGGGCCCGCGGCGGCGAACGGCCGCGACACGGCCGTCGGCCCGGTGACGGAGGAACCGGGCCGACAGGCACCGGGGGGCTCCGGGGGGTCGCTCCCCCGGACTAGCACAGGTCAGGCGGCGAGCGTGGCGTCGCCGGTGAACGCGTCCCAGAGCGAGGTGTAGACACCGCCCGCCGCGAGCAGGTCGTCGTGCGTGCCCACCTCGGCGATCCGGCCCTCGTCGAGCACCACGATCCGGTCCGCGCGGGCGGCGGTGGTGAGACGGTGCGCCACGACCAGCGTCGTCCGCGAGGCCAGCAGGCGCTCCGCGGCCCGCGCCACGGCCGCCTCGCTGACCAGGTCCAGCGCGGCCGTCGCCTCGTCGAGCAGCAGGATGTCCGGATCGACCAGGTAGGCACGGGCCAGCGCGATGAGCTGGCGCTGTCCGGCGGACAGGTTGCGCCCGCGCTCGGACACCTCATGGCCGAAGCCGCCGGGCAGGCGGCTGATCATGTCCACGGCGCCCACGGCGCGCGCCGCCGCCAGCACCTCGGCGTCGCTGGCCTCCGGCCGGCCGTAGGCGATGGCGTCGCGCACCGTGCCCGCGAACAGGAACGCCTCCTGCGGGACCACGCCCAGGCGCTGCCGGTAGGAGGCCAGGTCGAGGTCGCGGACGTCGGTGCCGTCCACCAGGACGGCGCCGCCGGTCACGTCGTAGTACCGCGCCACCAGCTTGACCAGGGTGGACTTGCCCGCGCCGGTCTGCCCGACCAGGGCGACGGTCTCACCGGGCGCCACGGTCAGGCTGACCCCGGTGAGCGCCTCCTGGCCGGTTCCCGCGTAGCCGAAGTGCACGTCCCGCAACTCGATCCGGGCCCGGCCGCGCGGCGAGGGCAGGGGATGCTCGGCCTGCGGGGTGGAGGTCGGGGTGTGCAGCAGTTCCCGGATCCGGCGCAGCCCCACCGCGGCCTGCTGGTAGCCGTCGAACACCTGGGAGATCTGCTGGACCGGCGAGAACAGCATGTCGATGTAGAGCAGGTAGGCGATGAGCGCGCCCGCGGTCAGCGCACCGCTGTGCATCTGGCCCGCCGCGACGAGCAACACCAGGCCGCTGGCCAGCGTGGACAGAGACTGCACGAACGGGAAGTACAGCGCGATGTAGCGCTGGGCGCGCAGCCGGGACCGGCGGTAGGCGTCGCTGCGCCCGGTGAACCGCTCCAGGTTGCGCTCCTCGCGCCGGTAGGCCTGGGAGACGCGCAGCCCGGCCACGTTCTCCTGCAGGTCGGCGTTGACCGCACTGACCTTGTCCCTGGCGTCCTGGTAGGCCACGGACGCCTTGCTGCGGAATACCGCGGTGGCCACGGCGACCACCGGCATGATCGCCAGCACCACCAGACCGAGCTCGAGGTTGATGATCAGCAACGCGGCCAGCACCCCGGCGACCAGCAGCACCGAGTTCACCATCGTGATGAGCCCGGTCTGCAGGAACGAGGAGAGCGCCTCCACGTCCGTGGTCATCCGGGTCATGATGCGGCCGGACAGTTCGCGCTCGTAGTAGTCCAGGCCCAGCCGCTGCAGGTGCGCGAAGATCTTCACCCGCAGGGTGTAGAGCAACCGCTCGCTGGTCCGGCCCACCACCGTGGTCTGCACCGCGTTGATCACCCAGTCACCCAGCGTGATCACTAGTGCCACCGCCGAGACGACGAAGATCGCCGACAGCACACCGGCCTCGATGCCGTGGTCGATGCCACCGCGGACCAGGGCCGGCATGGCCAGGTTGGCCAGCGCGTCGAGGCCGTCGAGCACCAGCCCCACGGCGAGCGCGGCGAGGAACGGCCGCAGTAGCCGGCGCAGCGTGAAGTGCGGGTCGGGGGCGCGGGCCGCGGCGGCGTCCACGCCGGGTTCCTCCGACGCGGGCGGCAGCGCGTCCACCTGGGCCAGCAGTTCGGGCGAGGCAGGTATCCCGTCGAGGAAGCCGGAAGGGGATGCGTTACGCACCCGTCCCGACGCCGGCCGCGCCGGTGCCCCCGGCCGTGCCGCGGCAAGGGCCATGGGCTGCGGGGCACCCGGTTGCGTGGCGGTCACCGCGGCCGGGCCGTGGCCTGCGGCGACCGGTTCCACGGAGTCCGTATCGCCGGAATAGAAGCCAAGCTCGCCGGCGCCGATGCCTTCCGCGTCGTCGCCAGGCCCGGCCAGCAGCAGCCGGTAGAGCGGGCACGATGCCATGAGCTCCTCGTGGTCGCCCGCGGCGACGAGCCGCCCCTCGTCCAGCACGGCGATCCGGTCCGCCAGCCGCAGCGTCGACCGCCGGTGCGCGATCAGCAGCGTGGTCCGGCCCGCCATGACCCGCCGCAGGGTCTGGTGGATCTCCGCCTCGACCCGAGGGTCCACGGCCGAGGTGGCGTCGTCGAGCACCAGGATCCGCGGGTCGGTGAGCAGCGCGCGGGCCAGCGCGACCCGCTGCCGCTGGCCGCCGGACAGGGTCAGACCCTGCTCGCCGACGACCGTGTCGTAGCCCTCGGGCAGTGCGGTGATGAACTCGTGCGCCTCGGCCGCGCGGGCCGCGGCCACGACCTGCTCCCTGGTCGCGTCCGGCCGGCCGAACGCGATGTTGGCGGCGACGGTATCGGAGAACAGGAAGCTCTCCTCGAGCACCAGCCCGATCGCGGCGCGCAGCGAGTCCTGGGTGAGGTCCCTGACATCGAGGCCGCCGACCCTGACCGCGCCGCCGCGCACGTCGTAGAAGCGGGGGAGCAGCAGCGAGATCGTGGACTTCCCGGAGCCCGCGGTGCCGACCAGCGCCAGCGTCTCGCCCGGCGCCACCCGCAGCGACAGGCCGCGCAGCACCGGCTGCGAAGGCACGTAGCCGAACCGGACGTCGTCGAACTCCACGGCCGGGGTCTGCGGCGGCAGCGCCACGGCGCCCGGCCGGTCGGTCACCACCGGGCGGGCGTCGATCACCTCGAACACGCGGATCACGCTGGCCCTGGCCTGCTGGCCCATGGTGACCAGCATGGCCAGCGCCCGGACCGGCCCGACCATGGCCAGCAGGTAGGAGGAGAAGGCCAGGAAGGTGCCGAGCGTGATGTACCCGCGCAGCGCCATCCAGCCGCCGAGCGCGAGTACCCCGACCTGGCCGAGCGAGGGGATCGCCTGCAGTGCCGGGTTGTACTTGGCCATCAGCCGCACGGTCCGCACGCGGGAGGCGTACAGGTCGGAGCCGGCCCGTTCGAGCCGCTCGATTTCCTGCTCCTCCTGCCCGAAGCCCTTGACCACGCGCACGCCGGTCACGTCGGCCTCGACCACCTCCGCGACGGTGGCCGCCCGCTGCTGCGCGTCCCAGCTCGCCGGGAACAGCGTGCGCCGGGACCTGAGCGAGATGAACCACAGGGACGGGGCGACCGCAAGCGCGACCACGGTGAGCAGCGGCGAGAGCACCGCCATGGCGATCAGGGAGCCGGCGAACAGCACCGCGCTGCCCACCAGCATCGGCACCATCGACAGCAGGCCCTGCACCATGGTGATGTCGGAGATCGAGCGGCTCACGATCTGGCCGGTGTGCAGCTCGTCCTGCCGGGTGCCGTCCAGGCGGGACAGCGAGGCCAGGATCTGTGTGCGCAGGTCGTGCTGTACGTCGAGGGAGAGCTGGCCGGCCCGGTAGCGCCGCAGGTACAGCGCGCCGAAGTTGGCCACGGCCGCGATGACCAGGGCCACCGCCAGCGGCCAGATCGCGGCCTGGGCGGCCGAGGTGAGGTTGTCCACGATGGCCCGCTGGATCAGCGGGATGGCGATCCCCACCGCGGCGACCACCAGGGTCCCGCCGAAGGCGAGGATCACGTTGCGCGGGTAGCGCCAGCAGTACCCCGTAAGCCGCGCTATCCAGCCGCGCTCGCGTGGGCCGGCGCCCGGTGCGCTGGCCGGGCCTTGTGCGCGATCAATGGTTGTGTTCCGGTCCGTGCTCTCCTGACCGTTGTTATCCGTGGCCGCTTCCTCCCCGTCGGGCTTCCACGATCAGCAACGCGCCGGGGACGGGCCGCATTTCCTCCCGGCGCGGCGTTCCTCAGCCGGCACCCGGTTCGACCAGGCCGTGCTCGTACCCGAACACGACCGCCTGGACCCGGTCCCGCAGCGCCAGCTTGTCCAGGATGTGGGCCAGGTGGGTCTTCACCGTGCTCTGCGACACGGTCAGCGCGCCGGCGATCTCGGTGTTGGACCGGCCGCAGATGACCAGGTCGAGCACCTCCCGCTCGCGTGGGGTGAGCCGGGCCAGTTCCGGCGGCGGCCGGCGGGCGGCGGGCCGCCGGGCCGCGAACTCGGCCACCAGCCTGCGGGTCACCTGCGGCGACAGCAGCGCCCCGCCGTCGGCGGCCGCGCGCACGCCGAGCAGCAGTTCCTCGGGGGGCGCGTGCTTGAGCAGGAAGCCGGACGCGCCCGCGCGCAGCGCCTCGTACACGTACTCGTCCAGATCGTAGGTGGTCAGCACGACGACCCGGACGGGCCGGGCCCCGGGCGCGGCGGGGGCGGCGAGGATCCGCCGGGTGGCGGCGAGCCCGTTGAGCACCGGCATCCTGATGTCCATCAGCACCACGTCCGGCGCGACCTTGCGGG
>Ga0070710_10001606_pt1 | contig 10668 bp, 12 predicted proteins | sample LARL52metaG_FD_65454 | JGI IMG/M metagenome (GOLD analysis project Ga0070710, IMG submission 65454) | Corn, switchgrass and miscanthus rhizosphere microbial communities from Kellogg Biological Station, Michigan, USA - LAR L5-2 metaG | ecosystem: Host-associated > Plants > Roots > Rhizosphere ... | reverse complement strand
AAGGGTCCGTTAGTAGCTGGTTCTCGTTGCGCCATCGTTACGTCACCTTTGCGATACCTTTGTTTCACCTTACATCGGCTTCGGTCCCGGCATCGGCCGTCGATGGCCTGCCCAGCGGCTCACCGACGCGTCCGTGTCCCAGCGTGGTGATCGTTCCGCTCGTCACCGAAAGAGGTAAGTCATGACTGAAACGCCACATGATCCACCCGGAGAGGCTGTCACGCACTCTCCGGCCGGGCCGGCCGCCGTGCCCCCCCGGCCAGCGGGGGCCGGGGCCGGAGCGGCCCAGACGCCGGGCTTCGGCCTGCCGGTGGCGATCGCGCTGGTCATGGGCAGCATCATCGGGGTCGGGATCTTCAACCTGCCGACCTCGCTGGCCTTCTACGGGCCGATCACTCTGCTCTCAATGGCGCTCACGACGGTCGGTGCCATCGCGCTGGCCCTGATGTTCGCGGCGCTGTCGCGCCGGCTGCCGGCGGACGGCGGCCCGTACGCGTACGCACGTGTCGCGTTTGGCAACCAGGTTGGCTTCTTCAACGCGTGGTCGTACTGGATCACCGCGTGGGCGGGCAACGCGGCGATAGCCGTCGGCTGGGTCCTGTACGTCGAGGTGTTCATCAACAAGGGCCACAACAAGCTGTTCACGGTGCTGCTCGTGCTGGTCGGCCTGTGGATCCCGGCTGCCATCAACCTGTCGGGCGTGAAGAACATGGGCTCGGTCCAGGTGTGGACCACGGTCCTTAAGTTCGCGGCGCTCGCCTTCATGTCGACGGTTGGCCTGTTCTTCATCAAAAGCGCCAACTTCACGCCCTGGAACATCAGCGGCGAAGGCGCGGTCGGCGCCATCGGCGGCGGCATGGCGATCGCGCTGTTCAGCTACCTCGGCGTCGAGGTCGCCTCCGTCGCCGCGGGCAAGGTGCGTGACCCTGACCGGAACGTCCCACGATCCACGGTGCTCGGCACGCTCGCCACCGCCGTCGTCTACCTGCTGTCGCTGACGGCGGTGTTCGGCATTCTGCCGGCCACCCAGCTCCAGAAGTCCAACGCGCCGTTCTCGGCCGCGGTCAACGCCATGTTCGGCGGTACGTGGGTGGGCTACGTCATGGCCGCCGTCGTCATCATCTCCGGCTTCGGGGCACTGAACGGCTGGACCATGATCTGCGCCGAGATGCCCCTCGCCGCCGCGAAGGACGGTCTCTTTCCCGAACGGTTTAAGCGCATTTCCAAGAAGGGGGTGCCTGCCTACGGCATCATCGCCTCCACCGTGCTGGCATCGCTCGCGATGGCAATTAACTACCTTGGCTCCGGCGGTGCTACCGTGTTCACGACGCTGGTGCTGATGACCGGCATTACGTCCGCCATTCCGTACGCGTTCTCGGCACTGGCCCAGATCAAATGGCGTGTTGCCGACCGCCGGGCCCTCCATCCCCAGCGATTCGCCCGCGATATGGTCGTCGCCGTGGTGGCGCTGGTGGTTTCGATCCTTTTCATCTGGTACTCACGCAACACCGGCCACAGCTTCTGGGTGTACTGGGCCCCGTTCTACCTGGCCGGCGGCGCCCTCCTGCTTGGCATCCCCGTCTACCTTGCCCGGCGGGGAAAGATGACCGAACCCCAGCCCGTACCGGAGTACCACTGAGGAGAAAGCCAACGGACCCCATCGGGGGTCCCAACTCTCCGAATGCGACTGCCCAGGCCGAGAGTGGACGGTGGATGAAGCTGGAGCACGCCTGCCGCGCGTGCTTAGATCAAGGAGGTGCGCTGATGGCCACCAACACAACGCCGACCGGAGACTCGCCCCTGCCGGAGGGTGCCATAGCCGAGCAGCCTCGCTCGCGTATCGGGCGGCGTTGAGGGCGCTGATCAGCTGCGTCGCGAGAACCGTACGGCTCCTTCGGCGGCGGCGGATGCTGTGGGGTGCGGAAACCCGGTTTCAGGGTGCTGACCTGCGGTTTCTCGTGTTGGCCTAAGCGGCGCTGCGGTACTCGCTGATCAGGTTGTAGACGACCTCGCGGCGTTTGAGCCTGCGGGGTGCCAGATGTCTGCCTCGCCTGTGAGCTGCAGCGATGCTTCCAGGTTCAGCCGTGGTGCATGATGATCGGCCGTGTCGCCTCGCCTGCTCTACCTGATCTTCGTCCGGCTCTGCGGATGGCTGGTCCTACTCAGTCGCTCGGCTGCCTCAAAGAACGTTGAGCTGCTCGTGCTGCGGCACGAGGTCGCCGTGCTGCGCCGCACCATACCCAAGCCCCAGCTGGACTGGGCTGACCGCGCAGTCCTCGCTGCGCTGATCCGCCTCCTGCCGAGAACGCTGTGGATGCACCGGCTGGTCACACCCCGCACCGTCCTGCTATGGCACCGCCGCCTGGTCGCCCAGAAGTGGACGTACCCGCACCGGACGGGACGGCCCCAGGTCAGCACCGAGATCGTCGCGCTCATCGAGCGGCTCGCCGCCGAAAACCACGGCTGGGGATACCAGCGGATCCAGGGCGAACTGCTCAAGCTCGGCCACCGGGTCAGCGCCTCCACGATCCGCCGGGTCCTCAAAGCGCTGAAGATCCCGCCGGCACCGAAGCGGCACACCGACACCACCTGGCGGCAGTTCCTGCACGCGCAAGCCGCAACGATGCTCGCCACCGACTTCTTCCACATCGACTGCGCAGTTACCCTGCAGCGCCTGTACTGCTTATTCGTCATCGAGGTCGGTAGCCGCTACGTCCATGTCCTCGGAGTCAACGCTAACCCGGACGGGCGGTGGACCACCCAGCAGGTCCGCAATCTCCTGATGGACCTAGGTGATCGCGCCGCGGACTTCAAGTTCCTGGTCCGCGACCGCGCCGGGTCAACAAGGCGGACGGACCCGGTACGCGGATAGCGCCCCCCTGACCCGACCAGCTCGCAGGCGCGCAGAACGCCTAAATCTGCACGGTCAGCATCTTGATTACCATCAAGGCGGAACTCGTCCAGAACGGCGGTTCCATGTGCGCTGGCGCCGACCGGTGCCAGTTACCGGCTGTCACCCCAGTGCTTGGCCCGACTTCGCACGGATCGCCGACTATGCGCACCTCGATACACGGGGTGGCGAATCTGTAGTTGAACGCAGATCGTCCAGTTCTGTGCGCCTCCAGCCCGGCCAGCTGATCGGCCCTGCTTGGCTTCGGCCATGCAGTCGCAGCGGCGGCGGCCTCAAGCTTGCCGCGCAGCGTCAGCGGAGCCGGGTGAGGCATGGGCTTAACGGGTCAGGCGGAGCGGTCGAGGATGACCTTATAGCCGAGGGCTTCCAGCTGCCGGATGGGTTGCGCCTGCGGCGCTAAGGGCCGATACGGGTGGCGTGGAAGCCCGGGCCGGGGTCGCGAAAGCGGGCGGTGGGGTCAGACAGCAGGTACCCGATGATGACCAGGATGGACCGGCCGATGGCGTTGGCTGTTGTTGGGTGTCGGCGCAGTCGCACGACGGAAGCGGCACAGCCGAGGCGGCTGAGGCCGCCGCTGACTCCCCAGGGGCGCCGCGCAGCATGCGGGAACGCCCCTCCGGCCTCGAGGCTGCTGCGCATCGCCTCGCGGCGACGGCCAGCGGCCGGCCTTGACCCCAGAGCCTCTGCGCCCCTGAGCGGCAGGCAAACCAAGGGCCCAGGCCAGCGGCCTGCCCCACCACGCGCGCCGCCCCCGCTGGCGGGCAACCCGATATGGTGACCACGGAAAGAGTCATCCACCGGCACTGTTGCGACGACCCATCGAACCCGCGCTTCCATTCGCCTTCCTGAAGGCTCGGCCGGGGGCTAGCGGCGGGTCCGCCCGGAGCCGAGCCTTACGTCCGGGCGCCGGCTCAGGCCACATGATCCAGGACCTCGTTCAGGGTCTGCCAGGTCCGGCGCAGCTCGACGCCCGTCGTGATCTGCGGGTGGGGGTTGACGGTCGTTCGCGCGCAGTGGGACGTTGGCTGTGGGCCGGCCGGTCACCGGACGTGGAAAAGGCCGGCCGGAGCACTGACGGGTAAGGGGGACGACATGACGTTGTCCGAGCAGATTGATGCGCTGCAGGCCAAGGTGTCTGACCTGAAGAGCTCGCTGGATGCCTCCCGGCACGAAACGAACGAGCAGATCAAGGCCCGGGTAGCCAGCGCCGAGGCCAAGGCCAAGGCCGCGGAGGAAACCGTTCACGGCAGCGCCGGCCAGGCGGCTGACCACGCGCATACCCAGTGGCAGTCGTTCAAGGCCGACGCTTCGGCCAAGATGCAGGAGCTGCAGGGACGTATCGACCGCAAACGCGAAGAGCACGATGTGAAGGAAGCCGAGGAAGACGCCGAGTGGGCGGAGGACAACGCATCCGACGCGCTCGATTATGCGGCCTGGGCGGTCGACCAGGCAGAGGTAGCCGTGCTCGATGCCGCCCAAGCTCGCGCCTGGGCCGACGCCCGAGCGGCAGCCTCGCCACCCAGCTGAGCACAGGCATACGCTCGGGCGCGGAAGCCCGGGCCACGCCGCGCCCCGGTACTCAAAGCACGGCGCGTGCGGCAAGGCCCGACCAGGTGAACATCTCCTTCTTCCCCGGCGCGGTCGTCGGCATGCCGGTGCCCGAGCTCGTCGGCCGGATGGCATCACCCGATGAGGTGTGGCCTCGCGCCTTCCAGGAGGCCGTGGCTGAGCTGCAGCCGCTGCCTGTGGGGTGCCAGAACTGGGACGCTGGTCTTGACCTGGGCTCTTATGCGGCCCGCTCGTATTCGCTGATGAGGCCGCCGAGCACGGTACGGCGCTGGATCCGCTGCTGGGAGAGGTCGGCGACGGGGTGGGCGGCCCGCAGTGGCCGGAGCTGGCGGCTGCGATGGGGTCGTCGCCCGTTGCAATGCGGGGTGTACTGGGTCAGGACGGTGCGGAGGTGGCGTTCGCCGAAGATCAGCATCCGGTCGGTGACCTCGGTCCGAACGGTGAGGACGAACCGTTCCGCATAGGCGTTCGCGCGAGGGCTCCGGGTCGGGATCATCACGGCCTCGATACCGGCACTGGCCAGGACTGCGTCGAAGGACCCGGTGAACTGCCCGGCCCGGTCGCGGATCAGGAACCGGAAGCCCGCAGCGCGATCTCCGAGATTTATCAGGAGATCGCGGATCTGCTGTGTTGTCCACGGCCCGTCCGGGTTCTGGGTGACCCCGAGGATGTGGACATGGCGGCTGCCGACCTCGATGACGAAGAAGCAGTACAGGCGCCGGAGCGTCACCGCGCAGTCCACGTGGAAGAAGTCGGCGGCGAGCATCGTCGATGCCTGGGTGCGCAGGAACTGCCGCCATGTCGTGGCGCTGTGCCGCCTCGGCGCCGGCGGTATCTTCAGGTCCTTGAGGACCCGCCGGATCGTCGATGCGCTAACGCGGTGACCGAGCTTGAGAAGCTCGCCCCGGAGCCGCTGGTACCCCCAGCCGTGGTTCTCGATAGCGAGCCGCTCGATCAGCGCGGTGATCTCGGCGCTGACCGGCGGCCGACCCGTCCGGTTCGGATACGGCCACTTCCGGGTGCGGCGCAGCACGGCGACCTCGTGCCGCAGCACGAGCAACTCCACGTTCATGGACGCTGACGATCGGCCGAGCAGGACCAGCCAGCCGCAGACCCGGACGAAGATCAGATAGAGCAGACGGATCGACACGGCTGATCATCATGCCCCACAGCCACGCCTCGCCCATCGTCCCAGGTCATATGAATAGGCAGAGTCTTGGCACCCGAGAGGGACAAGTCGGCCAATCACCGCCTGGCGGCTGAACCGCGAGCGACTTGCCGCTGTCACCTCGGCGGTTGCACCGAGCATCCCCATTATCGGGGCCACGTCGTCGGGCTGGCTCAGCAGGGCTGAGGTGCCGCCAGCGGCCCCGTCCAGGTGATCATCTGGCGGGGCGGCGGCTGCCTGGCATGCCGAAGAAGATTTCACCCATCTCGGCAGGAGATGTGCGGCCTCGATTCCTGCTCCTCCCGGATATGTGATTCCCGCATCCGGCGGACGACCGCACTCGTGGCGACATGACAAGACATCCAAGGGAGTCCGTATCGTCGCTATGTATGGGTGGCGGCAGGCTCGCGTCCTCGCCAGGCCGCAGGTAGATGGATCCTTCTGTCCTGCCGCGGTTACCCTCGCGTGGCTGCCGACCAGCACCTGGTCAGCGGTCGCCCTCCCGGTGCCAAATGCCAGCGCATTACCCCCCGGGACCGCCGGGCGGCCCCAACGGAGGCGCGAGGGGCCCGCTGCGCGCGGACAAGGCCGTGAAGGCGATGGTCATTATCGCTGCCAGGGCCACCGCCGCCCAGCCGAGCGCGAGGCCGATCGTGGCAAGGTCCTTCCCATTCGCTCCGCTGCGGCTGATCTGGCCGCGAGCGATGTGGCCCAGGATGATGGCCGGGATCGAGGTGAGCCCGCTGGTGAAAACACCGGCTATGCCGCACGCCAGGGCCGCGATGGCCAGTGGGTTCGTCCGCGGCTCAGCGCGAGCGGCAGGTGCTGGCGCGATGATGCCTGGGAGCTTTCGCGGCAGGTCCGCGGTGAGCGCCTCGAGCTCGGCGTAGGTCTTCGAGGACAGGGCTTGCCCGATCCGCTCGTCGTACTCGTCCTTGGTCAGCCGGCCCTCCGCGAACGCAGTCCGGAGCCAGTCTGCGGTGTTGTCACGGTCCCTGTCGGAGGCTCTCATCTGACCGAGGCTGTCTGCCGTCATCCCTGTCCCAGCTCCCCTGTGGTCGAGCCCGCCACCTCCAGGGTAACCGGCGCTGGCGGGCCAGCTACTGCGGCAATCATGCCGTTTCGGTAGTGGCGACTGAGGGTGTGGCCGCCGAGCTGGCGATGAGGTCGTCCGCCGAGCGCCTGGATGCGCGGGCGACTGCGTCGATGATGGCTAACTCGCCGCGAGGACCAGGTCCGGTCGCGATCATGGCAGCGGATGCAAGACGGCCCATCAGCCAGCTCTTCAACCAGGTAGCTTGGGGTTGTGGGGGCTGAAAGTGCCATCGGATGCATAGCGGTCTTTGGGCGGCGGCCTCATGGTCGCGGCAGAAGCTGCGGCCCAACATGCCGGGAATAGGGACACGCCCATGTGGCCGGTAGGCCGGCAGTCAGCCATCGGATCCGGCTGAGATGCATTCCGTTGGCCTGGTCCTGCATCCGGAGCGTGATTCCGCCGAGGCGGTGGCTGCGGTGCTCGGCTGGGCCGCGGGCAAAGGTGCCCAGGTCCTCGGAATCGATGCGGAAATCCGCAGGCTGAGCTCCGCGGCGGTCGCCGTGACGGCCGAGGAGCTAGGTCAGCGCGCGGACCTGGTCGTCAGCCTCGGCGGGGACGGAACGATGCTGCGCGCCATGCGGCTAGCCGATCGGCAGCATGCCATGGTGCTCGGGGTTAACCTGGGCAAACTGGGTTTCTTGGCCGAAATCGACGTGCCCGACTTGCCGGGAGCTCTATCCGCCATCGACGACCACGAATTTACCATCGAGCCCCGGCTGGCGGTTGATGCCGCCATCGGCGGCCAGGTCGTCACGGCGTTCAACGATGTTGCCGTCGTTCGCTTCCCCGGGCAGGCAACGGCCGTGGTCGCCGTGCGAGTCGCGGGTCAGCCGTTCGTCAGCTACGCGGCCGACGCGGTCGTGATCGCGACCCCGACGGGTTCCACCGCGTACAGCTTCTCGGCAGGCGGGCCCATCGTGAGCCCGGTGGTTGAGGCCCTACTGGTCACTCCGGCTGCGCCGCATTCCGCGTACAACCGCGGGCTGGTGCTCTCGACACGGGACAGCTTGGCACTGGAGATCCTGCCCGCGAGCGGTCGGCTCGCTGTCGAGGTCGACGGGCAAGTCGCCGCCCACGTGGGCCCGGGCGACCGGATTGACCTTCGGCCACGTCCCGGCGCTGCGCGCGTCGTCCGGTTGGGGCGCACCACGTTCTACCAACGAGCCCGGCGGAAGCTGCGCCTGACCGACTCGGCGGAGATTCAGCCAGCCCGCGCATAGTAGCCGCACGATGGGCTGCGACATGCGCCCCGGCTGGGAGCTAGCACGCCATGACCACGCGACCATGCCGTCACTGGCCCGGGCGCGGCGTGGCTGGCCTCACTTCCTCCGCCCACCCTGGCTGGCCGCCCTCCTCCCCGCGCTGGTCGGAACGAGCTGCTCGAGCAGCGCGTTGAGCTTTCTCTTGACCTCGATCACCTGGCGGTCCTGTCCCGCTCGAAAATAGGATTCGGCTGGCGACTTGCGGGTTTCGCGGGTCAGGCAGCGGGCGTGTATTCATTGATCAGGCCGTTGAGAACGGACCTTCGGCGGATCCGTTGGGTGTTGAGGTCGGTCACGGCGGCACGGGGAGGGTCACGATCGTCGTCGGGGACGTGCTGCACGATGCCTTGATGCGGCCTGGCTGCGTTGTACGGCGCTTGATATTCGGCCAGGACGGCGCGCAGATGCGCCTCGCCCACGATCAGCATCCGATCGAATACCTCTCGGCGCAGGGTGCCGGCGAGGCGTTCGCAGATCGCGTTCATGCGGGGAGCCTGGATGGCGGTACGCAGAATCTGGATACCCGCAGGCTTCGAAGACGGCGTCGAACCAGGCGGTGAAGTTCGATCCCGTCCCGCTCGAAAATAGGATTCGGCTGGGTGACCTGCAGGTCTTCCGTGCGCCAGGCGGCGTGCGTGTATTCGTTGATCAGGCCGTTGAGGATAGGTTTCCGGCGGATCTGTTGTGTGCCGACATCGGTAACGGCGGCGCGGGGAGCGACACGTTCGTCGTCTAGGGCGCGCGCTGGGCGATGCCCTGGTGGGGCGGGGCCGTGTTGTAGTGCAGATGGTATTCGGCCAGGACGGCGCGCAGGTGTGCCTCGCCGAGGATCAGCACGCGGTCGACGAGCTCGCGGCGCAGGGTGCGGACGAGGCGTTCGCAGGTCGCGTAGTGCCTGGACGGCGGTGCGCAGGATCCTGGCGCCGGTGGCCAGGAAGACGGCGTCGAAGGGGCGGGTGAAGTTCGATCCGCGGTCGCGGATCAGGAACCTGATGTCCCCGGACCGCTCGCCGGGGCCGAGGGCGAGGTTGCGGGCCTGCTGCACAGTCCGCTCACCGGCAGGGTTTGCGGTGACGCCGCCAAGTGCATCCGGCGGGTGCCATGCTCGATGAGGATCAGGAGCGGCGCGGCGCCGGATCGATGCCCGCAGCACGCAGGATCTCCCACACCGTGGAGGGCGCGACCGTCACGCCAAGTTTCGTCAGTTCGCCGTGGATCCGGCGATGTCCCTGCAGCGGATTCTCCCTAGCCAGGCGAACGACAAGGCGGGCGATGCCCGGGACTGTCGGCGGGCGGCCGGGCTTGCGCCGCTTGCTCGTGTCGTACTTGCTCGCGGCCAGCTGGCGGTGCCAGGCCAGCAGCGTCGCTGGCGTCACGGGGAAGATTTCGGTCCAGCGTCTGCGGGGTATGAACGGCGCTAGCGCGGCGAACCACACCCGGTCGGCCGGCTCGTACCGTATCCGGTCGGCGTGGCGGCGCAGCACCGCGTTCTCGTGCCGGAGTATCAGCAGCTCAGCATCCTTCGCCCGGTCCCCGCGGAATACCAGGACAGCCAGGCCGAGTATCCGGCGAACTAGCAGGTAGGCGATCTTGAGCAGCACGCGGCCAGCCAACCATCACCGCATCAAAGGCTGCTGGCGACGGCGCAGGTCAGCCACTCAATCGATTATCCGAGCGGCACAGGCCCGGGTGGCCCTTCAGGTCTTCCGTCTTGCGGCTGAAACTTTTCGGGATCGTCCCCGCCGGGGTCGTACTTCGTAGGAGCAGATGTAGGCGCCCGCGACCTTGTGGGCGACGCGGTCGATCTCGGCGTCGGGGAAAGCCTCCCGCAGGAACTCGAGCTCGGAGCTGCAGGCGAGTCCATAACGGACCGCGACCCCCAAGATCGCGCAGTTGTGCTCTCTGATGAGGTAGGTGCCGTCGGGCCGACTCTCGAAGTCGGCGAGGTAGCCATCCTCGTCCAGGATCCTCGCCAGCACGGCAACCTTCTCGTCGAAGGTCTTGCCGGCCAAGCGCTTGCGGGTCGCCTCCACGCGTCGCTGCCGGCGGCGCTCGAAGAGGCGGACGAGTAGCTCGGGGTCTTCCTCCTCGAGGTGCTCGAGGAACTCGTTCGTGAGCTCGTGGTAGGTCTTCGGGAACAGGGCCTCGGCCGGCTCGGTCAGGAAGTACGCGAACTTGGGTCGCCCCGGGCCGACGTGAATCGTGCGGTAAGCGACGAGCCCGTCGGCCCGAAGGGCGCTGAGATGCTGGCGGACGCCGCTCGGCGTGATTCCGAGGGCCTCGGCGATCTCGCTGGCCCGGGCCTCCCCGCGCTTCTTGAGGGCGAGGACCACCTCCCGCGCCGAGACGCTGAGGCCTGCGAGGGAGGGCTCGGCCGCGCTCAACATGTTCACAAGCATAGAAGCATGGCCGGGTTTGGAAACTTAAACAAGACAATACTTGCTAGACTCAGTCTGGCGTGTCAGCCATGGCCCCCCGCCGGGAACGGCCGGAAGGAGCTTGTGACCCATGCAGACCCCGGACCCGCACCCTGGCCTCCACCAGGCGCCTGAGGCCGCGGCAGAGCCATCCGCCGGTCCTGAACGGCTCCCGGGGATCCGGCACCTCATAGCGGTGGCCAGCGGAAAGGGGGGCGTCGGCAAGTCCACGGTCAGCGTCAATC
>Ga0070710_10001604_pt1 | contig 10679 bp, 11 predicted proteins | sample LARL52metaG_FD_65454 | JGI IMG/M metagenome (GOLD analysis project Ga0070710, IMG submission 65454) | Corn, switchgrass and miscanthus rhizosphere microbial communities from Kellogg Biological Station, Michigan, USA - LAR L5-2 metaG | ecosystem: Host-associated > Plants > Roots > Rhizosphere ... | reverse complement strand
TCCTGGGCTCGATCTTCGGATTGGTACGCGGCGTCGTGCTGATGCTCGCGTTCGTATTCGTCGCGGGCCTGACACCGCTGCCGCGCACGGTGTGGTGGCAAGGTGCAGCACTCGTTCCACCGCTTGTCGCCGGCGTATTCCTGTTGCGGCCGCATCTGCCCACGGAACTCGCGGGCCGGCTCGATTATTCGCCCGGCGGCATCGCCCCGAAGGTCGCACCGGCCGAGCAGGTATGAGCGACTGGATCTGATATGTGCGGAATCCTCGGCGCCGTCGCGCATACGCCGGTCAACCAGCTCCTCTACGACGGGCTGCTGCTGTTGCAGCATCGCGGGCAGGACGCCGCCGGCATCGTCACGAGCGAAGGGCCGATCTTCCACACGTACAAGGGCCCGGGCTACGTGCGCGACGTCTTCCGCACGCGCAACATGCGCGAGCTGCAAGGCACGACCGGCATCGCGCATTGCCGCTATCCAACCGCGGGATCCGCTTTTTCCGACCTCGAGTCGCAGCCCTTCTACGTCAACTCGCCGTTCGGCCTGACGCTCGGTCACAACGGTAACCTGACGAACAGCGAAGCACTGAAGCACGAGCTATGGGAGCTCGATTTTCGCCACGTCAACACGAACTCCGACAGCGAAGTGCTGCTGAACGTGCTGGCCCTCGAGCTCGAGCGCGCGGCGCAGCATCATCGGCTCGACCCCGACGCGATCTTTCGCGCCGTCGCAGGCGTGCATCGTCGCTGTCGCGGCGCGTATGCAGTCGTCGCGATGATCGCCGGTTACGGCATGCTGGCTTTCCGCGATCCGTTCGGCATCCGGCCATTGATCATCGGTGCCAACCAGGCAATGGGAGGCCCCGAGTACCTCGTCGCGTCCGAATCGGTCGCGCTCGAGCCCCTTGGTTTTTCCGTGTTGCGCGACGTGGCGCCCGGTGAAGCGATCTTCGTCGACCAGGCGGGCGGCTTCCATGCGCGCCAGTGCGCGGACCATGTGTCGCTCAATCCGTGCATCTTCGAGTACGTGTATCTCGCGCGGCCCGATTCGGTGATGGACGGTACATCGGTCTACGAGGCGCGGCTGCGCATGGGCGGCGCCCTGGCCCGGAAGATCCGCAACATTCCGCGCGCGCAGGACATCGACGTCGTTATCCCGATTCCCGATTCGAGCCGCCCCTCGGCGCTCGAGCTCGCGAACACGCTCGGCAAGACGTACCGCGAAGGCTTCGTGAAGAACCGCTACATCGGCCGGACGTTCATCATGCCGGGACAGGCGCTGCGCAAGAAAAGCGTGCGCCAGAAGCTCAACCCGATAGGCATGGAGTTCAGGGACAAGGTCGTGCTGCTCGTCGACGACTCGATCGTGCGTGGAACGACGTCGCGCGAGATCGTCCAGATGGCGCGCGACGCCGGCGCGCGGAAAGTGTATTTCGCGTCAGCCAGTCCGCCGGTGCGCTTTCCGAACGTCTACGGCATCGACATGCCGAATCAGGATGAGCTGGTGGCCACCGGCCGCACCGAGGCCGAGATCGCGGTCGAGATCGGCGCCGACCTGCTCGTGTACCAGGAGCTCGAGGCGCTGAAGGAGGCCGTGCGCGACGGCAACGCGCGGCTCGAGGATTTCGAGGCGTCGTGCTTCGACGGCAAGTACATCACCGGCGACATCACGCCCGATTACCTGTCGCAGCTTGCAGTCGAGCGCGGCGAGGCGCGCGGCGAGGCGGAGGCCGATCTGATCGAGGACGCGAATGCGGGCGCCGACTGATCGGTGTCGGAGGTGTAATTATTCACTCGGCACCGCTGCTCGGCCGACCGGTGCGCGAATAATTACACCTCCGACACCGATCCGAACCGTGGTATAGTGTAGATGCGCCGATTTGAGCTTCAGCTTGCGGGCGCATAACAAATACCGCTAAAGCGAGGTCCGCTCCAGCCCGAAGATATCGGGCGGAGCACACGAAACCCGTTTGGCGGAAGCCCGACGGGTTTTTTGTTTGGCGCGGCCCGGAGGCAGCGAAGGGAATTCAGCGATGAGCGAGAACAGACACGCGCGCGGCTTCACGACCGCGATCCTCCACAGCGACCGCGACGCGGCGATCGAGCACGGCGCGCTGCACAAGCCGCTGCACGTTTCGGTGGCGTACGGCTACCAGGATGCGGCCGACCTGATCGCGGTCTTCCAGGGCCGACAATCGGGTTACGCGTATGGCCGCCAGGGGAATCCGACGACGGCCGCGCTGGAGGCGAAGGTCACCGGCATGGAGGATGGCGTCGCCACCGTCTGCTTTTCGACCGGCATGGCGGCTATCGAGGCGACGTTGCTCGCGCTGCTTCGCGGCGGCGATCACGTCGTCGCGAGCGCGTTCGTCTTCGGCAACACGAACAGCCTCCTGGCGACACTGGCCGATCACGGCACGCCGGTCACGTTCGTCGACGCGACGGAAGCCGGGAATGTCGAGCGCGCGCTCACGTCGGCGACGAAGCTCGTCTTCGTCGAGACGATCGCCAATCCGCGTACGCAGGTTGCGGACCTCGCGCCAATCGGCGACCTGTGCCGCGCGCGCGGCCTGATGTACGTCGTCGACAACACGATGACGTCGCCATGGCTCTTTCGTCCCGCGACCGTCCACGCGAGCCTCGTCGTCAACGCGCTGACGAAATACGTCGGCGGCCATGGCAACGCGCTCGGCGGCGCAGTGACGGATACCGGCCAGTTCGACTGGACGCGCTTTCCGAACATCGCCGACCCCTACAAGACGCAGAAGCCCGCGATGTGGGGCATTACGCAAATCCGCAAGAAGGGGTTACGTGACGGCGGCGCGACGCTCGCGCCCGAACAGGCACACCACCTTGCGGTCGGCGCGGAGACGCTGGCGTTGCGGATGGAGCGCCAATGCGCGAACGCGCAGGCGCTCGCGGAATTCCTCGCGAGCCATCCACGCGTCGCGGCGGTGCACTTTCCCGGCTTGCCGTCGCATCCGCAATACCGCCGCGCAAAGGCGTTGTTCGGCGGACCGGGCGCGCTGCTGTCATTCGAGTTGGCACCAGGTCACGACGTGATCGGTTTCCTGAATCGCTTGCGGATCGTCGTGTTGTCGTCGAATCTCGGTGACAACCGGACGCTCGCCATTCCGGTCGCGCAAACGATCTTCTGGGAAATGGGCGCCGCGCGGCGCGCGGAAATGGGCATCGCCGATTCGCTCGTTCGCGTCTCGCTGGGCATCGAAGACCGCGACGACCTGATCGCCGACTTCCGGCAGGCGCTTGCTTCAGGCGATGGCGAAAAAGCGTAGACTGCGCGTTTCGTGAAGGAGGGCCGCTCCATGGGTAATCGCGACAAGCAGCGCAAGGAACCGAAAAAGCCCAAGCAACCGAAGAAGCCGGCGCCGAAAACCTGATTCGGCGCTGCGGCTTTACGATTCCGTCGTCGCGCGCGAAGCGTCAGCGCGGCGTGGCCTTCGCGCGCGACCTGCCGGGAACGAGCCAGCGCGCAAGTCCCATCACGAGCGGGATCCAGCCGAGCCAGCGGACAAAATCGACGAGACTCTCGTCCCATTCCCAGGCGCCGGCCGGGTCCAGCGCGGCGCTCAGTCGCTCGTCCAGCCAGCCGAAGCCCGTGAGCCACACGGCGACGACGACGAGCGCCACGAGCTGGAACCGGTGCGACGGTCGTAGCGCACGCAATACCGGACCGGCGACGAGCCCGCCGACGATCACCGCGTAGACCACAGCGCGCACGCCCCGGTGACCTTCGAGCGCGCCGGCGATCAGCGGTTCGCTGGCGATCATCTTCGCACCCGTCCAGCCGAGCACCGCGGCGCCTAGCCAGAGGATCGGCGGAAAGCGCGCGACCCATTTCAGCACCAGCGTCGAGCCCCAGATCACGATCGGCACCGAGACGGCCAGGCCGATCACGACGAGCAACATCGATCCGTGCGCGGCGCCGCCCACCGCGAGCACATTGTCGACGCCCATCACGGCGTCGGCGATGATGATCGTCTGCACCGCCGCGCGCACCGATGCCTTGGCGGGAACCGCATGCGGATCCTTTCCGGCATCGCGCGTGAGCTTCCACCCGATATAGACGAGCGCGAGCCCGCCCACCAGCAGGAACCCGGGAATTTTCAGCAGCCACACGACGATCGCCGTCAACAGTGCGCGCACGATGATCGCGCCGGCCGTCCCCCACAGGATGACGCGTCGCTGCGATTCGGCGGGAACGTTGCGCGCCGCAAGGCCGATGACGAGCGCGTTGTCGCCCGCGAGAATCAGGTCGATGACGATGATCGAGCCGAGCGCCGAAAACCATGCGGCCGAAAACACGTCCGGATTCAACGGACGACCCCCACGCTTATGGCTGTCGCTGCGGACGTCACCCGTCGATGTCCCGCTCGTGAATGCCCGTCGCGTCGATGGCGACGTAATGACCGCGATCGTCCCAGTCGGCGAGAACGACCCGCTCGCGCGGCGTGCCGTCGACAACGCTCGCATGGCGCGCAGGGCGATGCGTATGGCCGTGCACGATGCGCGTCACGCCGCGCCGTCGAAAGACGTCCTCGACGGCGGCGGGGTTGACGTCGAGTATCGCTTCCGGCTTGCGCGCCGTCGCGGCGCGGCTTCCGCGTCGCAGCCAGCCGGCGATCCAGCGGCGAACCGGGTACGGCAATCGAAGGAGACGACGCTGGTGCCGCGGATCGCGCGACCAGGTGCGATAGCGCTGGTAGCCGACGTCGTCGGTGCAAAGCTCGTCGCCGTGCGTGAGCAGTGTCGGCGTGCCTCCGAGCTCGACGATCGTGTGCTCGTCGAGCAGCGCCGCGCCGGCCGCGCGCGCGAAATCGCCGCCGAGCAGGAAATCGCGATTGCCGCGCGCGATATGAACCGGTATCCCCGCGTCGCTGATGCCGCGCAGCGAGTCGACGATCGCGCGGGCGAACGGCTCGCGGCACTGATCGTCGCCGACCCACGAGTCGAAGAGGTCACCCATGATGTAGATCGCCGCAGCATCGCGCGCCGGCCCGCGGGCGAAAGCGCGGAAGGCGGCGGCGGCGGCGATCCGCTCGGGCGCGAGATGAAGGTCCGACAACAGCAGCGTCGGCTTCATCGTCGACAAAGCCTGCGAAACGCCTACGCCACTTCCTCGGCGCGCGTGATCACGACATCCTGGGCCGGCACGTTTTCGTGGCCCGCCGAGTGCCCGGTGGCGACGCCCGCGATCCGGTCGACGACATCCGCGCCACCGGCGACCTTGCCGAACACGCAGTAGCCATACGCCTGCGGACTCGGTCCCTTGTAGTCGAGGAACGCGTTGTCGGCGAGGTTGATGAAGAATTGCGCCGTCGCCGAATGCGGATCCGACGTGCGCGCCATCGCGACCGTATGGCGCGCATTCTTCACGCCGTTGCCGGCTTCGTTCGCAACCGGCGCGCGCGTCGCCTTCTGCTGCATGCCGGGCGCGAAGCCGCCACCCTGGATCATGAAGCCCGGGATCACGCGGTGGAAAAGGGTGTTGTCGTAATGACCGTCGCGAACGTATCGCAGGAAGTTCGCCACCGTGGCCGGCGAATTTTCCCCGTCGAGATCGAGCGTGATGTCACCTTGATTGGTGTGCAGGATGACCATGGTCGGGTATCAGGGATCAGGGATCGGGTATCGGCTGCATCAGGCACCCGGCAGCACGTGCGCCGACTTGATGATCACGCGCTCGACGGGGACGTCTGTCGGGAAGCTGCCGCCGGCAGCGGTGGGCGCGTTGGCGATTTTGTTCACCACGTCCATCCCGCGCACGACTTTGCCGAACACCGTGTAACCGTAGCCTTGCGCATCCGGCGAATGGAAATCGAGGCGCTTGTTGTCGCCCACGTTGATGAAGAATTGCGACGTCGCGGAATTCGGATCGCCCGTACGCGCCATCGCCACGGTCCCCGGCGCGTTCGACAAGCCGGCCTTCGCACTTTGCTCCGATTCGATCGGTATCGGCGGGCGCGTCGGCTTCTGCCAGAAATTGGCGTCGTAACCCCCGCCCTGGATCATGAAGCCCTTGATCACGCGATGAAACTGCGTGCCGCTGTAATGGCCATCCTTCACGTAGCGAAGGAAATTCTCGACCGTTTTCGGCGCGGCATCGGGATAGAGCTCGAGCGTGATCGTTCCCGCCGTGGTATCGAGCTCGACCTGCGGCTTCGCGGCCTGCGCCGGAGCGGTCAGCATGCCGAGCACGAGGGCGGAAATGAACAACAGGCGAGATGACATCGAACGGCTCCTCCTTACTTGGCGTTGGACGGTATTTCGCGAACGAGCTTGAGCTTGGCGGGGGCGCTGCGATTGCGCTTGTCGAGCGACATCGTCTTCTCGTATTCGACTTCCGCCAGCCGCGTATAGACGTCGCCGAGGTTCTCGTGCGCCACCGCGTAGTCCGGCGCCGCTTGCACCGCGCGCTCCAGTTCGTCGCGGGCGAGCGCGTATTCGCCTTTCTGCGCATAGAGCACGGCAAGATTGTTCCGGGGCTCGGGCAATTCCGGAAATTCGGCGAGCAGTGTGCGAAACGCGGCGATCGCTTCGTCATTCCTGCCCTCGTCGGTCAGCGCGATGCCCTTCAGGAACTGCGCCTGCGGCTCGCGCGGACGCTCGGCGGAAAGCTTGTCGAGCTTGGTGATCGCATCGGCGTATTGCTTGCGGTCGAGCAGGTCCTTCGCTTCATGCAGCGTCTGCGCGTAGACCTTGCGCTCGGCTTCGCTCATCTGCCGCGGGTCCTGCGTAGCGGGCGGCGATTGCGCGCACGTCGCCATGGCGACCGACATCGACAGGAGCAACAAGACGTATCGGGGAATCGAAGACCGGGACATGGCAGGGGTGTGCGAACGCGGATTCGCGCCGGTCAATTCTATCCTACGGGCGTTACGCCGGATTCTCGCGCGAGTTGCGCAACCGTGGTATCGATCAGCCGGCGCGCGATCGAGAGCGGACTCGGCAGATCGGGCAGCGCATCGATGGAAAACCAGCGGGCGTCGGCGATTTCGGAGGGATCGGGGCGGAGCTCGCCGCCGGCGTAATGCGCGGTGTACGCGATCATCAGCGAATGCGGAAACGACCACGACTGGCTCGCGAAGTACCGCAGATCGGTCACGTCGATCCCGACTTCCTCGCGCACTTCGCGGTGAATGCAGTCCTCGATCGTCTCGCCGGATTCGACGAAGCCCGCCAGCGCGCTGTACATCGCGCCGGGAAAGCGGTTGGCCCGGGCAAGCAGCACTTCGCGCGCGCGGGTGACGAGCACCATCATCGCCGGCGAGACGCGCGGATATGCGACGTACCCGCAGGCCGGACATTGCTTCGCGCGCTCGCCGTCCTTGTCGCGCGTCGGATGGCCGCAGCGCCCGCAATAGCGATGCGTGCGGTCCCATTCGACGACCTGGAACGCGCGCGCGGCAATTGCGAGCATCGGTTCCGGCACGATCGAGAACAGCGAGCGCAGGCCGGCAAGCTGGCAGCCGGCAGGCGCCGGCGTGTTGTCGGGCAATGTGATCGCGTAGCAGTCGACGCTGTCGAGCCGGCCGAGATAGTGGCGCTCGCCGGCAATGCCGGCGCGTTCGAGCGCCTCGACGAGTGGCACGGCGGGTGCGTGTTCGTTGCCGCACACGAGCAGCCGCGAGTCGGCGAACGCAAATGCCAGCGCCGCGCCCACGACAACCGCCGGCGCGACGTGCGACGGCTCAAATTCTGCGGGTGTATGCATCATCATCCGGCGACTATAATGCAGGGTTATCCATCGACGAAAGCATGCTGCCATGGAAGCCGAACACCTGAACGCAATCGGCAACGCGCTCGCGGGGCTCAAGGACCGCACCGCGAAGCTCCGGAGGTATCTTTGACTTCGACGTCAAGGCGGCGCGGCTCGCCGCGGTAGACCGCGAGCTCGAGGATCCGAAGGTCTGGGACAATCCGCAACGCGCGCAGGAGCTCGGCAAGGAGAAGAAACAGCTCGACGGCGTGGTGCATACGCTCGCGAGCCTGCGTCAGTCGCTCGACGACAGCAGCGAGCTTTACGAGCTGGCACGCGAGGAATCGGATGACGGCACGCTCCTCGCCGTCGAGGCCGATGTCGGCAAGCTCGAGCGAAGCGTCGCGGATCTCGAGTTCCGGCGGATGTTTCACAATCCGCTCGACCCCGGCAATGCGTTCGTCGACATCCAGGCGGGCAGCGGCGGCACCGAGGCGCAGGACTGGGCGTCGATGCTTTTGCGCATGTACATTCGCTACGGCGAGCGCAAGGGGTATTCCGTCGAAGTGCTCGAGGAATCGCCGGGCGAGGTCGCCGGCATCAAGAGCGCATCGATCAAGGTCGACGGCGATTACGCGTACGGCTACCTGCGCACCGAGACCGGCGTGCATCGGCTCGTGCGCAAGAGCCCGTTCGACTCGAATGCTCGCCGGCACACGTCGTTCGCAAGCGTTTTCGTCTATCCCGAAGTCGACGAGACGATCGAGGTCGACATCAATCCCGCCGACCTGCGCATCGATACGTATCGCGCCTCGGGTGCTGGCGGTCAGCACGTGAACAAGACGGATTCCGCGGTCAGAATCACGCACCTGCCGACCAACGTCGTCGTGCAGTGCCAGACGGACCGTTCGCAGCATCGCAATCGCGCCGAGGCGTTCGCGATGCTGAAGTCGAAGCTCTACGAGCTCGAATTGCGCAAGCGCCAGGAAGCGCAGGCGAAGCTCGAGGATACGAAGACCGACATCGGCTGGGGCCACCAGATCCGCTCCTACGTGCTCGACCAGTCGCGCATCAAGGATTTGCGAACCGGCTACGAGGTGGGCAATACGCAGGCGATCCTGGACGGCGATCTCGATGAATTCATTTCGGCGAGCCTGAAGCAGGGGGTGTAGCGGCAGCGTACGCGTAACAGAACATTCCGTTCAGGGCCGCGAGCTTCCGTTCTTGACCACGACCGGCATACACACTATGATACACCTATGGAGGTGTATGATGCGTACGAACATCGTTCTCGACGACAACCTCGTGAAAGAGGCCTTTCGCCACGCGCCGGTGAAGACCAAGCGCGAGCTGGTCGATCTTGCGCTTCGCGAGTTCGTCGCCGCGCGCAAGCGCCGCGATGTGCGGGAGCTCTTCGGCCGCGGCGGCCTTCGCGAGGATTACGACTACAAGGCGCTCCGCGAGGGCAAGTGAGCGGTGATCCTTGTCGATACGTCGGTCTGGATCGACTTCATCCGCGGAAGATCGACCAGCGCAGTGGAGCGATTGCGCACTGCGCTTGATCGGGGCGTGTCGGCGGCTATCACGCCGCTGATCTACCAGGAGATTCTGCAGGGCGCCGCCGATGAAAAGACGTTTCGCGATTATCGCGCGTACTTCTCGAATCAGCGCTTTCTCCGTCCGGGCGATCCGATCGCTTCGCATGAGAATGCGGCCAGGCTGTATTTCGAATGCCGCCGGAAAGGATTCACCATACGATCGAGCAACGATTGCCTCATTGCCCAGATCGCGATCGAGCAGCGCGTTGCGTTGCTTCACGACGACCGGGATTTCGACAACATTGCCAGAGCAACATCCGCATTGAAGCTCGCATGACGCGCCAATGACCGCCGACACCGCTCCCCCGGACGAGAACGCGATCATCGCGGAGCGCCGCGCCAAGCTCGCGGCGCTGCGGGCGGCGGGGAACGCCTATCCGAACGATTTCCGGCGCACTGCGCTTGCGGCAGACCTGCACGCCGCCCATGACGCCAGGGACAATGCGGCGCTCGAGACTGCGCCGATCCGGGTCGCGGTCGCCGGACGGATGCTTCTCAAGCGCGTCATGGGCAGGGCGTGCTTCGCGACGTTGCAGGACATGTCGGGACGCATTCAGCTTTACGTGACGCTCGACAGCGTCGGCGAAGGTGTGCTCGACGCTTTCAAGCATTGGGATCTCGGCGACATCGTCGGTGCGGCGGGAACGCTGTTCAAGACGAAGACCGGCGAACTGTCGGTCAGGTGCGACAGCGTGCGCCTGCTGTCGAAGTCGTTGCGTCCGTTGCCGGAAAAATTCCACGGCATGGCCGATCAGGAGCAGCGCTACCGGCAGCGCCATGTCGACCTCATCACCAATCCCGCGGCGCGCGACGTGTTCGTCAAACGCTCGCTGACGGTGCAGGCGATCCGCGAGTTCTTCGTTGCGCGCAGCTTTCTCGAGGTCGAGACGCCGATGATGCATCCGATCCCGGGGGGTGCGGCCGCGCGGCCGTTCGCGACGCATCACAACGCGCTCGACATGGAGCTCTATCTGCGCGTGGCACCCGAGCTTTACCTCAAGCGGCTCGTGATCGGCGGCCTCGAGAAGGTGTTCGAGATCAACCGCAACTTCCGCAACGAGGGAATCTCGACACGTCACAACCCCGAGTTCACGATGCTCGAGTTCTACGAGGCGTATGCGAACTACGAGGACTTGATGGCCCTGACGGAAACGTTGCTGCGCGACGTGGCGCAGCGCGTGTGCGGGACCACGACGATCGTCTACCAGGGCGAGACGATCGATCTCGCGCGGCCGTTCGAGCGGTTGACGATGGCCGCGGCCATCCAGCGTCACAACCCCGAGTACTCGGCGCTCGACCTTGCCGACATCGCAACGCTGAAACGCGCGCTGCAGCCCTTTGCCGTCGAAGTGTTCGACAGCGATGG
>Ga0070710_10001602_pt1 | contig 10681 bp, 10 predicted proteins | sample LARL52metaG_FD_65454 | JGI IMG/M metagenome (GOLD analysis project Ga0070710, IMG submission 65454) | Corn, switchgrass and miscanthus rhizosphere microbial communities from Kellogg Biological Station, Michigan, USA - LAR L5-2 metaG | ecosystem: Host-associated > Plants > Roots > Rhizosphere ... | reverse complement strand
CTCGTGCGCGAGGCTTGCGCGGCCGGCTTGTCCGTCACCGCGCTGCCGGGACCATCCTCGGTGCTGACGGCACTGTCGGTCGCGGCACTTCCCACCGACCGGTTCTTCTTCGAGGGTTTTCTGCCGCCGAAGCGCGCCGCGCGCCGGACCCGGCTGAAGGAACTCGCCAGCATCGACGCGACGCTCGTGCTGTTCGAATCGGGCAACCGGGTCGGCGAGAGCCTGGCCGATCTTGCCGACATCATGGACGGCAGGGGTGCGGCGATCTGCCGCGAGCTGACCAAGCTGCACGAGGAGATTTTGCGCGGGCCGCTGGTCGAGCTGGCGGCGAACGCCGGTCAGCTCGAAACGCGCGGCGAGTTCGTGGTGGTGGTCGGTCCGCCGGCGGCGGACGCCGGCGCGATGACCGCCGATGCCCTGGATGCGCTGCTGCGCGACCAGCTCGCGCACGCGAGCGTCAAGGATGCGGTCGCGCACGCCGTCGAACTGTCGGGTCGGCCACGCCGCGAGGTCTATGCGCGGGCGCTGGAGCTCGCCCGGGAAACATCGACGCAGACGGCCGCGGAAGGCGACGATGGCGAGGGGTGACGGCACCGCATCCCCGGACAAGCCAGCCGCCCCGGAGCGGGTCGCCGCGTTCCGGACCGGGCTTTCCGCCGAGAGCCGGGCCGCGGCCTACCTGATGGCCAAGGGCTACCGCATCCTCGCCCGGCGCTTTCGCACGCCCCATGGCGAGATCGACCTGGTCGCACGACGCCGGGGCCTGCTCGCCTTTGTCGAGGTCAAGGCGCGCGCCACGCTCGATGAGGCGGCATTCGCGGTGACGCCGCGCCAGCAGCTGCGCATCATCAATGCCGCGCAGGCCTGGCTGGTCGCCCATCCCGAGCACGCGGAATTCGAACTCAGGTTTGACGCCATCCTGATTGCGCCGCGGTCGCTGCCACGCCATCTGTTGGCGGCCTTCGATGCGAGTTCCTAGAGAACCATTCCCTCCAGCAAGCCGGATCTTCCCATGTCTTTGAACGTCGCCGTCCAGATGGATCCCATCGCGCGCATCAACATCCGCGGCGATTCGACCTTTGCGTTGCTGCTGGAGGCCCAGAAGCGCGGGCATGGCCTGTCCTACTTCACGCCCGACAAGCTCTCTCTGCATGGCGACGAGGTGGTGGCCCCGGTGCAGTCGCTCACCGTGCGCGACGAGGTGGGCGACCATTTTGCGCTCGGCGAGCCGAAGCGGACCAGCATTTCGTCCTTCGACGTGGTGCTGCTGCGGCAGGACCCGCCCTTCGACCTCGCCTATATCACCTCGACCCATTTGCTCGAGCGCATCCATCCGAAAACCCTGGTCGTGAACGACCCGGCCGCGGTCCGCAACGCGCCGGAAAAGCTGTTCGTGATGAATTTTCCAAAACTGATGCCGCCGACCCTGATCTCCCGCGACCTCGACGAGATCAACGCCTTTCGCGATGAGCACGGCGCCGTGGTCATGAAGCCGCTGCACGGCCATGGCGGCGCCGCGGTGTTCCGCGTCATGCCGCAGGACATGAATTTCGGCTCGCTGTACGACATGTTTTCCGTGACCTTCAAGGAGCCCTGGGTGATCCAGCGCTTCCTTCCCGAAGTGAAGCATGGCGACAAGCGCATCATCCTGGTCGACGGCGAGTTTGCCGGCGCGGTCAACCGCGTGCCGGCGCCCGACGATCTGCGCTCCAACATGGTGCGCGGCGGCGCGGCGCAGGCGACCGACCTGTCGCCGCGTGAGCAGGAGATCTGCAAGACACTCGGTCCCGCCCTGCGCGCCGAGGGCCTGCTGTTCGTCGGCATCGACGTGATCGACGGCTTTCTCACCGAGATCAACGTGACCTCGCCGACCGGCATCCGCGCGGTCGCCCGGCTCGGCGGGCCGGACATCGCCGCAAAGATCTGGGACGTGATCGAGGCGAAGCGGGCGAAGTAGCACCGGATCGTTCCCGTAATGTTCTTGCACTCCGCGCCCTCTTCCGTTACCTTGGGTCGGGGAAGAAGGGCGGCGGCATGGTCCAGCGCGTTTCGACGGTTGCCTTTGAGGGGATCGAGGCCCGCGCGGTCGACGTCCAGGTCCAGGTGGCGCCGGGACTGCCGGCCTTTCAGGTCGTGGGGCTCGCCGACAAGGCGGTGTCGGAGGCGCGCGAGCGGGTCCGCTCGGCGCTGATCGCCTCGGGACTGGCGCTGCCGGCGCGCCGCATCATCGTCAATCTCGCCCCCGCCGACCTGCCGAAGGAAGGCAGCCATTACGACCTGCCGATCGCGCTCGGCCTGATGGCGGCGATCGGTGCGATTCCTGCGGACGCGCTTTCGGGCTTCACCGTGCTCGGCGAGCTCGGGCTCGACGGCTCGATCGCGCCGGTCGCGGGCGTGCTGCCGGCGGCGATCGGCGCCAATGCGCGCGAGGAGGGCCTGATCTGTCCGGCCGCCTGCGGGGCGGAGGCGGCGTGGGCGAGCCCGGACATCCAGATCATCGCCGCGAGCTCGCTGGTCCAGATCGCCAACCATTTCAAGGGCACGCAGGTGTTGTCGCGCCCGCAGCCGAAAGTGCGCACGGCCGAAGCCTCGCCGCACGATCTGCGCGACATCAAGGGCCAGGAAAGCGCCAAGCGCGCGCTCGAAATCGCCGCCGCGGGCGGCCATCACCTGTTGATGGTCGGCGCGCCCGGCGCCGGCAAGTCGATGCTGGCGGCGCGGCTGCCTTCGATCCTGCCGCCGCTGTCACCCGGCGAGCTTCTGGAAGTCTCGATGATCGCCTCCGTCGCCGGCGAGATCGAGGGCGGCGCCCTGACGTCGCGGCGGCCGTTCCGCAGCCCGCACCATTCCGCCAGCATGGCGGCGCTGACCGGCGGCGGCGTTCGCGCAAAACCCGGCGAGATCTCGCTCGCGCATCAGGGCGTGCTGTTCCTCGACGAACTGCCGGAGTTCGATCCGCGCGTGCTCGATTCGCTGCGCCAGCCGCTCGAGAATGGCGAGGTCTCGGTGTCTCGCGCCAATCACCGCGTGACCTATCCGGCGCGCTTCATGCTGGTCGCGGCGATGAACCCGTGCCGCTGCGGCCATGCCTTCGAGGTCGGCTATGCCTGCAAGCGCGGACGCATCGACCGCTGCACCTCCGACTATCAGATGCGCATCTCCGGCCCGCTGATGGACCGCATCGACCTGCGCATCGAGGTGCCGGCGGTCACCGCCGCCGACCTGATCCTGCCGCCGTCGGCGGAAGGATCGGCCGAAGTGGCCGCGCGCGTCGCCGCCGCCCGCGAGATCCAGGTCGCGCGCTATGCCGCAGCCGGCCTGCCGCAGATCCGCACCAACGCCGAAGCTCCCGCCGCGCTCCTGGACGAGATCGCAAAACCGGATGCGCAGGGCCAAAAGCTGCTCCGCGATGCCGCCGAAACCATGCGCCTGTCGGCGCGCGGCTATCACCGCGTGCTGCGGGTCGCGCGCACGCTCGCCGACCTCGACCACGCGGAAAAGGTCGGCCGGCTGCATCTTGCCGAGGCGCTCTCCTATAGGGCCCTCGCTGAGGACGTCCGCCACGCCGCGTGACTATTGCGGTATCCATCAACCTGCCGGTAACGAGTTTTCTTTACGCTCCGCAAACCATGAGGCCCGGCTTTTTGCCGGCGCCTTGTCGAGTGGGGTGCGCGTCATGTTGCGTTTCAAGATCCTGGTCTCGGTCGTCCCCCTGATCGGCGCTGCAATCCTGGCGCGCCTGGACCTGGCACCCGCGCCCCGCCCCTGCATCAGCCTCGACGCCGGCACGCTGCAGATCGCCGAAAATCCTGATCGTGCGGACCTTCACGTCAGCTTCACCGACGACCCCACGCGCGCCAGCGTGCGGGTGGCGCTGACGGATCGTCCCGAGACCGCGGACTTTGCCGTCGTGGACGATGCGGCCGAGGCCGACGACGGCGCCTGCGCGGCAACGCAGGCGACACGATTTGTCGCGATCTCCAATGACAGCCTGCGCGGCGCACTGGTGATCTACCTCACCCGCGATGGCCCGGCCGATTTCCGCATCTTCGTCGAGTCCCGGCGCTTCTCCGCGCATGAGGCCGCGGCGCTGATCGTCGGTGCTCATCGCACCGAGCCGCATTTGGCCGCGGCCTCGCTCTGAGGCTGCCCGCAAGGGTTCGTTAACCCTGATTGCATCGGGCCTCGCAGCGGCATCCATCTTCAAACACTTTGCAAGATCATAACCCACATGGTCATCGCGCGAGGCGATCGCGCAATCTCTGCGAGAGGTCATCGGCGATGGGACGAGTTTTCCGGATCAAGCTTTGGCTGCGCCGCTTCGCGCGCCGGCATTCGCGGATCATCTACGTCGCTCGCTCATTCATGGTGTTCTCGGCCGCCTTCGGCGGCGCCTACGGCTTCATCGTGGGCAGCATGTCGAAGAATTCCGGCTATGACCCCCACAGTTTTGCAATCGGCGTGAGCTTTCTGTTTGCGCTCGCCTGCGTCGCGCTCGCAACCATGAGCGTCCGGCAGCGCTGGCTGCGGAGAAAATTTCGCAAGGTGGTGCTGCACAACGAGGCGCTCGCCGATCGCAACTGGGAGCTGCAGGAGGCCGAAGAGCGGGCACGCAGCCTGTTCGAATCCCAGGGCGACCTGATCGTGATGCGCGACGCCGAGGGCGCGATCACCTTCGTCAACGACGCCTATTGCGACATGGCCGAACAGCCGCGCGAGGCGCTGATCGGCAGCGACTTCAGCTTCGAGATCCTCGAGCAGGGCGATGCCGCGATCGAACCGAGCGGCACAAAAGTCCACGACCAGAAAATCGCAAGCGCGCTCGGTCCGCGCTGGATCGCGTGGCGCGAAGCCCTGATCCGTGCCGATGCCGGCCGGCCAGCCGAACTGCAATGCGTCGGCCGCGACGTCACCGACCGCACCGAGACCGAGCGGGCGCTCGCGGAAGCGCGCGACCAGGCAGACGCGGCCAACCGCGCCAAATCGCGCTTCCTCGCTATGGCGAGCCACGAGATCCGCACGCCGCTGAACGGCATCATCGGTATGAGCAGTCTCTTGCTGGACACGGCGCTGACGCCGGAACAGGCGACCTATGCGAAGGCGGTGAAGACATCGGGCGACGCGCTGCTGGCGTTGATCGAGGAGCTGCTCGACTATTCCAAGATCGAGGCCGGCAAGATCGATCTCGAGCTGCGCCCGTTTGCACTCGTCCCGCTCATCGAGGATATTGCCGAACTGCTGGCGCCGCGGGCCCAGGCCAAGAAGCTGGAAATCGCGACCTATGTCGACGATCGGCTGCCGGCGGAGGTCGTCGGCGATGCCGCGCGGCTGCGCCAGGTCCTGCTCAATCTTTGCGGTAATGCGATCAAATTCACTGAAACCGGCGGCGTGGCGCTGATCGTCGAGCCCGGCATCTGGCCGAACGAGATCAGTTTCCTGGTCCGCGATACCGGCATCGGCATCGCACCGGAGGCGCAGCAACGAATCTTTCGCGAGTTCGAGCAGGCCGATGAGCGGATCGCCCGCAACTATGGCGGCACCGGCTTGGGCCTCAGCATTTCCGAGCGCATCATCCGTCGCATGAGCGGCCGCATCGGCCTTACCAGCGAGCCGGGCCGCGGCTCGACCTTCGAGGTGTCGCTGCCGCTCAAGGCCAGCGGCGAGGGTGAAAAGCCCTATGACGCACCCGATCTCGGCGGCCAATCCGTTCTTCTGGTCACGCCTGAGAGCATCGAGGCCTCCCTGGTCGCGCGCCGGCTGCAGCACTGGGGCGGGCAGACCTGCACCGTGACCGATCCCGATGTGGCGCTGGCGCTGCTTCCGGAGCGCTCCTGGCACGCCCTGCTGATCGATCAGGCGCTGGGCGCGGATCTCGTCAAGACCCTGAGCGAGGCAGCGCAGCGTCACGCGACCCATCGCATCGTCCTGTTCACGCCGACGACGCGGCAGGAGCAAAAGCCGTGCTCGGTGCTGACCGGCTACCTGATCAGGCCGCTGCGGGCGGCGTCGCTGGCCGCGCGACTGTCGGCGCCGCCGGAAATCGCCGCACCCGGTCTTGCCGCCGACGGCCCTGCGACGGAGCCGGTCGAGAAGCCAGCATCGGCCGCAGACGGGCTCTCCGTCCTGGTCGCGGAAGACAACGAGATCAACGCGCTATTGATACGCGCGCTGCTGACACGCCTTGGCCATCGCACTGTGATCGCGACCAATGGCGAGGCGGCGCTCGATTCCTGGCTTGCCGCGCGGACCGCGGAGTCGCCGTACGATCTCGTGCTGATGGACATCCAGATGCCGCAGCTCGACGGCATCGAAGTCGCAAAGCGCATCCGCGCCTGCGAGGCGGACCAGCCGGGCCGCCGCACGCCGATCCTCGCGCTCACCGCGAATACGCGCAGCGAAGATCGCGACGCCTGTTTCGAGGCGGGCATGGACGGTTTTCTGGTCAAGCCGCTCGATCGAGACAAGCTGGCGGAGGCGCTGGCGGGATTGACGGCCGCGCCGCAGCTGGCGGCGTAGGGCAGGGCAGGCGTCATTGCGAGCGAAGCGAAGCAATCCAGAATCTCGACCCGGGGGAAATTCTGGATTGCCTCCGCGCCATGGCGCCTTGCAATGACAGAGTGCCCTTACAGCCGCCGCAACGCCACCGACTCGATGACGTGATCGGCGCCCTTCTTCAGGATCAGCGTCGCACGCGGGCGTGTCGGCAGGATGTTTTCCTCGAGATTGGCGAGGTTGGTGCGCTCCCAGATCGCGGTTGCGGTGGCGATCGCCTCCTCGTCCGATAGCGGCGCATAACGATGGAAGTAGGACCGCGGATCGTGGAACGCGGTGTCGCGCAGCGTCAGCCAGCGCTTCACATACCACTGCCGCAGCACCGGCTCATCGGCGTCGATATAGACAGAGAAATCGAAGAAGTCGGAGACGACCGGCACCGCCTGGCCGTCGCGCGGCAGCGGCCCGGTCTGCAGCACGTTGACACCCTCGACGATCAGGATGTCCGGCTGGTCGATTTCCTGCCATTGGTTCGGAACGATGTCCCAGCTCAAATGCGAATAGACCGGCGCGCGGACGCCCCTTCGGCCGGACTTGATGTCGCTGAGGAACGACAGCAACAACGGCAGATCGTAGCTCGCCGGGAAACCCTTCTTCTGGATCAATCCCAGCCGTTCGAGCACCGCGTTTGGATACAGGAAGCCGTCAGTCGTCACCAGATCGACCTTGGGTCGCGGCGACCAGCGGGCAAGCAGCGCCTGAAGCACGCGCGCGGTGGTCGACTTGCCGCCCGCAACCGAGCCCGCGATGCCGATGATGTAGGGCATCTTGCGGTCACGGATGGCGAGGAACTGGCGCTGCGCATAAAACAGCCGCTGGGTGGCGTCGACATAGATCGACAACAGCCGCGACAGCGGCAGATAGATCTCTTCGACCTCGTTGAGGTCGAGGCGGTCGTGCAGCGAGCGCAGCCGGTCGAATTCGCCGGGCTCCAGCGTCATCGGCGTATCGTCGCGCAAGCCAGCCCACTGTTCGCGCGTGAAGATGCGGTAGGGATTGTATTGCTGGTCTCTGGCCCTGATATCCATGACGCCGCCTTGCTGTTTCCCCCAAGCGTGTACGCTAGCTGCTCTTGCGCGAGGCCTTCTCCTCCAGGCCCGACATCCCGATGCGCTTGCCGAGCGCAGCCTCGACCTCCTGCAGGCCGATGTCCTTCGATTTCAGCAGCACCAGCAGATGAAATATGAGGTCGGCGCTCTCCGCGATAAGATGATCGCGATCATTTCCCAGTGAGGCGATCACCGTTTCGACGGCTTCCTCGCCCATTTTTTTGGCACAGTGTTCGGTGCCCTTGTCCAGCAGCTTGCGGGTATAGGAACTCTCGCCGCCCGAAGCAGCGCGGGCATCGATGGTGGCAGCCAGATCATGGACGGTGAAACGCGGCATCAACTCGGACCAACGAAGGCGCCGGGGTATCCGACGCCAGAATGGCCCAAGATTTAGCAGTTTTGTGACCAGAAGTCGTCAGGGATCGAGCCGCACGGCCAAACCGGCACGCGCCATGTGGTCCTTGGCTTGTCGGATGGTAAAATCCCCGAAATGGAAGATCGATGCGGCCAGCACGGCGGTGGCGTGACCCTCGCGGATGCCGTCGACCATGTGATCAAGGTTGCCGACGCCACCCGATGCAACCACCGGGACCGGCACGCTGTCGGCGATGGCGCGGGTCAGCGGCAGGTCAAATCCCTGCTTGGTGCCGTCGCGATCCATCGAGGTCAGGAGGATCTCGCCGGCTCCAAGTGAAACGACCTCCTGGGCGTATTCGATGGCATCGATCCCAGTGGGCTTGCGGCCGCCATGGGTAAAGATTTCCCAGCGGTCGCGGCCGTTCTGCCTGACGCGCTTGGCATCGATCGCGACCACGATGCACTGCTCGCCGAATTTTTCGGCGCCTTCCTTGACGAACTCGCGGCGATTGACGGCGGCGCTGTTGATCGAGACCTTGTCGGCGCCAAAGCGCAGCAGGGTCTTGATGTCGTCCGTCGTTCGCACCCCGCCGCCGACGGTGAGCGGCATGAAACAGGCCTCGGCGGTCCGCCGCACCACATCCAGCATGATGCCGCGGTTTTCGTGGGTCGCGGTGATGTCGAGGAAGCAGAGCTCGTCGGCGCCGGCGGCGTCATAGGCGATCGCCGCCTCGACGGGATCGCCGGCGTCGCGCAGATCGACGAAATTGACGCCCTTGACCACGCGGCCGTCCTTGACGTCGAGACAGGGGATGACGCGGACCTTGAACACGAAACCTCTCCTTATGCGGCCGCCCGCGCGGTGCGGATCAGGGCCAGCGCCGCCGATGCATCGAGCCGGCCATCGTAGAGCGCACGGCCGGCAATGGCGCCGGCGAGCCGTTTTGCCGGCGGCGCCAGTATCGCTTTGACATCCTCGATCGAAGCGAGTCCGCCCGATGCGATGACGGGAATGGCGATGCGATCGGCCAGCGCGATGGTGGCGTCGAGATTGAGTCCCTTCAGCAGGCCGTCGCGGGCAATATCGGTAAAGATGATCGCGGCCACGCCGGCATCCTCGAACCGTCTTGCGATGTCGAGCGCCGTGATCTCCGACGTCTCCGCCCAGCCCTCGACCGCGACCTTGCCGTCGCGCGCGTCGAGCCCGACCGCCACGCGGCCCGGAAACGTCTTTGCGGCCTGCTTGACGAACTCCGGATCGCGCACCGCCGCGGTACCGATGATGACACGGGCCACGCCCTTGTCGAGCCAGGCTTCGACCGTCCGGAGGTCCCGGATGCCGCCGCCGAGCTGGACCGGCATGGTCACGGCGGCGAGCATCGCCTCGACCGCATGCGCATTCATCGGCTTGCCGGCAAAGGCGCCGTCGAGATCGACCACGTGCAGGTATTCAAAACCCTCGGCCGCAAAACTCCTGGCCTGCGCCGCCGGATCGAGATTGAACACGGTCGCGCGTGCCATGTCGCCCTGTTCGAGCCGCACGCATTGGCCGTTCTTCAGGTCGATGGCTGGAAAGAGAATCACGGCTTCCACTTCAGAAAATTCGAGATCAGCGCCAGCCCAAAGCGCTGGCTCTTCTCGGGGTGAAACTGGGTGCCGACCGCGGTGTCCCTGGCGACGATGGCCGTGACCGGCCCGCCGTAGTCGGCCCGCGCCAGCACATCGGCCTCGTTGGCCGCATCGAGGTGATAGGAGTGCACGAAATAGCCGTGCCGACCGTTTGGCCCGAGCGGCAGCCGCTCCAGCACCGGATGCTCCTGGACCAGCTCGAGCGTATTCCATCCCATGTGCGGGATCTTCAGGTTCTCGTCATCGGGCGTGATCTTCACCACGTCGCCCTCGATCCAGTCGAGGCCTTCGGTGATGACATGCTCCCTGCCACGGGTCGCCATCAGCTGCATCCCGACGCAGATGCCGAGGAACGGCCGCGCCTTGTTGCGGACCGCTTCCGTCAGCGCGTCGGCCATGCCGTTGACCGCATCGAGGCCCCGGCGGCAATCGGCGAAGGCGCCGACGCCGGGCAGCACGATACGGTCGGCACGATAGACCGTCTCCGGATCGCGCGTGACGACGACGGCTTGCGGATTTTCCATGCTCCGCGCTGCCCGTTCAAAGGCCTTGGCCGCGGAGTGCAGGTTGCCCGAACCATAGTCGATGATGGCAACGCTCATCGCTGACCTCCTGGTTCCGGAAACAACCCGATGATGCCGCCGGCCGGCAGCGGCGGCGGATTGGCGAAGGACTGACCGCTTCTGTCACGCACTGGCGGCGGCGCGCCGCGATCGACCGGAGGCTGGCCGTTGCCTGTGGAGCGCCGCGTGGCCCAACGTTCGAAAAAACGCCGTTCTGCCGCCTCGAGGTCATCGGCCACCACGATGTCGAGCTGGCGCCAGTTGCGCCGCGAGTAGCTCCAGCGTCGCAGGCTCGACGCCTCGAATCCGAGCAGCAAGGCGAGCAGGGCATCGACCAGGAAGATCGTGCCTGCACCAACGCTGAGCTGCACCATCGCGACATCGATGACCGACATCAGCACGATCCAGCCGAGCGTGGCGATCCACAGCCGATGCCAGGCCAGCCAGATCACGCCAAGAATAGCGGCCCAGAGATGAAAACCGTCCCTGACAAAGATGAAGCCGTCGGCGGCGCGGATATCGCCGCCATTG
>Ga0070710_10001600_pt1 | contig 10682 bp, 9 predicted proteins | sample LARL52metaG_FD_65454 | JGI IMG/M metagenome (GOLD analysis project Ga0070710, IMG submission 65454) | Corn, switchgrass and miscanthus rhizosphere microbial communities from Kellogg Biological Station, Michigan, USA - LAR L5-2 metaG | ecosystem: Host-associated > Plants > Roots > Rhizosphere ... | reverse complement strand
TACATCCCCGCGTTCATCGGCCTGTCGGTCGCGTGGGACATAAGCGCGCGACGAGCCGCCGGGCTGCGGGCAGCCCGGCGCGGCGGGTTCGTCCGTGACGGCAAGTGGCTGCCGCTCACGCTCGTCGTGATCCCGTTCTTGACTTACGTCGTGACCTGGATCAACTGGATGGTTACCCAGACCGGGTACTACCGGGACTACGCCCGTGCGCACGGCGTGCACACCCCGGTGGTCGAGGCACTGTACTCGCTGTTCAAGTACCACCAGGCGACGATCGACTTCGACATCCACCTGAGGGACTCGCACCCGTACATGTCCCAGCCCTGGGACTGGATCGTGCTCAGCCGTCCAGTGTCGTTTTATTACGCGGGCTACACCAACGCCGCGGGCACGCATCCCTGCCCCGCGACGGGCTGCCCTGCCGGGCCGTCGTGGTCCCAGGAGGTCCTCCCGCTGGGCAACCCGGCAATCTGGTGGGTGTCCATCCCCGCCATGCTGTTCTGCCTCGGCTGGTGGCTGACCCGCCGCGACTGGCGGGCCGGCGCGTCGCTCTTGGGCGTCATCGCGGGCTGGCTCCCCTGGTTCCTGTTCTTCAAGCGGACCCCCCAGTTCGACTACTACTCGCTGGAGTTCCTCCCGTTCCTCGTGATGTGCATCACGCTCTGCCTGGGGCTGATCATCGGGCCGGCGCGGGCGAGCCCACGGCGCCGGGCCATCGGGGCCGCTATTGCCGGGACGTACGTGCTTGCGGTGCTGATGCTGTTCGGGTACTTCTATCCGATCCTCGCAGGTCAGATCATCCCGTACTCGTCGTGGTCCGCCCGCATGTGGTACCGGGGCTGGATCTAGCCATTGGGTGCCGAAAACTCCGCCATAGCATGCGACCTGCGGATATCCATGGGTAGTCAGTATCATCGACATCTATGTCGAGTACAGAGCCGGCCAGCCGGCGAACCCGGGGCGGCTGGGTGCCGGCCGGAACGTCGGCCGCGCGCCGTACCGCGCACGCTTCGCGGACGACAGCCAAGGGGCAGCGCACGCGCGAGGAACTGGTGGCCGCCGCCCGGCGGGTGTTCGAGCGGGACGGCTACTTCGGGGCCCGGGTTGCTGACATCACGGCTGAGGCCGGGGTGGCGCACGGCAGCTTTTATACGTATTTCGCATCGCGGCAGGATGTGTTCGTCGCGGTGCTGCGGGAGGTGGGGGAGCAGTTCAGGGTGGCCGTCGCGGTGCCGCCGGGCGAGCCGCGCCGGGGGGTGCTCGCGGCGCTGGACCGCGCCAACCGGCGGTATCTGGAGGCCTACCGGGCGAACAGCGTGTTCTGGGCGCTCGCCGAGCAGGTCGCGACGATGGACGAGGAGATACACCGGATCCGGTTGCGTGGCCGGATCGAGCACGTGGAGCGGGTGGCGAAGACCATCCGCCGCTGGCAGGAACACGGGCTCGCCGATCGGGACATCGACCCGCGCACGACGGCCGGCGCGCTGGTCTCGATGCTGTCCAACTTCGCGTACTGGTGGCTGGCCGGCGGGGACAGCTACGATCCCGAGACCGCCGCGGCCACGCTGACCGCCATCTGGGCGCGCGCGGTCGGATTGACCGAACGGTCCGAGGCTCCTCCGGCAGGCTGAGCGTCACCCGCTTCGTCGGCCACTAGCACCTGACCGCCTGCCATCCCTTCCGGGCACGCTCTTGTTGGTCGACATCGATGTCGATTACGATGCGGTCATGCCGGAGACGAGGAAGACGTTCGGTGACGTGAGCGTCTGGCCGAGCGGCGACCTCGTGGCAACGGTAGAGATCGGGCGCCCGCCGGACAACTTCTTCGATGTCGAGCTCATCACCTCGCTCGCGGATGCCTGCGCGTGGCTGGACGAGCAGCCGGAGTTCCGCGCGGTGGTGCTGTGCTCGGACGGCAAGCACTTCTGCGCGGGCGCGGACTTCACCGGCCGTTCGGGGCGGACCGGGACGGGCGGCGCGAAGGAACTCTACGCCGCGGCGGCCCGGCTGTTCGAGGTGCGGACGCCGGTGGTCGCCGCCGTGCAGGGCGCGGCGGTGGGTGGCGGGCTGGGGCTGGCCTGCGCCGCCGACTTCCGCGTCGCCAGCCCGCAGGCCAGGTTCTGCGCGAACTTCGCCCGGCTCGGCCTGCACCATGGCTTCGCGCTGACGGTCACGCTGCCCGCGATCGTCGGCGAGCAGCGCGCGCTGGACCTGTTGTGCACCGGCCGCCGGGTCGGCGGCGAGGAGGCGGCCAGGATCGGGCTGGCCGACCGGCTGGCGGCGCCCGAAGGCCTGCGGGCGGCCGCGCAGGAACTGGCCGCCGAGATCGCCGTCGGCGCCCCGCTCGCGGTGCGGTCAATCCGGGAGACGATGCGCGGGACGCTGGCAGACCAGGCCCGGGCGGCGATGGACCGGGAACTGGGGGAGCAGGACCGGCTGCGGCAGACGGCGGACTTCGCCGAGGGCATCCGCGCGTCCGCGCAGCGGCGGCCTCCCCGATTCGAGGCGCGGTGACCATGACCGTTCGGGATGCGGCCGATGTGCTCGCCGAGCTGCGGCGATGGATCGAGGCCAGCTGGGATCCTGAGCTGAGCCTGGTGCGATGGCGCGAGTTGCTGGCCGACGCGGGGTGGGCGTGCCCGGCCTGGCCGCGCGGCTGGTGCGGGCGGTCGCTGCCGGCCGGCCTGGCCGCGCTGGTGACGCAGGAGCTGGCCGGCGCGGGCGTGCCCGGCCCGGCCGAAGGGGTCGGCGTGGGCCTGGCCGGGCCGGCGCTCATCGAGCACGGCACCGATGCGCTCCGGGAACGCTTCGTCAGGCGTACGGTCACTGGCGAGATCACCTGGTGTCAGCTGTTCAGCGAGCCAGCTGCGGGCTCGGACCTGGCCGGGCTGACCACCCGGGCCGAGGCGGCCGCCGACGGGTGGCTGGTGACGGGGCAGAAGGTCTGGTCGACCGGAGCCGCGACCGCGGACTTCGGGCTGCTGCTGGCCCGCACCGATGCCAGCGTGCCCAAGCACCGCGGCATCACCTGCTTCGCGCTGCCGATGCGCCAGCCGGGGGTCGAGGTGCGCCCGCTGCGGCAGATGAACGGGCACTCCTCGTTCAACGAGGTGTTCCTGGATCAGGCCAGAGTCCCGGTCGGTTACCTGATCGGGGAGCAGAACGGCGGCTGGACGGTCGCGCTGTCGATCCTCGCCCACGAGCGCCGCCTCGCCGCATCCCGGCCCGGCCCGGCGCCGCCCCAAAAAGCCGGCGCGACCGGGCGGGCCTGGCGGGAGGCGATCGCGGAGCGGACCGCGGCCAGCGAGCCGCACAAGTGGTACCCGCAGCGAGCCGGCCGGCCGGATCTGGTCACCAGCCGGGCGGTCGCGCACGGTCTGGCCGACGACCCGCTGGTGCGCCAGGAGATCGCCCGGCTGGTGGAGCTGGCTTGGTCGGCGCGGTGGACGGCCGAGCGTGCCGCCGCCGCGCGGGCGGCGGGTCGGCCGCCCGGGCCGGAAGGCTCGCTGGGCAAGCTGGCCAGCAGCGTCATCGCCCGGCAGGCGGCACGGGTACACGCGCTGATCGCCGGGCCGCACGGCATGCTGGTCGGGCCCGGCTCGCCGCTGGACGGGACGATCGCCGAGATCTTCCTGTCCGTGCCGGGCATCTCCATCGCCGGCGGCACCGACCAGATGCAGCGGACGATCATTGGCGAGCGGATTCTCGGCCTGCCTAGGGAGCCCGACCCCAGCCGGGATCTGCCCTTCCGCGAGGTGCCCGGTGGCTTATCTGGACCGACACGGCATCCGCATCTCCTACCAGGTCTTCGGGCCACCGGATGGTGCCACGCCGCTTTTGCTCACCCATGGCTTCTCCGCATCGTCGGCGATGTGGCAGCCGAATATCGCGGCGCTCGCCGCCGCCCGGCCGGTCATCACCTGGGACCTGCGCGGCCACGGCAGCAGCGACGCACCGGAGGACCTGGCGTGCTACTCAGCCGACGCCTGCGTGGCGGACATGGCCGCGCTGCTCGACGCGTGCGGGATCGGGCGCGTGGTGGCGGGCGGGCTGTCCCTGGGCGGGTTCTTGTCGCTGGAGTTCTGCCTGGCGTACCCGGACCGGGTCGCCGGGCTGGTGCTGTGTGACACCGGCCCGGGCTACCGCCGCGACGAGGCGCGGCAGCGGTGGAACGACCGGGCCATCGCGCTCGCCGAGCGCCTGGAGCGCGATTCGGCACGCGGGCTGGCGCTCGCCGCCCGCGGCATGCTCACCCAGCGCGACGCGCGCGTGATCGACGCGCTGCCGGCGATCACCGTCCCGGCGCTGGTGCTGGTCGGCGCGCGGGACTCCGATTACCTCGGCGCAGCCGAGTACATGGCGGCGAGACTTCCCCGGGCCGTGCACGCGGTGATCCCGGAGGCCGGCCACGTCTGCAACGTCGACCAGCCGGACGTGTTCAGCCAGCAGGTGCTCGCCTTCCTGGACCAGCCGGATCTCCGGTAAGAACGCCTGCCTCGGCCAGCCGGGTTATCTGCTCTTCGGTCAGGCCTGCCTCGGCGAGCACCTCGCGGGTATGCTGCCCGGCCAGCGGGGCCGGCCGTCGCACCGAAGCCGGGGTCGCCGAGAACCGGGTCGGCGGCGGGATCACCTTGTACCGTCCGGCGTCCGGATGCTCGTCCTCGGGCAGCGCGTCGATGAGCTCGTCCAGCCCGGGCGCTGCCGCGGCCGGAATCCCGGCGTCCGCGCAGAACGCCAGCCACTGGGCGGTGGTCTTCGTGGCGAGCACCCGGCTCAGCGTGGCGTAGCCGAAGCCCGGTTCCCGCCAAAGCGCGCGGCTGGACAGTCTGGGGTCCCCGACCAAGTCGTCGTGACCTGCGGCGCGTAGCAGCGCCGTCCAGTGCGCCGCGCGATGCGGCTGCACCGCGATCCAGCCGTCGGCGGTCTGCAGCGCCCCGCGCAGCGGGGTGAGGATGCGCTGGTACCCGGCCGGGCCCCGGGCCGGTCGGGAGATGGCGCCACTGCCGTGCTCGACCAGCAGGAAGGCGAGCATCGCATCGGCCATCGGCACCTCCACCTTCTGTCCCTCACCGTTTCTCGCCCGGTGGAACAGCGCGGCGATGATCGAGTACGCCAGCACCAGCCCGGACACCTTGTCGGCGAGTAGCGTCGGCATCAGCCCGGGTCGGCCGCTCGCGCGGCGCAGCACGTCAGGCACACCGCAGGCAGCCTGGATGATGTCATCGAACGCGGGCGCGTCCGCCTGCGGGCTGTCCGACGGGAACCCGTGCGCCTGGCAGTAGATCACGTCCGGCCGGATGGAGGCGATGTCCGGATAGCGCAGGCGCAGGCGGCCGACCGATCCCGGCCGGAGGTTGGTGACGAACACGTCGCAGCCGGCCGCGACGCGTAGCAGCGCGGCCCGGCCGTCCGGGTGCGCGACGTCGAGCGAGATATTGCGCTTGTTGCGTAGCAAGTTCAACGAGACGCCGGACAGGCCGGGATATGGTCCGGAACCCATGATCCGGTTGATGTCGCCGTCCCGGGTCTCCACGGTGATCACGTCGGCCCCCAGGTCGCCGAGGATCTGAGTAGCCAGCGGACCCATCACCACCGAGCTGAGGTCGAGCACGCGTATCCCGTCCAGCGGACCGCCAGATCCGGCCTCATGGGATGCGGGCATGCGGCCTCCTGGTAAATCGATATTGATGTCGATAGTATCAGGGTGCATGCGGCATACCAGGCGTGCCGCACGTACGTGCGCGCCGTGCCGGCCGGCGAGCACGCCTGGGGCAGCCGAAAAGGGACACAGGCGGAGTCGTTATGCCGAAGTTTGTCTTTACCGAGGAGCAGCAGGACCTGCGCGACATGGTTCGACGGTTTCTCGCGGAGAAATCGCCGGTCAGTGAGGTACGGCGGCTGATGGCGACCGAGGCCGGGTACGACCCGGCGGTCTGGGCGCAGCTCGGACAGCTCGGGCTCGCCGGGCTCACCATCCCGGAGACGTACGGCGGTGCGGGCTGCGGGCCGGTGGAGCAGCTGATCGTGTGCGAGGAGGCGGGCGCGGCGCTGCTGAGTGCCCCATATCTGGCCAGCGCCGTGCTCGCCGCCGGGGCGCTGCTGGCCAGCGGCGACGCCGCCGCGCAAGCGGATCTCCTGCCGGGCATAGCGTCCGGTGAGACGATCGCCACGCTCGCCGTGCCGGAAGACGACGGCTCATGGACGCCGGACGATTTCAGGGTCACCGCACGCCGGTCCGGTGACCGGTTCCTACTGGACGGTCGCAAGTCGTTCGTGCTCGACGGGATGATCGCGGACCTGATCCTCGTCGCGGCTTCGTCCGATGACGGGCCCGCGCTGTTCGCGGTCGGCGGCGGAGCGCCGGGCCTGTCCGGTCAGGCGATGCAGACTCTCGACATGACCCGCAAGCAAGCCGTGCTCACGTTCAGCGGAACCCCGGGCCGGCCAGTGGGTCAGCCCCGTGCGGCCGCGGAGATCGTGGCACAGGCGGTTCGCGGTGGCATGCTCGCGCTGGCCGCGGAGCAGGTCGGCGGAGCGCAGCGCTGCCTGGACATGGCGGTGGCGTACGCAAAGGTCCGGCATCAATTCGGCCGGGCGATCGGCAGCTTCCAGGCGGTCAAGCACACGTGCGCGGACATGTTGATGGAGGTCGAGTCCGCCAGGTCCGCCGCTTACTACGCGGCCTGGGCGGCTGCGGACGGCGCCGCCGATCTGCCGCTGGTCGCGAGCCTCGCCAAGGCTCACTGCTCGGAGGCTTACTTCCACGTCGCCGCGTCGAACATCCAGGTTCACGGGGGCATCGGTTTCACCTGGGACCATGACGCGCACCTGTACTACCGGCGGGCCAAGTCCGCTGAGGTGATGCTGGGCATGCCGGCGTCGCACCGTGAGGTCGTCGCCGGCCTGCTGCTCAAGGACACCACGCGTTAAGGGTTGATCCGGCGTGAACACGGGATTCGGCGGCACCGCGCCGCACGGCCCGGGATCACCGATTCTGTGGCTAGAGATCATTGGCGCCGGGCTGTTGCTCATCGTGACAGGCGGCATCGGTCTGAGCCGCAGCAGGCTACGCCGCCTGGCCGCCTAAGCGTAACCAATGCTCAGCCGCGGCCGGCCGCGATCGCTTTCGCGGCCGGCGGGCTGTCTGGCGCCGGCTGTCACGGTCTCAGGGTGCGAGCAGGACGGCGATGAGCACGTCGGCTAGCCAGTGCTGGTAGGCGTCGGGGTGGCGGCCTGACTGTGTGACGTGCAGGACGTAGAGCTCGGGGACGGTCAGCGCCCATAGCGTGTGTGCGGCTTCGGGCACGCTGGTGCGCAGTGTGCCCTTGGCCGCGAGTCGTTGTGCGCTGGTACGGGCGCGGGCGAGCCGCTCGTTGTTGATGTTGTGCCAGAGGGTGGCGATCTCGCTGTCCCGGGTGGCGGTGGCGCGCACGAGCTCGAGCAGGTGTGCGGCCCGGTCGTTGAGCCGCCTGGCGTTACGGGCGATCAGCTGGAGTTGCTGCTCGGCGGCGGGCGCGTCGAGCTGTTCCTGGAACCAGGCTTGCCGGTCGACAGGCGCGTCGGGCCCGCCGGTCATGGCCGTGGTGACGGCCGCCGTGAGCAAGTTGCGCTTGTTGGTGAAGGCCTTGTAGACGGTCGGTACCGCGACGCCGGCCCGGGCGGCGATGTCCTCGATCCGGGTGCCCTCATAGCCGCGTGCTTCGAATTCTGCGTGGGCGGCTTCGACGATGCGGAGCCGGGTGGCGGCCGCCTGGGCCTGGCGGAGCGGCGAATTGCGGCGCGGGGGGCTGACATCGGCAGTCATTGGGTATAGTCTCACTCTATCCAGTAGAGGAATACTCTCCTACAAGGACATCGTAGCGGGGGGCCCGATGATGATGATCGAGGGCACGGCGCGATCCGCCGGGCGGGTGCGATGACTGCCAGTTCCCCGGTTGCGGTGATCGGCGCGGGCAACGTCGGCTGTGCGCTGGCCGCCGATCTGGGGCTGCGGGGCGTCGAGGTTCGCCTCTTCAACCGCTCGCCCGGGCGGCTCGCCGCGATCCGGGACGCCGGCGGCATCACCGTGACCGGCGAGATCGAAGGGGCCGCGCCACTGAGCCTGGCGACCGGATCGCTGGAACAGGCCGTCGATGGCGCCGGGGTGGTGGCCGTCACCGTCCCGACGGCATCGTTGCCGGCCTATGCGGCCGCCCTTGCCCGGGCGACGGCCGATGGGCAGCTGATCTGGCTGAACCCGGGCCACAGCGGCGGCGCACTGTATCTCGCGGCCGAGCTGGCACGGGCCGGCCGCCGGGCAGAGCGCACGATATGCCAGCTGACCACCGCCTCACACGTCAGCCGGCTGATCGGCCCGGCCACGGTCCGGGTATTCCTGCGCAGCCGGGCGTCGCTCGCCGCGCTTCCGGCTAGCCACCTGCACCAGTGCCATCGGCAGCTGGATGCGCTGCTGCCGGGCCAGTTCGGCCGGGCCGAGAGCGTGCTCGAAGCCGACCTGGCGAACCTCAACGCGATCTTGCACCCGCCCGGGATGGTGTGCAACGCGGGCTGGATCCAGGCCACCGCGGGCAAGTTCGGCTTCTACGCCGACGGCAGCGGGCCCGCGGTCGCCCGGGTGATGGACGCGATCGATGTCGAGCGGATGGCGCTGGCCCGCGCGCTGGGTGTCCGGGCCGTCCCCTTTGCCGAGCTGTTCCGCCAGCTCGGGTTCACCACCGGCGGACAGGCACACGCGGGCAGCGCGTACCACGCCATCCAGTGCAGTGAGCTGATCCACCCGATCCAGTCGCCTCCCACGCTTGACCACCGCTACCTGCACGAAGACGTCGGCTGGGGACTGGTTCCCTGGATGCACCTCGCCGCGGCAGCCGGCAGCCCGGCGCCCACGATCACCGCCCTCACCCACCTAGCCGGGGTGATCAACGGCATCGACTACTCGCGCCAGGGGCTCACCCTCGAGCGCATGGGACTAGCCGGAAAAACCCCCGCTCAAATCCGCGTCCACGTCAGCACACCCGCCGCCGAACGGGTCGGCGGCATCAGGGCGGCCCCGGCGGGGAAGGTGCCTGGTGGCTAGGGTCGAGTCGTGCTTGCGCTCACGACGGTCTCTGCCGCCCCGCACGTCTGGCTTACCGAGGTGCCCGATCCAGTGCCTCTGGCCGATCAGGCACTGGTCAGGGTCCGGGCATCGTCGCTCAACCGCGGGGAGGTCATCGACCTGCCGAAGATGCCGCCGGGCACGGTCGCTGGCTGGGATGTCGTCGGCGTGGTCGAACGGGCGGCCGGCGACGGCAGCGGGCCGCCCGCCGGCACCCGAGTGGCCGGGCTGGTGCGCACAGGGGCCTGGGCGCAGCTGGCTGCGGTCCCGGTCAGCCGCCTGGCGGCGATTCCTGCAGGCCTGTCCGATGTGCAGGCCGCCACCCTTCCCACCGCCGGGCTGACAGCGCTGCGGGCGCTTGCGATCGGAGGCCTGGTGCTCGGCAAGCGCGTACTGGTCACTGGTGCCACTGGCGGAGTCGGGCGGATGGCGGTCCAGCTCGCGCGGGCGAGCGGCGCTGATGTCACCGCGCTGGTCCGCGATGCCGCCGCGTCCGGCGAGCTGATGAGCCGCCTCGGCGCCGCGACTGTCACCGAGCATCTCGGCGGTGAGTTCGATGTCATCATCGACTGCGTCGGCGGTGCCACGTTCGGGCTTGCCATCGAGCGCCTGTGCCCACGGGGGGTCGTGGTGAACCTCGCGACGCAAGACGACGAGGAACTGGTCAGCTTCCGGGCCGGACGCTTCGACCGCGCACGCGGCGCGATGATCTACACGCTGAACCTTCCGGACGAGCTCGCGTCCCACGCCAGTGCGGCCGGTGATCTCACCCGCCTGTGCGCGCTGGCCGCCGGCGGACGGCTAGATGGCCAGGTTGAACTCCAATGCTCGTGGCGCCAACCGGAGCGTGCGATCGATGCCCTGCTGAACCGCCGCATCGGCGGCAAGGCCGTGCTCCACATTGACTGATCCCCACCCGGCGAATGACTGAATGGGATAGCCCGCGGATAGCTACAGGAGCACCGCCCGAGTGGCCGCCGTCGGGAAGCGTGACCGGTCCCGATCCTGCTGACCGGGCGCGCGACTGGCGCTGTGACCGGCGCCCGGCTGTAGACCGCATTCGCCGCTACGTATTTACGGAGGCGAGGATCGACTGCAAGGCTTGGCAGCACAGATTTGTGGCGTTCTGTGCGGTACCCGGCCGGATCACTGGAGGCGTCACGGTGGCTTGATCAATACTCAACGGATCACGAGAGGGGGGGCACCAGATGACTTCGGAAGTGACGGATACACCGAGACCGGGACAGCCGCCTGCGGCTAGCGAGCTCGCGTGGCACACGCTCGACGCCGATCAGGTCCTTCGCTCCGAAGGGGTGGACGAGCAGCGCGGTCTCAGCTCGGCCGAGGCAGCTACGCGGGCCCAGCAGTTCGGCCCGAACGAGTTCGCCGCCGGCCGGACCGAGCCCCGCTGGCACGCGTTCCTCCGCCAGTACCGCGACCCGATGCAGCTCGTGCTGCTCGCGGCCGGCATCGGCAGCCTCTACCCGCTCAAGCAGCTCGGCACGGGCATCCTGCTGATCTTGCTGACGCTGTTCAACGCGGTCGAGGGCCTGCATCAGGAGGGGAAGGCCACCGCGGCCGTTTC